>Ga0153954_1000546_pt1 | contig 29066 bp, 26 predicted proteins | sample TSFL038MetaG_FD_102277 | JGI IMG/M metagenome (GOLD analysis project Ga0153954, IMG submission 102277) | Attine ant fungus gardens microbial communities from Florida, USA - TSFL038 MetaG | ecosystem: Host-associated > Fungi > Mycelium > Unclassified | place: USA: Florida, Wekiwa Springs State... | reverse complement strand
TTTTTTGTGCAGATTTTCGGAAAAATTTTGAGAGCATATGAGTACATATGGTCGAAAAATTTCGCAGAAAAGATGCCAAAAAGGGCAATTTTAGCGAACAAATGGAATTTCGAAAGAGGTCTATTAACACTTTTGCGCACGGGATCCCAATTTCACCAGCCTTTCACCACTTTTTGCAGCGGCAAGCGTTTCAGGGTATCTGAGGATGGCGTCTTTGTAGTAGATCATGGAAGCCTGAGGTTTTTTCTTCCTTTCATAAAATCTGCCAGTTTCATAAAGACTTTGCGCATAAACCTCTTGCATAGCAACAAGGGTTTTGTGCGCCTGATCGATCCTTCCCTCTGTAGGGAAGCTTCTTCCGAACCGTTGGATATTAACTTGCGCTAATGCCAGTAAATCTGGGTTTTGAGACTCTTTTCGACTCTGTTCCAGATAAATTTCTGAGATACGCAAATAACTTTCTGGAGCTAAATGATGCTTAGGAAATCTTCTCGCTAAGATTTGCAGTGAATCGATACTTTCACGATACTCTTTCCGTTTGCGCAGAAGCTCTGCTTTTTGATACAGGGCAGTGGCTGCTAAATCATGGGCTGGAAGGGCAGCAATCACTTCGTCATAAAGAGCAACAGCATCCGATTTAGCAGGCATCCATTTTGGCAGTTGCTGGACATTGAACATATGTCTTTTCTTACCTGAAGAATAGGCGTTTGCAATCTCTATCTTATACTCAAATACTTTCTCGAAATGTTTGAGCTTACCACCCAAGGCAAGATACTTATCTAATTGTTTATTTGATAGATCGTATTCATTGATGGAGTAGTAGCACACCGCAGAATAAAATAGGGCATCACCATAAAAAGGAGATTCTGGAAAGTGGTAGAGCATCACCATGAAATGGGTCAAGGCTTCGTCCCAATTTTTAGAGCGAAATGCTTGATCTCCACGATCATAATGCTCTTGCATGGATTCTGTTGGGACAAAACGATCAGGCGACCACCTTCCACTGACGTGGCTATACCCACCGAATAAGCAAATAGGGATTAAACAAACTGTCAAAAATAAGGAAAATAGACGCACTCTTTGCTCCTAAAACAAGAGTAGGGATCATAATGGGAAATGCAAGTTACTGTCAAACAGAGTTGAATGGTATATAATATTTCCCACTTTAATTTTTTAACTCTCGACCATCTCTGCGTTCTTTGCGTTCTCTGCGGTAAAAAAATAAAAACCGCAGAGGACGCAAAGAGCGCCAGAGAGTTGATTAAAGCTTATTCCATGAGGCAGGGAAGGCTTTTTAGAGAGGATTGGAGGCTGGGGGAAGGGGTGACGCCGTTCGAAAGGACGAGTGAGCCAATACATTTTCCATCAGCAAAAAATTCCATCTGGGCAGGGCTGGCGCCAGGATGGGCACGTAGAAGCTCTTTTAATTTTAGAATATGGGTATGGCGTGTTTGACGGATATCCAATTTGATTTCAAATTTTTGTGGAGGTGGGGCCTGTTTATTCATGGTAGTCTGTTTGGGTTGTGGTATAAAACGTTTTGTTTGCATCTTCACCCGATCAAAAGCTTTATCACAGGCCTCGATGATACTCTCATTAACTTTTGATAAATCCTCAAGCCATCGACAGGAAAGACGTAAATTTTCTTCTCTGCGATCTACTTGCAACACAGCATATAAAAGTTGGTTTTCTTGTAAAAGGGCACTTTTTTCTTCGTAAAGGTCGGCCCAAATCGGCAACTCGTATGTTTCCATCCCATCGCTGATATTAAGAATGGCAAATTTTTTTTGATTTTTTTGAGAGATACGCGTCTGCACCGTTTCGACAATAAAAGCTGAGCGGATCGCCGCATTGTGTTCCAAATTTTCCAATTCGCATAGTGGAGTACAAGAGAGGCGTTGCAACACATTGCGATAAGCATCCATTGGATGGCCTGTTAAGAAAAAACCTAGCAACTCCTTTTCTTTTTTAAGGATATCCACTTTTGGAGTGGGTTTCACAACTTGCGGGGCCTGGGCAAATGGTTTTGTAGCGTCTGCCCCCATTAAAGAAAAAAATGTTAAAACACCTGACGCTGCCTCTTTTTGCTCTTTTGAAGCCATATCATACATTTGTTCGATACTCATTTTCATGGCATCGCGTGTCCATCCCGTGAAATCAAAACTTCCTGCATCGACAAGGCACTCGATCGCTTTTTTACCCACGCGAGAAAGATCAATACGCTTAAAAAAAGAGTAGAAATCGGAGAAGGGACCTCTGGTTCTCCTTTCGTCTAAGATAGTTTCAACAACCCCCTCTCCAACCCCTTTGATACCATTCATAGCAAAACGGATACCTTTTTCTGTGGCCACAAATTCCTTGCCTGCTTCATTGACATCGGGAGGCAAAATCTTAATTCCCATCGCTTGACATTCCCGGATGAATTTGGCTACCTTGGTCACATCGTCTCGGTCGCATGTCATTAAAGCGGCCATCCATTCCTTAGGGTAGATCGCTTTTAAGTAAGCTGTCACATAGGTCAAAAAGCCATACGCTGCAGCGTGAGACTTGTTAAATCCATAAGAAGCAAATTTCTCAATTTTGTTAAAAATTTCTGTTGCAACTTCTTCTGTAATTCCATTTGCAACAGCTCCTTGGCGGAATTTTTCTCTTTCCTTTTCCATTTGGGCATGGTCTTTTTTTCCCATGGCTCTGCGTAGCACATCCCCTTCTCCTAGGGAATATTGAGCAAGTTTTTGGGCAATTTGCATCACCTGCTCTTGGTAGACCATGATCCCATAAGTCTCTTCCAAAATAGATAGGAGCCAAGGATGATCATACTCAATTTGCTCTCTACCATGTTTGCGATTCACAAAAGAGGGAATCATGTCCATAGGGCCTGGTCTGTAGAGAGCACCGATCGCAATGATCTCTTCAAATTTATCAGGCATCAGTTGACGCCCCAGCTCCTGCATTCCTCCAGATTCCATCTGGAACACGCCAAGAGTTCTTCCCTGATGTAAAACCTCAAAGGCCTTAGGATGATCCAAAGGCAAATTAACCCAATCCACGGTTAAACCCGTATTGCGCTTCACGGCATCGCAGGCAATTTGAATGCAAGTGAGTGTCTTAAGACCCAAAAAGTCAATCTTCAGCATACCCACAGCTTCAACAGGTTTCATCGAATACTGTGTAGCAGCCATGTCGGAGTCTTTGGCTAAACAAATCGGGATGTGATCGGTTAAAGGATTTCCGCTAACAATCAAACCAGCAGCGTGAATGCCCGTATTGCGGATCGATCCTTCCAATTTTTTTCCAAGATCGATAATTTTTTTGGCGTCCTCGTCTTCAATATATAACCGGTTAAGATCTGGATCCATTTCCAGAGCTTTTTCCAAAGTCATTTTTGGATCTTCAGGAACGCATTTCGCAATCTGATTGACCTTCGCTAAAGGAACAGAAAGTACCCTTCCTACATCTTTGATGGTCATCCGCGCCTTCATTGTTCCGAAGGTAATAATTTGAGCGACATTGTCTTTACCATACTTGCGCAAAGTGTAGTCGATCACTTCTCCACGCCTATCCATGCAGATATCGACGTCAATATCAGGATAAGAAATCCGCTCAGGGTTGATAAACCTTTCAAAGAACAAATGAAAACGCAAAGGTTCAATATCGGTCACACCGATCAGATACAAAATAATGGAACCAGCCCCAGAACCTCTACCAGGCCCCATTGGAATCCCCTGCTTTTTAGCCCAATCGATAAAATCCCACACAATCAATAGATAATCACACATCTCTTTCGAGATGATTAACTCTAGCTCTAGTTCGAGCCGCTCACGCACCGTGACCATCGGATCTTGATCTGGGTACTTTTCTGCCACTTTTGCAAGTGCCTCTGGAGTATATCTGCGCCCAATACCCTCTTCACATAACTGCCTTAAAAAAAGGGCAGACGTTAATTTACGTTCTTCGGGCGTGAAGGACTTTCCCTCCAAAGCAGGTGGCGTGTAGATGGGATAATGTTTCGTGTTTAAATCGAGTTTGAGATCACATTTATTTGCCACTTCCAATGTATTTGAAATCGCGTCTGGAAGATCTTGAAAAAGAGCTGCCATCTCCTTTGGAGATTTAAAATAAAGTTCATGGCTGGCATATGTGCGTCTTTTGGGATTGGGCACACGAAATGTGTTATTGCCAAAGCTATCCTTCTCCCAAATTTCGACGGGTTCTCCCGATTGAATGTTGAGCAAAATCTCATGAGCTTTGCAATCCTCTGGCTCAAGGTAATGGCTATCATTGGTGGCGACCAATTTGATACCCATGCTCTTGCTGGCCTCAATCAGCATTTCATTCAAACGGTTTTGCTTATCGATGAAATCGCGATAATGCTGCTGTAGCCATGTTTCGGGAAAAGCAGCCACTTTTGCTTCCTCCATCTCGTGCCGCTGCAGCTCTAGATAATAATCATCTCCAAATAAATCGCGGTGCCACTGAATTTCTTCCTCAAATTGCGTTCTTGTCCCGAACAGCGCTGCATGAGCTACTTGACTGGATAGACAACCAGACAAACAAATCAACCCACCTGCACACTCTTTGAGTAATTCCTTATCGACCCTGGGATGATAATAAAAACCCTCTAAATAGCCCTTAGAGCTCAGACGGCATAAGTTGTGGTACCCCTCTTCATTTTTTGCGAGCAAGATTAAGTGGTAAGCCGTTTTTTGATGGGATCCCACTTTTTTTTTCTCAAAACGTGACGTGGGCGCCACATACACTTCGCAACCAATGATCGGCTTTACCCCAGCTTCCTTACATTCTTTATAAAAATCGACTGCCCCATGCATATTACCATGGTCTGTTAAGGCCACGGCAGGCATTTCCAACTCTTTGGCTTTAGCCGCTATCCCCTCCACTGAAGCAGCGGCATCTAAAATAGAGTATTGAGAGTGACAATGTAAGGGAACCCACATAAGAGCTTAAAATATAGTCGAATCAACGCAAAATTGCAGCGTTGATTCGACTATAACACCTCTTCCGTTTATCTGCCATGCACGAAATATTGGTTATGTAAAATGTTTCATTGAGTTACCATTCCAAACAAAAATGGAGGTCGTATGTCAGCTATCACAAATGCAAAAAACATGGGATCGCAAGAATGGTTCGCTCTCACACCAGAAGCCACCACCGCGTGTATCGTAGCCTTGGCAGCTCTCACAGCATTGACGATCGCACTCAGCTCATGGGCTAATGTCAACGTTGCACAGATGCACGGAACCTCTGCCATCATGCAACACTCCCCTTACACAATAGCTCTTCCTATCGCCCTTATCGGAGTTTTTGGCTTCTGTGCTAGGTATCTCATCATCCAAAAATTCACAAGTCAAGCCTTAGAACCACAAATCATTCGAGTAACAACTACTCCCACAACTCATTATAACGACTTCGCAGGCATGTGCACCCAAATCCACGTCTCATTAGGCGACCAGGTGCAATCAGGGGATCGCATTTGCACCCTTGAAGCTATGAAAATGGCTATCTTTGTTTTAGCAGAAAAAGCAGGCACCATCACAGAACTGCCCATCAGCAAAAATCAACTCGTAGATGCCGGCGCCCCGCTCTATACCATCCAATAGACAACTTGCATAAACCCAATTTTCGTGCCCGTGAGCGTGCCCGTGCCGGTTGACCGAATTTTTCATTTAATCGACTATAATCAAAATGATTCGTCAATAGGTCGGGCACGCTCACGGGCACGGGCGCGGGCACGTTATTTGGGTGCTAGGTGGCGGGTTCGGCGTCTTTAGAGAGGGCTGCGGCTTCCATATCTTTTTTGGATTGGGAGCGTGCATTCCACATGGGGAGAAATAAAAAGACAGTCACGAGACCGCAAATGGCTAAAATCATGAAATAACCATCCCATCCAAAATCCTGAGCGACTTTGCCTAAGGGATAACCTGCGGCGGCAGCTCCAAAATAAGCAAACCACCCTGCAAAACCGCTGGCTGTTCCTGCAGCTTTTTTATGGGAAAGCTCAGCTGCTGCCAAGCCAATCATCATTTGGGGACCAAATAAGAAAAACCCAATTGTGAAAAGTGCCGTAGAATCAACCCACGCGCTCGCATGGGGAAACAACCACAAGCAAACAACTGCGAAGAGCATGCCGATTGAGAAAATCACATTCATGGGTCCCCGCCTGCCCGCATTGATCTTATCAGAAAGCCAACCGGCAACCAACATGCCGAATAACCCCCCAATTTCGAATAAGGAGACACAAGCATTTGCTTGAATCATTGTATATTGTTTTGCCTCAATTAAATAGAGGGCACTCCAATCATTGATCGCCATGCGGACAATGTAAACAAAAAAAGAGGCGATCGCAAGCAACCACACCCATTTGTTATTCAAGACATAGGTGAAAAGGATCTCTTTGGTGGTCAGCTCTTTTTCTTTTTTGCCATCTTTACTTTTAAGATCTACATAGTCATTACGATATTTTTCAATTGAAGGGAGCCCTAAAGATTGAGGTGTATCACGCAAGCGATTCATAAGGAAAAATCCCATGCAAATACAGAGAATACCAGGGATAATCATGGCGTAACGCCAACCATAATATTCAGCACATGCACCCGCTATGATCGGAATTAAAAAGCCGCCTACATTATGGGAAGTGCTCCACACGCTCCACCAAGTTCCCCTTTCTGATTGGGAATACCAGTGAGTTAAAAGCCTGGCACAAGGGGGCCATCCCCAGCCCTGAAACCATCCATTTAAGCCCCAAAACAGAGCAAATAAAATCAAAGAAGAGGAAAATCCAAACAAGATTGTGGTGATACCAGTGATGATCAAGCCAAAGGCCATAAAAAAGCGAGGGTTGGATTGATCTGACATCACCCCGCTTGCAAACTTGCTCAGACCATAGGTGATGTAAAGAATACTGCCAAGAATGCCGAGCTCTGCTTTATCATACCCTAAGTCAACCATGAGAGCTGGCATCGCAAACGTATAACTTTTTCGGGTAAAGTAATAGAAGACATAGCCGATAAACATGGAATAAAAAATCCTCATGCGCCAATATCGGTATTCTTTTTTTACAATCTGTGGATCTTCAATCTCTTTGAGATGTTCTGCCGGTTTAAAAAAATTCAACACCTGATTCAAGGTTTCTCCTTATATTAAAGAGATTTCGTAACAAAACCACGGAATTCCGCAAATGATAGAATATAACAAGAAAAGACTAAAAAGTCATCTTATCTTTAAAATTGACCTTCCAGCATAAGAATCTGTAAAATTTTTTATCTATCCACCAATCTGTGATCTCGGTGAAAGAGCGGCGCTTCCTCCCACCCCTAAAGGAATGGGTTTACGCGCTGTTAATTAGATGAACATTTAATCTCGATTCTCTATTCTGTCCTCCAATCTTTGTATTAGGAGTCATCATGCCATACCAAAGCGCCAAAGGCGTTTTTGATATCTTACCAACAGATCCCGATCCAGATGGGGTATGGCGTGAATCTCATCTTTGGCTCTATCTTGAAAAAATCATCCGGGAAATCGCTGAACAATTTGGTTTTCGGGAAATCAGAACGCCCATTTTTGAAACAACTGAGCTTTTCACACGCAGTATAGGAACGGGGACAGATATTGTTTCAAAAGAAATGTACACTTTTTTGGACAAGGCTGATCGCTCTCTCACATTAAGACCCGAGGGAACAGCTGCTGCGATGCGTGCCTTTATCGAGAAAAAGCTCGATCAGAAAGCACCGATTCATAAATTTTACTATATTGCCCCCATGTTTCGCTACGAGCGGAACCAGGCGGGACGTTATCGACAGCACCATCAATTTGGTGCTGAAGCCATAGGGAGTTCTCAACCCCAACAAGATGCGGAAGTCATCCATTTATTATGGACTCTTTATAACCGTTTAGGTTTGAAAGGGCTAACCCTTCAACTCAATTCCATCGGAGATTCTGAAGCTCGGGCGCAATTTAGGCATGCTTTTAAAATGTATCTAAGACCTCATTTAGAAGAACTGTCTAAAGATAGCCAAGAAAGATATGAAACCAATCCTTTACGCATTTTAGATTCTAAAGATCCCAAAGACCAGAAATGGTTACATGATGCCCCTCATGTTTTGGATTTTTTAAACCCTGCTTCAAAAGCCCATTTTGAAACCCTTTGTCTGCTTTTGACTGTGATTGGCATCCCCTATCAGATCAACCACCGACTCGTACGTGGACTCGATTATTACAACAATACCGTCTTCGAGATTACCTCTAATGAGCTGGGTGCTCAAAATAGTTTGGGAGGTGGGGGGCGTTACGACGGACTCATTCACCAATTAGGGGGGCCAAATCTGCCGGCATGTGGCTTTGGAGCCGGTTTGGAAAGAATTATTCACACGATGCTGGCACAAAAAGTTGATCTTCCAAGTCCCCCCGTTTCAGATCTTCTTCTCATCCCCCTTGGCGATGAGGCCTCTTTGGAATGCTTTAAACTGATCTCGGCTCTTCGTCAACAGGGTTATCGAGTCGAAATGGACTTTTCTGGCAAAAAATTAAAAAACGCGCTGCGATATGCCGACGCAGCCAAAATCCGCCTCGTAGCCGTGATCGGAGATCAGGAGCTTCAAACCGGTAAAATCGAGCTCAAAGAAATGGCTACAGGCACAATCAAAACTCTTTCATTAGATAGGTTAGTGGATGCGCTACAAAAGAACACACCATTGTTATGATTTAACTGCTGAGCATATCGGCAAAAAGGTTTCCTTATGTGGCTGGGTCCATCGTAGGAGGGACCATGGAGGCTTGATTTTTATCGATCTGCGTGACCGTTTTGGCATCACTCAGATCGTTTTCCGACCTACTGATCCTGCTTTGCATAGTGAAGCTTCCCATTTGCGTGCAGAATGGGTGATCTGTGTAGAAGGGACTGTCGTAAAACGTGCTGAAGGGATGGCCAATCCTAAATTGAAAACGGGAGAAATCGAAATTGAGGCCGCATCACTGAATATTCTCTCCAAAGCCAAAACCCCTCCCTTTTCCATCAGTGATGAACATATTCAAGTCAATGAAGAGCTCCGTTTCAAATACCGTTATCTAGACATTCGCCGGGGCGAAATTGCTGACCGCCTTGTGATGCGTCACCAACTCATCCTAGCTGTACGTAACTTTTTGGATCGTCACGGATTCTTAGAAATCACAACCCCCATTTTAGCCAAATCAACACCAGAAGGAGCTCGCGACTATTTAGTCCCATCCAGGGTTTATCCGGGGACATTTTTTGCACTCCCACAATCCCCACAACTCTTTAAGCAGCTGTTGATGATTTCAGGAATGGACCGCTACTTTCAAATCGCTACGTGTTTCCGCGATGAAGATTCCCGAAGCGATAGGCAACCTGAGTTTGCTCAAATTGACTTAGAAATGAGTTTTGGATCGCAAGAAGAACTGTTTACTTTAATGGAGGGACTATGCGCCGAAATTTTCAAAGTGTGTCTAAAAAAACAGCTTCAGACCCCATTCCGCCGCATGCCCTACAAAGAGGCGATGGAAAAATATGGTTGCGATAAACCAGATTTGCGCTTTGGGATGCCCCTTGTGCGTGTGGATGAAATCGTGAAGGCTTCCGATTTCACCGTTTTTAAAGAGCAGCTTGCATTAGGAGGGATTGTTAAAGGGCTTTGCGTGAAAGGTGGGGCTGAGCATTCCCGTAAGCAAATCGATGACTACACCTCATTTGTCAGCCGTTTTGGCGCCAAAGGGTTAGCTTGGATTAAAATCACTGATGAAGGGCCAACCTCCAGCATTGTGAAATTTTTTGATCCAGCATTACTAGAAAAACTCATGTCTACCATGGGAGCTGAGAAAAATGATTTACTTCTTTTTGTCGCAGGGGATGAAAGCGTTGTCAATCAGTCACTCGATCATTTACGGCGGCGGCTAGGAAAAGAATTAGGACTGATCGCTTCTGATAGATATGAATTCACTTGGATTACTGAGTTTCCCTTGATGCAATGGGATGCGGAAACACAAAATTATGCCTGCGAGCACCACCCCTTTACGTCTCCCCACGTGGATGACATCCCTTTACTTGACAGCGATCCTCTCAAAGTGCGTTCTTCAAGCTATGACCTTGTGCTCAATGGCTACGAGTTAGGTTCAGGATCAGAACGTATTTTTGATGGAGAGTTGCAGTCCAAAATTTTCACCCTACTCAAATTATCTTCTGACGAGATCAAAAAACGTTTTGGTTTTTTTATAGAAGCCTTACAATATGGAACACCGCCTCATATGGGTATTGCATTAGGGGTTGACCGAATCGCTATGCTGCTCTCAGGCGCGGAAAGCATTCGTGACGTGATTGCTTTCCCAAAAACGCAAAAAGCGTTTGACCTGATGCTAGACGCTCCCTCAGAAGTTGCGCAGCATCAACTATCAGAACTCAAAATTCACGTGGAGCCACCAGAATGATGAAACAATGGATCTTATCGGCACTAATCTTTTGCGCTTTTCCTTCATTTGCGAATGAAGAGGTTGATTACGGCTTACTTTCTGAAACACTCGGACATTTGATTGTACGGCAGCTCGACCAGCCAGGATTGTCATTCCAAATGGAAAGAGTGATCCAAGGGATGCAGGACGAGCAAGCTGGCAAAGCTGCCCCCATGAGCGAAGAAGCTTACGAACAAATGGTTTGTTCTCTTCAAGAGCAGCAATTTGTGCAAGCCGCCGAACAAAATTTAGCTGCAGCCAATACCTTCTTACACCAAAACTCCTCAAAAAAGGGGATACAAACCGTGGATGAGAAACTGCAGTTCCAAATTTCTCACGAAGGAGATGGAGAAAGTGTTGGCCCCGATTCTGTCCCTTTAATTCACTACAAGGGCCAGCTTATAGATGGGACGATTTTCGCCACATCTGAGGGACTCAATCAACCTGTGGCACTTCCCATTAAGCAGTCTATCCCAGGTTTTGCAAAAGGAATTGTTGGTATGAAAGAGGGAGAAAAAAGAGTTCTTTACATTCATCCAGAACTTGCTTACGGCCTTTCAGGTCAATTGCCTCCCAATTCTCTTTTGATTTTTGAAGTGGAAGTTGTGAAAGCAAACACTGCCCTCGCAGATATTGCTCAGCAAGAAATAAAAGAACAAACTTCTATCCAATAGGTTTTCTCACGCCCGTGAGCGTGCCTGTGCCCCCTGCCCGAATTTTACGACAAGCTCGGGCTGGGCACGAAATATTGAGGTCTCGTGCGTGTTGTTTTATTTTCACCTGAAATACCCCAAAATGCCGGCAATATTGCACGAACATGTGCTGTTACCGGCACAAGTCTTTTCTTTGTGCGTCCATTAGGATTTAATTTTAGCAACAGACAGCTGAAACGTTCGGGGCTTGACTATTGGGATCATCTTGATCTACATATTGTCGACTCATTAGAGGATGCTCTCGAAGGACCTATTTATTTTTTTTCGACAAAAGGGAAAACCCCCTATACAGAGGTCTGTTTTGATGAAAATGCATGCCTTGTGTTTGGATCAGAAACAGCTGGCCTTCCCCCATGGGTGCATGAAAAATGGAAAGACCAGTTTTATACAATCCCGATGAAAGAAGGAGCTCGTTCGCTTAATCTATCTAATTGTGTGGCTATCGTCACCTATGAGGCGCTGCGGCAAAGCGGTTTTAAAGGACTTCAGTAACCATTTTGCGCAAAGACTCGAGGTCTTTTAGGCCGACTACTCTTTTGACGATTTGGCCATTTTTAAATAAGATCAGGGTAGGAATGGAAGTCACCTCAAAACGGGCAGCTACACTGACAGACTGATCAGTATCCACCTTTGCAATGGTCGCTTTTCCTGCCATTTCTTGAGCAAGTTCTTCGACAATAGGTGTCAGCATCCTGCAGGGACCGCACCAATCGGCGTAAAAGTCGATGAGAACTACCCCTTGGGCAATCCCCTGATCAAAATTTTCATCATTGAAATGCTTGATCAAATCTGAATGGGCCATGTGTTTGCTCCTAACGTAAAATGTAAATCATCATAATCTGGCATTGGAAAAAATTCAACCCTACCCTTATCATTTCCCCCCATGCGGCCATGGCGGAATTGGTAGACGCGCTAGATTCAGGTTCTAGTCGGGGCAACTCGGTGGAAGTTCGACTCTTCTTGGCCGCAATTTCTTTATTATTTCATAATATTAATTTTAATACATATACCTAATAATCATTGTTTTAATATCTAAAGCTTAGTATAATTTTTCTTTATGATTCAAAATACAAAAAATAACTATACTAACCCATACATTCAAGGTTCCTGCGCTTTTTTTGTGGCCGCCTCAGCCATCACTTTAATTGCTTTAGGCGCACTGTCCCATTATGGCCTAGGTTTTTCAGAAATTAGCAATCCGCTCAATATTAGCATGATGGCTACCGGTGGGGCCTTTTTTTTAGCAGGGGGAGTCTCCCTTCTTTCAAATGATCATCATGCCACTACGTTGGTGGCTTTAGCGATCTTAAGCGCCATTGCTATAGGGAGCACTTATTACTTTCATTCAACACCGTCAATCCCCTATGCTGAATACTCCTTCTACAGTGGTCTGGGATTATGCTCTTTAACAGGAGTTGGCTGGATCGCATTCATTTTAAATCATATCCTAGAGGCTCCCTCCCATTTAGCACAAAATTCTCATGTTAAACCGAGTTGGCTTGATGCCAAAGAGACCGAATGGGCATTTGCTTTGAGAGAAGCTCCCAGTTATCTTTCCAATTTACCAAAACAAATCGACAGTCTTTCTCGATCTGAAGAACCCATTGGTTTGTTAAATTTAAATGGAGAGCTCCCTTCTTTAGAAAACCTTTTCTTAGAATATTCCCCCCATTGCCTTCTCTATAGACTAGGTTTTAATGGCACAAACTTTAAAAAAGATTTAGAAGAAGTTCCTATACGAGTTATTCAAGGAAAAGCTCTAGTTGGAGAGAGCGATACGGATGCTGAAGTGGCTCGCCGCATGCATTTATTTCCCCCGCAGAAGGAGAATTTCTCAGCCACTTATTTGGGGCCTTTCTTTGATGCTGGGGCAGGTGTAAGCCAAAAATATTCTATCGGCACGCATACGTTGTTAGTTTTAGAAACATTTGAAACCTATTTTGCCGATCAAAAATATCCTACTGAGCTATTGAGCCGAGATGAGTTTAGGCTTTTTTTAGCACTCCATGATATTGGCAAAGGTCAAGCTGTTGTAGAAGAGGGGCTATTTGAAACGCCGCTGCGTAAGAAAAAAGAATTAGAATACACCCGCCAAATTATCCAAAAAGTCTGTACCCAGTTAGGAATTTCTGAAGAAAAATCCAACATTATGCAAGCCTTGCTCTTCGATGTCACACTGGGGAAATATTGCAAAGGCATAATCGATCAACAAGAGGCAAAAGCCGAGTTGAAACTAGCCATTCAGCAACATTGTCCAGGAATCAATTTTAACCATTTTCTTGATTTGGCTATTATTTTTCATAAAGTTGATGCAGCAGCATATAGAGCACTTCGCTGTCGACAAGATATCTTCGAGATTACAGAGAATGAACTTAATTATGCTAAACCGGCAGCGACTAAAATTAACAGTTTGGCCGATCATGTGGCATTGCAAAAATAATAGCATCCTTTCTTGTAGATAAACTGCCTTTTTGATAAGCTATTCCTCTAAAGTTAGAATTTTTGAGGATTTAAATGGCCCTGCCTGCAAACATGAAAACGGCCCTTTTAGAATTTTTACAAGAGAGGCGCTCCCCTGAACTTCTTGCTGCGTACCTCTTTTACCTTGAGCAGCGCTTTCATCTGCAACCTGTTGCTTTTATCAGAGATAAAATGATCTATCAAAGCACAGAAGAGGCTCTTAAAAAGTTGGAGGCGGAAGGAAAGGTCTGGCGTGAGACCGAAATTAAGATAGGGTATGGTCCACCTTCTGTTAACGAACTAACTAAAAAAATTTATATTTGCCCTTTTACCGGAAAAGTTTTTGCAGACAACACACATCCCAATCCACAAGATGCGATTTATGACTGGGTGTCCAAATGTCCCGAAAATACAGAGCGGGTGGGCGGGGTGCCTGCTAAACGATTCTTCGTCTCTGAGGACCCTGAAGTGATCCGCAATTACATCAAACCGCCAAAAGTGCCAATCAGCAAAACTGTTTTTTCATCTGCGGTGACAGGAAAGCTTTACAATTCCAAAGAAGCTGTAGTACGCGATTTTAAAGAACATTATCTGAAACCGATGACACTTGTCGAAGTACAGAATCAAAACCGTTTCCAACTCGAAGAGAACTTTCTCAATTTCATTCAAGACCACCTCCAAGAAGATAAAATTGCCTCTTTTGTAGAAACTTTAGCAGAAGATCCTGCCTTCCATCCTTTTGTCAACAAATGGATCGAAGCGGAGTAATAAATCTTGAGTCTGCAGAGGAAACTGTGGCATTTGGCCAAGCCTTTGCAGCTTATTTAAAACCAGGCAATGTTGTTTGCTTTTTTGGCGAACTAGGAACGGGCAAAACGACCCTGATCAAAGGGATCGTACAAGCATTAACAGACACCGACCCTAAATCGATCTGTAGCCCAACATTTGCCTACCTAAACATCTATCAAGGTGAAAAGACGGTTTTTCATTTTGATCTGTACCGATTAGACGATGTTGAGGATTTTTTAAGCTTGGGTTTTGAAGAGTATTTATTAGCAGATGGGATCTGCTGCATCGAGTGGAGCGAAAGGATAGAGCCCATTTTGCCAGATCACGCCATACGTATCCATTTGGTGTACTCGGGCCAAGATAAAAGAAAAATCAGTTATGAAATTCCAAAACGCCCGTTATCTGACAACAGTTGTGCACGCTAAGGACCTCCCTAACTATAAAGAGCTGCCTGAAATTGCTGTTTTAGGACGCTCAAATGTGGGTAAATCTTCCCTTCTCAATCATCTTTTCGGCTCTAAAAACCTAGTTAAAACTTCTGCAACACCCGGTAAAACAAGAGCTCTTAATTTTTTCCTTGTCGATGAACGACTCATTTGCGTCGATATGCCCGGGTACGGTTATGCACAAGCTTCAATCCAAGAAAAAAAACAGTGGGCAACCCTCATCGAAGAATACCTCAATGCCCGCCCCACCTTAAAAGCGCTATTATTTCTTTTTGATATCCGCAGAGCACCCACACAAGAAGATGAACAAATGCTTTCCTGGATCCGCCACAGTGGATTACCCACGCTCCTTATCCTCACAAAAGTGGATAAAGTGGGTCAATCTGAGCGTACTTTACAGACGCGGGCAATAACAAGTAGGCTAAAAGACCTTCCCTATGTACACTATTCGGTAATCAAAAATGAGGGAAGGAAAGAATTGATCGCCAAGGTATACGGGTTTATTGATGGTCTTGCTTAAAGAAACCACTTTCGTATGCCTAGATTGCGAATTTACAGGGCTAGATTTTGACAAGGATCGCATCGTTGAACTTGCCGCCACCCGTTTTACACTCTCCTCAACACTAGATAGTATCGATCTTCTTGTGAATCCAGGATGTCCTATCACTCCTGAGGCCTATGCTATCCATCACATCTCTTCGGAAATGGTGGCATCGAAACCTTTTATTGAGTCCGTGTTACCCGCTTTCCTAAGCTTTGTAGGCAATGAGATCATCATCGGGCACACAATTGGCAACGATCTTGATATGCTTGAAAAAGCAGCACAAAGAGCTGCTATTCCTTACTCTTTGAAATCCAAGCGCTCAATTGACACATTGCGCTTAGCCAGGCTTTATGGCGACAGCCCAAATAATTCTTTAGAAAGTTTAGCTACCCATTTCAATGTTTCCAATCCAGGGTCACACCGCGCTCTCAATGATGTGATGATGAACATTGAGGTTTTCAAGCACCTGATACGCAAATACAAAACACTCGATCAAATTTTTGAGGTTCTCTCTTCACCCATTAAAATGAAATATATGCCGCTTGGCAAACATAAAGGGCGGCTTTTCAACGAGATTCCCCTTCAATATCTTCAGTGGGCAGCTCACATGGATTTCGATCAAGATTTACTCTTCACTATTCGACTAGAGCTTAGCAAAAGAAAAAAAGGGGAAAATTTTGGACAAGCTACCAACCCATTTGCAAACTTATAGGAGTCTTTGATGGAACTCACAGGTACATTTGATCTGAAAATTGGCCTCGCAGAAATGCTAAAAGGAGGAGTGATCATGGATGTCACATCTCCTGAGCAGGCTAAAATTGCAGAAAATGCGGGGGCATGCGCTGTGATGGCTCTTGAGCGTATCCCAGCTGATATCAGGGTAGAAGGTGGAGTGGCACGGATGAGCTCACCTGACCTTATCAAAGCCATCCAAGATGCCGTTACCATCCCTGTCATGGCAAAATGTCGCATTGGCCACTTTACAGAGGCCCACATTTTAGCCGCGTTGGAAGTAGATTTTATTGACGAAAGCGAAGTTTTAACCCCTGCAGATGAAGAAAACCATATCTACAAACATGATTTTACAATTCCCTTCGTTTGTGGAGCCCGTGATTTAAGCGAAGCGCTGCGCCGGATTGGCGAAGGGGCTGCAATGATCCGCACCAAAGGGGAAGCGGGAAGCGGAAACATTGTAGAAGCTGTGCGTCATATGCGCGCCATTCAAGGCGCGATCCGTCGCCTCAAAGGGATGGACTCGTCGGAGCTTATGGCAGAATCCAAACGGATGATGGCCCCTTATGAACTTGTCTGTAAAGTTGCACAAACAGGAAAATTGCCAGTACCCAATTTCTCCGCTGGCGGAATCGCAACACCTGCGGATGCTGCCCTCATGATGCATCTGGGAGCTGAAAGTGTCTTTGTAGGATCGGGCATTTTTAAATCGCAAGACCCCGCACAAAGAGCGCGTGCAATGGTTTTAGCAACCACTTACTATAAAGATTCCAAAATGTTAGCCGAAATCTCAGCAGGTTTGTCTCCAGGGATGCCAGGAATCGATTTACGCACTCTAGCTAACGAGGAGCTACTGGCAACACGTGGCTGGTAAAATTGGGATTTTGGCACTTCAAGGTGCTTTTGCAAAGCACATAGAAATGCTAGCCAGCATCGGTGTCTCATCTTTTGAAGTGCGCTATCCGCACGAGCTTTCTCAATGCAATGGCCTCATTTTACCTGGTGGCGAATCGACTACGATGACCCGTCAAATCATCGAAATGGGTTTTACAGACCCCTTAAAAACGTTTGCAAAACGTACCCCTTTGTTTGGAACGTGTGCAGGAATGATTTTAATGGCAAGAAAAGGGATTTTAGACCTTCTCGATATAACCGTAGAACGCAATGGGTATGGAAGGCAATGTGATTCATTCTCAGCAGATCTGGATTTGACCTTTTCGAAAACAACCTGTCCTGCTTTTTTTATTAGAGCCCCACGCATTTCTCACGTCCATTCGGAGAATGTAAAAATCCTGGCCACACATAGGGAAGAAGCTGTTTGTGTCAGACAAGGCAAGCATTTAGCTGCAGCTTTTCATCCCGAACTTACCCAAGATGCCGCTGTACACAAGTATTTCGTAGATATGTGCCATTTTACGTGCCCGTGAGCATGAGCGTGCCTGTGCCCGACCTTTTTGGGATCGGGCACGTAAAAAGAGTTAGGGCGAAAGGCGGGAGATGATCCATTCACCGTCTGTTTTGACATAGAGGAAACGGTCGTGAAGGCGGTTGGCTCGCCCTTGCCAAAATTCGACCCTTTCTGGCTCTAGACAATAGCCACACCAGTCAGATGGGCAGGGAACTTTCCCCCCTCGGTATTTTTTGCTAAGTCGACGAAAAACCTCTTCCAACTCATCGCGCGATGCTAAGGGCTGGCTTTGCTCAGATGCGATAGCTGCAATCTGAGCTCCTTTAGGGCGTTTGCTGAAGTACCGAACCACTTCTTTTTTTTCCATTTTTTTGATGCTACCTTCGATGTTGACTTGGCGATAAATCTCTTTCCACCAAAAAGTTAAAGAAGCATAAGGGTGCAAACTTAAATGTTCCCCTTTACGGCTTTTACAATTGGAATAAAAACAAAAACCTTCAGCGCTTACTTTTTTGAGCAAAACGACTCGTGAAGATGGGCGATTGGCGCTTGTGATTGTGGAGAGAATCATCCCATTGGGTTCAAAAACGTCTGATTGGCATGCCTCTTTGAACCATTTACTGAATTGAAGGACAGGATCTTTTAATAAACAAGCTTCTAATAAAGGTTCATTTCCATATTCAAAACGTATTTTCTCTATAGATCGATTCATACCTTTTTGATATATCTTGAATCAAGAATATGACCAAATTATTTATTGAAGATCTAGATATCAAAGGCAAAAAAGTCCTTTTAAGGGCCGATTTCAATGTTCCACTAGACGGAGACGGCAACATTTCCGATTCCACGCGCATCGAGGCTACTCTTCCATCTATCCAATATGTTTTAGATCAAGGGGGCTCGTTAATTTTAATGAGCCACTTAGGAAGGCCTCATGGAGAGCCCCATCCTGAACTGTCATTAGCTCCTGTTGCCACCTTTCTTTCAGCTGTTTTAAACCGTCCAGTCAAACTAGGTGTAAACAGCGTTGGAGAGCGGGTGCGTGAACAAGTTGAAGCACTTCAACCAGGAGATGTGCTGCTGCTCGAAAATTTACGTTTTCACCGCGCTGAAGAGCACCCTGAAGAAGATCCCCATTTTGCCAAGGAATTAGCCAGTTTTGGCGATTCTTACATCGATGACGCTTTTGGATGTGCCCACCGCAAACACAGCTCCATCTACACCATTACACAGTATTTTCCAGGTCGTGCTGCAGCAGGGTATTTGCTCGAAAAAGAAATTCGCTTTTTAGGAGAAACCTTAACTCATCCTAAGCGCCCCTTCTTTGCCATCATGGGAGGAGCTAAAATCTCCACAAAAATTGGTGTTCTCAAGGCTTTATTACAAAAAGTAGATAAGTTATTGATCGGGGGCGGCATGGCCTATACATTCCTGAAGGCCCAAGGACTGCCTATTGGGGATTCTCTCGTTGAAGAAGACCTTGCCCCTTTAGCTGAAGAACTCCTTAAAAACCACAGTAGCCAGATTGTCCTACCGCTCGATTTTTTAACTGCCACAGCTTGCAGCGAAGAGGCTCCTTCAAAACTCGTTACTCAAAACCAAGGGATTCCTGCAGGATATCAAGGGCTTGATATTGGCCCTCAAACGGTTGAGCTGTTTAAAAAGACACTCATAGAAGCCCAGACAATCCTATGGAATGGCCCCTTAGGTGTGTATGAATTTGATCGCTTTGCACAAGGAACACTCTCCATCGCAAAATTTTTAGCCACTCTAAAAGCCACAACGGTCATCGGGGGTGGGGATTTAATCGCCGCTGTCCATCGGGCAGGTGTGGCCGATAAAATCACCCATATCTCTACTGGAGGCGGCGCTACCTTAGAGTACCTGGAATATGGAACGCTTCCTGGCATAGAAGCGCTCTCCGAAAAGATTCATGTACAATGAAATTTTTGAAGCTGAATCCTTAAATTTGTAGCCTATTTGTTTGCTTCTTGATACGCTGCATAACAAATACAAGGCGAGCAGCAACACACCAACGCCGCTCCAGCAATAAATGGTGACACAAAACACCACCCTGCAACCGTTGGTGAGATCACTCCTGCTGCAGCTAAAGCACCCAGTATTGCTATGATTTTCAAGCATACTCCACCAAAAGCATATTCCCCCTTGTTTTCATTTTCTATTCCTGCTGAAATGAACCTAGAGATCGCTAAAGTGCCTGTTAAAGCAGCAACAGTTGCTCCCCCAGCAAGTCCCCCCATGTCGCCTGAAATCATTAAGCCACCAATAATGAGAATAGCCAAACCGATTGGGTAAGCTGTCTTTTCAGCAATTGAAGTGAAAGGATGGGGATCATACTCTGGCCCTAATTCATCGTTCGAAATCGTATAAGTGTAATTACTCATTTTATATCTCCGTTATTTTAATATATAAGTATGATATCAAAATTAAATTAAAAAATCAACAAGATATTGAAGCGAGGGTTAAACAAGGCATGCAACAACTGCCCAATGCGAACAAACTGCCGATAACGACATCAGGTCCAATCATGATCCAGCCTGCCGTGAAAGGAGAAATGTAGTCAGTGATAGTTAGAGCACCAAGGGTCACAGAGACGAGAGAGATCATGGCAAGAGCGACAAAAATTGCTTTTGAGGTATTATGGTGTGCGCGAATCGCTATGATCACTGACGTCAATACTGCAGGCACAGCAAAACCAATGATAACACTCCCTCCCACAATCCCAGAAGCGATACTTCCTGAAATAGCCACAGTAGCAATAATTAATAGAGCAAATCGAAAGGGAGAAACGAATTCTAAAAAATGAATGGGGGGTTCTGCCGATAAATTATTCAAAATAGTTGGAAATGAAGGACACGCCACATTAACCTCGTTATAAGGTTTTATTATATCAATTGACGCGATGTTTTTCAAGAAATTAAAAAATTTATATAAATTTAAGGTAAATTTTTTTTCCGTTCATTTGTCTCTTGCGACAATATCACAGCCCCCCTATAATTAACTCTCTTTAATTGCAGCAAAAAGACTGAAATGTCTTTCTTTCTAGCATTTTTCCTATATAAAAATCTTTTTAGAAATGGATACAACTATGTCGCGCGATAAGGGTTGTTTTTCCCCTTTAAGAGCGTACTTTTGGCCTATTCATGGGCACGAATTGCGCAAATTTCTACCTCTACTGGCGATGGCTTTCTTCATCGGCTTTAATTACAATATTTTAAGAAATATGAAGGATGCCCTTCTGGTGACAGCCGAGCACTCAGGAGCTGAGGTGATCCCTTTCATTAAAGTTTGGGGGATTGTTCCAGGAGCCATTTTGCTCACTTTTATCTATAGCCGGCTCAACAATCGGATCAAAAGAGATTCTGTTTTTCTTGTGATGGTTCTGATTTTCCTCACTTTTTTCGCTGCCTTCACATTTTGCATTTATCCTCTTCAACATCTTTTGCACCCCCACCAAACTGCCGATTTTCTTCAGGCTTACCTCCCTGCTGGCTTCAAAGGGTTGATCGCCATGTTCAGATATTGGACATTTAGCAGTTTCTATATCATGTCAGAGTTATGGAGCTCGACGGTACTATCGATGCTTTTTTGGGGATTTGCAAATGAAGTGACTCGCCTTCACGAAGCCAAACGTTTCTATGGCCTCATTGCCATTGGTCTCAATGTGGCTGCGATCACATCTGGACAAGTTTCTTCCTTCTTATGCAGCCCAGCGCTGCGCGATCAGCTTTCTTTTACAGTAAATCCATGGCACCAATCTGTCATCCTGCTTACTGTAGCCATTCTTGTCTCTGGAGCTTCCATTTTAGCGATCTTCCGTTATATGACCCGTGAGGTGTTGTCTCTTGATCCCAACGCCCAAGGGATCAAAAAAGAAAAAATCAAAATGTCTTTGCGGGAAAATTTTGCTATTTTAGGAAGATCAAAATACCTGCTCTCCATTGCTATCATTGTTTTAGCTTATAATTTGGTCATTAACTTAGTTGAGGTAATCTGGAAAGACCAAGTGCGGCAGCTGTATCCTGATCCTAATGATTACAATGTTTACATGAGTCAAATTACAACCATTACGGGGATCATTTCATTTTTTACCTCGCTTCTCATCTCGGGTCAGCTCATTCGTAAATTTGGATGGACAGTAGGGGCCCTGATTACCCCTATCATTTTGCTGGTTTCTTGCTTGGCTTTCTTTTTCTTCTTTTTTGGACGCACTGAATTGGTAGGAGCACTTGCCATGTTGGGAACCTCCCCGCTAGCTTTAGTTGTTTTCTTTGGTTCATTGCAAAATTGTGTTTCCAGAGCTTCCAAATTTACCCTATTTGATTCGACTAAAGAAATGGCTTTCATTCCCTTAAGTATCGAAAATAAATTGAAAGGGAAGGCTGCCATTGACGGGGTAGGCTCTCGCCTTGGCAAATCAGGAGGCTCTTTGATCCATCAAAGCTTACTGGTGATCTTTTCCTCTATTGCTGCCAGTGCCCACATTGTGGCAGGGCTATTATTCTTGGCGATCTTCTTTTGGATCGGCGCAGTTCTTTCTTTAGGCAAACAATTCAATGCCCTTCCGTCTTCTCAACCCGAAAGCCAGCCAACCCCCGAGCTCGCCGAAGTGAGATAGGCTGTCTGCATAACCCAATCAACGTGCCCGTGCCCGTGAGCGTGCCCTTGCCCGAACCCAAAAAAGGAAAAAGGGTTGGGCAGAGGCAAGGGCATGGGCAAGGGCAAGGGCACGCTGATTGGGTTGCCCCTGATCTTTTTTAAGATTCCCGTGCACGCCAGCGGACAAGAAGTTCAAAGAAGGCAAAGGTGGCCATGATCAAGAAAATTAGGTAAAAATAACGGGGGAAAACCACGTTGAGAGTCAAACCAATGAGTAATACAAACTGTACAGCTGTTGTGATTTTTCCCCACCAGATGGCTTTGCATTCGTAATTTGTCCAACCTTTCACTAAGCCCAAAAAAAGACCAAATAAGCAAATTGAAATATCACGGGATAACAAAGCACCTAGCTCAAACACGCTAATTTTTTCTTCTAGAAAAAAAATTCCACCAGCAAAAAAGACAAAAAATTTATCCATGATGGGGTCTAACACAGCGCCAAATTGTGTTGTTGTTCTTTGCCGCCTGGCAATGTACCCATCGAGAAAATCACTTACCATGGCTAAGAGGATTGCTAAAAGGCGAACGATTGGATTATCTTGCAAAAAAGCAAGTGCAAACCCTGCGCGCGAAAGTGAGAGTACATTTGATAGATTTAGAATCATGGCTCATTCTAATTTCACCAAATACAGGCAATTTTTTCCACAAAAATAGGTACAGCTGAAATCCTTTTTGTTTTATCATCTTCATTTATGAAAAACGTTTATGAATCGGTATTGATGAACTCTCTTCGGGCTTTCTTTGTGACTCTTTTCGGCACATTAGGAATTGCAACGGCATGTTTAGCACTTGGCTTAACTTATCTCCTCGTGGCAACAGGCGTAAAAGAGGAATCTCTTCCTTCTAAAGTCAAAATACTTGCTGATGCTTCAGGCTCCCGTGACAAGCTGAGTTCCAGCTACCCCGTTCTTTTGCAGATTCCTATACAAGGAGAAATCGGCAAAGATAAGCTCACCGGAAAACATATCGAAGAAATTTTGATTGAATCACGCGAAGATGCTCTTTCTGGCCGAGTGAAAGGGATTCTGCTTGTGGTGAATTCTCCCGGTGGAGGAGTCACCGACTCTGATATCATTTTCCGTCTTCTGAAAGAATATAAAGAAAATTATCATATCCCTATTTTTGCCTTTGTGGATGGCATGTGTGCATCAGGAGGACTCTATATTGCCTGCGCTGCGGATCAAATTTTTGCAAGTGATGTCAGCATGATCGGATCGATTGGAGTGCTTTCATGGCCCCCTTTCATGAATTTAGCCGACGCGCTGGAAAAATTGGGTGTGAATGCGCTAACTCTCTCTGCGGGTGAAGGTAAAGATGAAATGAATCCTTTCCGTAACTGGAAACCGGATGAACAAAAGCACTATCAATCCCTCATCAATTTCTATTACAGCCGCTTTGTGGACATTGTTGCTGAGAGCCGTGCCATTTCCAAAGACACAGTGATAGAAAAGCTTGGGGCAAAGGTATTTCCAGCTCCTGAGGCGGTCTCTATTGGTTTGGCAAATGCATCAGGGGCTTCACGCAGCCAGGTGCTGAAAGCTTTATCACAAGCTGCTGGTATTGAAGGCAAATATCAAGTTGTTGGTTTTGAAACTGAAACTTGGTGGAAAAAATGGCTTAAAGAAGAGCAAGCCTCACCTTTTTTAACTGGGAAACTCACCCATGAATTGGGATTGCCGACACATCATGGCAATCCTTTTAGTTATATTTTCAAACCGTGATGGAAAATCTATTCCACCTCAAAATTGAGATTTGGGCAACGCGAAAGCGCCCTGGATTGAACGATCATAAGTGACCCAATTATTAAAGCAATATGGGGTCACTTATGATCGTTCAATCCAGGGGCTTTGGCGCAGCCGAAATCCCCAATTTTGAGGTGGAATGGATTTTAAAAAACTCTTTGTCCTAGATGTTTCAGGCTATATTTTTCGTGCCTATTTTGCCCTGCCGCCCATGAATAATCCTGCAGGGGAGGCCACACATGCCCTTTTTGGCTTCATCCGCTCTGTCTTAAAACTCTTTAAGGACCTAAATCCAGAACATGTTGTTGCAGTCTACGATGGTCCTGATAACAAAAAACAACGCAAAGAGTTATACGAGCATTACAAAGCGCATAGAACTCAAGAATATAGTGATTTGCCAGAGCAAATAGAAAGGGCCAAAGAATTCTGCACTTTAATGGGCATTGCTCAAGTTGAAGTGCCTGGAGTTGAAGCAGATGATACCATGGGCAGCATTGCCAACTGGGGAGTTGGCAAGGGATTTGAGGTTTATCTTTGTACAAGTGATAAGGATCTTTGCCAACTCGTGAATGACAAAATTTTCATCGTTAACCCCTGGAAAGAAAACCTTATTATTGATGCAGAGAAGGTAGAAGAAATTTATGGGGTTCCTCCCTCACAAATGATTGATTTGCTTGCGATCATGGGGGATAGTTCAGATAACATTCCTGGGCTTTCAGGTTTTGGACCCAAAACGGCCGTAGCTCTTTTAAAGGAGTTTGGTTCACTTGAAAATCTTTTAACCCATCCTGAACAAGTGAAAGGGGCTAAAAAACAAGAAACTTTACGGTCTGAGGCTGAAACAGCGCGCCTCAGTCAACGCCTTGCCACAATCTATACTCATGTCGATTTTCCTCAAGACAAACAAGAATTTGCTCTTGGGAAGCCTGAAATAGCTACTTTGCAGTCGTTTTATCTCGATATGGGCTTTGCTTCCCTTGCAAGGGAGATTGACACTGTTTGCCAAACAGAAGAAACGACGCTCTATCAGTTAGTAGACTCACCGTTAGCATTACATCAGCTGATGCACATGTTAGCGCAAGCCCAAGAGATTGCGTTTGATGTGGAAACCACATCCTTGCGCCCTGTCCTTGCAGATCCCATTGGGGTGAGTTTTTCAATTGAGAGTGGAAAAGCCTATTATGTGCCTTTCAATGGACAATTGGGCAAACATGCCGTCAAGGACGCTCTTAAACCTTTTTTTGAAAATCCTGCCCATGCCTTTATAGGACATAATGCGAAGTATGATGTCCATGTGCTGGCTAATGTGGGAATACATGTCAAAAATCTGGCGTTTGATACGGTCCTTGCCTCTTACCTACTCAATTCTTCTAGCCGAAGGCATTCTCTTGAGCATTTAACTTTGCAATATTTTGGGAAAGTCAAAACAGCTTTGAAAAGTATCATTGGAGTCGGGAAAAAAGAGATCCCTATGGAAGAGGTCCCTATCGAACAAATGTGCCATTTTAGCTGTCAAAGCGTTGATTACATTTTCCGTCTTAAAAGGGTATTAGCTCCTGCATTATACAAAAGAGGGCTTGAACAACTTTTGTTTGATCTCGAACTTCCTCTATCGCACGTTTTATATCAAATGGAACGGGAAGGGGTGTATATGGACGCCGCCTTAATCGGGACATTTTCTCAAGAAATTGCACGTGAGCTCACTCAAACACAAGAAGAGATTTTTGAGCTGGCTGGAGAATCCTTTAACATTAGCTCACCCAAGCAGCTTTCGGCAATCTTATTTGAAAAAATGGGAATCAAACCACTCAAAAAAACAGCAACGGGTCTTTCTACAAATGCAGATGTTCTCGAAGCTTTAGCAAAAGAGCACCCCATTGCAGACAAACTTTTGAAATATAGATCTTTAGAAAAACTGCGCTCGACATATTTAGAAGTTCTCCCCAATGAAATTAATCCCATCACTGGCAGAATCCATCCCACTTTTAACCAATTTATCGCAGCCACTGGCCGTTTGGCATGTCAAGACCCCAATTTGCAAAACATTCCCGTACGTACTGCACAAGGCAGACGGATCCGGGAAGCCTTTCAGCCCCGCGCTGGCTGGAGTTATTTGACAGCCGATTATTCTCAAGTAGAGCTACGTCTTTTGGCTCATCTGAGTGAGGATGAAAGACTTATCGAAGCATTTCAGGCAGGTGAGGATATCCATGCTTTTACTGCATCCCTTGTGTTTGGAATTCCCCTCGATCAAGTCACTCCTACGCAGCGCTATCAATCTAAAGCCATTAATTTTGGGATCATCTATGGACAACAGGCATTCGGGCTTTCCCAAGAACTGGGCATTGATGTAAAAGAAGCTCTTACTTTTATCGAAAACTATTTTATCCGCTACCCACGTGTGCTTGAGTTTATCAATCGGTCCATCGAAAATGCCCGAAAAGAGGGAAAAGCTGTCACTATGACAGGGCGAGAAAGAGACATTCCTGAAATCCACAGCACCAATACGATTTTACGCAACGCCGCAGAGCGATTAGCCATCAACACCCCCCTCCAAGGTAGTGCAGCCGATCTCATCAAACTGGCCATGCTTGAGATCGATCGTTTAATAGAAAAAAACCACTTACGCTCCAAAATGATTCTCCAAATCCATGACGAACTTATTTTTGAAGTCCCAGATGAGGAAATTGAGCAGCTCAAAGTTCTCGTAAAACAAGGGATGGAAGGGGTGTTTGCACTAAAAGTTCCTCTCATAGTAGATGTTAACGTTGGCAAAAATTGGGCGGAGTGTTAAACTTAAAATTACCAAAGAAAATTGCTGTAACAGGCAGGATCGCATCAGGCAAATCTACTGTATGCCGTCTGTTTGAGGAGATGGGCGCCTATTATGTCAGCGCTGATGAAATTGTTCATCGCCTCCTAATCCCTACAACATCCTTAGGAAAAGAAATCATTGCTCTTCTTGGAGATGATATCGTTGTAGGAAAGACGCTGAACCGAGAGCGTATAGCTCAAAAGGTATTTTGCGATCCCAACCTGCTAAATAAATTTGAACAACGGATACACCCAGAAGTCCAAAAAGTTATAGAAACCGAGTACAAAACCGCCTCCCAACACAATATTCCTTTTTTTGTCGCTGAAATTCCTCTCCTTTTTGAGGCGAATCTTCAAGACAAATACGATGTCATCCTCGTTGTAACGTGCGATGAAAAAATCGGTGAAGAGAGGTTTCCGTACCCTAAACATGAATATACACGCAGAAATCAACGCTTGATGCCCATCGAAGAAAAAATCAAACAGGCCGATATTGTAATTGATAATAGCGGCACTCTAGAAAACTTACGTCAAACCATTCAACCCATATTCTTTGCTTTGAAGGAAAACCTATGAATACCCAAGAAAATTCTTCACAAACAGAAGAAACCATCGAAAAAAAACGTCATTACACCTTGAAACCTCCTGAGAAAATGGTCTCAGAAGAGATCCAGCAACAACAACAAACCGCACCGCCTCAAGAGCCGGCAGTGATCACTATGATCGCCGATCTCCAGAGGATGAATATCGAGGAGCTCAATCATCAAGCCCGCATCTATGGCATTAAGCATGCACCTTCTTTAACGAAGTCTCAAATCGTTTTTGAAATTGTTAAAGCCAAAGCTGAAAGTCCTGATGAGCTTCTTATTGGTGAAGGTGTACTTGAAGTTTTACCTGATGGATTTGGGTTTTTACGTTCCCCCACCTATAACTATCTGCCCTCAGCAGAAGATATTTATGTCTCTCCTGCTCAAATCCGTAGATTCGATCTCAAAAAAGGGGACACCATTGCAGGAACAATCCGTTCTCCTAAAGAAAAAGAAAAATACTTCGCCCTTTTGAAAGTCGATAAAATTAATGGTGTTCTTCCCGACAAAGCTAAAGAGAGGGTGATGTTTGAAAACCTAACTCCCCTCTATCCTAATCAACGACTCATGATGGAAACATCAAAGGAAAGGCTTTCTGAAAGAGTTCTCGACCTCACGGCTCCCATTGGAAAAGGGCAACGGGGTTTAATTGTAGCCCCTCCCCGCTCAGGGAAAACGGTAATTTTGCAAAATATTGCCCATTCGATCGCTAAGAATCATCCCGAAGTCACCCTGATTGTTTTGCTCATCGATGAGCGTCCTGAAGAAGTGACCGACATGAGCCGCCTTGTTAAAGGAGAAGTTGTGGCCTCAACATTTGATGAGCAGCCCGATCGTCACATTCAGGTAGCTGAAATGGTCATTGAAAAAGCTCGCCGGCTTGTCGAACAAGGTCATGATGTTGTCATCTTACTTGACTCTATCACAAGACTTGCCCGAGCTTATAACACCGTGCAGCCCCATTCGGGAAAAATCTTAACAGGTGGTGTGGACGCCAGCTCATTACACAAACCCAAGCGCTTTTTTGGAGCCGCCCGCAATATTGAACATGGTGGCTCGCTCACGATCTTAGCCACTGCCCTTGTAGACACAGGCTCTCGTATGGATGAGGTAATCTTCGAAGAGTTTAAAGGGACAGGTAACATGGAGCTTGTGCTCGATCGTCGCTTGGCAGACCGAAGGGTTTACCCAGCCATCGATCTCATCAAGAGTGGAACACGTAAAGAAGAACTGCTCTTCCATACCGATGAGCTCGAGAAGATCTATATCCTTCGCCAAGCGCTAGCCGACCTCACCCCTCTCGATGCCATGAATCTACTTACCAATCGCCTCAAAAAAACAGGCAGCAACACAGAATTCCTTCTCACTCTCAAAGACTGAGCAAAAGCCCAGGGTTTTTCCCTGGGCGTTCATATCGTATCCGTGAGCGTACCCGTGCCCTTGCCCGCTTTATGAAAAGAGTTTGAAAAGGGTGTCCTTGCAAAGCCTATCCTCTTCAAATTCTTTCCATTTTGGGTCGGGCAAGGGCACAGGCACGCTCACGGGCACGGAGGGTTATACCAAATCCGGGAAATAACGTCATGAATACGGGCTGAGTAACGTGACAGATTTGAACGATCGTTTCGAAGCGCATGTTTTTAAACATGGGCAAGAAACGATCGTTTAAAGATGGCAT
>Ga0153954_1000545_pt1 | contig 29124 bp, 33 predicted proteins | sample TSFL038MetaG_FD_102277 | JGI IMG/M metagenome (GOLD analysis project Ga0153954, IMG submission 102277) | Attine ant fungus gardens microbial communities from Florida, USA - TSFL038 MetaG | ecosystem: Host-associated > Fungi > Mycelium > Unclassified | place: USA: Florida, Wekiwa Springs State... | reverse complement strand
GTTGGGACCGCGTGCCGTGAGCAGCGCAATCGGCGGCGAGACGATCGGCACCTTCATCATGGTGACAACCGTTTTGGCGCCGGCCAGGCATTCGCGCAGATGCTGGGCGGCCTCGATGCCGCGCTCATGAATGTCGTTGTGCGGGTTCTCGAGGTAGCCGACGAAGACCGAGAGATTGTCGGTCATGCGACGCGAGACATTGGCATGCAGATCGAACACCGCGACGACCGGCACGTCGGGGCCGACGGTCGAGCGGATCAGTTCGAACAGATCGCCGTCGGGATCGTCGGTGCCTTCGGCGAGGGCGGCGCCGTGGCAGGAGACGAACACGCCGTCGACCGGCTGCACGGAGCGCAGGCCCGCGCCGATCTCCGCGAGGAAGTTCTTGAAGAACGTTTCCTCGACGGGGCCGCCGGGCTGTGCCTGCGAGACGCGCAGCGGTACGGGCGTCCAGGGACCGGTGCGATCCATCTCCTTGAAGAAGCCCGGCAAGTCGGGGAGCGTGATCGAGGCGGCAGCGCGGCCTTCGGTCACGATGCGATTGCCGCGGATATCGACGTCGTTCTCGAAATCCTCCGCCGTGCTGACCGGCGAGAAGCGATTGCACTCGATGGCGAAACCCAGCACGGCGATACGCGGATTGTCACTCGACACGGCCTGTCTCCCTTAGCGATGGCTCTCGAGAAAAGTCTCGACGAGCTGATTGAAGGTCGCCGCCTGCTCGAAGTAGGGCGAGTGGCCGCAATCGCGGATGAACTGGACCTGGCCCTTCGGCAGGCTGGAAGCGATGTGGCCGGCGATGAAAGAGGGGAAAACGATGTCCTCGCCGCCCGCGATCAGGAGGGTCGGCACAGGGAAGTCCTTGAGGTCGGCGAGCGTGCGCGTGGCGGTACGGCGCAACCCTGCCCGCAGTTCTTCCTTGTCGAGCGTGCCCGCCATCTCGTCGATGGAGCGGTAGAGCAGGTGCAGCGCGGGCGAGCGCCGGGCGCCCGCGGCCCCTATTGCCGGATGGATTCCGTTAGCGGCCCCTTCGGCGGCCTTGGCCCGGGCATCCGTGAACCACGTGTCATATTGCAAGCCGCCCGTCGGATCGCAGCTGCGCCGGTCGAGGGTGCCCGAGGTCGAACTCAACACTAGGGCCTTCACCGTGTCGGGATGGGCGATCGCATATTCCAGCATCGTCCAGCCACCCATCGATTGACCGACGAGGCGCACGTCGGGGAAGCCCAGATGATCGATCAGGGTAGCGAGATCGTACGTATAGTCGGCGGGATTGGGGCCGCCCTCGATCCGGTCGGAGGGAGAGAAGCCACGATGGGCGAAGGTCACGCAAGTGAAGTTCGGTGCGAAATGCGCGACCTGCTGCCACCAGCTCATGTGATTGCCGCCCAGCCCATGGGCGAAGAGAAGAGCAGGTCCGCTGCCGGTCACCTCGTAATGCAGCCGGCCGAAAGGCCGCTCGAGCTTGCCGACAGTACGCTGCATGGGCTCCTCTTCAGAAGAGCATCACCCTACCGTCCGATATGCCGAGCGGCCAGCGACCTGCGGCGAACAGCCTGAATTTCGATTCGAAAACGGAATTCTCCTCGCCGGCGATCCGAGCGACGGCGAGCTGGTAGACGGCTTGCGAGGCGGAACCGGCGGCGACATGGATCGAGGCAGGTGCCGCGTTGCCGAGACGTGCCGCGGCCACTGCCGCCTTGCCGTGAACGAGATCGCCCGTTTCGGTCGTGAGCTCGGTGAGCGACGTCCAGAGCGCGCGCTCGGGGTACTTCCGTTCCGCCTGCGCCAGCAGTTCCCTACGCAGCGCTTCTTCGCGCTGCCACGCTTCGAGCGATGTGGTCGGCGACTTCAGGAAGGCCTCGGCCTCAGGCCACGAGGTTACGCGCTCGACCAGGTCGACACCGGCATAGGCCCGGGCTTCGGCGATGTCGCCTTCGGTCAGAGGTTCGCCCAACGCGGCGAACCAGGAAGCGGAGCGGACGGCCGCGCGTAGCGGCCTCAAAAAAATCATGCGGCGAAGATCACGCCGCTTCCGCGACTTTCGGCAAGGTGAGGCCGTATTTGGTCGCGACCTCGGTCGCGCGCTTCACGAAATCCTCGCGCATCTCGTCGTTGGTGCGCTGCTTGATCTTCCACTTGCGGAAGATCTCGTTGTTCTTCGATTTCGAGCCGCCGAAGAACTTCGGCAGGTAGGGCCAGTATTCGTTCACCGCGGCCTGCAGGCGCGCCTTGCCTTCGGGCGTCTTCACCAGCTCGGCCGAGAAGTCCTCGCCGAACTGCGCGTGGAAGCGCTCCTCGGGCATGGTGGCCCGGGCGAGGTTGCGCAGCGGATGGAAAGTGCAGTGCAGCAGGTCCTCGACCTGCAGGATCTCGGCGAGATCGGCCAGGAGCTTGATGGCAACGAACTCCTCCCAGGTCTTGAGCGGAAATTCGAAGATCGAGAGCGGCTTCTTGCCGGAGCCCGGCACCATGCGCTCCTCGGGGATGCCCATCTGCACGCCCAGGCCCTTGAAGCGCACGTGATGGCCATACTCCTCCATCGCCACGCGGCAGGTCAGCCACTTGGCGTAGGGCGTCGGCGCGTAGGCGATGGCGGGCTCGTCGAACACCTGCGCGCCGTAGAGCTCGTTGATCGAATGGCTGATCACGAGCTTCGACACGGCGTCACGATATTCCTCCGGTGCGTCCTTGAGCTCTTCGACGGTCTTCACGACGAGGTCGGTCATGATGGACTCCTTTAGACGAGAGGTTCGGTGTTGAAGGCTTCGAGATCGGTCGTCATGTCGGTGAACTTCGAGCCGAGCTTCGCGGTGAGGTCGCCGGCGAGTGTTTCAGGCTTCTCGACCTCGAGCCTGGCGACGGGCCGCGGCTGGCCGAACAGGAAAACCTCGCGGCCGCGCACGCCCAGCAGCTGACCGGTGATGCCCTTGGCGGCCGGCGCGCAGAGCGCCGTCACCAGGTTTGCGACGTGGTGCGCGCCGATCTTCAGCGCGCGCTCCTTATATGACTTCTGCGCATCGTTCTGTGGCTGGATGATGTCCGTGACGCGCGTGCGGGCGAAGGGCGCCACGGCATTCACCGTGATCTGCGCGCGCTGCAGATCCATCGCCGTCACGCGAGTGAGGCCGAACAGGCCGGCCTTGGCGCTGGCATAGGCGGCCTGGCCGAGATTGCCGTAGAGGCCAGCGGACGAGACGATGTTGACGATGCGACCCCAGTCGTAGCCGCCGCTGCCACCGCGCCCCGACTTGCCCTGGTCGCGCATCACTGCCGAGGCGGCGTTGATCAGGTAGAAGGCGGCGGAGAGATTGTTGTGGATCACCGCGTCCCAGTCGCGCGGATCCATGCGGAAGACGAAGGCGTCGCGCAGGATCGCGGCGTTGTTCACGATGATGTCGACGCCGCCGAAACTCTTCACGGCCATGTCGACGAGCTGCTTGGCAATGCCGGGCGAGGCGACGGACTCGGTGAAGGTGATCGCCTTCTTGCCGATCCCCTGCGCCACTTCCCTGGCGGGAGCGGGGTCAGCGCCGTCGCCGCCGATGGAAGCCCCGACATCCGCGACGATCACGCTGGCGCCTTCCTTGGCGAGTGCTTCGGCGATGGCGCGACCGATGCCGCGGCCGGCGCCGGTGACGATTGCCGAACGTCCTTCCAACAATCCTGTCGCAGTGGCACTCATAGTTCCGCTCCCGTTTTCCTGCCAGCATTCGCCATCTCGGCGGCCGTGTAGAAGGCGTCAGCATGCACGTCGATGCGCCGCATGCCGCGCTGCTCGAACAGCCTGGTCGCTGCTTCGACCATCACCGGCGGACCGGCGAGGTAAGCCTTGCAGCCGTCGAACTCGTCGAAATCCTGCGCCACCGCCTCGTGCACCAGTCCGCTGCGCCGGCCGTCGGCCGGGCCATCGCTCAACACCGGCGTGAAATGGAGATTGTCGTGCTGCTCCGCCAGCCTGGCGAAGTACGCATCGAGATAGAGGTCGCGCTCGCTGCGGACACCGAAATAGAGATAGATGTGCTGCGGCATCTTCTGGGCGAGCGCGCGTTCGACGATCGACTTGATCGGCGCCATGCCGGAGCCGCCGGCGACGGCGATGATCGGCCCGCGATGCGTCTCGCGTAGATAGGAGGTGCCGAAGGGCCCCTCGACGCGCACGTCGTCGCCAAGCTTCAGCTTCTCGGCGACATGGGCGGAGGCCGTGCCGCCGGCGGTGCGCCTGATGTGGAACTCGAGATTGGGGTCGCCCGGCACATTGGCCATCGAATAGTCGCGCGGCGGACAGCCCGGGAAAGTCACCGAGGCGAACTGGCCGGCCGAAAAATCGAATGGACCACCCGACACGATGCCGAGCCGCACGCGCTTGATGTCGTGCGTCGCGTCGTCGAGACCGATCACCTTGCACGAGAGCAGCCGGCGCGGATGGACGATCAGGTCGTCCTCGTCCAGCCACGCGACCTCGCTGTCCTCCCAGGGTACGGCGCGGCAGGCGAGGATCAGGCCGCGCGCCTTCTCCTCGTCGGAGAGGGCGAACTCCGAATAGCCCTCCATCGTCACGTCGCCTTTCACGAGGTGCGATTTGCAGGCGCCACAATTGCCCGACTGGCAGCCATGCGGATAGCCGATGCCGGCGTCCAGTGCCGCTTCCAGGATGGTGCCGCCGGTCGGCACCTCGATGGTGCGTTCGGCGGAGACGATGTTTACCTTGAAGCTCATGGTGACCTGACGCTTCGGCGAATTTGTTTGATCCCCAAACAATCTACGTTTACCACTCGATCCATGGCTCGTCCACCCAACCGGCTGCCTGCGAAAAGCCTCGATCGCGGCGTGCTCCCGTCGCTGCTGGGCTATGCGCTGCGCCGCGCCCAGTCGGCGGTCTTCGCCGACTTCGCCGGCACGTTCGCCAAGGCCGGCGAGGCGCTGACGCCGGGTGAATTCGGCCTTCTCACGCTGGTCGAACGCAATGCCGGTTTGAGCCAGATGGCATTGGCGCGGGCGCTGGGCATCGACCGCTCGACCCTCGTGCCGATCCTGAACCGACTGCAGACGCGCGGTCTTCTGGTTCGCCATCCATCGCCGACCGACGGCCGCACCCATGCGCTCGGCCTCACGCAGGCCGGCGAGAAGGCGCTGACGCGGTTCGCCAAGCTGGTGAAGGCCCACGAGAAGCGTATCTCCGAGGGGCTTTCGTCGACCGAAACGGCGAAGCTGATCGAACTCCTGGAGAAGGTGCGTCACGCGGCGCGTTCGCTATAGTCCGCGCGCCATGAGTTCAGCCCATCCCGATTTCGCGCATCTCGATGTTGCGCGCGTGACCGATGCCGAGATGTTGAAGCATCTCAATTCCTATCCGACGGAGCCCGTGCAGCTCCTGAACGGCACCGTCCTCGATATCGATTCCTCTCGCGGCACCTGTCGCTTCCGCTTCGAGATCGTGCCGGCCTTCTGCCATTCACAGGGCAGGATCTGCCAGGGCGGCTTTCTGACCGGGATGGTCGACACGGCCATCGCCAACGCGGCGATGGCCAGGGGCAACTATGCCGTCGCCGTGCCGACGCTCGAGATCAAGGTCAGCTTCTTCGAGGCGATGGGACCGGGCACCGTCTTCGCCGAGGGCCGCGTGCAGCGCTGGGGCGGCTCGATCGGCTTCCTCGACGGCGACATCAAAGACGGGAAGGACCGCCTGATCGTCCATGCGACGTCGACGGTGAAGATCATCCGGGAAAAGAAGCCCCGTTAGGGGAAGTGCGCGCGCCAGTGCTCGGCGATCTGCCGGCGTGTGGCGAACCAGGCGGCGCCTTTCTTCTTCATGTGACTGACGATGCGGTCCAGGGCGGCGATGCGGCCGGGACGGCCGACCATGCGAAGATGCAAGCCGATCGACATCATCCGGCCACCCTCGGCGTGGAGCGTGTCGAAGGCCTCGGTCGTGTAGTCGGCGAAGTCGCGTGCGGTGACGAAGCGATGGAAGCCCTGATGATAGTGCATGTCGTTGGTGTCGAAGCTGTAGGGGATCACCAGATGCTTCTTGCCCGAGACCTCGACGGGGAAGGGCAGGTCGTCTGAGTAGTCGTCGCTGTCGTAGAGGAAGCCGCCATGCTCGACCAGCAGGCGGCGCGTGTTGGGCGAGGGCGTGGAGCGTGTATGCCAGCCGACGACAGGCGCTCCGGCAAGTTCGCTCAGAACCCGGTGCGTGCGCGCGATCTTCTCGCGCTCCTCGTCCTCGGCCATGTGCGCGTGCTTTTCCCAGCGCCAGCCGTGGCATGAGATTTCGTGGCCACGCTTCACCGCATCCTCGATCAGCCAGGGCGAGAGTTCGGCGGCGCGGCCGCAGGTGCTGACGGTGGCGGATACGCCGAGCCGCTCGAGCGCGTCGGCGATCCGCCACCACGCGACTTTGGTGCCGTATTCGAAGTGCGATTCCATGCAGCGGTCGGCCACGCCCGCGACCTCGTCAGTCACCTCGTAGGCCTTCTCGTTGAAGGCGTCGCCCTGGGCGAGCGACATCTCCGCGCCTTCCTCAAAGTTGATGACGAAAGACACGGCAACCCGGGCACCTCCGGGCCATTGGGGATCGGGCGGGGTGCGACCGTATCCTCTGAGGTCACGCATCCTTGTGGCCGATCACGTCCGCCAGCTTCTGCGAGAGGCCCTTCGAGTCCTTGGGGCCGGGCCGCTGATAGGTGCCGGCAGTCGCCTTGCGGGGCCGCATGCGCACCAGACCTTCGGCCATCGTCACGGCGGCCTGGATGCCGTCGACCAGCGGCACTGGCACTTTATCGGCGATCTTGTTCGCCAGCCCCGCTAGAGGAGCGCCCGCCAGGATCACCACGTCAGCGGCGTCCTGCGTCACCGTGCGATTGGCGAGATCGATGAGCAGCGCCTCCTTCTCGTTCTGCACGTCGTCGATCGACTTGAAGCCACCATCCAGCATGCGGATCGAGGCGCATCGGCCCGAAAGGCCGTGCCAGGCAACGATCTCCGCGAACCAAGGTTCGAGCGACTTGGAGAAGCTCACGATCGAGAAGGAGCGGCCCAGGGTGCAGGCGACCAGCATCGCAGCCTCGGCCATGCCGACGATGGGAAAATCGAACAGCTCACGCGCGCCGCCGAGGCCAGGATCGCCGAAGGCGGCGCATACCGCTGCGTCGAAGGTGCCGCGTTTCTCGGCCAGCATCTCCAGCATGACGGCGCCGCCGATGGCGGCCTCCGCGCGGGTGGCGATATAGGGCACGCCGCGCGGTGCGGTCATCGGGATCAGTTCGGTACCGGAACTGGCGACGAGCTTGCCGGACGCCACGAGGCGATCGGTCACGCCGGTCGAGGTGTTGGGATTGGCGATCAGCAGTTTCATGGGCGAAAGCTTAAACGATCGGTGTTCGGCCCGCGCGGGTCCAAAGCCTGGCGGCGACGGCCTGCGCATTGGCGACGATTTCATCACCGTCGGCCAGCGTGAGGCGGCCATCCGCCACGACCACCTGCCCATCCACGATCACGGTGTGGACGTCGTGGCCTGAGGCCGAGTGCACCAACACGCCGTAGCCGTCGATCGTCGGTGTCAATGTCGGCGAGCGCCGGTCGAGCAGCACGATATCCGCCTTCTTGCCGACCTCCAGCGAGCCCACCTGGTCGCCAAGTCCCAGCGCCTCGGCACCGCCGCGCGTGGCCCAGTCGAGCACGGTCCGCGGATCGAGCACCTTGCCCTGGCGGCTGATGCGCTGCATGGAGAGTGCCCAGCGCAGCGCCTCGATCATGTCGCCGGAGAAGGTGTCGGTGCAGAGCGCGATGCGTGCGCCTGCTTCCTTGAGCTCCATGATGGGGGCGATGCGGCCGCCTTTCGCATTGCCGATCGGGGCATGCGCCACCGTCATCCTGGAGCGACCGCACAGTTCGATGTCGGCCGCGTCCATGTGGATGCAGTGCGCGCCGATCAGCTTCTCGTTCAGTAGGCCGAGCTTGTCGAGAAGCTGCGGCGGCGTGAGCCCGCTGCGCGCCTTCACCGTCTCGACTTCGCTCGGCAACTGCGCCAGATGGGTATGCACGTTGCCGCCATGGGCATCAGCGAGCTTCTTGACCTGGCACAGAAGGTCATCTGAGCAGGTGTCGGAGGCATGCGGTGCCCAATCGCAGCGGAGGCGGCCTCTATCGTGGCCGTTCCATTGCGCGATCAGTTCGGCATTCTCCTTGAGGCTCGCCTCGCCGATCGCGGTGCTGTAGCTGTGCCTGCCGTCAGCGAGCGCTCCCGGCTCCGCGTCGTGCACGCGGCCGGCCAGCACGGCGCGCACGCCCAACTCCGCCGCGGCACGGGCGCAGGATGACGGATAGCGATAGAAGTCCATCACCGTGGTGCAGCCGGCACGCAGCATCTCGTGGAGGCCGAGGCGAGAGAGCGCATAGGCGTCGTCGGCATCGAGCCAGTGGCCTTGCGGAATGCCTGGCGTGAACATCGGCGCGTAGCCCAGATCCTCGATCATTCCGCGCGTGATCATGAGCGGCGTGTGATTGTGGACGTTGACGAGGCCAGCCATCGCGAGCCGGCCTTTGCCGTCGATCGTCTCTGCGGCTTTCCAGCGCGTTCGCAGCTCTGCCGCCGATCCGATGTCGACGATGGCGCGGTCGATGACGGCGATTGCGCCGTCTTTGACGATGCGTCCTGCAGCGTCGAGCGTCATGACGACGTCGGCGGTGACCAGGAGGCTGCAGGGTTTGGGGATGTCGCTCATGCTCGGTGCGGCGCGGCGAAGCAAGGAGTGTGCCTAGCTCCTACCGCCTTTCAAACGCGCCACTTCCTCCTCCAGTTCCTTGATGCGGGCGACGAGCTTGTTGATGCCGGGTGCGATCTCGGCTTCGCTGTAGCGCGCCGTGATGTGCTGGGAACAATTGGCGTCCCAGGCCTCCAGGGTGAAGACGATCGCTCGTTGTGGCCGCGCCTTGTAGGTGGGGTCGACCAGCCGCTCCATCAGCTCCAGATCGCCTTCGACCACGCGCGCACGGCCCCACAGCTTGACCCGTTGCTGCGTGGCGAAGTGCAGGATGAAGATGTGCGCGCGGTCGTTCTCCTTGAGATGACCGAGCGTGACGTACTGGCGGTTGCCGGCGAAGTCGGCGAAGGCGAGCGTGTTGGAGCCGATCGTCTTCAGGAACCCCGGCGGCCCGCCGCGATGCTGGATATAAGGTCGGCCGTCGGCACTCGCTGTCGCCAGAAAGAAGGTGTCGATGACAGTGAGGAACTGGCGAAGATCGTCGGTGATCTCCGTCTTCCACTCGCGTCCCTCGAACATCGCGCGCGATCCCAGTCGTGTCTGCTCCGCCTTCACCGACGGCGAGAACATGACGTCCTGGGGATCGACCATGGCTACTCCAGTTTCCTGCCGAGCTCGCCCGCCACCTCCTGGATGAACTGCCAGGCCACGCGGCCCGAGCGCGAGCCGCGCGTCACCGACCATTCCACCGCTCGCTTGCGCAATTCTTCGGACGGGATGCCGAGCTTGTAGTGCTCGACATAGGCCTCGATCATGGCGAAGAAGGTGTTCTGATCGGCGTTGTGGAAGCCTAGCCACAGGCCGAAGCGATCCGACAGCGAGACTTTCTCTTCCACCGCCTCGGAGGGGTTGATGGCGGTCGAGCGCTCGTTCTCGATCATGTCGCGCGGCATGAGATGGCGCCGGTTCGAGGTGGCGTAGAACAGCACGTTTTCCGGTCGGCCCTCGATGCCGCCGTCGAGCACCGCCTTCAGCGACTTGTAGGCGGCGTCCTGGCCGTCGAAGGAGAGATCGTCGCAGAACACGACCCAGCGGCGCTTGCTGTCGCGGACGCGGCCAAGCAGCACAGGGAGCGACGGAATGTCCTCGCGATGGATCTCGACCAGGGCAAGGGGGCCCGGCGGGCCGCCCATCTCCCGGTTAACTCGGGCATGCGTCGCTTTCACAATCGAGCTCTTGCCGGCGCCGCGGGCGCCCCAGAGCAGGGCATTGTTGGCCGGCAGGCCCTTGGCGAAGCGCCGGGTGTTCTCCAGCAGGGTGTCTTTCTGACGGTCGATCCCCTGCAGCAGGTCGAGATCGACGCGGTTGACCTTGGGAACGGCCTCCAGCCGATGACCGCCCGCATGCCATATATAGGCCTCGGCGTCATCCATATTGGCACTTGGGGGAGCAGGGGGCGCCAGCCGGTCTAGGGCTTCGGCGACGCGTGAAAGCAGGGCTTTAAGGTCTTGATCCATCGTTGTCCGGGCGTCAGAAGGGGGCGACCATATCGCCCAGCGCTTGCGTTGCAAAGCTGTTGCGGGAAGCTATAGTCCGCGCGCTTTTTCGGCCGAGCGTTTTGGCCACCTGGCAGCCAAAATCGCGCTGCCAGAAGATATCGGAAGAATCGGAGCAGACATGTTCATTTCCCAGGCGTGGGCGCAGGGCGCCAGTGCGGGTGGCAACGACTTCCTGGTGCAGCTCTTCCCGCTCGTCCTCATCTTCATCGTTTTCTACTTCCTGCTGATCCGTCCCCAGCAGGCCAAGATGAAGGCCCAGAAGGAGATGCTGGGTGGCGTGAAGCGCGGCGACCGCGTGGTCACCGGCGGCGGTATCATCGGGCTGGTCACCAAGGTGATCGGCGACAACGAGCTGCAGGTCGAGCTCGCCGAGGGTGTGCGGGTCCGCATCATCAAGCAGACCATCACCGATATCATCACCCGTGGCGAAAGCGTGCGCGGCGGCAAGGAATCCGAAGAGGACGACAAGCCGATGCTGCCGTCGGCGGCGAAGTCCGATGCGCCCGAGCGGAAGAGCCTGCTCGGCAGCCTGTTCGGCAAGAAGTAGTGACGCAAGGCATCGCTGGGTAAACCGGAATGCTCAATCTTCCGCGTTGGCAAACCATCGCCATCATCGTCTTCACCGCGCTTGCCGGTATCTTCGCGCTGCCCAACCTCTTGCCGGACGAAGTATTGAACAAGCTGCCCGCCTGGTATTCGCAGAATCGCATCAATCTGGGCCTCGACCTGCGCGGCGGCGCGCACTTCCTGCTCGAGGCCGACTTGCGCGGCGTTCAGAACGAGCGGCTGACGAACCTGTCGGATTCCGTGCGCGGTGAGTTGCGCCGCGCCCAGGTCGGCTTCAAGGAAGTCTCGGTCGAACCGTCGGGCAATGTCCTGGTCACTCTGCGCGACGACAGCCAGCGCGCCAAGGCGGTCGACACTATTCACAATATCGATCCGTCGCTCACGATCGGCGGCGAGGGTGCCAATCTCGAGCTCACCTACCCGGCGCAGGATCTCGCGCTCAAGAAGAAGCAAGTGATCGACCAGTCGATCGAGATCCTGCGGCGCCGCGTCGATGAGACCGGCACGATCGAGCCGACCATCGTGCGTGAGGGCGACGACCGCATCCTTCTGCAGGTGCCGGGCATCAAAGATACGTCCGACCTCAAGCGCAAGATCAACCAGACCGCCAAGCTCACCTTCCATCTGGTGAACGAGGAAGTGGCGATGTCGGGTGCCAACCCGCAGAACGTGCCGCCCACCACCTTCCTGGTGCCGACGCGCGAGGGCATGCAGGCGCTGCGCGCGACCAACCCCAAGGCGGTCGAAGAGATACAGAACGCCAATCCGAAGCTCACGCCCGAGCAGATCTGCCGACGCTATCAGGTGCCCTGCCTGCCGGTGTTCAAGCGCATTATCGTGGGCGGCGAGGATCTCGACGACGCCAAGGCCACCTTCGAGAACCAGCAGAATGGTGGCCGGCCGATCATCAGCTTCACCTTCAACTCGGCGGGTGGGCGCTCCTTCTGCGCCGCCACCCGCCAGAACATCGGCAAGCGCCTGGCCATCCAGCTCGACAACGAGATCATCAGCGCGCCGGTCGTGCAGAGCGCGATCTGCGGCGGCAGCGGCATCATCACCGGCCAGTTCACGACCGAGCAGACGCAGGAGCAGGCCCTGCTGCTGCGCTCGGGCGCGCTGCCGGCGACGCTCACCATTATCGAGGAGCGCACCGTAGGCGCCGACCTCGGTGCCGATGCCATCCACGCCGGCACCGTCGCCGCCGTCGTCGGCACGGTCATGGTCATGATCTTCATGTTCGTGAGCTACGGGCCGCTGTTCGGCGGCTTCGCCAACCTAGCCATGTCGATCAACATGCTGCTGGTCTTTGCCGGCATGTCGATCCTCGGCGCCTCGCTCACCTTGCCCGGCATCGCCGGCCTCGTGCTGACCGTCGGCATGTCGGTCGATTCCAACGTGCTGATCTACGAGCGCGTGCGCGAGGAGAGGGCCAACGGCCGTTCGCCCTTCAGTGCGCTCGGCACCGGCTACGAGCGCGCGTTGACCGCTGTCATCGACGCCAACCTCACCGCCCTGATCGCGGGCGTGCTGCTGTTCGGCTTCGGCGAGGGACCGATCAAGGGCTTCGCGACCTCGCTGACGCTCGGTCTGCTCACCCATCTTTTCACCGCGACCATCTTCACCCGCATGCTGCTCGCCACCTGGGTGCGATGGCGGCGGCCCACCGAGCTCGCGCTCTAGAGGCCGACCATGCTCTGGAAACCCCTCCACCTCGTCCCGGCCCACACCAACTTCGACTTCATGAAGCCCCGCCGTTGGGCGCTCATCCTGTCGACCGCGATCAACATCCTGTCGATCGTCGGCGTCTTCACCATCGGCCTCAACTTCGGCATCGACTTCGAGGGCGGCATCGCCATGCAGGTGCGCGCCAAGGAAGGCGCCATCCATCTCGACAACTTGCGCGCCACGACGGCGGCGCTTGGTGTCGGCGAGGTCTCTCTCCAGCAGTTCGGTGACGATCGCACCGCGCTCATCCGCGTCCAACGTCAGGAAGGCAACGCGGCCTGCGTGGCCCATGCCGACCAGGTGATGAAGAAGCGCGCCGGCAATGGCTGGAGCGTGAAGCCCGGTCCCGAGCATACCGGCGACGTCGAGTTCACCGCGCCTTCGACCCTGGATTCGGCGGGCTGGCGCGATTCGGTGAGCCAGGTCGGCCTCACCGTCCTCGACCGCCAGCTGCCGCGCGGAAATACCAAGACCGCAATGATCGAGATGACTACCGAGCAGCGCGCCGAATGGTGTCAGCAGGTGGCGATCAAGGTCATCGATGACGCCATCGGCGCCCAGTACGACCTACGCGGCACGGAGTCGGTCGGTCCCAAGGTCGGCGAGGAGTTGATGCACAGCGGCGTCATCGCCGTGCTTGCCACCATGGGCGCCATTGCCATCTACATGTGGTTCCGCTTCGAATGGCAGTTCGGCGTCGGCGCGTTGATCGCCATGTTGCACGACGTCATCTCGACCATCGGCATCTTCGTGCTGTTCCAGCTCGACTTCAGCCTGACCGCGCTCGCCGCCGTGCTGACGATCGCGGGCTACTCGATCAACGACACCGTCGTGGTGTTCGACCGGGTGCGCGAGAACCTGCGGCGCTACAAGAAGATGAGTCTGGTCGAGCTGCTGAACTTCTCGATCAACGAGACGCTGTCGCGCACCTTGATGACCTCGGTCACGGTCTTCGTGGCCGTTGCGGCCCTGGTGATCTTCGGTGGGCCGGTGCTCTACAGCTTCTCGATCGCCATGCTGTGGGGCGTCATCGTCGGCACCTATTCCTCGATCTGGATCGCCTGCGCGGGCCTGGTCTTCATGAAGCTCCGGCCCGAGCAACTGCGTCACGAGGAAGAGGGCGCCAAGGCGAAGGCGTGAAGCCGCCGCCGGTCGTTCCCGACGACAAGACCCTGCCCACGCCCGATCCGGCGCAGGCGCAGGTCATCCGCACCTATGGCGCCGGCCGTTTCCTGATCGGCGAGCGTGAATGGCGCGAACCCGTGCTGGTGACCCCCTTGGCGACGATGCCGTGGAAAGTCGCTCGTGCGGAGGATCTGTCGCTGGAAAGCCTCGCTGTCCTGAGGGAGCAGGCCACGCCGACGGAGCTGCTGGTGCTGGGCTGCGGGCCGCGCATCGTCTTCGTGCCGCCCGACCGGCGCGCGGCGTTGAAGGCGCAAGGCATCGCGCTGGAAGTGGCCGACACCGGCTCGGCCTGCCGCATCTACAATGTGCTGCTGGCGGAAGGCCGGCGGGTCGCGGCGGCGCTCATTCCCCTTTAGTCGCTGTTCTGGTCGAAAAAGTCCTCGAGAAGTGCGGCGAGCGCACTGCCGAGGAAGAAGCCCACGATGCCGCCGGTGAGGCCGTTGGAGCTCGGGATCATGCGGAGCTCGAAGTACCACAGGCCGGCCGTGCTGGTCGCGACCAGCACCAGCGACAGCCACCAGTAGCGGTTGGTGTACTCCTCCATCGAGCGCCTTGTGCGCCCTTCGCGGCGGCCTGTCATGAGGTCCGAATGCCGCGCCGATGGCCATCAGTTATGATGCGGAGATGACTTCCTTCGAGCTCTACCTCGCGTTCGTGGCGGCGTCGGCCCTGCTGATCGTGATTCCCGGGCCGAACGTGGCCCTGATCGTGGCCAACAGCGTAACGCATGGCACGCGCTTCGGCTTGCTGACGGTCGCCGGGACGAGTAGCGCCATGGTCGTGCAGCTCACGCTCACCGTGCTCGGCGCCACGGCGGCGCTCGACATTCTGGCGGCGAGCTTCGACTGGCTGCGCTGGCTGGGCGTCGCCTATCTCCTATGGCTGGGCGTGGCGGCGTGGCGTGCGCCGCCGGTCGACCTTTCACGCGCGACGCCGCAGGCCCGCTCGCCGCGGCTGATCTATCTGCGCGGTTTCCTGGTCGGCCTGACCAATCCCAAGACACTGCTGTTCTACGGCGCTTTCCTGCCGCAGTTCGTCACGCCGGGGCGCACGGTGGCGCATCAGCTTCTCCTGCTGGCGGCGACGTTCCTGGTCGTGGCGGTCGTGCTCGACAGTGTGTGGGCACTGCTGGCCGGCCGGTTGCGCGCCGTTCTGGTGGCGCAGGCGCGCTGGCGCAATCGACTGACGGGCAGCCTGCTGATCGGGGCGGGTCTGGGTCTCGCGTTGGCGCGGCGCCCCTGAAAAACGGGGCCCCGCAGGGCCCCGTCTGTCGAAAGAGTTTCGCTCGTCAGACCGGCAGGAACCGATGGAAGACCATGCAATAGAGCATGCCGATCGAGAACATGGTGTTGAAGCGGCTGGCATAGAGCGCGGGCTTGGCCGCTGCTGCCTTTTCCGCGTCGCTCGCCGGCACGATGCCCAGGATCTTCTTCTGGTTCGGCCAGATGATGAACCAGACGTTGAAGGCCATGATGAGGGCCATCCACATGCCGGTGCCGATCACGATGAAGCCCCTCTGGAAGGTCAGGGCTTCCACGATGAAGTGCTGCATCCAGGCGACCAGCAGTCCGGTGATCACCGTCGCGAGTGCGCCATAGCGGAAGTAGAACAGCACGTTCGGCGCGATGAACTTGGTGATGGCGCTGCGGTTCTCGGCCGGGATGCTCGGCATGGTCGGGACCTGCACGAAGTTCAGGTACCAGAGCAGGCCGATCCACATCACGCCGCTGATCACGTGCAGCCAGACCATGGCGGCCGTGCCCCACGCGTGGTCCATATGTGTCCACTGGCCGGTCAACCCGCCGATGACGATCATGATGATGATGAGCAACACAATCCCGGCGCCAACAGTGCGACCCGGCGAGGTGAAGATGGCACCCATGTCGTACTCCCTTATCTTTTTTTGTCGGGATTGAAATATTCCCGGTGCGTGCATTGTAATCCTGCTGAAACTTGCATTCAACGAGCAGGCGGCACTTATCCCGAGTCCTACCACCTATAGCTTCACAACCCATGAGTTCCGCTTATCGCGCTTCTGATGCCGCGCACAGGCATGTGCTGGAGACGGTGCGTGCCACCGATCGAGATCGTTTTCTCGCGGCCCTCTTCGCGGCAGAGCCGGCGCGGGCTGGGCTGATGGCGTTGCTGGCGTTCGATCACGAACTCGCACGCATTCGCGGCGTGACGCGCGAACCGATGCTCGCGCTCATCCGCTTCCAGTGGTGGCGGGAGGCGGCGGTCGAAGTTGCGGGGAACGGCATACCGCGCGCCCATCCTGTTGTTGAATCGCTGAGCGAAACAGCCCGTCGAGCTGGAATCGCTGCGGCGCCGCTGGTTGCGCTCATCGACGCGCGTGAAGCGGCGGTCGAAGGCACGCTCGATCCCGCTCAAACGGGAACAGCCCTGGCCGATCTTGAACTCGCAATGCTCGGCGTCGACGACACGGCGAGTCGTGAGGCGGCGCACGCTGTCGCGATGGCTCGGTTGATGGAGGCGGGATCGGAACGCGAGCGCATACTCATCGACGCGCGAGCACTGGCTCCGAGAATTGACCGTGCGGCGCTGCCGATCCTGTTGCCGGCGCTGGCGATCGATCGCGTGCTCAGCCCATGGCGGACCCCGCTCGCCTATTGGTGGGCGGCGAAGCGCGGGCGATACTGAACCAAACCCCGGAGGCGACGTGGCAAAGGTCAAGGCGAACGGCATCGAGATCGAATACGAGACGACAGGCGACAAGAAGAACCCGGCGCTGCTGCTGGTGATGGGACTGGGCGCGCAGCTCACTATTTGGCCGGACAAGCTTTTCACCGGTCTGGCCGACCGAGGCTTCTATGTCATTCGCTACGACAATCGCGATACCGGCCTCTCGACCAACTTCTCCGCGTGGGGACAGGCCAACGTACCCGCTGCGATCCAGAAGGCCATGAAGGGCGAGAAGGTCGACGCGCCGTACACGCTCGACGACATGGCGGCCGACGCGATCGGCCTGCTCGACAGCCTCGGGATCCAGAAGGCGCATATGGTCGGCGCGTCGATGGGCGGCATGATTGTGCAGATCGTGGCGGCAAAATATCCCGAGCGTACGCGGTCGATGGTGTCGATCTATTCGACCTCGGGCCGGCCCGGTCTGCCTCAGGGCAAGCCCGAAGCGCTCGCCGTGCTGGGCTCGGCGCCGGAGAACGATTCACGCGAGGCGCGCGTGGCGCACGGCATGAAGCTGCGCCGGACCATCGGCAGCCCGGGCTATCCGACGCCCGAGGCCGAGATGCGCGCCTTCGTCGAGAAGAACGTCGACCGCAGCTGGTATCCGGAAGGCTCGATGCGCCAGTACCAATCGATCATCGCCTCCGGGCCGCGCGTCGAGCTGCTCAAGACCGTCAAGGTGCCGACGCTCGTCATGCATGGCGAGGACGATCCGCTGCTGCCGGTCGAGGGCGGCCGCGATGTCGCCAGGGTGGTGCCGGGTGCGCAATTGCAGACCATCAAAGGCTGGGGCCACGATTTCCCGCCCCAGCTCGTGCCCGACATCGCGGATCGAATTGCCGCCTTCTGCAAGGGGAAGTGACGATGAAGTTCGGCATCTTCTACGAGCATCAGCTGCCGCGGCCCTGGGGGCCGAAGAGCGAGTACCAGCTTCTGCAGGATTCGCTGACCCAGATCGAGCTCGCCGACAAGCTGGGCTACGACTACGCGTGGGAGGTCGAGCATCACTTCCTCGAGGAGTATTCGCACTCCTCCGCGCCCGAGGTCTTTCTTGGCGCCGCCAGCCAGCGCACCAAGCGCATTCGCCTCGGCCATGGCGTGGTGCAGCTCACGACCAACCAGCCGCATCGCGTTGCCGAGAAGATCTCGACGCTCGACCTGCTTTCAGGCGGCCGCGTCGACCTCGGCATGGGCGAGGCAGCGGGGCCGGCCGAGCTTCATCCCTTCAATATCCGTGTCCGCGACAAGCGCGAGCGCTGGGAAGAGGCGGTCAAGGCCATCGTGCCGATGTTCAGCAAGGAGAGCTGGGAGTTCCACGGCCAGTACTACGATTTCCCGGCCCGCAACGTGATCCCCAAGCCGCTGCAGAAGCCGCACCCGCCGCTCTGGGTCGCCTGTTCCAACATCCAGACCATCGGCAAGGCGGGCGAATGGGGCATGGGCGCGCTCGGCTTCACTTTCGTGACGCCCGAAGCGGCACGCGCCTGGGTGCACAAGTACTACAACAACCTTCTGAACAACCTGAACAAGCTCACCGACTATCCCAGCAATCCGAACGTCGCGATGGTCTCGGGCTTCATGTGCGCGGCGACTGACGAGGAGGCCGAGGCGAAGGCCGCCGGCTGGACTTTCTTCATCTTCGCGCTCTCCTACTATGGTCGCAAAGGCGTCGATGCGCCGGGCACGTCCGATCTCTGGAAGGAATACCAGGGCTGGCGAGGCGGCCCCGAAGAGAAGAAGGCGCTCGAGTCGGGCCTGATCGGCTCACCGGAGACGATCCGCCGGAAGCTGCGCCAGTTCCAGGCAAGTCGAGTCGATCAGGTGATCCTGCTGAACCAGGCCGGCAAAACCAGCCACCAGGACATCTGCGATTCGCTCGAGCTGTTCGCCAGGGAAGTGATGCCCGAGTTCCATGCCGCTGAGGCGGAGCACGCGGCGTGGAAGGAGAAGGTGCTGAAGCGGGAGATCGTGCTCGAGGACCTCGATGTCCAGAAGTACGACATCTACAGCCACCAGAACGAACACATCGTTCGCCTGACGCCGGACCAGCTCAAGGCCAAAATGGCGGAGAAGGAAGCAGCGGCGAAGCGCGCCTAGGCGCGCTTTCGGGCGAGCCAGACCGAATGCCGGTCGCACTCCGGGTCGTGTGCGACCTGGCGAATGACGTCGAAGCCGTTCGCCTCAAGCAGGGCGCGATACTCGGCGGTGTCGAGGCTCGAATGATAAAGTGGCTCGTCGGCATAGGTGCCGATCGCCTCGCCCTCGACCAGGCCGCTGGTGAACATCAACGGAGCACCGACAGTGGCATGGGCGGCGAAGATCGGAAACATGCGCCGCTGCGCATCCTCGGTCAGATGGAAGAAGCTGTCCCAGGCCAGCAGCCCGTCGAAGCGTCGGCCGAGCGACAGCGATCGCATGTCGGCGACTTGCCAATCATGGAGTGGGAAGCGCTTGCGGCAGAGTGCGATCATGGCTTGTGAGGAATCGACGCCGGTCAGTAACCGGCCCTGCTCGATGAAATAGCGGGCGATCGGCTCGCCGCTACCGCAGCCGATGTCGAGGATCGTGCTGCCGGGCGCCGTCAGCGCGAGGAACCGGTCGAGCCAGTTTTTCTCGGACAGGATCTTCAGCCTGTCCTTGTCCCAGCGCTCGGCGTTGCGGTCGTACAGGCCGATCACCGAGTCTGCGGGATTGGGCATGGCCGTGAGGCTCAGATCGAGAGCTTGTTGAAGATGAAACGCGGGATGTGGCGGACGATCAGCATGATCGGAAGCCAGATCGCCGGCGTGTAGACGACCGCGCGGCCGCGGCGGATGCCGGCGACGGTTTCGCGCGCGACCTGTTCGACGGAAGCGAGCCGCCGGCCTTTCGCCTTGTGCTCTGCCGCCATCGGTGTATCGGTCGGACCGGGCTTGATCAGCACGATCTTGACGCCCGTACCGGCGAAGCGATGCGCCATGCCCTCGGCATAGCGGCTGAGCAGGCTCTTGCACGAACCGTAAGTATAGTTCGCCTTGCGTCCGCGATCGCCCGCCACCGAACCGATGATGGCGATCGTGCCGCGGCCCACCTTGGCGAAATGCGTCGCGAAGGCCTCGGCAAAAAGCGCCGGCGACACCGCATTCACTTCCAGAGATTCTTTCACCATCGCGAGATCCTGCTCGCAGGCCTCCTGATTGGGCATCCAGCCATGGGCGATCAACACGATGTCCACCGGTCTCTGCGTCATGGTCGATTCGGCGAATGCCCTGATGGCTATCGGATCGAGGAACTCGGCCTTCGCAAGCGTCACGGTCGCCTTCGGTCCCCGCACGCGCAGGTCGGTTGCGATCTTCTCGAGCTTTGTCGTGTCGCGGCCCATGAGGGTGAAGTCGACCGGCCCTTCGGCGGCCCAGAGACGGCAGCAATGCTCGGCGATGGCCGAGGTCGCGCCGATGACGACGATCTTCATGTCAGCTCCCTATCAGACGCCGCGACATGGCCGAGCTCATGCCCGGGTCGCGGAAGCGCGCGAAGGCTTCCAGGTTGGGATAGCCCGCCTCGAACATGGGGCGCGGCATGCGCGCGTCCTTGGCGAGATAGAGACGGCCGCCCGCGGCGGTGACGATGGCGTCCAGCCGTTCGAACAGAGCGGGCACAGCACGTGCGTTGCGGAAGTCGAGGGCCAGGGTGACGCCTCCCTTGGGGAAGCTCATGAGGCCGGCCGGGGTTCGGTCGCTGAAGGTCTTCAGCACGGCGAGGAAGGAGCCTTCGCCCGATCGTGTGATCGCCTGCAGCATGTCGCGCGTCGCGTCCTGTGCCGCCGCGCGCGGCACCACGCTCTGGTACTGGAAGAAGCCCAACGGCCCATACATGCGGTTCCATTCCAGCAATGAATCGAGCGGATAAAGGAATGGTTCGTAGTGCATCGCGCGCACGCCCGTACGCCGACTGTTCGTCGAGTAGTACAGCGTATTGAAGGGCTTGAGCGACAGCCGGTTCACCAGCGAGACCGGCGGCGTGAGCGGCATGCGGCGCTCCCGCTCGCGCCAGGCCTTGCCCACGCCGGTGGACTGACGTCCGCGCATGAACAGACCGCGCAACGGGCCGGCCGAGGTGCAATCGATCCACGAGACGGTGTGCTCCCACGCCGCCTCCGAGTCATCGGACAAGGCGAAGAAGGCATCGATGCCCTGATAGGCGATCGTCTCGGTGTCCAGCCATGGTCCCGTCGTCGGGCGAAGCTGCAGCTCGGCCTCGACGATCAGGCCGGTGAGGCCAAAGCCCGCCACGGTGGCGGTGTACCACTCAGGCCGCAGGTCGGGGCCGCATTCTATCGTCTCACCATCGCTCCGCATCAGGCGCAGGCGGCGGACATGCTCGCCGAATGTTCCCATGACGTGGTGGTTCTTGCCGTGCACGTCGTTGGCGATGGCGCCGCCCACCGTCACGAGCTGTGTCCCCGGCACGACCGGCAGGCTCCAGCCGCGCGGCACGGCCATGCGCTGGATGTCGCGCAAGGTGACGCCGGCCTCGCAGGTGAGGCGACCGGTCGTCGCATCGAAGGCGATGAAGCGGTCGAGACCGCGCGTCGTCCAGATCGTGCCTCCGGGATTGAGGCAGGCATCGCCGTAGCTGCGGCCCATGCCGTAGGCGATGCCCGGATGATGATTCGCCAATGCCGCAGCCACCGAATCGCGGTCGGTGAGGGGAACGGCTTCGTGTGGTGCGGCGCTGAGCCGCCCCCACGACGACACGGGTCTCAAATCATTGGCCTCATGACTTTGGCCTCGCGGCTGATAGTATAATAAGGGCAAACGCAGCGATTGGGAGCGGGTTCGATTTCAACGGAAGCAAAGGCCCTGCTGCGGCTCATCCGGCCCAAGCAGTGGATCAAGAACGCGTTCGTGGTGGCGCCCCTCGTCTTCGCGCGTGAATATTCCGATCTCCATTCGATCAAGCTGTCGGCCTTCGCCTTCGCGATGTTCTGCTTGGCCTCGTCGGCCTGCTACATCGTGAACGACATCCACGACATCGAGAACGACCGCAACCACCCCAAGAAACGCCTGTCTCGCCCCCTGGCGGCCGGACTGCTGAAGGTGCGCACGGCGGTGCTCCTGCTGGCGGTGTTCTATGCGTTGTTGATCGCGGGCTTCGTTTTCCAGCCGGCCCTGATCGCGCCGATCGTGGCCTATCTTGTATTGCAGCTCGCCTATTCGTTCTTCCTGAAGCACCAGCCGGTGTTCGACATCTTCTCCATCGCCGTGGGCTTCGTGCTGCGCGTCTGGGCAGGAGCGGAGGCGCTGGACGTTCCCCTGTCGAGCTGGATGGCCATCACGACGTTGTGCCTCGCGCTCTACCTCGCTTCCATAAAGCGGCGGCAGGAACTGAATAGCACGGGCACGGAGGCGCGGCGTGTGCTGCGACACTATTCCGTGGCGCTGGTCGACCGCTATGCCGAGATGTCGGCGGTGGGCGCGCTGGTCTTCTACAGCCTGTTCGTCATGTCGACGAACAACAAGCTCTCCGCCACCATCCCCTTGGTGATCTTCGGCCTGTTCCGCTACTGGTTCGTGGTCGAGAGCAAGGACGGCGGCGAGTCCCCGACGGACGCCGTGATAAGCGACTGGCCGCTGGCGCTCGCCATCGCGGCATGGGTCATCGTGTGTATCGTGGCCCTGAAAGGCTGACGAAGGCATGAAGCACGTTCCGGTCCTGATCGCGGGAGGTGGACCGGTCGGCATGACTGTGGCGCGGGCGCTGGCCCATTTCGGTGTGCGTTGTCTCCTGGTCGAGCGGCAGCCTTCGACGACCCGGCATCCCAAGATGGACATCACCAACGGCCGTTCGATGGAGCTCTTCCGGCGGCTGGGCGTGGCCGACAAGCTGCGCGCCGTGGCCGTGCCGGAGGAGAATTGCTTCGACGTTTCCTGGATCACGTCGCTCTGTGGCCGCGAGCTGCATCGCTTCCGCTATCCTAGCGTGGTCGAGAAGCGCGCCGAGATCCTGACAAGAAACGACGGCACCCAGCCGCGCGAGCCAGCGATGCGGGTCAGCCAGGTGATGATTGAGCCAGTGCTGCGCGACGCCATCGTCGCCGATCCGCTGGTCGAGGCACGCTGGGGCGTGGCGTTCGAGGATTTCGAGCAGGGCGCGAGGGGCGTCACCTGCACCTTGCGAACGGTGGCGACGGGCGCGACCGAACAGGTGCGCTGCGATTTCCTTGCCGGCTGCGACGGGGGCTCGAGCATCGTGCGCGAGAAGCTCGGCATCGGCCTTTCCGGCAGGGCCAATGTCGCGCATCGCTACATGGTCCATTTTCGCAGCGACGCCCTCGAGTTGCTGCAGGCCTTCGGCGTCGCCTGGCACTATCAGAGCGCGATGGGCACCCTGATCGCGCAGGACGACAAGGAGACCTGGACTCTTCAGATGCGCATGCCGACCGACGGCAATACCGATCCCAACGCCGTCCTCGACGCCTGGGTGGGTAAGGGCGGCTTTCCCCGCGAGATCCTGGTCGCCAATCCCTGGTTCACCAACTTGCTGCTGGCTGATCGTTACGGCGAGGGCCGCGTCTTCCTCGCGGGCGACGCGGCGCATCAGTATATCCCGACCGGTGGTTACGGCATGAACACCGGCATCGGCGACGCTGTCGACCTCGGTTGGAAGCTCGCCGCTGTCGTGAAGGGCTTCGGTGGGGAAGGCCTGCTTGCGTCCTACGATCGTGAACGGCGGCCGGTCGGCTACCGCAATCGCTTGGCTTCCGAACGCCACACCGGCGTGCGCCTCAAGATCGCCGAGCTCTATGAAAAAGAGCGCGATCATGATGCGCTCGCACGCGCCATCGCCGCTCTTGGCAATGCCGAGAACGAGAGCTGGGGCATCGAGTTCGGCTATCGCTACGACGGTGTCGAGCCCAATCCGGCCCTTTATGAGCCGACGACAGCACCGGGCGCGCGCCTGCCGAGCGTGTTCCTGAGGGACGGCTCGGCGCTCTACGACAAGCTCGGTCCGTGGTTCACCTTGCTTTGTTTCGGTGGTGCCGATCCATCGCCCCTGATCGACTCGGCGCTCGCGCCACTGGAGACGGTGATCGTCGACGATCCGTCGATTGCTCCTGTCTATGAAGCCAAGCTCGTACTGGTACGGCCCGACACTCATGTCGCCTGGCGCGGCAATGACTGCGCCGACGGCCACGCGGTCTGGCAACAGGTGCTGCAGTGAAAATTTCGGTCATCGGCGGTGGCCTCGGCGGTCTGTCGGCCGCTCTTCATCTGATTCGCGCCGGTCTCGACGTGCAGGTCTACGAGCAGGCGCCGCGTATCACCGAGATCGGCGCTGGAATCCAGATCAGTCCCAACGCCTCGCGACTGCTCATCCGGCTCGGGCTCAAGCCCGCGATGGACGCAGCAGGCGTCTTTCCGCAGGCCGTGCATCAACGCCGCTGGGACGATGGCCGCACCCTGCAGCGCGCGCCGCTCGGCAAGCAGGTCGAGGAGACTTTCGGCGCGCCGTACTACCACTTCCACCGCGCCGACCTCGCCAACCTGCTGGCCAATGCCTTGCCATCGGACCGGCTGCATGTCGGCCACAAGCTCGTCGACCTCGAGCAGAAGGGTGAGCGCGTGATCGCGCGCTTCGAAAATGGCGTGAGCGCGGAGTCCGATCTGCTGATCGGCGCCGACGGCATCCACAGCCGCGTGCGCCATGTCGTTTTCGGTCCGGAGAAGGCGCGCTTCACAGGCTGTGTTGCCTGGCGCGGGCTGGTGCCGGCGGAAAAGGTCGCGCATCTCGGCATCGAGGTCGCGTCGCACAACTGGATGGGGCCGGACGGTCATGTGGTGCACTACTGGGTCTCGGCCGGACGCTTCATGAATGTGGTCTGCGTCGTCGAACATGGCGACTGGACCAATGACAGCTGGACCGACAAAGGCCGTATCAGTGACGCGCTTGCACGCTACGAGGGCTGGCATCCGACGGTGCGCAGCCTGATCGAGGCCTTTCCCGAGACCTATGTCTGGGCGCTGCACGACCGCTTGCCGCTGCCGCAATGGACGGCGGGCCGTGTGACCCTGCTGGGCGATGCCTGCCATCCCATGCTGCCTTTCATGGCGCAAGGTGCCGCCCAGTCGATCGAGGACGGTGCGACGCTCGCGGCCTTGCTCGATGCGATGCCGGACGATGTGACGGCGGCGTTGCAGCGCTACGAGGAGATCCGCAAGCCGCGCGCGACGCGCCTGCAGCAAGCGAGTGCCGCCAACCGCACGCGCTTTCACCTGCATGACGGTCCCGAGCAACAGGCGCGCGATGCCGCGATGGCGACGTCGGGTGATCGCTCGATCGCCAATATCGGATGGCTTTACCTGCACGACGCCGCTGAGATGGTGTAGCTTCGGCCGAGAGGGAATTTATGAATCGGCGCACTGTATTGACGACCTTGGGGGCGATCCTCGCGATGGCTCCGCGCGCTCCGATGGCCCAGCGAATGAATCGCGTGGCGTTCGTTCTGCCGGCCGCCGCGCCGACCGCCGATATGCCGTTGGGTCATTCGATGTTGCAAGGACTCGCCAAGGCGGGCTTCGTGGAAGGCAAGAACCTGACCTACGAGCCGCGCGGCGCGGAGGGTCATATCGAGCGCCTGCCGTCGATCATCGCCGACCTCACCGCCGCCAAGGTCGACGTGATCATGACCAGTTCCTATCCGGCCGCGCTGGCCGCCAAGGACAACACGACCGTGCCCGTCGTGGCGATCAATTGCGGCGATCCTGTCGGGACAGGCCTTGTGCAGAGCCTGGCCCATCCGGGCGGCCACGTGACCGGCGTTTCCGATGTCTCGGCCGAGCTCACGCCCAAGCGCATGGACCTCCTGCGCGCCGTGTCGCCCAACCTCAATCGCGTCGGTCTCCTGTGGAACGACGGCGATCACGGCATGCAACTGCGCGCCCAGGCATCCGAGGCGGGCGCGAAGTCGATGTCGATCGGCGTCGAGAAACTCGGCATTCGTGCGGCCAGCGATTTCGACCGGGTATTCGGCGAGCTGACCAGCGACAAGCCGGGCGGTCTGCTCGTCGTCGCGGACATGCTCACCATGAGCAATACCAAGCGCATCTTCGAATACGTGATGGCGCAGAAGCTGCCCACGATCTACGAGATGGACTTCCTGGCCGAGGCCGGAGGGCTGATGTCCTACGGCCCCGATCCGGACGAGACATCGGATCGCGCTGCCGCACTGATCGCCCGTATCCTGAAAGGCGCCAAGCCTGCCGATCTGCCGTTCGAGCAGCCGACGCGCTTCAAGCTGGTGGTCAACCTCAAGACGGCGAAGGCGCTCGGCATCACCGTGCCGCCGGTGATCCTGACGGCTGCCGACCAGGTGATCGAGTAGCTCGCCTCCCATGGACCTGATCTTTGCCGTCGCGACGCGCGAGCAGTTGCCCGACATCGACCGGCTGATGCGGTCGGCCTTCACACCCTATATGGCTGCACTGGGCCGGGAGATCGCCCCCGATCAGTACGTCTGGTTCGCGGACGCGATCGAGGCCGGCGATATCTTCGTGGCGATGCATGGCAAGGACATCGCCGGTGCCATCGCGACCAAGCGCGGCGAGGGCGAGCTGGTCCTGGCGATGATCGGCGTGCAGCCGACGCGGCAGAAGACCGGCATCGCGAGCTGGATGATCGGCCAGGTCGAGCAGGTGGCCTGCGCGCGCGGCATCCACGCGCTGTCGCTGATCACGGCCGAGATGATGGAAGACCGCGTGCGTCTCTACGGCCGTCACGGCTTCCGCATCGTGCGGCGGGCGCCGCAGGAGCAGGGCAAGGATCCGCACATGCGGGTCCACATGATCAAGGAGCTCTAGGACTTCAACGCGCCCAGCACCTCGTCGGTGTGCTCGCCGAGCGTCGGCGCCGAGCGCTTCGACGTCGGGCGCTCGTGATCGAAGGCGATCGGCAGGCCGACGACCTTAGGCCCACCGGGCAATTGCTGGGCGAGCTTCGAGGCCGCGAACTGCTCGGAGGTCGCCACCTCACCGATGTCGTTCACGGGCGCGCAGGGCACGCCTGCTTTCTCCATCGTCGCGATCCACTCTGCGCGCGTCTTGGTCTTGAGGGCGGCGGCGATCATGGGCAGCAGCTCGGTCTTGTTGGCGACGCGGCTCGCGCTCTTGGCGAACTTGGGGTCCGTTGCCCATTCGGGATGGCCGAGCACCGATGCGCAGCGTGCCCACAAACGGTCATTGCCGGGCGCGAGGCAGAGCGGGTGATCAGCGGTGTCGAAGGTCTGGTAGGGCACGATCACCGGGCTGCCGGTGCCGTGACGCTTGGAGACGGTGCCGTAAGCCATGTAGCCATTCACCTGGCCTTCGACCCAATGGACCGCGGAGTCGAAGAGCGACGTGTCGACCAGGCAGCCCTTGCCGGTCTTGTCGCGCCGACGGAGGGCCGCAAGCGCGCCAATCGTGCAGAACATGCCGGTCGCCTTGTCGTTGATCGAGGCACCGCAGAAGGTCGGCGGATCCTCCGGCCGGCCGGTGACGCTCATCATGCCGCCATAGGCCTGCAACAGCGGATCGAAGCCGGGATTCATCTTGAGCGGTCCTTCGTAGCCGAAGGCCCAGATGGAGCAATAGATCAGGCGCGGATGGCGCTTCAGCATCGCTTCGGGGCCGATGCCGATCTCGTCGACCACGCCCGGCCGCAGGTTCTGGATCAGGATGTCGGCCGTCTCGCAAAGCTTGTGCAGCTTGTCGATGTCGGCCGCGCTCTTGAGGTCGAGCGTGACCGAGCGCTTGTTGCGGTTCTGGCTGTAGAAGTAGAGCGAGGTCACGCCGTCGGGGCCGAAGGGAGGGCCCCAGATGCGCGCATCGTCGCCGCCGTCGGGCTTCTCGATCTTGATCACGTCGGCGCCCATGTCGGCCATGATCACGCCTGCCAGCGGTCCGGCCAGCGCCTGGCCCACTTCGATCACACGTACGCCTTCGAGAGGGAGCATCGCTTCTTCTTCCTTCATCACGATCTCAGGAGATTGCCGTACCCGGCGATCCGTTCGTGCACGCCCGATCGACGCAGGCAATGCCACAGGCTCGCCTGGTTGGCCGAGATGACCGGCCGTTTGATGTCCTGCTCGAGCGCCTCGAGGATGCCGACGCAGCGGAAGCCGGTGCCGCCGAGCAGTACGCCGTCCGCTGTGTCGGGACAGGCAGCATGGATCTGCGCGTAGAGCGGCTCGATCTGCTGCGCGAAGCCCATGCCGTGCGCGTAGAGGTCGTTCGGCGGCAGGTCGCGCCAGCCGGGACCGGGATCGTAGCGCAGGCTGCCCGCTGGCTCGAAGTCATGGTCGGCGTAATAGGCGACGGCCTTCTTGATCGTGTCGTCAGGGTACCAGGGCGGCATGACCAGGAACGGCCGCTTCACCTCGGACGCCTTGAGGGCTGCCATGGTGTCGAGGCCGTTGGTCGTCGCGAACACGCCGGCGCCGACGATGGCGGAGAGGGCGGAAGCGGTCGCGGCGTCCCAGCCTTTGCCGCCGACCACGCTGCTGGTGGTGTGCGCAAGAACGACGGCCGACAGGTGCATCGCGGCGAACTGCTTGGCGCCACGCAGCATGTCATCGGCGAGATCGACGCCGGATTTGTCGGCCTTCCAGGAGGCCCAGGGCGACTTGGCCGTCACACGCGCGGCATGGACCGATACGTCTGTGGGCGCCATGGCCCACCATTCGGCCTCGGGCACGGCCTCGTTGCCGACGATGAACAGGCCGATGCGCGCCCGCCAGCCCCAATTGTCTTTCTCAGTCATGACCCTCTCGCTTCGGGATGCCGGCGGAAGAACGACCAGTGATCGCGCATGAACGATTCGCGCGCCTGCATCTGTGTCGCGGGATCGGCCAGCGGCTTGGCCGCACGGCGCTGGAAGATCATGTCGCGCCGGATGGTCGTCGTGTTGGTCGACGTGCCGTGCCCCAGAAAGCTGTGCACCACGATGATGTCGCCGGGCCTGAGTCGCGGCACGATCATGCGCGCGCCCTTCAGGATCTCGTCTTGCGTCGCAACCTTCACCTCGCCCCAATGCACGGGCAGGGTTTGACGGCGGAAAGTCTCGGCGAACTTGTCGTGCGACTTCGGCAGGACGTGAAAGCCCCCCGCCGTGTCCGAAGCGACATCCGTCAGCGCCACGCCGAAGACGAAGTTGAAGGCTGCCAGCGAGGGGCCTCGGCCGCCATCGATGTGGAAGTGCCGCCGGATGTTCGCCTCACTGATAAAGCCCGGCGTCGTCGAGGCAAGCTGGATGCGATCGGGCGCGTGCACCGACTCCAGGATCTCTTCCGCCAGCGGATCCAGCACCTCCTCGACGATGGCGACGAAAGCGGGATGCGGACAATGCCAGACCTCCCGCCACGACTCGTCGGCGGTGCGCTTCCAGCCGCCCTCGGGGTGGCTGGCGTTCAGGGCTTCAGCGGCGGCCGCCGCCGGGCGCAGCAGCCGCTCGTCGATCGCACTGGATACGATCGTATAGCCCTCGCGATGAAGCTCGCTCCAATGCCTGCCGGTGAAGGTCACGCTCAGCCCTTGTTCGGGTTGATCAGGTACTTCTCGCCCGTCGCACGCTTGTTGTAGGCGGCAATGGTGTCGAGCTGCAGCGCCTCGATGAGCGAGATCGTCTGCGTGTAATGGCTCTTGAAAGTGGTCTTGAGCTCATTC
>Ga0153954_1000544_pt1 | contig 29203 bp, 30 predicted proteins | sample TSFL038MetaG_FD_102277 | JGI IMG/M metagenome (GOLD analysis project Ga0153954, IMG submission 102277) | Attine ant fungus gardens microbial communities from Florida, USA - TSFL038 MetaG | ecosystem: Host-associated > Fungi > Mycelium > Unclassified | place: USA: Florida, Wekiwa Springs State... | reverse complement strand
TGGTCCACGACATCTCGGAGACGTGGATCAGACCTTCGATGCCCGGCTCGAGCTCGACGAACGCACCGTAGTCGGTGATGTTGGTGACGCGGCCCTTGACGCGGGCGCCGACCGGATACTTGCCCTCGATGCCTTCCCACGGATCGCCCTGCAGCTGCTTCATGCCGAGCGAGATGCGGTGGGTCTCGTGGTTGATCTTGATGATCTTGACCTTCACGGTCTGGCCGATGGTCAACACCTCGGTCGGGTGGTTGACGCGCCGCCAGGCGATGTCGGTGACGTGCAGCAGGCCATCGATGCCGCCGAGATCAACGAACGCACCGTAATCGGTGATGTTCTTGACGACGCCGTCGATCACCTGACCCTCTTCGAGGTTCTGCACCAGTTCCTGGCGCTGCTCGGCTCGGGTCTCTTCCAGCACGGTCCGGCGCGACACGACGATATTGCCGCGGCGGCGATCCATCTTGAGAATCTGGAACGGCTGCGAGTTGTTCATCAGCGGCGCGACGTCGCGGATCGGACGGATGTCGACCTGCGAACGCGGCAGGAAGGCGACCGCGCCGTCGAGATCCACGGTGAAGCCACCCTTGACCTGGTTGAAGATGACGCCGTGAACCTTCTCGTTGTTGTTGAAGGCCTTCTCGAGCTTGCCCCAGCTTTCCTCGCGGCGCGCCTTGTCGCGCGACAGCACGGCCTCGCCGAGCGCGTTTTCGATACGGTCGAGGAACACCTCGACGGTGTCGCCGACCTTGAGATCGCTTTCACGGCCGGGGCCGGCGAATTCGCGCAGCGCCACCCGGCCTTCGGTCTTCAGGCCGACATCGATGACGGCCATATCCTTTTCAATCGCAACCACCTTGCCCTTGATGACGGAGCTTTCCTGAAGGTTGCCGCCGGCAAAGGACTCATCCAGCATCGCCGCGAAATCGTCGCGGGTGGGATTGTACGTGTTAGCAGTAGCACTCGAAGCCATTTGTTCTCCACTTGCGATCGTCTTGCCGGCAGTTCGGGTTAGGGGCGTATCGCGCGTGAAGGGCCGGGGCTCGCAAAACCCGCGGCGACCGCTCATGCACCAAAAGGCAAAAGCGGGCCGGCAGATGCCTGCACGTTCAATACGGTGATTTCTGTCCGAGGGACGGTCTCGAAAATTCTGTTCGAGATATCGATTCTCAAGGGCGGGAGCGGGCTCTACCTCCAGTGACGGCAGCGGCGTTACACCCGCTGCCGGCCCGCTCGAACGGCCTCGACAATGTCGATGGCGGCCCGGACGCCGCCTTCTATATCCAGATTGGAATTATCTAGCAAGTAAGCATCTTGTGCCCGTTTTAAAGGCGCAACGGAGCGGTTCTGGTCGCGTTCGTCACGCGCCAGGATATCGGCCAGAATGATTGCCTCATCCGCCTCCTCGCCCCGGCCGCGCGCCTCCAGGGTGCGGCGATGGGCGCGGACCTTGGGGTCGGCGACGACAAAGATCTTCACATCGGCGTTGGGGCAGATCACCGTGCCGATATCCCGGCCATCGAGCACCACGCCGGGCGGTTTTTCGGCAAATTGGCGCTGGAACTCGACCAACGCTTCCCTGACACGGGGAATAGCGGAGACAACCGAGGCCGCGGTGCCGACTTTTTGGGACTTCAGGGCCGGGTTTTCGAATGTTTCGGGATCGAGCCCCCGGGCTGCCACGACCGCCGCGGCTTCATCCGTGAGGTCGGCGCCGGTGCCGATCAGGGCATAGGCCACGGCGCGGTAGATCACGCCAGTATCAAGGTGACGCAAGCCGTAATGGGCGGCGAGCCGCTTGGCGAGCGTTCCCTTCCCCGAAGCGGCCGGGCCGTCGATGGCGATGATCATTCTGATTCTGTCTCTTTCTCTGCAGGCCGCGGCCCGCGCGCCCGCCGCAGCGGCCGCTCCTCGGTAAAGATATTGCGCGACGCGAATTCGGCGGGGCTCGCGAAGGTCAGGTACTCGCGCATGCCCGGAGATGGCGAGGCGGCGGTGAACCATGGCTCGGCAAGACGCCGTGCTGGCCCCCCTGCCCATTGCGGGACCCGGCCGAGCCTGCGGTTCTTGGACAGATATTCCGCGACGGCACCGACAAGCGCATTCAGCTTCTGGTCTTGGGCCAACGGGGGCTCTCGCTCAATCGTCGCATATTTGGCCTCGATCGTTGGTGCGAGATCGAATGTGTCGACGAATTCGGCGAGCGCGACCTCCTGCGAAGCGCCTGCCTGAATTCTCTCCACCGCCTCAGCGAGGGTATTTGGGCGCATCCGCTCCTCCCTCACGATTCATGTTCTTCAGCAAAAAACGCTGTTTCTCGGATGCAGCAGCGCTGGTCGGAAAATAGCGGGCCAGCAAGCCGATGGCGGCCTCTACATCCGATATTCCAACGACACGCATCAAATTGAGGATATCGAGTCGCTCGGTTTCACCGCGAGACGGGTCCATGACCCGAAATGCCTTCAATTTGAGCGCCAGCAAGTATTCGGCCGTTGGTACGGAAACAACGAGTCCAGGCGGGTCGCTATCGCGCGGAAAGGTGCCGAACTCCAGATGGTCGGCGGCACGATCTGCAAGCGAACTCAAGTGAAACACCACCGCGTCATTGAACCAATCGTCCTGCCATCGATTTTCGGCAGCCAATTCCTGCACCGTCCTGGCAAGCCAATCCGGAAGCGGGCGCGGAAGTTCCGATACATCTACATCTTCCGTGGCAAAGCGGAAATTGCTCGCCAGCATCAGCGCAGAGCCGCCGTAGACCGCGATCTGCAGTTTTGTTCCGGCCTCGACCGCCGCGCGGCCGATCCGGTCGAAAGCATCGAGCAGGGCGTCGCGGTCAAAGGCAACCGTCATGGCGCCTCGCTCATGAGAACTCCGCGCCAAGCGAGCGCATCATCGGGATGAAGTCGGGGAAACTGGTGGCGATAAAGGCGGTATCGTCGACCCTCACGGGCTTGTCGGCGGCCAGACCCATGACCAACGCCGACATCGCGATGCGGTGGTCCATGTGGGTTTTGACGACGCCGCCGCCCGGCACATGGCCCCTGCCCTCGACGAAAAGATCGTCGCCGGAAATCTCGACCTTGACGCCGTTGACGCGCAGCATGTCGGCGGTGGCTTCCAGGCGGTCGGATTCCTTGACCCGCAATTCCTTCAACCCACGCATCACAGTGGTGCCCTCGGCGAAGGCGGCCGCCACCGCCAGCACCAGATATTCGTCGATCATCGAAGGTGCGCGCTCAGGCGGCACCTCGACGCCGCGCAGTTTCGAGGCGCGCACGCGCAAGCGCGCCATCGGCTCGCCGGCATCGCCGCGCACGTCACTTTCCTCGATGGAAGCGCCCATTTCGCGCAAGGTGGTGAACAGGCCCGTGCGCAAGGGATTGGTCATGACATCCGACAGCGCGATGTCGGAACCTTCGACAATCAGGGCCGCCACGACCGGAAATGCGGACGAGGACGGATCGGCGGGCACCACGACCTCGGCACCATGCAGTTCCGGTTCGCCCGTCAGCGTGATCCTCCGCCCATGCGCGCCCTCTTTCTCTGAGACAATGTCGGCGCCAAAATGCTTCAGCATCAACTCGGTATGGTCGCGGCTCGCTTCCTGCTCGATCACGGTGGTAATACCTGGCGCGGAGAGCCCTGCGAGCAGCACGGCCGACTTGATCTGGGCGGAGGCCACGGGCGTCTTGTAGGTGATCGGCACGGGATAGCGCGCGCCATTGAGCGTTAACGGCAGGCGGCCGCCCTCCCGGATATCGGCGGTCCTGGCGCCCATCAGTTCCAGGGGATCGAGGATCCGCCGCATCGGGCGGCTGCGCAGCGACGCGTCCCCGTCGAATACCGCCGAGATCGGGCAGCCAGCGACCGCCCCCATCACCAGCCGGCAACCGGTGCCGGAATTGCCGAAATCCAGGGCGGCCTGCGGCTGGGCGAAGCCACCGACGCCCACGCCATTGACCTTCCAGGCAAAATCACCGGTTCGTTCCACCCTGGCGCCCAGCGCCCGCATGGATTTTGCGGTGTTGAGGACGTCCTCGCCCTCCAGAAGGCCGGAAATCCGGGTTTCGCCGACCGCGAGCGCGCCCAGGATCAGGGCGCGGTGCGAGATCGACTTGTCGCCGGGAACCCGGACTTTGCCGCTCAAGGGGCCGCTGGAACGGGACTCCAGCGGAGTCGGATGGTCGGAATGGGTCAAGATTGTGTCCTCTTTGCCCTCACTTGCCCGGGCAGGTAACACAGGGGCCGGGCAGCGTCACGACCCGGTATTTCATGCACAAACCGCTATTGACAGCGGGCTCCCAACTAGCCAAGTGAAGCACCGCTTTTCAGACATTCCCAGGATTCCGCCGTGGCCAAATCCGATCTCGGAACCAAACGCATTTGCCCGACCACGGGCAAGAAATTTTACGACCTGAACAAAAGTCCCGTGATCTCGCCCTATACCGGCGAGGTCGTGCCAATTGCGCCGGTGGCGCCGCCGCGGACCGTTCGAGGTGAAGCAGCCCGTGCGCACGCAGCCGCTGCGGAGGCAACTCCCGAGCCCGCGGAGGCCGAAGAAATGGTGTCGCTCGAGGAGGCCGATGCCGAGGAGAACACCGGCAAGGTGAAGGCCGTGGTGCCGGAGTCCGAGGACGATATCGAGATCGACGAGACCATCGAAGACGATGATGACGACGATTCTACCTTCATCGCCGACGAGGAAGATGAGGGCAATGAGGACGTCACCGACATCATTGGCGACGTCGGAGGCGACGAAGAGACTTGAGATCGGCCCTGATCTGTGATCAAGGGTGCAGCGCCGCGAGTCGCCTAGGGCTCGCGGACCGGCATTGTCCTCCAGGAGGATCGTGTTAAAGGCAGGTTAAGGGGCCATAGCTCAGCTGGGAGAGCGCTTGCATGGCATGCAAGAGGTCGGCGGTTCGATCCCGCCTGGCTCCACCACGCTTCGCCCTTCGGGCTACGCGTGGCGCAGCCGCGCGATAGCCGAAGGGCAAAGCGTGGTGCCCGGCGAAGCCCGCAGGGCGAAGACGGGCTGCAACAGACTTCCTATTCCCCCACCGCCGCATTCAGCCGATCGCGTAGCGCGACAATCTCGTTCTTGATCGTTGTCAATTCGCCGACCGAGCAGGCCGAGGCCGCCAGGATCGATTGCGGTACTGCGCGCGCCTTGTCCTTCAGCGCGTGGCCCTGCGGCGTGAGGTCGACCAGAACCTGGCGTTCGTCCTCGGTGCTGCGCGTGCGCTTGATCAGCTGCGCCGCTTCCAGCCGCTTCAAGAGCGGCGTCAGCGTGCCCGAATCCAGAAACAGCCGTTCGCCGATAGCCTTGAGCGGCACGCCGTCGCGCTCCCACAGCACCAGCATGACCAGATATTGCGGATAGGTCAGGCCGAGCCGGTCGAGCAACGGCTTGTAGACGCGGTTGAAGGCATGGGCGGCCGAATAGACCGCAAAGCAGATCTGGTTGTCGAGCTTGAGCGGCTGGTCCGCCGCCATGGGTTTCCTGGCCATTTTTCATCCATGTCGCGATCCCCATCACTTTGGGCCGGATTGCCGCCTCGTTCAATTGCGAACAATTAAATGTGAGACGATGCTTTATGAATTGTGCACAATCTAATTTTGCACAATATTACCCGCATCGAGGTTCAACCGAAGGAGACACACCATGTCCGTGAACGTGCTCTACAAGACCCAGGCCAAGGCCACCGGCGGCCGCGATGGCCGCGATGGCCGCGCCGCGACGCTGGACGGCGCGCTTGACGTCAAGCTGACCACGCCGAAAGAACTCGGTGGAGGCGGCGGCGCCGGCAACAATCCCGAGCAGCTTTTCGCCGCCGGCTATGCCGCATGCTTCGTCGGCGCCATGAAATTCGTGGCTTCGCAAGGCGGCCCGAAAGTGCCGGCGGATGCTTCGGTGACCTCAACGGTCGGCATCGGCCCGCGCTCCGAAGGCGGCTTCGGCCTCGATATCGCGCTCGACATTGCCCTGCCCGGTCTGGCACGCGCCGACGCGGAAGCACTGGTGGCGAAGGCGCACCAGGTGTGCCCCTACTCCAACGCCACCCGCGGCAATGTCGATGTGCGCCTGAACGTAATCTAAATCCGTCTCGCGGAACGGCCCGCTGCAACATGGCGGGCCGTCCGCTCGGGTCGACCTCGCTTGCGACGGCAGCCCCGCCATGCGCGGCCTCGAAAGGCATTGATGCCGCCTCCGAAGACCGCTAGCGCTAGGGTTTCGAACCCCTAATTGAGCGAAGGTCTTCCGTGACTTCAGAAGCCGCGAGCGGCGCAATGACGGGATTGCGCGTGATCGATCTCACGCGCGTGCTCGGTGGACCCTATTGCACGCAAATTCTCGCCGATCACGGCGCCGACGTCATCAAGGTCGAGCCGCCGGCCGGCGATGAGACCCGCGACTGGGGTCCTCCCTTCCATGAGGAAGACGCTGCCTACTTTATTGGCGTCAATCGCAATAAGCGTTCGATCGGGCTCGATCTTGCCTCCGAAGGCGGCCGCGCGGTGCTGATGAAGCTGCTGGAAACCGCTGACGTGCTGATCGAGAATTTCAAGCCGGGCACGCTCGACAAATGGGGCATCGGCAACGATGTGCTGCGCGAGAAATTCCCGCGGCTGGTGCATTGCCGAATCTCCGGCTTCGGCGGCGACGGCCCGCGCGGCGGCAACCCCGGCTATGATGCCATCATCCAGGCCATGACCGGCATGATCGCGGCGACCGGCTCGCCACAAAGCGGGCCGATGCGGATCGGCGTTCCCGTGGTCGACATCACGACGGGACTTTATGCCACGATCGGAATCCTGATGGCGCTGTCGGAGCGGCAAAAATCCGGGCTCGGACAGTTCCTGGAAACCACGCTGTATGAGACCGGTCTTGCGGTGATGCATCCGCACGCCGCGAATTATTTCATGCATGGCAAGCCGCCGAGCCTCACCGGCAACGAGCATCCGAACCTCGTGCCTTATGCGATCTTCCCGACCAAGACTGACGACATCTTCATCGGCGTCGGCAATGACGGCACGTTCAGAAAGCTCGCCAAGGAGATCGGCAAGCCCGAGCTTGGCACCGATCCGCGCTTTGCGCGCAACAAGGACCGCATCGCCAACCGCGAAGCGCTACGCCAGGAGCTCGCCGCGGTGTTTTCCCAATACGAGGCCGAGCCGCTGTGCGACCGGCTGCTGGCCGCAGGCCTGCCCGCAGGCCCCGTGCGGAAGATCGATCAGGCGTTGACCAACGACCACACCCTTTACCGCGGCGATGTCATCGCCAAGGATTGGTACAAGGGCGTCGCCTCTCCGATCCGGATGGCGCGCAGCAAGCCGAGCTTGCGCCGGACGCCGCCGAAATTCAGCCAGCACACGAGGGAAGTGCTCGCCGAGTTCGGCTATGCCGGCGGCGAGATCGATGCGCTGATCAAAAGCGGCGTGGTCTGCGGCTCCGATCGCAAACGATAGCTCTTTAATTGTCCCGGCTCTCGCCGGGACAATTGGTCTAAGCGCCCCCCTGCCGATTTGGGCTTCCTTGGGCTGCCCTTCCCCCGTACGATCTCCTCCCGTTAACGGTCATTTGTACGTCATCGGGCGCTGATAACGCGCGACATCCGAAATGATGGATCAAACGGGAGGGGTTTTGATGACTTTTCGACAATTCGGCGCGGCTGCGGCAACCGCCGTCACGCTGGTTTTCGCGGTTTCGCCGGCGCGCGCGGTGACCGAGATCCAGTGGTGGCACGCCATGACCGGCCCGAACAACGACGTCGTGGTCAAGCTCGCCAATGATTTCAACGCCTCGCAAAGCGACTACAAGATTGTCCCCTCGTTCAAGGGCAGCTACGCCGACACGTTGAATGCCGGCATCGCCGCGTTTCGCGCCGGCAATGCGCCGGGCATCATGCAGGTGTTCGAGGTCGGCACCGCGACCATGATGGCGGCCAAGGGCGCGATCAAGCCGGTGTTCCAGCTGATGAAGGAAGAAGGCGAGGCCTTCGATCCCAAATCCTATCTGCCGGCGATCACCGGCTACTACTCGACCGCGAAGGGCGACATGCTGTCGTTCCCCTTCAACTCGTCGAGCATGGTGATGTGGGTCAATCTCGATGCGCTGAAGAAGGCCGGCATCGACACGCCGCCGAAGACCTGGCCGGAGGTTTTCGCTGACGCCAAGAAGCTGCACGCGACGAACCCGACCTGCGGATTCTCCGCAGGATGGGTGACCTGGGCCCTCATCGAGCAGTTCTCGGCCTGGCACAACGTGCCGATCGCCACCAAGGCCAACGGCCTCGACGGTTTCGACACCAAGCTCGAATTCAACACGCCGCTCGAGACCAAGCTGCTCGAAAACCTCGTCGAACTGCAAAAGGACAAGAGCTTCGATTATTCGGGCCGCACCAACACCGGCGAAGGCCGCTTTACGTCGGGCGAGTGCCCGCTGTTCATGACGTCGTCGGCGTTCTATCCGAACGTCAAGGCCAACGCCAAGTTCGCCTACACGGCGGTGCCGATGCCGTACTTCCCCGACGTCAAGGATGCGCCGCAGAACTCGATCATCGGCGGCGCTTCGCTGTGGGTGATGGGCGGCAAGTCCAAGGAGGAATACAAGGGCATCGCCAAGTTCTTCACCTTCCTGTCGGACACCGATCGCCAGGTGTACCTGCACGAGGTCTCCGGCTATCTGCCGATCACCAAGGCGGCCTATGAGAAGACCAAGGCATCGGGCTTCTACGAGAAGAATCCGATCCTGGAAGTTCCGCTGAAGGAATTGACCAACAAGGAGCCGACCGAGAACTCGCGCGGCCTGCGCTTTGGCGGCATGGTGCAGATGCGGGACGTCTGGGCCGAAGAGATCGAGGCGGCGCTGGCTGGCAAGAAGTCGGCAAAGGATGCACTCGACGCGGCGGTGTCGCGCGGCAACGACATGCTGCGTCAATTCGAGCGCACCGCGACCAAGTAAGATAGCTAGGAATCGTGGCTGCGGATTGCCGCAGCCACGATTTTTTGTGACTATAAGCTCTTGCGTGAGTAAGTGAGGCGGGGGGCTTCATGGAAAACCGGGCAATCTTTTCAGGCAAGGCACTGGCCTATCTGTTGGTGCTGCCACAGCTCGCAGTCTCGCTCATTTTCTTTTACTGGCCGGCGGCGCAGGCGGTCTGGCAGTCCTTCCTGGTGCAGGACGCATTCGGCCTCTCGACCGAATTCGTCTGGTTCGAGAATTACGTCAGCCTGCTGCAACAGCCCAGTTATTACCACGCCATCGGTGTGACCTTCGTGTTCTCCGCGCTGGTGGTGTTCTTTTCCATGAGCCTCGGGCTCTTGCTCGCAGTCATGGCCAACCACAATATTCGCGGCGTGCAGATCTACCGCACCTTCCTGATCATCCCCTATGCGGTCGCACCGGCCGTGGCGAGCGTGCTCTTCATTTTCATGTTCCAGCCGGGGCTCGGCATGATCGCGCGCGCGTTGCAGCGCTCCGGCATCGACTGGAATCCCGTGCTCAACGGCACCCACGCGATGATCCTGATCGTCATTGTCGGCGTCTGGAACCAGATCAGCTACAATTTCCTGTTCTTCCTCGCCGGGCTGCAATCCATTCCGAAAAGCGTGATCGAAGCCGCGGCGATCGACGGCGCGCGACCGGCGCGGCGGTTCTGGACCATCATCTTCCCGCTGCTGTCCCCGACGACCTTCTTCCTGATCGTCGTCAACATCACCTACGCCTTTTTCAATACGCTCGGGATCATCGATACCGCGACCGGCGGCGGCCCGAACGGCGCCACGGCGACGCTGGTCTACAAGGTGTTTCTGGACGGCAAGGCCGGCTCCGACCTCGGCGGCTCGGCGGCGCAATCGGTGATCCTGATGATCATCGTCGTTGCCCTCACCGCGTTTCAGTTCCGCTATGTCGAGAAGAAGGTACATTATTAGTGCCGCCGATTTGAAGTTCCTTCAGAGCGCGCGACAAATTCGGTTAGGAACTTCAAATCGATGAGCGGCACTAGAATGATAAGTTTGGCTAGCGCCCTTTTCTTTCCGAAGTTCGCAAGCGGGGGGCCGACCGGATGACGAACTTCGGAAAGGAGCGCTAGCTATGGTCGAGCACCGGCGATTTGGAAATCTTCTCCCGCATCTGATCCTGCTGGCGGGCGTGATCATCGTCGCCTTTCCGGTGTATCTCGCGATCATCGCCTCGACCCACGACAACACCGTGATCGCCAACGGCCAGATGCCGCTCTATCCGGGCTCGCATGGGCTGGAGACCTACTGGCACACGCTCGTCTCCGGTACCGGCAAGACCACGCGCCAGCCGGTCGGCAACATGATGCTGGCGAGCTTCATCATGGCGGTCGGCATCGCGGTCGGCAAAATCGCGATCTCGATCATCTCGGCCTATGCGATCGTGTTCTTTTCTTTCCCGTTCCGGATGACAGCGTTCTGGACCATCTTCATCACGCTGATGCTGCCGGTCGAGGTTCGAATTTTCCCGACCTACAAGATCACAAGCGACCTGAACATGCTGGATTCCTATTCCGGCCTGATCCTGCCGTTGATTGCGTCGGCCACCGCAACGCTCCTGTTCCGCCAGTTCTTCATGACGGTGCCGAAGGAACTGGTCGAAGCCTCGAAGATGGATGGCGCCGGCCCGATCCGCTTCTTCTTCGATACGCTACTGCCGCTGTCGGTGACGAACATCGCCGCCTTGTTCGTGATTCTTTTCATCTACGGCTGGAATCAGTATCTGTGGCCGCTCCTGATCACCACGCGCGACGACATGCAGACCATCGTCATCGGCATCAAGAAGATCATCGACGTGCATGACGCACTCACCGAATGGTCGGTGGCGATGGCGACCGCAGTGCTCGCCATGCTGCCGCCGGTTGCGGTCGTGGTGCTGATGCAGCGCCTGTTCGTCAAGGGCCTGATCGAGACGGAGAAATAAGGTCATGGCCAACGTCACGCTGCGTAATGTCCGCAAGGCGTATCCCAACGGCTTCGAGGCCATCAAAGGCGTCGATGTCGACGTTGCCGACGGCCAGTTGTGCGTGCTGGTCGGCCCTTCCGGCTGCGGCAAGTCGACGCTACTGCGCATGGTCGCCGGGTTGGAGACCATCACCTCCGGCGAGATCAATATCGGCGGGCGCGTCGTCAACCAGGTCGAGCCGGCCGACCGCGATATCGCGATGGTGTTCCAGAACTACGCGCTCTACCCGCATATGAGCGTCTACAACAACATGGCCTATGGCTTGCGCAACCGCGGCATGCCCAAGCCCGAAATCGACACCCGCGTGCAGGAAGCCGCCCGCATTCTCGAGCTCTCCGCCATGCTTGACCGCAAGCCCGGGCAATTATCCGGCGGCCAACGCCAGCGCGTCGCGATGGGACGCGCCATCGTGCGGCAACCGAAGGTGTTTCTGTTCGACGAACCGCTGTCGAATCTGGACGCCAAGCTGCGCATCGCGATGCGGGTCGAGATCCGCAAATTGCAACGGCGACTCAACACGACCTCGATCTACGTGACCCATGATCAGCTCGAGGCAATGACGCTCGCCGATATTCTAGTGGTGATGAATGCCGGACAGGTCGAGCAGATCGGCAACCCGCTCCAGATCTACCAGAAGCCGGCGACGACTTTCGTGGCCGCCTTCATCGGCGCCCCGCCGATGAACCTGATTTCGCTCCGCGACTCCGATATCGGGCTTTCGGGCGTAAGCGGTGATGCCGGCCTTCTCGGTATCCGCCCTGAAGACCTCGTGATGACGAATGGTGCCGCGCCCGACGGCGGCGTCGCATTCGACCTCTCGGTCGAAGCCATCGAGCGGGTCGGCGCTGAAACCTATGTCTATGGCCTGCGCGCACGGCAGAACGGCCAGAAGGCTGTCAGCCAGAAGCCCGGTGAGCTGCCGCCGGGCGAAATCCTGGTCCGGCTTCCCGGCCAGGAAGGCCCTGCGATCGGCGAGAAAATCCGGGTGGTCGCGCCGCGCGAGAAGTTGCACCTCTTTGCCGCCGACGGTCGCAGGCGGATCGATTGATCCGTTGTTAACAGGTTTTTCGGGTGGTTTTCGAGGTGCTTGAACACCCCCCGGAACATGCCCATATTGGGGCGCAAGGGGTGCCATACGGGCCCTGAAACGTCAAAGTCGCTTCGAGAGGACTTTGTAAACTATGTCTCGTGTTCCTTCGCTCTCCAGTCCGTTTCTGCTGGGCTTCGACGAGATTGAGCGCGTGCTCGATCGGGTCGTCAAAGGTGCCGACGGTTACCCTCCCTACAATATCGAGAGGTGTGAACGTGCCAACGGCCAGCCCGAACGGTTGCGAATCACACTGGCGGTAGCGGGATTTACCCGCGACCAACTCGATGTAACCATTGAGGAAAACCAGCTCGTGATCCGGGGCCGTCAGCAGGACGAGAAGGCCCGGCAATACATCCACCGCGGCATCGCCGCGCGCCACTTCCAGCGCACGTTCGTGCTGGCGGAGGGGATGCAGGTGCTGGGCGCGGATTTGAAGAACGGGTTGTTGTCGATCGACCTTGCCCGCCCTGAACCGGAAAAGGTCGTTAAGACAATCGCTATCAATGAACACGAATAATGGAACGAGTAGCGGACTCGACCGCTTATGTCTCAGAGGAGTCGAGACCATGACTGAAGGTAATGTTGCGTTAGAAGCGCACGTCTCACCGGAGGCGCTGGCCCATCTTGGCGAAGGCCATATCGCCTATGTGAAGCAGATCCGCTCCGAGGACGTACCGGGGCTCTTCCCACAGGCGCCGAATCTTGCACCGGGAATGAAGCTTTTCGCGCTTCACGCCGCCGACGGCACGCCGATCATGCTGACCGATTCGCGCGAAGCAGCAATCGCGAACGCCTGGAGCAACGAGTTGCAGGCCGTCAGCGTGCATTGATGCGCTGAAGCGGAACGGCGGCGCGCTTTGCCGGCGCGCCGCGAATTGAGGGTTTTGAGATGCGCGGGTGATTGTCCTCGATGAGGGCGATGCCCGCGCATTTTATTTGTCGCCTCTGTTGTCTATCGTTGCGGCGATGAACGACGCCACCCTGCTCCCGATTTTCGAGACTGAACTGACGCCGACGTCGCCGCTTGCGAAGGCGCTGCTGGCGATCAACAACGAACATGCGCAGGAATTGTCCTGGCTCGAGCCCGAGCGGCTGACGCAGCTCGTGCGACAGGCGTTCCTCGCGCGGCGCATCGGTGACGTCGACGCATTGCTGCTCGCCTTCGATCAGGACGCCGAATACGACAGCCCCAATTTTCTCTGGTTTCGCGCGCGCTATCCGCGCTTTGTCTATGTCGATCGCATCGTGGTCGCCTCCGCGGCGCGCGGTCGCGGACTGGCGCGGCGGCTCTATCGCGAGCTGTTCGAGCAAGCGACGTATGCGGGTCATACGCACATCGTCTGTGAGGTCAATTCAGACCCACCCAATCCGGCGTCGGACGCGTTTCACGCCGCGCTCGGATTTGTCGAAGTCGGAAGCGCACGCATCCATGACGGCCGCAAGACCGTGCGTTATCTGCTGCGGCAATCCTAGGCGTTGCGCCGCCTCGCCGCCCTCGCCCGTCCGGCCGTCGATCAGTTCTGCGCGTGGCCGATCAGCGCCAGGCAGGCCGTCAGCGAGAAGACGGAGGCGACGGTCGTGAACAGGATCGTTCCCGACGTGACGACCGCTTCGCGCTTGTAGAACTCGGCGACCATGAAGGGGCCGGTCCCCGTGGGCAACGCCGACAGCATCACGACGACGGCGGCCGGCATCGGTTGCAGCCGGAAGATCCCATAGGCGCAGATGGCGGCAACCACCGGCTGGATCACCAGCTTCAACGCCGCGAGCGCGGCCGCAACCGGCCGACTTGCCCGGCTGCCGCGGTGCTCGGCGGCGAGAAACAAGCCCAGAGAGACCAGCGCGCAGGGGCTCGCAGCAGTGCCCAGCATGTGGAGGATGACCTTGGCCGGCTCCGGCACCGGCGTCTGAAATGTCGACCAGAGGACGCCCAACAGCGGCGCCGCCAGCAGCGGATTACGGATCAGAGCCTTGCTGATCTTTGCCAGGAGACGATGAGCGCGGCACTCGGTCTGCAGGCCGATCTCCACAAAGACGATCGCGATCGCGAACAGAACACTGACGGTCATGATGGTCGCGACTGTGACCATCGCCAGGCTTTGCCGGCCGAAGATCAGCTCGCACAGCGGAAAGCCGATATAGCCGACATTGGCATAGCCCGCGTTCAGAGCATCGATCGATGCATCCGTCAGATGATGCCCGCGCGCGACCCGGTAGATCAACGTGCCGCCGAATATGACGAAAATGCCGATCGCAAAGGACGCGATGAATCCGGGCTGCCAGAGCGTCGGCCAATCCGCTTCGGCCATCACCTGGAACAGCAGGGCGGGCAGGCCGAGATAGACGACGAAGCGGTTCAGCTCGGAGCTCGCGGTCGGGCCGAGCAATCCCAGCCGGCCGCAGGCGAAGCCGGCGGCAATGATTCCAAACACCGGCAAGACGACCGACAGCGACGTAAGCATCTAGGATTCCTTCAACGTGGACGGCCCTTGACTAGCGGGATGAGCTATTCCATTCCAATTCTGTTTTGGCTCATCTTGATACCTTTTAGGTATGTCCGGCGATGGCACCTTCTCTCAATCAAATGCGCTACTTCTGCGAACTGGCGGATGCGGGCAATTTCGGTCGCGCCGCCGAGCGCTTGCACATGTCGCAGCCGCCGCTGAGCCGGCAGATCGCAGCATTGGAGCAGGAGCTTGGGACGCCGTTATTGGTGCGCTCGCCAAAGGGCGCCGCGTTAACCGCCGCCGGCCGCCAATTCCTCATCGATGCGACGGAGATCCTGCGGCTTGTCGCGCAAGCGAAGCGTAATGCGGCAGCCACCGGCCGCGGAGAGGCGGGCCAACTCACAATGGGTTTCACGATGTGCGCGGCCTATAGCATCGTGCCTGACTTGACCCACCGCTACAAGCGAGCCTTTCCCAAGGTCGATCTGCGTGTTCGCGAGTTGATGCCGAATGCGCTCAAGCGCGACTTGAAGGATGGCGCGATCGACGTCGCGATCAGTTTTCCCGGCGACGAAGGCGCCCAATTCAAATCCCGGCCGCTGATTCGGGAGCCGCTCAAGCTGGTGCTGCCGGAACGCCATCCTCTGGCGAAATCGCGCAAGATCAGAGTAGAGGACCTCGCACACGAGCGATTCCTGATCGTTCCGCGGGCACAGGTGCCGTCGCTTTACGAAAGCATCGTGCAATGCTGCCGCGCAGCGGGGTTCGATCCGGCTATCGGGCTCGAAGTCTATTTGCAGCAAACGATCGTCAATTTCGTTGCCGAAGGACTTGGGATCGCTTTCGTACCGGCCTCGATGCAGCGTTCGCAAATCAAAGGCGCCGTGTTCCGCACGCTCGGCAGTCCGCCGATGATCGAGCAGCTTCTTTACTGGTCTCCGGCCAACAGCAATCCCTGCCTGACCGGCTTTCTCGCCCTGTCGGAAAAGCGACCGGGATGATTGTGCCGCGACGTGTGCGGCTACAAGACGCAGGGGGCGTTCAGGCCGCGGTCGCCGGCGGCAACGCCAGCACCGAATAGATCGCCTGCGCGTCGCGCGAGGCCCGCAGCTTTTTCGCGACATCCTGGTCGCGCAGGAGCCGGGCGATTCGCGCCAGCGCCTTGAGGTGGTCCGCGCCGGCGCCTTCCGGGGCGAGCAGCAGAAACACGAGATCGACCGGCTGGCCGTCCATTGCCTCGAAGTCGATGGGACGTTCCAAACGAGCAAAGAGGCCGAACAGCTTTTCCAGCTTCGGCAGCTTGCCATGGGGAATGGCGACGCCGTAACCGACCGCGGTCGTGCCCAGTTTCTCGCGCTGCAGCAAGACCTCGAACACGGCGCGCTCGTTCTGCCCGGTCAACTCCGAGGCTCTCGCCGCGAGTTCCTGCAGTGCCTGTTTCTTGCTGTTGACCTTCAACGCCGGGAGGATCGCCTCGGGTGCGACCAGATCGGTAATCGTCATTGGGCGTTCCGAGGTGAAGTGAATCGTTTCAGGTTGCGAAATAGGCCTCTAGAGGCCGGCGTCAAGAAGCTAGCACTGGCGGGCCTGTCTGCCCGGGTCCTGATTTTGGGGGGGCTTCTACTCCAACACAACGACCGTGCCAACACCTGCGAGAGGCTAACCTTAAAATAGTGGACAGGCTTGGGATGGCCAAAAAAAGCGTCAAAAACCCGCAAGATCAGGGCTTCACTGTGGGCGGATCGACCCAGCCGATATGGCCGTCGGAGCGGCGGTAGATGATGTTCACCCGCCCGCTCGAGCCATGCTGGAACACCAGACAGGCGGCGCCGGTCAAATCCAGCTCCATCACCGCCTCCGAGACCGACAGGCGCTTCAACGACGTGGTCGCTTCCGCGATAATGACCGGGTTGTAGCCGGAGACGTCCTCGTCGCCGTCGCCCGGCGCCTCGATGACGTAGCTCGGCGCGTCCAGGACCGTGCCGTCGATTTCGGAAAGCGCGGCGGCCGCCGCATGCGCCTTGCGGGCGGAGCGATCCTTCAGCCGGCTCTTGTAGCGGCGCAGCCGTTTTTCGATCATGAGCAGCGCCGCGTCGGCGCTGGCATAGGCGTCGGTGGCGTTCGATTCAGCCTCCAGCGTCATGCCGGAATCCAGATGCAGAGCGCAATCGGTGCGGAAACCGAAGCCGTCCTTGCTGAGCGTGATGTGCCCGGAATAATTGCCGTCGAAATATTTCCGCAGCACCTCATCGGTCCGTTCGCTGACGCGGTCGCGCAGCGCGTCTCCGACGCTGATGCTTTTTCCCGAGATCCTGAGAGTCATGGGATTCCTCGTTGGGAAGGTCTGGGGGATTCGACACTAATCCGATTTGAAGACGGCGCAACACATGCGTCGTGCATTTCAAGTCGGCAGTAGAAGCGAGTTCTGCTTGTCACGGCGGCGCTGCACCGAGGATGGGATTCGCATGGCTTCGCGATACTTCGCGACCGTGCGGCGGGCGATATCAATGCCGGCCTCACGCAAACGTTCCACGATGGTATCGTCGGAAAGAACAGCCGACGGATCTTCCGCGTCGATCAGTTGCTTGATGTGATGACGGACGGCTTCGGCCGAATGCGCTTCGCCGCCGTCCGCAGACGCGATCGACGCGGTAAAGAAATATTTCAGCTCAAACGTGCCGCGATTGGTCGCCATGTATTTGTTGGCGGTGACGCGCGACACGGTCGATTCGTGCATCTGGATCGCATCCGCCACCGCCTTCAGGTTGAGCGGGCGGAGGTGCGCAACACCATGGGTGAAGAAGCCGTCCTGCTGGCGCACGATTTCGGTCGCAACTTTCAGGATGGTGCGGGCGCGCTGATCGAGCGCGCGCACCAGCCAGGTCGCGTTCTGCAGACAGTCCGTAAAATAGGACTTGTCGCCGTCCTTGCGGGTCGTCTTCGACAATTCGGTGTAATAGATCTGGTTCACCAGGACGCGCGGCAACGTGTCGCTGTTGAGTTCGACGTGCCAGCCGCCGTCGGGACCGGGCCGGACATAGACGTCCGGCACCATGGTCTGCATCCGTGACGCGCCGAACTTCAGCCCCGGTTTCGGATCAAGCCGGCGAATCTCGCCAATCATGTCGGCGATATCCTCATCATCGACACCGCAGAGCTTGCGCAAGGCGGCAATGTCGCGTTTGGCGAGGAGGTCGAGATGCTCGATCAGCGCCCGCATCGCCGGATCATAACGGTCGAGCTCGCGGAGCTGGATCGCCAGGCACTCGCTCAAATTGCGGGCGCAGATCCCCGGCGGATCGAACTTTTGCAGCACCGCCAGCACCGCCTCGACGTCCTGTTGTGCAGCGCCGAGGCGTTCGGCCGCCTGGCCAAGATCGGGCGGCAGATAGCCGGCCTCGTCGACCAGATCGATCAGATATTGGCCGATCATGCGCTGGGCGGGCGCGGTGAAGGCAACCGCAAGCTGCTCGGCGAGATGATCCGCAAGCGTTACCTCGGCGGCGACAAAGGCCTCAAGATTGTATTCCTCGTCGCTGGAGGCGCCGCCACCCCATTCGGTGTAAGTGGTGGGCGCGGCGTCCTGGGCGTTGCGGGCAGCGGCTTCCGCTGGCTCTTCCGTGAACACATTGTCGAGGCCAGTATCGAGCGTCTGCTCGATCTCGGCGCGGCTGCCGAGGTCGCGGCTCAGCCATTCTTCCTGGGCCGGTTCGAAACCGCCCTCGAAATGGTCGGCGCTGCCGGAACTGTCCGCCTGACCGGCAGAAAACTCCCCGCCATCGAAGCCATCCGACTCGTCATCACCGGAAAATTCGGCCCGCTCCGGGCTCGCCTCGCCCGGCACCGGAGGTTCGTGCCCGTCGCTGGCGCGCTCCAAAAGCGGATTGCGCTCCAGCTCCTCCTCGACAAAGGCCGACAAATCGAGATTGGACAGCTGAAGCAGCTTGATCGCCTGCATCAGCTGCGGGGTCATCACCAGTGACTGGGACTGGCGGAACTCTAGTCTCTGCGTCAGCGCCATAGAGGCAAGAACGATCCGTGAAAACTGGTCCGATTCTTGCTTTAACCTAGTCCACAACCCTTGTACACGGCTTGACGCATGCAATTTTTGGGCTAGAGCCCGCGTCCCGAAAACTGGTTGCGGTTTTCTTTCGCAGCGCTGCGATAGCGACTATAGCCGGAATTCCTCGCCCAGATAGAGACGGCGCACGTCGGGATCGGCAACGATTTCATCCGGACTGCCTTCGGTGAGAATTTCACCAGCATAGACGATATAGGCGCGGTCGGTGAGGCCGAGCGTTTCGCGCACATTGTGGTCGGTGATCAGCACGCCGATGCCGCGATTGGTGAGGTGGCGCACGAGATCCTGAATATCGCCGACCGCGATCGGATCGATGCCGGCGAAGGGTTCGTCGAGCAGCATGTAATTCGGACGTGTCGCCAGCGCGCGCGCGATTTCGACGCGGCGCCGCTCACCGCCGGAGAGTGCAATTGACGGAGTTTTCCGCAACCGCGTGATGTTGAATTCGCTAAGCAGCGAGTCGAGCTCGGTCTCGCGCTTTTTTTTCGAGGGCTCGACGACCTCGAGCACCGCGCGGATGTTCTGCTCCACCGTGAGGCCGCGGAAGATCGAGGCTTCCTGCGGCAGATAACCGATCCCGAGCCGCGCGCGCTGATACATCGGCAACTGCGTAACGTCGTGGCCGTCGAGTTCGATCGCGCCGCGATCGGCCTTGATCAGCCCGGTGATCATGTAGAACACGGTGGTCTTGCCGGCGCCGTTCGGCCCGAGCAGGCCGACAGCTTCGCCGCGGCGTACATAGATGCTGACGCCGCGGACGACCTGGCGCGAGCCAAAGCTCTTTTCCACGCTATGCACAGCCAGAAACCCCGGCCGCCGCAACAGTTGCGGCCCGGCCGAGCCATTGCCTTTTGCCGGCCGCGCCGGCTTCTGGGGCTTGGCGCGGGGGCGCAGGGCGGGTTGCGCAGGGTGTTGCCGCGGCTGCTCCTGCACGACCTCCCGCGGCGCGGTTCGCGGCAGTTCCGCGACCTGTGGGGCACGCGCCAAGTCGGCGCCCGATATTGGCGCGTCACGTGCGATCGACGGCGCGTCACGCACCGGGCTGGTCAGCATATCGCCGAAGGAATCGCCGAGCGCGGTGATGTCATCGTGCGAGCGCGCAAAGCCTTTGCCCCGCTTGGCAGGGCGCCGTCGGAACATGCCGAGTAAATCCACCATCCCCGCCTTTGTGACACGTCCCGCCGCCCCACCCGCTTCGGCGTCTGATTCGCCCAGCATGAAGCAAGGGACGCTCCTTGCCCAGCGGAACACCCCAGATGCCCGGGCGTAGATACAGACTCACGCGGCGAGCTTCAACCTCGCCGCGCCGCACGATCAAACAACTAATTGATATTATTTCGGTTTATTTGCGCCCAAGGCCGGCAATGGCGAACTGCCGCCGGGCTTGGCTGGGCCGCAATCGTTCCCGCCGCCCTGAGGCAGCAGCGCCTGCACGTGGCCGCTGTCGGATTCCACTCTCGACACGCCGGTCGTCATGTCCACCATCAGCCGGTCGCCACGCAGCACGTTCTTGCATTGCGTCAAGACGACGCCACCGAGCATGGTGATCAGATTGGCCTTGGTGTCGAACACGGCGGTCTCGCCAGTGACCACCTGGTCCTTCTGGGTCACGACCACATTGCCGCGCGCCTCCAGCCGCTTGATCGACGACGCGCCCCCAGGGCCGGGAGCCGCCGCCTGCATCGGCGGCGCGGCCTTGGCGCCCTTCGCGCTGGCAGGCGGCGGCGTGGTCCCGCCTCCGCTCGACTCATAGAACACCACCAGCGTCTTCGAGGTCATGGTGGTGTCGCCCTGCACCACTTTCACATTTCCGGAAAAGGTCGCTTCCTTTTTTTTGTCGCGCATCTCCAACGAAGCCGCATCGATCTGGATCGGCTGATCGCGATTCTGCGAAAAGCCCTGCATCGCGTTCGGCACGCCCTGCATCGTACTCTGCGCACGCGTCCCGTGCGTGGCGGCCAATGCCAGCACGACGACGAGCGCAAGCGCGCGCCCTGCCCTCGGCCCAATTGCAATGCCGTTTCGGAAAAGCTTCGTCATCATCATTTCGCGTTGGCAGATTTGCCGTTGGACCGGGTCTTGGCCGGAGGTGGTGGCGCGGGCTCTGGTGTTGCGGCCGGCGTCGCGGAGCCGTTGTCGGTATCGAGATGATCGAGATGCATCACGACATTACCCTCGAAGCGAACCACTTCACCGCCATTGGTGATGTGGAGCCGATCGGAAGAAAGCGTTCCATTGGTCAGCTTGACGTCGACATGCTCATCGGAATCGACCGTGTTGCGGACCAGGTCGACAAAGGCCTGGCTGAGACGCGCTTCATAGCCGGTCGTGGTCTTCAGGAAGATGTTCTTGTGCAGGTCCAGCGTCTGCTGCTTGTTATCAAACAGTCCGGTCAGGGCATCCAGGAACAGGGTCGAGCCATCCTGCATCAGAAGCTTGGTCCTGAGCTTGTTGAGCTCGACATGATCAGGATCGGTCACATCCTGCACGGCGGTCTTGGCCCACATTTCATAGGGCCTCTGGTCCGGCGTGTAGCCGGACAGATGCGGCGATTCCATGGTGATCTTGGTGCCGGAGACCACGAGGTTGTCCATATCGAGGGGCAGTTTCGGCATCAGCATTTTGAATGGATTGAAGATCGAAATCCCGATCACGAAGGCCATCGCCAGCCCAACCGCGCCCGGCACCGCGATGCGCAGGATCCGCACCAGGCGGCTGTGCCGCTCGGCCATCGCAAAGCGCGCCTCGAGGCTCGCCTGATAGGTTGGGTTCTGGACCGAATTCACCGCTGCTCCAAAGGCGCGAACAGGCCGCCATCATAGCCGGCCCGGCCGGATAATGCAGCCTGCGAGACGCCTCACGAGTGTGTCCGAAACGGGGCGAATGGCCGCGGCAGCGACCAATAGACCGAACGGCTGACCCGCCCAAGCATCAGGAATGCGCAAAAATGTCCTCGGCCTCCCAGCCGCCAAGATCGAGCATGGCCCGCGTCGGCAGGAACTGGAAGCAGGCCTGCGCCAGCTCGGTGCGGCCCTCGCGCGCCAGCATCGCATCGAGCTTTTCGCGCAACGCATGCAGATGCAGCACGTCGGAAGCGGCATAAGCGAGTTGCGCTTCGCTGAGCGAGGCCGAACCCCAGTCGCTCGACTGCTGCTGCTTCGACAGTTCGACGTTGAGCACCTCGCGCACCAGATCCTTCAGGCCGTGCCGATCCGTGTAAGTGCGCGTCAGGCGCGAGGCGATCTTGGTGCAATAGACCGGCTGCGGCATCACGCCGAAACTGTGATAGAGCACGGCGACGTCAAAGCGCGCGTAGTGAAAGATTTTTGTGATGTTCGGATTGGCCAGGAGCGCCTTGAGATTCGGCGCATCCTTGTGGTCCTTCGGAATCTGGACCACATCGGCGCTGCCGTCGCCATTCGAGAGCTGCACCACGCAGAGCCGGTCGCGATGCGGATGGAGCCCCATGGTCTCGGTATCAATCGCAACCGCCGGTCCGGCGTAGCGGGAGAGATCGGGCAGGTCGCCGCGATGCAGGCGTACGGTCATTGCTGGTTGGAATCCTGTCGAATCGATTCAGGTCGTAGCGATCGCCGCATTTGAGGGAGGCGGCCGGTTCATGAAGTTCCGGCCGTTTAACACAAGTTTGACGGACGGCAGAAGGATGGACCCGTCATAGCAAAAAGCAGAGCCGGGCAGCCATAACAAAAAATTGGCTGTCTCGGAACGCGGCATGCGGATATCTGTCCGGCCTTTCCCGCACCGCGAAACGCGGCGCCCAATTCAAAGAAGAATCATGACCGAACGAACCTTGGCGACGCCGATCGAGGATAATCAGGAACTGGAGCGCGGCTTTTCGCGCTATCAGTCGCTCCTTGTCGCGCTTCTGGCATTCGTCCAGTTCACGATCATCCTTGATTTCATCATCATGTCGCCACTTGGCGCCATCCTGATGCCCGCCCTGAACATCACCGCGGGGCAGTTCGGCGTTGCGGTTTCAGCCTATGCGTTCAGCGCTGGCATTTCGGGCGTGCTCGCGGCGGGCTTTGCCGATAAATTCGATCGCAAGCGTCTATTGCTGTTTTTTTACGTCGGCTTCACCGCCGGCACGACGCTGTGCGCACTGGCGCCGAATTATCATGTGCTGCTGCTCGGGCGGATCGTGACCGGGCTGTTCGGTGGCGTGGTCGGCTCTGTCGTGCTCGCCATCATCACCGACCTGTTTCCGCTACATCAGCGTGGCCGGGTGATGGGTTTCGTGCAAACGGCGTTCGCCGCAAGCCAGGTGCTCGGCATCCCTGTCGGTCTCTTCCTCGCCAATCGCTGGAACTGGCATGTCGCGTTCGGCGCGATCGTGATTCTTGCGATCCTCGTGATCCTCTCCGTGCTGCTGCTGATGCGGCCGGTGAACGAGCATCTCAAGCTCCAGCAGGACAGGAACGCGTTTGCGCATTTGATCGCAACGGTGAGCGAACCGAGCTACACGCTGGCGTTCGGCGTGACCACACTGCTCGCCACCGGCGGCTTCATGCTGATGCCATTCGGCAGCGCTTTCACCGTGCATAATCTCGGCATCGACATCGAGCATCTGCCGACAATCTATCTTGTGTCCGGACTGTTCAGCATCTTCACCGGGCCGCTTGTCGGCCGTCTCAGCGACGCCATCGGCAAGTTTCCGACCTTCACGTTCGGCACCGCAATGTCGGTCGTCATGGTGCTGATCTATACCCATCTCGGCCAGGTCGGCCTGACTGCCGTTATCGTGGTCAATGTGCTGATGTTCGTCGGCATCTTCTCGCGCATGATCCCGTCGCAGGCGCTGATTTCGGCGATCCCGTCGCCAAATCAGCGCGGCTCGTTCAGCGCTATCAGCGCCTCATTGCAGCAGCTTTCCGGCGGCCTCGGATCGGTCTTCGCCGCAGCAATCATCGCGCAGAATGCCGACGGCTCCCTCCAGCATTTCGATCGCCTCGGCTTCGTCGTCGTCGGCACCGGCCTGGTCGCGCTACTGGCGATGTACTTCGTGCAGAGGCAGGTGGCACGGAAGCCCGGCGAGGCGACTGTCTAAGCTCCGGGCTCGGGCGCATGCCGTCTGGCGAGCCGCACCTCAAGTCGATTCGACATCCGGCAATGTTGGCGGCTGCAGGCCCGGGCTGTTCGCCCAGCGATCGAGATTCTCGATAACCTTCTCATGGCTCGGACGAAACGGCTGGGGCGCCTTCGGCTCATCCGACAGCTTGCGAGGCAGTTTGACTTCCTCGGTCATGACGGTTCTCCAAGCCAACAGCATGGCTCCCCACGGACCAGAAATCAACACTCAACTCATTGTTATTATTACATAATTTTTCTAATTTGACGAAAATAGCGCGACTCGTGGAACCGGCGCCGACTTACAAAGCTGGGTCAACCAGTCAATCAGCAAGGTTTGGGTGTTTCCCCACGAACGGCACGAGGGGGAGCGGCCGCAGGCGATGCTTTCGCCCCCGGAACTCGCAGCTGTGGACGATTTCCGTTTTCCGTTTCAAGGCACCGGATGCCGATTCGCGCCGCAGCAATTACGACGTCTTCAGCCGTGGGCCCGAGAGCCATCGGCAGAACGGCGACGAACCGGACGCCTGAACTTGCGCGGTTCGTGGCTTGTTAAAGAGTGGTGCCCAGGAAAGGACTCGAACCTTCACGGCCGTAAAGCCACTGGCACCTGAAGCCAGCGCGTCTACCAATTCCGCCACCTGGGCATTGGAGGCGGTTACTACGGATCGGTTGCGCGCTTGTCAAATAGGCGCCGTGCGGAGCAAATATTCTGTACAGGGACGGCCCGATGGCGTATCGGCAAAACCGTCAATACGCCCGCATTTGGCTAGGAAGCTGACCCCATGGCATCGAATCAGGACACATTGGTCACGGTTTTCGGCGGATCGGGTTTTCTGGGCCGAAATGTCGTTCGCGCGCTCTGCAAGCGCGATTACCGGATTCGCGTCGCGGTCCGCCGGCCCGAGCTGGCAGGCCATCTGCAGCCGCTCGGCAGGGTAGGGCAGATCCATGCCGTGCAGGCCAATGTGCGCTACCCGGCCTCCGTCGAGGCCGCCATGCGTGATTCGCATGTGGCCATCAACCTGGTCGGAATCCTCGCCCAAAGCGGCGCGCAGACCTTTGATGCCGTGCAGGCCAGGGGTGCCGAAACCGTGGCGAAGGCCGCTTCCGCCGCCGGCGCGTCCATGGTGCATGTCTCGGCGATCGGCGCCGACGAAAATTCTTCCTCCCATTACGCCCGCGCCAAGGCCGCCGGCGAGAAAGCCGTGCTGGCGGCGCTGCCGTCCGCGACGATCATGCGTCCCTCGATCGTGTTCGGGCCCGAGGATGAGTTCACGAATCGCTTTGCCGCACTGGCACGGCTGGCACCGGCGCTCCCCTTGATCGGCGGCGGCACCACCAGGATGCAGCCGGTCTATGTCGGCGACGTCGCGACCGCGATTGCCGATGCCGTCGACGGCAAGACCAAGGCTGGCGCAACCTACGAGCTCGGCGGCCCCGAAGTGCTGACGTTCCGCGAGATCATGGAGATCATTCTCGACATCACCGACCGCAAGCGCGCGCTGGTGCCGCTGCCGTTCGGGCTTGCCAAGCTGAAAGCGCTGTTCCTGCAATTCGCGCCGGGCGCGCTCAAGCTGACTCCCGATCAGGTCGAGCTGCTGCGCAGCGACAATGTGGTCTCTGAAGCGGCGAAAGCGGCGGGGCTGACGCTCGAAGGGCTCGGCATCCTGCCGGATTCGATCGAGGGAGTAGCGCCGCAATATCTCTGGCGCTTCCGCCCCGCCGGCCAGTTCACGCGGAAGAACGCCTGAGCCTGGATTTGTAGTGTCGGTCAGCCCAACGGTTCCGCGCATAGCGCGGCCCGATGGGATAACACCTGACGATCCTGTCTACGTCAAAACCCCATCGCCAGCGCGACCAAGCCGAGCGTGCCGACAATCACGCGCCACCAGGCAAAAAACGTGAAGCCGTGGCGGGTGACATATGCGAGGAACGTCCTCACCACAACGATTGCGGTGATGAATGACACCACGAAGCCGATCGCGATGATGCCGAGGTGATCGGTCGTCATCTCGGCCCGGCTCTTGTAGAAGTCATAGGCGAAAGCGCCGATCATGGTCGGGATCGCGAGGAAGAAGGAAAACTCCGCCGCCGCGCGCTTGTCTGCGCCCAAAAGCATCGCGGCCACAATGCTGGCGCCAGAGCGGGACACGCCCGGAATCATGGCGAGACACTGCGCGACACCGATCCAGAGGTAGGTGAGGAGGGGAAATCGCGTCGCGTCGTGCTCATGCGGCTTGTGGTCGATCTGATCCACCCACAGCAGGATCGCGCCGCCGACGATCAGCGAGAAGCAGACGACCCAGGGATTGAACAGCACTTCCTTGATGTATTTGCCGACGATGAGGCCGACGACCACCGCGGGCAGGAACGCGACCAGAACTCCGATGACAAAGCGGCGATCATCGGCATTGGAGAACATGCCGAGCGCGATCCGCCACAATTTGGCGAAATAGATCACAACGATGGCGAGAATCGCACCGAGTTGGATCAGGATTGCGAAGCTCTTCCAGAAGTCATCCTCGCCGAGATTGAAGAAGCGTTCCGCCAGCAACAAATGGCCGGTCGAGGACACCGGAAGGAATTCCGTGACGCCCTCAATTATGCCGAGAATCACCGCCCGTATCGCATCTGACATCATGAGCACATCCGCTACGATTGATTTCGGCCAAAATGACGGCGTTCTTCTCGCCTATTCGATCCGCTGTCGCAATCGCTAAATGCAAAAACGCGCCTTGCGCCGGGCGTTCGCTTGAGTAGCTTGGCGCCCCGCTTTGAAGCTCGCGTTCCCAACCAGGAAAGACCCGTCGCCGGCTGCCGTTGAACGTTTCTTTAAGCGCCCACGACGTACTAAAAGGCCACATGTACACGCTGTTTCATCATCCGTTCTGCCCGCATTCGCGCTTCATTCGCCTAGTGCTCGGCGAATACGGCGTCGACCTGCGGCTGGTGGAGGAACGGGTCTGGGAACGGCGCGAGGGGTTCCTGGCGCTAAATCCCGCCTGCACCACGCCGGTGCTGTTCACCGAGGGGCAGCCGGCAATTCCGGGGGCGGCGATCATCGCCGAGTTCATCGATGAAACCCGCGGCGTCGAAATGGGCGATCGGCGGCTGCTGCCGGCCACCATGGGCGAGCGCATCGAGGTGCGCCGGCTGATGGCGTGGTTCAACGAGAAATTCTTTGAGGAAGCCTCGAACCCGCTGGTCACCGAGCGTATCTACAAGCGCTTCATGAGCGAGGGCGACGGCGGCGGCGCGCCCTCGGCCGACGTGATGCGCGCGGCGAAAGCCAATGTGCGCTACCATCTAGCCTATATCGGCTGGCTGGCGCAGCGTCGGAACTATCTCGCCGGCGACCGGCTGACCTACGCGGACCTCGCCGCCGCGGCGCATCTTTCGGCGATCGATTATCTGGGCGACGTGCCATGGGTCGAGGACGATGCAGCAAAGGCGTGGTACGCGCGGGTGAAATCCCGCCCGTCGTTCCGTCCGCTGCTCAGCGAATGGCTGGCGGGCGTGCCGGCGTCGCGGACCTACGTGGATCTGGATTTCTGAACGGCGACGAGTTCAAGCGTTCGCTCGCGCGGGAAGCGCGCGGACTCGGCTTTGACTGCACCGGCGTCACGGCGCCGGATGCGATTTCGGATGCAGCCAGGCATTTTCGCGAATTTCTCGCAATGGGCGCCCATGGCGACATGGACTGGCTCGCGCAGCAGCCGGAGCGTCGTGCCGATCCGCGCGGGCTGTGGCCGGAGGTGCGCTCGGTCATCATGCTCGGCGTCAATTATGGACCCGACGAGGATCCGCTCGCGATCCTGCAGCAGCGCACGCGCGGCGCGATTTCGGTTTATGCGCAGGGCGATGATTATCACGACGTGATCAAGAAACGACTGAAGGCGCTTGCGCGATGGCTGGTCGCAACCGCATCATGCGACGTCAAGGTATTCGTCGACACCGCGGCCGTGATGGAAAAGCCGCTGGCGCAGGCTTCGGGCCTCGGCTGGCAGGGCAAGCACACCAACCTCGTCTCGCGCGAGTTCGGTTCGTGGCTGTTTCTTGGCGCGATCTTCACGACGCTCGACCTGCCGCGCGACGAGGCCGAAATCGACCATTGCGGCTCCTGCCACGCCTGCCTCGACATCTGTCCGACCGCGGCATTCCCCGCGCCCTACAAGCTCGATGCGCGGCGCTGCATCTCCTATCTCACCATCGAGAACAAGGGACCGATCCCGCAGGAATTTCGCAAGCGCATCGGCAATCGCATCTATGGCTGCGACGATTGCCTCGCGGTGTGTCCGTGGAACAAGTTCGCACAAGAGGGCCGCGAGACGAAACTCGCCGCGCGCGACGAATTGCGCGCGCCGGAATTGGCCGAGCTTGCACGGCTCGACGACGCCGCTTTTCGCGCGCGCTTCACCAAATCGCCGGTCAAGCGCATCGGCCGCGATCGCTTTGTGAGGAATGTGCTGATCGCGATCGGCAATTCGGGCGAGCGCGCATTGGCGGCGGAAGCCGAACGCCTGCTCGCGGACGAGAGTCCACTGGTGCGCGGCGCGGCCGTGTGGGCGTTGTCGCAACTGATCGAACATTCTCGGATCAAAGCGATGGCGCTGGAAGCGATGAACGCCGAGACAGACGTGGGCGTCCGAACGGAGTGGCAAGCTGCGTCTCGCCATGCGGACCAGCGAGCTTGATTTCATCGCTCGATCCGTCATGGTGCCGGCCATGAACATCGTAGCGAAAAGCCAGCCTTTCTTCACACGCGACAATGACGCCTTCATTCCGACCGCGGCGTCGAACGGCCCGTGGGACCCGAAATCGATGCACGGCCGCGTCGTCATCGGACTTCTCGCCGCGGTGATCGAACAACACCATGGCGACGCGGAATTCGTGCCGGCGCGGCTGACGGTCGATATGTTTCGGCTGCCGAACATCATGACCCCGGTCGAGGTGAAGACGAAGCTGATCCGCGACGGCCTGCGCATCCGCGTGGTCGAGGCCGACTTCCTCTCCGGCGGCGTGCCGATGGCGCGCGCTTCCGCACAGCTGTTGCGGCGGACGCAAAATCCGGAAGGGCAGGTATGGTCGCCCCCGAATTGGGAGGTACCGAAGCCAGCGGACATTCCAGCGCCGACCGATTCCAGGCTCGGCATGAACGGCAGATGGATCACGCGACCGATCGCCGGCCGCATGGGCTCGCTGGGGCAGCGCCGGCTGTGGATGAGCGAAGTCCGCGAACTGGTCGAGGGCACCCCGCTGACGCCGTTCGTGCGTGTTGCGCTGGCGGCGGATTTCGCGAGCCCCTTCGCCAACGCCGGAGAGAAGGGCCTCGGCTTCATCAATAGCGACGTTACGCTCTATCTGCATCGCCTGCCGGTGACACCATGGATCGGCTTCGACGTGGTGAACCATCACGCCACAGCCGGCGTCGCGATCGGTGAATGCTGGCTCTATGACGAGGAGGGCGCAATCGGCACTTCCGCCGTCGCGGCGCTTGCGCA
>Ga0153954_1000543_pt1 | contig 29204 bp, 32 predicted proteins | sample TSFL038MetaG_FD_102277 | JGI IMG/M metagenome (GOLD analysis project Ga0153954, IMG submission 102277) | Attine ant fungus gardens microbial communities from Florida, USA - TSFL038 MetaG | ecosystem: Host-associated > Fungi > Mycelium > Unclassified | place: USA: Florida, Wekiwa Springs State... | reverse complement strand
GACGACTACAACGAACGCACGCGGGTCACCGTGGGGCGCGAAACCTTCGGCCTGCTGGGCTTCGCGGTGGCCGTCGTGCTGCCGACGATCCTGACCTCGCCCAACCTGTTCGGCGACGTCAGGGGCTACATGATGCTGGGCATGATCTTCGTTCCGCTGGTCATACTCTTCAGCCTGCCTTGCCTCCTGTGGTCGGGCCCGTCCGTCCATCCGCCGGTGATCCACGCCGAAGGCAACCCCTTCATCGCCTTCTTTGCGCCGCTCAAGAACCGGCTGTTCCGCCGTTTGTTGCTGGTTTTCGTCGTGAACGGCAGCGCGCTGGGCGTCGCCGTTGGCGTCATGCTGTTCTATGTCCATCACGTGCTGAAGGGCACGCAAATGCAGGCCGGCATCATCCTGCTGATCTATTTCTTCGCTGGGGCGGTGAGCGTGCCCATGTGGCTCGTGCTTTCACGGCGCTTCGGCAAGGCCGCCGCCTGGGGCGCAGGCATGGTCCTGACGACCGTCGCGATGTCGTTGGCACTGTTCGTTGGCGCCGACGACTTCAATCTGTTCATGGTCATCTCCGTCTTTACCGGGATCGGGCTTGGCGCGGACTACGGCCTACCACCCTCGATCCTGGCGGACGTGATCAACGCCCAGGAAGGTGGCGACAGCAGGGGCAAGACTGGCACCTACTTCGGTCTCTGGGCGCTCGCGACCAAGCTCGCGACGGCCGTGGGAGCAGCTTGCTCGCTGCCGATTCTGCCGCTGCTCGGCTTCGACCCGAAGAACGGGCTCTACGGCACTTTCGCGCTGATCGTGGTCTATATCGGTCTGCCGGTGGCGATCAAATTGGTCGCCATCATCCTGATCTGGTTCGTCCGCATCGAGGCCGTGCGGGGTTCGGTGCGCGACGAATTCTTCGGCCGAAGCCTGGTTTCCCGCTAGGCGAGGAAGCCGAGCATCTGCCGGTCGCGCTGACCGAAATCGTGGCGCAAGCCCCAGCAACCCTGCGCCACCGTCGAATAGACGTTGCGGAAATCCGTCGAGTACTTGAGATCACCGTCCTGCAGGTCGGCAAGCGATGGGTAGGTTCCGTGCAGGCCGCCGCGCACCTTGCCGCCCATCACGAAGTGCGGCGCTGCCGTGCCGTGGTCGGTGCCGCCGCTGGCATTCTGCTTCACGCGCCGGCCGAACTCCGAATAGGTCATCACCACGACGTTGTCCCAGAGATTGGCGGCCATCAGGTTCTTGCGCAGCGTCGAGAGGCCTGCCGCCAAGAAGCCCAATAGACGCTCCTGCGTCGGCACCTGGTTGGCGTGAGTATCGAAACCCACCAACGCCACCTTGATAGCAACCACGGGCACACGTGCCATCAGGATACGCGTCGCAAGATCGAGCTGATGGCCGAAGCCGTTGTCGGCCTGGAAAGCATAAGCCGGCGCCGGCCCGTCATGGAGTTTGTCGTGCAAGCCCGCTGCCGCGCTGTTCACCTCGTGACGGACGTCGAGCAGATGTTGCAGCGCCGGATTGGCATTCTCGCGCGGATCGCCGGCATCCTTCATGGCGGCGGCCTGGCGCAGGAAGTTCTCGGCATCCGACATCACAATGGTGCGCATGCCGGGGCCTGCCATCGGCAGCACGTTATTGTCGACTACGATGCTGTCGACGCCCGCGCCCTGCGGCAGACGGGTGCCGTCGAAAGTGCGCGAGATCCAGCCTTCGCTCAGCGTCTGGTTCGATGCCGAGGCGGTGTCCCAGATCTCGATCGAGCGGAAATGCGAACGGTTCGGTAGGGGATAACCAACGCCCTGCAGAATCGCGAAGTCGCGCGCCTTCCATGAGTCCATCAGAGGCTCGAGGCTGTGATGCAGCCCCACGCGCTCGTCGAGCTGAATCACTCGCTCGCGCGGCAGACCAATGCCGGCGCGATACTGGCGATAGAGCGGGTCGGCGTAAGGGATGACCGTATTCAACCCGTCATTGCCGCCCTTCAGCTCGACCAGCAACAGCACGCGGCGATTCTGATCGGCGAGCGCCGAACGGCCGGCCAGCACGACCGAAAGGGCGCTGGCGCCGACAAGGAAGTCGCGACGGTTCATGACTGCCCTCCTCACTTCAACTGGTACGCGGGATCGAGCATGGCGCTCGCCACGACGAGCCCCGGCGTACCACCCATATCGAAGCCGTCGATCGGCTTGCGCGGCAGCAGGGTACGGGTGAGCGTGGCGCCATCGACGCCGGTGAGCGTCGGGCCAAGCCTGGCTTCGGTGACGTTGCGCAGGCTGCGGCCCTCGACTGGGTGGGACTCCTGCATCGCCGGTTGACCGGTCGGCATCTGCTCGCGGCGCTCGGCACGGCGATTGGGATGATTGCCCATCATGTTGCCATCGAGCGAGGCCACGGTCGTCGCCTCGACGAGGCGACGCAGGAACTGCTGGCGCAGCAACAGCGTGTTGGTCGTGATCCAGCTTTCGCCGCCCGGCCAGCCTTTGACGTTGGGCGGATCGAAAGGCAACTCACCGAGCCCACCCATCATGCGCACCAGCGGAGTGGCATCGGGCACCGGTATGCCGAGCAGATGCACCGAGCCCACCATCAGCTCGACCGGCGACTTGATCAATGCGCCACGGTTGACCGGATCGCGGAAGGCCGGCGACAGGAACATCGCGCGCAAGAGCGGCTTCATCTCGTAACCGCCCGAGCGGAAGATGCCGGCAAGCCGCGTCACCTCGAGGGGATCGGGCTTCAGGGAGACGAATTCCCGCCACAGCTTCTCGACGATGGTCTCGGCCGTGCGCGGATGGCGCAGCAGGATGGCGATGATGTCCTCGCCAGCGAAACGGCCAGTCTGGCCGAGGAAGGTCTTCTCGCCGCCGTCATGCTGTGCCGGATGGTTGACGAAGCGGCCACTGTCACGGTCGATCGACCAGCCGGTGAAGGCGCGCGCCGCATTCTTGATGTCGGCTTCGCTGTAATGGCCCTCGCCCAGAGTGAAAAGCTCGAGCAGCTCGCGAGCGAAGTTCTCGTTCGGCTGGCGCGCCACCGAGTGCACGCCGTCGAGATAGATCAGCATCGCCGGATCCTGGGCCACGCCCTTGAGAAGCGTGGCGAAATTGCCCAGCGCCTCGCGGCGGAACAGCACGTTCTGCCAATAGAGCGCCGGCACGAACCGCACCTTCTGCACCGACGAGGTGAAGTGGTTGTGCCAGAAGAGCGTCATCTTCTCGACCAGCGGCTGGTCGGTGACGAGCATCTCTTCGACCCACCAGTCGCGCAGCGCGAGACTCTGCTCGCGCACCATCTCGGCGGCGGGATTGACGACCTTACCGTCGGCATTGGCCTTGAGCGCCTGCGCCTGCTGGCGCTTCTCGCGCAAGACGACAAAGCCTTGGTTCACCCAGGTCGGCGCAGGCGTCGTGGCCTGTGCGTGCTTCTTTGCCAGCAAGCTGTCGACGGCCTGGGAGAAATCAACCGGCTCCAGGGCCTGGATCTCAGCAGGCGTGCCGCCAAAAGTGGTGCGTGACAGGAGATGACGGGCGTCGTCGAAGCCCATCGCGGAGGCGGCGAAAGCCGGGCGCACCGCGCTCGACAGCGAAACCGCTGACAAAGCTGCCGCCCCGCCCACGAACCCGCGTCGACCGAGACGAACCAGCATGTCGTCCTCCTGTTACCTGGGCGGTGGACGCTCCGGTCCGGGCCCTCTTGGCATACGGCGTTCGCCCGGCGGGCGTCCCCCGCCACCGTAGCGGTCAGCAAGAATTTGATGAAGATGCTCGCGCTGTTCGGGCGTGAGCTGCTGCGAGAGCTCGGCGATGGAAGAAAGGTTTTCCTTCTGCTGGTCGGCGCGCAGTTTGCTCATCTGGTCGACCAATGCGCCGATCGTGTTCATGTCGAATTCAGGCTTTTTCAGCTCCTCGATCATGGACTCGCGAACCTTGCCCATCTCTCGGAAACGGTTATGGCGCTCTTCGGCATACTTCTCGAACAGTCCGTGCAGCGCCTTGCGCTGGTTGTCATCGAGCTTCAGATCGTCCGACAGCATCTCCAGCGGGCCGCGTCCCGGCGGCGGCCCCATCGGTCGCTCCCAGTGCGGCGGTGCGATCCAGCTACGGTAGACGAATCCTGCGAGGACGAAACAGTTCAGCAACAGCGACAGGCCAAGCAGCAGCTGAGTTAGCCGTGACGACATCTAGCTGTTGTCCGTGAACAGGTCATTCAATTCGCTCGTGGTGTCCATACCCAGCGGCTGCTGAACAGTCGTTGTGGTCGTCGTCTTTGCGTAGTGCTGCTCGGCGAAGGACTCGCCCAGGCCGCCACCCATCATGAACCCCATGGCCGCGACCACCAGGGCCGCGGCCGCCATGACGCCGCCTTGGAATTCGAAGGACGGCAGCAGACCGGCGAGCCACGACCGGCGCGGCGCCCGATTCTCGGCCTCGAAGCCAACGAGCGCCTGCGCCCGCACCGAGAGCCGGGCCGGAGCCGTCGGCAGAGATTTGCCCAGAATGTCGGCGAGTTCGACCGCTGCGCGACGCATTTCGGGGTTGGCGGCGACCGCCGCCTCGATATGGGCCGCCTCGGTCTCTGACAAGTTACCTTCCAGCCAAGCCGCGAAGTCCATATCGGACACGGTCACCGGCGCCACCGGACGGCCTGCGGCAAAAGCCTGCCACAGCTCCTTGTCGCTCAGGGGAATGCGTTCCGTGCTCATGAGGGTTCTCCTTGCCATACCTTACGGCATACTGACGAGACTCATCCCCGCCCTCATGACGATTCTTCTTTAAAATGTTCGCGCAGCCTTAAAAGCGCCTTGTGATGGGTACTACGAACCGTTTGAGCATCGATTTTCAGAATTTGTGCAATTTCAGCGACGTCCCGTTCCTCGTCATAGAGGAACTTCAGGATCAAAGTTTGCCGCTCCGTGAGCAAACCGTCGGGAATTTTAAGCTTTTCGACGTGACGATCCTCGACCGCCAGAACGGACTCCGGAACGTCGTCAATCGGCGCCGTCGCCTGTCGCCGACGCCGTGCATAGTCCACAGCCGCAGAGCGGGCGACCACCGCCAGCCATGTCGAGAGGCCCGCGCGCGCGGGATCATAGGTTTTCAACAGCCGGAAATCGTTGGCGCAGAGTCGAACGAACACGTCCTGTGAAGCATCCATCACATCGTCTTCGCTCAAGCGATAGCTCGACAGCGCGCGGCGCACGACAGCGCTGATCAGCGGCGAAGCCGCCACCACGAACGCGTCCCATGTCCGCTTGTGCCCCGCCGCCAAAGAGCGCAGGTCGATCTGGGTCAGTTCCGTCACACCTGCGTTCCGTTCTGCGCCATCAGCAGTCTATCAGGGTTTATGGCGAAATGAGGCCCCGCTACAGTCTGGCCGCAACGATTGAGGATGGATTTATGAGCGAGTCGCTGACACGGCAACTGAAGATCACCAAGCAACCCGTCAAGGGCAAGGGCGTGGTCGTCGCGCAGAATTGCCGGGCGGCCGAGGTCGGCGTCGAGATCCTGCGCAAGGGCGGCAACGCAATCGACGCCGCCGTCGCCACCGGCATGGCGATCGGCGCGCTCGAGCCCTGGATGAGCGGCATCGGCGGCGTCGGCTTCATGACCATCTGGAGCGCCAGGGAGAAGCGGGCCTGGACCATCGCCTACGGACCGATCTCGGCCGCGAAACTCGACGTCTCCCACTACAAGATCGTTGGCCCCGGCCCCGCCAATCCCTTCGCCTGGCCGGACATCGAGAACCAGAACAACGAGGTCGGCTACCATTCGATCGCCGTGCCCGGCATGGTCGCCGGCCATGGCAAGGCGCTCGAGCGTTTCGGCACGATGAAGTGGGCCGACCTGCTGCAGCCCGCCATCGAGCTCGCCGAGCGCGGCATGCAGCTCGACTGGTACATGCAGGTGATGATCGCCAACGGCGCGGAGAACCTTTCCAAGTTCCCGGCGTCGAAAGCGGCTTATCTCTGCGACGGCGGCCGCGTGCCGACCAACGACTGGAAGGGCACGCCGCGGTTCCTCAAGCTCGGCAACCTCGGCCAGACCATGCGCCGGCTGGCCGAGGGCGGCCCGCGCGAATTCTATGAAGGCAGCCTCGCGCGCGACATCGTGGCCGACCTGCAGGCCGGCGGTTCGGCGATCTCCTACGACGATCTCAAGAACTACCAGGCGCAGATCGTCGATCCGCTGTCGTTCGAACATCACGGCGTGACGATCAACGTCGCGGGCGGCCTGACCGCCGGCCCAACCCTGCGCCGCACCATCGAGCTCGCGGGCGAGGCGACCAAGGGCAAAGGCGCACCCGATGCGGAATTCTTCACCGCCATCGCGACGGGTATGCACGAGGCCTATGTCGAGCGCCTCAAGACGCTGGGCGACAAGCCCAACAACACCAGCACCACCCATTTCTGCGCCGCCGACAGCGAAGGCAACATGGTGGCGCTGACTCAGACGCTGATGAGCCTCTTCGGCTCGGGCGTGATGCTGCCCAAGACCGGCATCACCATGAACAACGGCATGCTGTGGTTCGATCCCGAAGCCAACCGGCCGAACTCCATCGCACCGGGCAAGCGGCCGCTCTGCAACATCTGCCCCGTCGTCGTCGTGAAGGACGGCAAGCCGTGGTTCTGCATAGGCGCCTCGGGTGGCCGTCGCATCGTGCCCGCCGTCTCGCAACTGTCGCTGATGATGATCGACCGCGGGCTCGACGTGGAGACCGCTTTCCACCAGCCGCGCATCGACGTTTCCGGCGTGGGCCCGATCCGCGTCAATCGCGATCTGCCCGACACGGTCAAAAAAGCCATTGCCGCAAAATTGCCGGTCGTTGAGGTGACGGCCCAGATTTCGCCGCTGGGTTTTGCTAATCCCAGCTGTATCGTGCGCGATCCCGCGACAGGCGAACTCACCGGCATGAACGAGGTGATGTCGCCCTGGGCCGGCGGGGCCGCGCAATAAGCGGAGGAACTACGATGCTGAGAACCTTCCGAAGCATGGCGCCGGCGGCGTTGGCATTGATGGTCGTTACGGGAACTGCTTTCGCACAGCCGATGCCCAACGAGCCGGCCTTCCGCGATCCCAAGACCGGACAGATCTGGACGCCCGACAATGTCGGCACGAATGACAAACCGGTGTCACCCGAAGATCGCGCCTTCGATCCGAATGGCCAGGTCGTCGTCGAACGCGGTGTCGTCGACGAGAGCGTGATTGCTCGACCACTCCGTCGTGTGCCCATTACCGCGGGCCCGACCGTACCGCTGGTCGAGGTTGGCGGGCTGCGGCTCAGTGTCAATCCTGGCGACCGCTGGCACGTCACCCTGTGGCTGCGCAACAATTCGGCCAGCCTCTACGAGCCGACGGTCGTCTGCCGCTTCACCAATAGCGGCCAGACCGTCGCGACGACGCGCGCCCATGTGAGTCCCACCGGCCCCGGCGAGGAGGTCGAACTCACGGTCGGCGGCCCGCGAGCCGAGGTCTTTGTGAACCAGGTTCAGTGCGCGGTCACCTCGCCGTAACTGCGGCGGGAGCGGCCTGACACCTGCAACAACTTCCTGTCCGCAGGGAACGACGTAAGCCTTCATGGGCTTGGCGCTTCCAGCTCACTACGAGTGCAACCTGTGGGGCCAGCGACGTTGCATGTCGGCACAGTTGTAGCCGCCGTGATTTTTTCAGGCAGCAGGAGGGTAGCGACATGTTTCGCGCCATTGTCCCCGCCCTGCTGGCGTCCGGGTTGTTCGCCAGCGTTTCCGCTTCGACGGCTGTAAAGGCCGCCGATCCCGTTCCCTGCTCATGCCTTTCGCGCGCGTGAAGGCCGCTCTCGAGTCGCATGCCATCGATGCGGCCGAAATTCGCTCTCCGCTTATGTCAGCGGCCGCAATTATCGTGCCGCACCCTACTTCATCGCCACCCATCATTCGTGGGTGCCGGGCGTCGTGGTATTCTCCAAGGTCGTCTGGGATACGCTCAAGCCGCAGGACCGTCTGATCATCCGCGATGCCGCTCGGCAGTCGGTCGCCTATCAACGCGAACTGCTCGATGCCTATGAAGCATCGGCCGGCGAGAAGATGAAAAAGGCCGGTGCGGAGATCATCAGCGTCGATCCCAAGTCCTTCGAAGCCGCGCTGTCACCGGTCCACAACGAGCTTCTCACGAGTCCCGATCTGCAGAAGCTTGCCGATCGCATCCACCCGCCCAGCGTTGCCGACATGCCTGACTCCCACAGGACCAAATAGAGTTGCCTGACAGGCTTGGCCGGGTTCACATACTGGACCGGCCTTCATGACGACAACCACCGCCTCCGACGCCCCGACCGACACCATCAAGCGCCTCCTGCCGTGGCTTGTCGCGGTCGCTTTCTTCATGCAGTCGCTCGACACGACCATCCTGAACACCGCGGTGCCGGCCATCGCGCAGGCGATGGACGTCACGCCGCTCGACATGAAATCGGTGCTGGCGAGCTACACGCTGAGCCTCGCGGTGTTCATTCCGATCAGCGGCTGGATGGCCGATCGTTTCGGCACGCGCCGGGTATTCGCCACGGCGATCGGCATTTTTACGCTGGGCTCGCTGCTCTGCGGCATCTCGGTGGACATCACCATGCTGGTGGCCTGCCGCGTCCTGCAGGGCGTCGGCGGCGCGATGATGGTTCCGGTGGGACGCATGACCATGGTGCGCACCTTCCCCAAGTCCGAACTGATCCGCGCCATGAGCTTCGTATCGGTCCCCGGCCTGGTCGGCCCGGTGCTGGGCCCGATCTGCGGCGGACTGATCGTGCACTTCCTGCACTGGTCCATCGTGTTCTTCGTCAATATTCCGGTCGGGTTGCTGGGGCTCTATTTCATCTATCGCTATCTGCCCGACTATCGTGAGAGGGAGACCCACGCCCTCGACATCGTGGGACTGATCCTCTTCGGCGCGGGCATCGCGCTCCTTTCTTACGTGCTGGAAATATTTGGCGAGCACAGCCTGAGCGACATCGAGATCGGCGGCCTGCTCGCGCTCTCCGCCATTCTTCTGGTGGGCTATGCGATCAAGGCATCGCACACGGCTTTCCCGTTGCTCCAGCTGGGATTGTTCAAACTGCGCACCTTCCGCGCGGCGGTGGGCGGCAGTTTCTTCAGCCGACTGGGATTGGGCGGCATCCCTTTCCTCTTCCCGCTGCTCTACCAGATCGGCATGGGCTTTACGCCGATCGAGTCCGGCCTCCTGGTCATGCCACAGGCCATCGCTGCGCTCGGTCTCAAGATGATCGTGCCGCGCATCCTGGCCCTCCTCGGCTATCGCACCCTGCTGATCGGCAACACCCTGATCGTGGGCGCGCTGATCATGCTGTTCTCGACGATCGATGTCGGAACGCCCACCTGGCGAATCGCGCTGCAGGCCTTCATCCTGGGCTTCTTCACTTCGACGCAATACACCGCCATGAACACCCTGGTTTATGCGGATGTGAATGCGCGCCAGACCAGCGCCGCGAGCACCATCGCGAGCACGGGCCAGCAGATGTCCATCAGCTTCGGCGTCGCCTCGGCATCCCTCATCGCCGCCATGTTCGTGCCCGAGAGCCTACGTTCCGAACCTGCCGCCCTCGTACACGGCGTGCACCAGGCCTTCATCGTGCTCGGCCTCATGACCATGGCCTCGTCGGTCGTCTTCATGCAGCTTCGCCGGAATGATGGGAATTCCATCAGCGGCAAGAAGCTTGTCTAGGAGAGCAGGCTCGCGCCGACATTGATGCTGAGCGCCAGCAACGCGGTGTTGAACACGAAGGCGACGATGCCGTGCAACAAGGTGATGCGCCGCATTTCCCGCGAGGTGGTATTCACGTCGCCCGTCTGCGCGGCACAGGCAATGACAAAGGAGTAATAGAGAAAGTCTCGATAGTCCGGATCGCGCTCGCCGGGGAATTCCAGACCGCCGGGCGGCCCGTGGTGTTCGGGCCGATAATAGAGATTGGCGTAGTGCAGCGTGAAAATGAGGTGAGTGAAGGTCCAACTCAGCACGACCGTGGCGCTGGTCAGGCCGAGACTGAACAGGGGAAACTGGCCGGAGGACTTCATCTTCGCGAGTTCCGAGAAGATGGCGACGAAGCTCGCCGCGGCGCTGACAACCACCAGAAGAGTGATCGCCCAGTCGCCCTCGTCGTACAGCGACGCGCGCCGATGGCAGGTTTCCACGGTCGAGCGCGCGATCATCTGGAAAGCCAGGCATATGTAGAGCGCGGCCGTAAGGTCCCAGCTGAGCAATGCCCGCGTCGACAGCCGCATTGTCCCCGGCAGCACGCAGTACAGTACGACGCCCGCCAGGATCGTGATACCCAGCCGACGTCGCAGCTCGAACATGCGCTGCAGACGCGAGGCAGTGAAAGTCGACTTGGCCATGCTCCTCCCCTAGGGCTGGTACTTTGCCATCCCGACGCGAGCCTGCAATCGGGGTTAAGCTACCGCATGCTGTTCACCGTCCTCGACCTCGGGGCGACCTTCGTCTTCGCCATCAGCGGCGCCACACAGGCCGTACGTCACAGGCTCGACCTGTTCGGCGTGGCGGTCGTCGCGTGGGCTGCCGCCGTGTCCGGCGGGCTTGCACGCGACGTGCTGATCGGCGACGTGCCACCGGTGGCCATCTCGGATTGGCGCTATCTTGCCGTCGCGGCAGCCGCCGGCCTGCTCGGCTTCTTCGCATCGAGCGTGATCGCGGGGCTCAACCGGCCAGTCCAGCTCTTCGACGCGGCGGGGCTTTGCCTGTTTGCGGTGACCGGCACGGAGAAGGCACTGAACTACGGGCTGGAGCCGGCCATGGCCGCCGTCCTGGGCATGCTCACCTGTATCGGCGGTGGCGTGGCGCGCGACCTGCTCACGCTGCAGGTGCCCGCAGTCCTCCGCTCGGAAATCTATGCCGTTGCGGCTTTGGCCGGCTCGGCCTCGATCGCTCTGGGCCGCTGGCTCGACCTGCCCCGACTCCCCGTCCTCCTGTTCGGGGCCGGCCTTTGCCTGTTTCTGAGGCTGATGGCGATCTATCGTGGCTGGCGCCTGCCCATTGCCCAGTTTGCGGCCAAGCCCCCCGGAAAGGCCGAATAACGTGGTGTTTCTTCAACTGACCTGATTCCGCCCTGCCTGCCCTTGCCGGTCCTGTGGATGAACGCTAAACACACGACCGTCATTTTGTCGCAAAAGGCCGGGGGGAAAGTGCCATGGCGACGGCAAAGAAGGGGGCCACGCCGGCTTCACGGGCAGATTTAAGTATGCCTGCTAATAAATTGAACGGAAAGGCAATCTCGGCCCGAGCGACCGGAACTCCGGAGGCTCGCGAGACAGCCCGTCTGCTGCTGGAGATCCAAGCGATCCATTGTCGGCCCGACAATCCGTACATTTTCACCTCGGGCCGGGCGAGCCCGGTCTACATCGACTGCCGGAAGCTCATCTCCTTCCCGGAAGCGCGCGCCAAGATCATGAACTACGCGCTGAAGACGATCGACAAGCAGATCGGCTGGAGCAAGATCGATGTGGTCGCGGGTGGTGAGACCGCCGGCATCCCCTTCGCGGCCTTCCTGGCCGCGCTGGCCAAGAAGCCGATGATCTACGTCCGCAAGCAGCCCAAAGGCTTTGGCCGCATGGCCCAGATCGAAGGCGATCTGAAGCCCGGCAAGCGCGTGCTGCTGGTCGAGGATCTCGCCACCGACGGCGGCAGCAAGCTGGTCTTCATCGACGCACTCAAGAAGGCTGAGGCCAAGGTCACCGACTGCTTCGTGATCTTCCACTACGGCATCTTCCCGCAAAGCGTGGAGACGCTCGCTCTCGCAGGCGTTAAGCTGCATGCGCTCGCCACCTGGTGGGATGCCCTTGAGGCCGCACAGAAGGGCAAGTATTTCGACGAGAAGGGCCTCGCGGAGACGCATGCCTTCCTCGAAGCGCCCGAGCAATGGTCGGCCAACCATGGTGGCCGTCCGCCGGCGCCACGGCCGAGCCTCAGCCGTTAGGGTCGAGGCTCGACGAGGTTCGATCCGTTCGGCTGTTTCAGGTGCGCTTGCGGGGCTGGTTACCGCAAGTGACCGTCAAATGTATCAAATCTAGCGGTGAGGCTGACCATACCGGCCTCTTCTGCCGCGCTCGATCTGCCCTACCGTGCAGCGTCTCCCGCGGCCCCCGCGCTTGCAGCCGGATCGAGAGGGGTCGTTTGACGACCAACGAACGGCCCTGGACTCCGGGTCTCCAGCAAAGGCACGAAGGGTACTTCCGCCTCGTCCAACCCGGCATTCTGATCAATGGATGCGCGCAACTTGCTGAGGTTCGAGCCTAGCCTCAGGGCGCCGACGGCTTCTTCAGCTCGGCAAAGCGTTCCCGCCGCCGCCGGCCGACTTCGAGGAGCTTCTCACGCTCTGCCGGATCGACGCGGCTGTACCGTTCGCGCCAGCCGGGATCGTCCTTCCACCTGACCGGTGCGACGACCGTCGTGCGCGGCCCGCGCGCCGTCTCGAGCACATCGAGCGCCAGTCCGACCACGTCGTGCTGCATGTCGCGCCGCCACGGGTGGCCGAAGGGATTGCCGAGCGGCAGGTCGGTGAAGACGAAACGAGGCACACCGCAGTGCTCGACGACGTCGAGCGCCGAGCCAACGATCACCGTCGGGGTGCCGTTCTCCTCGAGATGTCGGGCGACCAGACTCACGGTCTGGTGGCAGACGGGTCAAAGCGGACAGAGAATTGCGGCGTCGGCGCCATCGTCGCGTAGACGCGTCAGGACCTGCGGCGCGTCCTCGTCGATCGTCTTGCGCTGGCTGTATTCGGTGGGCGTGCCATGGAAGTGCGCGGCAAGGCCCGCGAAGCGGCCGGCGGCGGCCCATTCCTGCGCCGCCTCGATCGGCAGGAAGCTCGCGCGATCGTCGGTGTGCGTGGTCTCGCGATCCCAGGCGAGATTGTCGGTGGAGAGCTTGTCCGGCGGCGGAACGACGTCGCCCGACCAGACATGGCGCAGGCCCTTGCCGTCGCGACGATAACCACCCGACGGACCGGCCGTGGTGACCAGCCCGATGCGCATCTCGGCGAGTGGCTTGCGAAGCGGCGTGAAGGGCACATCGTCGAAATGAGCCCACCCATAGTCTGACTGATAGCCCAGCGCGCGGTAGTAGAGCCGCGTGCGCTCCATGTAACGGATCGGCCGGTCGCTCTCGTCCATGGTGCTCAGGATAACGCCGCCACGGTTGCCTTGCCACGGCCCTGATGCGACGGTGCGGGCGATGCTGCGCCGCATTCTTCTGCTCGTCGTCGCTCTCCTGCCCTTTCGGGCTCTCGCCAATGACGAGCTGGTGATCGGCATGAACGCGGCGCCCATCACCCTCAATCCCGTCCTCAGCGACATGCTCGCGGGCTCGTTCATCTACAGCATGACCGCACGCCCGATCACTACCTACGATGCCGACTGGAAGCTCGTCTGCCTGCTCTGCACCGTCCTGCCGACGGTCGACAACGGCCAGGCGCGCATCATCGACCTGCCGCCCGACGACAAGGGCGTCGTCAAGAAGGGCATGGAGGTCGATGTCGAACTGAAACCGATGAACTGGGCCGACGGCACGCCGGTCACCGCCCGCGATCTCGAGTTCACCTGGGAAGTCGGCAAGCATCCGCAGTCCGGCGTACCCTCGGGCGAGGACTATCGCCGCATCCTCAAGTTCGACATCAAGGACGACCGGCACTTCACCCTGACGAAGGATCGCGTCACTTTCGACTACAACAACCTCGATATCGTGCCGCTGCCAGCGCATATCGAGAAGCCGATCTTCGACGCCAATCCCGCCGAATATCGCATCCGCACCGCCTACAATGCCGATCCTGGCAATCCGGGACTTGCCTTCGGTCCCTACCGCGTCGTCGAGTTCGTACCGGGTACGCGGGTCGTGCTCGAGAGGAACCCGCACTGGACCGGCGCCGAGCCGCAGTTCCGACGGATCCTGATCAAGTTCATCGAGAACTCCTCGTCGCTCGAGGCCAACCTGCTCTCCGGCAACGTCGACTACGTGCCGGGCGAAAGCGGTCTTTCCTTCACCCAGTCCCTCGCCTTCGAGCGACGGCACAGCGACAAGTACGACGTCATCTTCAAGCCGTCCCTCGCCTACAGCCACATCGACGTGAATCTCGACAATCCGCTCCTGAAAGACGTGCGTGTGCGTCGCGCTCTCCTGATGGCAATAGATCGCAAGGCGATCTCTGACACTCTGTTCGAGGGCAAGCAGCCGGTGGCGGACAGCGACATCAATCCGCTCGATCCGATGTACAGCCCGGCGGCGCGCCACTACCACTACGACCCCGGGCAGGCGAAGAAGCTGCTGGACGAGGCGGGCTTCAGGGAGGTCGCCAAGGGTACGCGGCAGAACGCCCAAGGCCAGCGTCTGTCGCTGGTGATGGACTTCGCCAGTGGCAATCGCTCCAGCGATCAGGTGGCCCAGGTGGTCCAGAGCAATCTCCGGCAGGTGGGCGTCGAGCTGCGCTTGAAAGCAGCTCCCGCGCGTATCTATTTCGCCAATCTCACTCACCGCCGCTTCGACAGCCTGGCTTTCTATGCCTGGATCACGAGCCCACAGAGTGTGCCGCGCACCACCCTGTATTCGACCGAGATCCCGACCAAGGAGAATGGCTGGAGCGGCCAGAACATCCCGGGCTACCGCAGTCCCGAGATGGACAAGGCGCTCGATGCGGCAGAGCGCGAGCTCGACCCTGAAAAGCGCCGTGCGTACTTCGCCGACATCCAGCGCCTCTATACCGAGGACCTACCTGTCTTGCCGATGTACTTCCGCGTCGATTCCTTCGTGATCCCCAAGCAGCTCAAGGGCATCGTCCCGACCGGCCAGCAGGCCTGTACGACCTTGTGGATCGAGAACTGGCGCTGGCAGAACTGAGCATGAGCCGCTACCTCGCCTCCCGTTTCGTGCAGATCGCGATCGCCCTCGCGATCATGAGCCTGGTCGTCTACCTGCTGATCGGCCTGATGCCGGGCGACCCGATCGACATGATGATCTCGGGCAACCCGAAGATGACGAGCGAGGACGCCAAGCACCTGCGCGCGCTCTACGGCATCGACAAGCCGTTGCTCGAGCGTTACCTCGCCTGGGCGCATCAGGCGCTGATGGGTAATTTCGGCTACTCGCGCTCGCTCAACCGGCCGGTGCTCGATGTGCTGTGGCCGCGGCTGATCAACACCTTCGAGCTTGCGGGCCTCGCCTTCCTGATTTCGTCCGTCATCGCCCTGCCGCTCGGCATCTGGGCCGCCGCCCGGCCGCGCAGTGCGGTGGACTACCTGATCAACCTCTTCTGCTTCGCTGGCATTTCGGTTCCGACCTTCTGGCTGGCGCTGCTGCTGATCTCGCTGTTCGCCGTCAATCTCGGCTGGCTGCCGGCCGGCGGCATGGCCGATCCGCGTGCCGGTACGCCGTTCCTGGCGGCGGTCGGCCAGAACATAAAATTCGCCGTCCTTCCCGTGATCACGCTCAGCCTGGTGCAGCTCGGCGTCTACACGCGCTTCATGCGCGGCGCGATGATCGAAACCTTGCGCCAGGACTATATCCGCACCGCACGCGCCAAAGGCGCCTCCGAGCGGCGCGTGCTGATGGAGCATGCGTTTCGCAACGCCCTGGCGCCCGTGCTGACGATCCTCGCCCTCTCCTTCGGCTCGCTGTTCTCCGGCGCCATGATCACCGAGACCATGTTCGCCTGGCCCGGCATGGGGGCGGCGATCTACCAGGCCATCCAGAGCAACGACTTCAACCTTGCCCTGGTCGGCCTGCTGCTCGCGACCTTCGCGACGATGGCTGGCAATCTTCTGGCCGATCTGGCACTGGCTGCCGTCGATCCGCGCGTCTCCATCGGGGATCGCGAATGAGCGTATCCACCAGCCCCACCCGCCTGGTCTGGCGGCGTTTCCTGCAGCATCGGCTGGCGGAAGCGTCGTTGGTCTTCCTCTTCGTGTTGCTGATCCTGGCCCTCGCAGCGCCCCTGATTGCCGACCTGCGCGGTATCGACCCGTCGATGACCGACCTCCATCATCGTCTCGAAGCGCCATCGGCCGCTCACTGGCTGGGCACCGACGATCTCGGACGCGACCTTTTCCAACGCCTGCTCGACGGCGGGCGCGTCTCGCTGCTCGTCGGCGTGGCGGGCGCCATCCTGTCGGCGATCCTGGGGGCGATCATCGGCGTGGTCGCGGGCTATCGCGGCGGCCGGCTCGACAGCCTCCTGATGCGCTTCACCGACGGCGTGATCGCGCTCCCGCTCCTGCCCCTGTTGGTCATTCTCGCCGCCATCGATCCGTCCAAGCTCGGCATTTCGGCGAGCGTCGCGCAATCCGAGACCTTCTCGATCTACCGGATCGTGATCATCGTGGCGCTGACCGGCTGGACGACAGTAGCGCGCCTGGTGCGCGCGGAGACGCTGTCACTCAAGACACGCGACTTCGCCCGCGCGGCGCAGGCGCTCGGCGCCCGGCCGGCGCGCATCATGTTCCGCCACATCCTGCCCAATGCCGCGGGTTCGCTCGTGGTCTCCACGACCATGTCGATCGGCACGCTGATTCTCTTCGAATCGATCCTCTCGTTCCTCGGCCTCGGCATCCAGCCGCCGGCCGCGAGCTGGGGCAACATGCTGACCGGTGCCCAGGAGCTTCTGCAGGAGGCACCGACCTTGGCCATGTGGCCCGGTCTGCTGATCTTTCTGACGGTGATCGCCTTCAACTTCCTGGGCGATGGGTTGCAGGACGCGCTCGATCCCCGCAGCGAACGGCGGATGTAGGAGCGGGCGTGAGCTACACCTTCCAGTTCCGCGACATCTTCGCCGCGTCGGACCTGCTGCTCGACGGCCTGATCCTGACATTGGAACTGTCGCTCGTGACCATGGTCTGCGGGCTGGTGATCGGCATGGCGGGCGCGGCCGGCAGTGTCTACGGCCCTCGCTGGGTGCGCACGCCGATCGCGGTCTATGTCGAGACGATCCGCAATACGCCCCTGATCGTGCAGCTCTTCCTGATCTTCTTCGGCCTGCCCAGCGCCAGGATAAAGCTCGATGCCGATACGGCGGCCTACATCGCCCTGTCGATCAATCTGGGCGCCTACTCCATCGAGATCATCCGTGCGGGTCTCGAGGCCATTCCGCGCAGCCAGATCGAGGCCGGCCAGTCGCTCGGCCTCTCGCCTTTCCAGATCTTCCGCTACATCGTGATCTTCCCGGCGTTGAGGCTGATGTTCCCCTCGCTTGCCAGCCAGTTCGTGCTGCTCATGCTCGCGACATCGGTCGTGTCCCAGATCTCGGCGCAGGATCTCTTTCACATGGCCTCGATCATCCAGTCACGCACCTTCCGCGACTTCGAGGTCTATATCGTCGTGGCCGGCGTCTACCTGCTGCTGGCGCTGCTCTTCCGGCTGATGTTCGCCGGCCTCTACCAGCTCGTTTTCCGGCGCCCCAAGAGCAACGGATGATCCGCGGGTTCAACTTCACCGACGTGCTCTACCTGGTCGCCGCGATGCGCTGGACGCTGGCGCTGACGGCGATCGCCTTCCTGGGCGGCGGGATCGTCGGCCTGGCCATTGCCCTCTGCCGAGTATCGCGCTTCGCGGCGTTGCGCTGGATCGGCACGATCTACGTGCTTGGCGTGCAAGGCACGCCGCTGCTGGCCTGGCTGTTCGTATTCTTCTTCGGCCTGTCCATCTTCGGCATCGAGGTGTCGCCCTGGATCGCCGCGGCGGCCGCCTACTCGATCTACGCCGGCGCCTTCCTGGGCGAGATCTGGCGCGGCTGCCTGCAGGCGATCCCGCGCACGCAGTGGGAAGCCGGCGCGTCGCTCGGCCTCTCGATCGCAGCGCAGCTCCGCTACATCATCGTGCCGCAGGCGACGCGGCTCGCCATCCCGCCGACGGTGGGCTTCCTCGTCCAGCTCATCAAGAACACCTCGCTCGCCGCCGTGATCGGCTTCATCGAGCTCACCCGCGAGGGCCAGCTCACCACGGCTGCCACCTACCAGCCCTTCACCGTCTACCTCACCGTGGCTGCGCTCTACTTCGCGCTCTGCTTCCCGCTGACGCAGTGGAGCCGCCGTCTCGAACGGAGGCTGCATGTCGCTCATTGAGATATCCGACGTCGTCAAACGCTACGGCAACCACACCGTCCTGAACGGCGTCTCGCTCGCCGTCGAGCAGGGCGAGATCATCGCCATCATCGGCCGCTCGGGATCGGGCAAGAGTACCTTGCTGCGTTGCGTGAACGGGCTGGAGCCGATCCAGGGCGGCTCGGTCGCTTTCGACGGCCAGAAGGTGAACGATCCCTCGACCGACCTTCGCAAGCTCCGCCAGCATGTCGGCATCGTCTTCCAGAGCTTCAATCTCTTCCCGCATCTCAGCGTCGAGAAGAACATCACGCTCGCCCCCAAGGTCGTGAAAGGCATGGCGCCCGACGAGGCGCGCAAGCTCGCCGAATAGGTGCTGCGCAAGGTCGGCCTCGCCGAGAAGATCGATGCCTATCCCGACCAGCTTTCGGGCGGCCAACAGCAACGCGTCGCCATCGCCCGATCGCTCGCCATGCAGCCGCAGCTGATGCTGTTCGACGAGATCACCTCGGCACTCGATCCCGAATTGGTCGGCGAGGTCCTGAAGGTGCTGGAAGAGATGGCGGCCGACGGCATGACCATGATGCTGGTGACGCACGAAATAGGCTTCGCTCGCCGGGTCGCCGATCGTGTGGTCTTCATGCACCAGGGCAAAATCTGGGAGCAAGGACCCGCCGCCGAGACGCTCGGCAAGCCGCGCACGCCCGAACTCGAAACGTTCCTCAGCGCCGTCCTGCACTGAGGCGAAGCGCCCTCTATGGGAACGCGCTGCGCAGCCGGTGCGTTGTTGACCCGGTTCCCAGGAGGAGTGATGCACAAGGCGTGGATACTGGCGGCTCTGTTCCTTCCGCTGACATCGTGCATACCCAGCCAGCCCAAGAGCACGGTGCCGAACTATCAGGCGCCCGTGACGCAGCTCGCCCCACCGCCCAATCTCGCCGCGGTCTGTTTCGATGCCACAGAAATCGGCGTCATGCATGAGCGCATGGTGCAGCAGGAGGTCGTGGTCGGCGTTCTGCAGTGCAAGAACGACAACGGCTCATACAAGCTCGATGCCGATTACAGCCAGTTCGTCCAGAAGTTCGGCCCCGAACTCTCCACCAACGCCGCGAGCCTGAAGAGCCTGGCCGCCCGTAAACATGGCGATGTCGACCGCTGGGTGACGGAGATTGCCAATCGCACAGCGACAATCCGCAACGAGGATGCTCAGGCCTGCTTCCGCCAGCAGAGCGCGCTTGAATGGTCGCTCAGCCCTTCGGTCACGACGCTTAGCCAGGTGCCGCCGCCCTACGACTTCGGTCCCGAGATGAACGTCTTTCCCTGCCCCAAGTAGCGCCGATGCGGTAAAAGCCTCCATCCACGGAGGGACCGCATGGCTGTCGTCGAAACGGAACGTCACAGACAAATTCTGGTCGTGCGGTTGAACCGCCCGGAGCGGCTCAATGCGCTCAACACCGAGATACGCGCGGCGCTCGCCGAGGCCTGGACGGAATTCCGTCATTCCAACGAGCTGGAGGTCGGCATCCTGACCGGCACCGGCCGCGGCTTCTGCGCGGGCGAGGACATGAAGGAGTCGCTGGAGCGTGGCAAGCCGGGCGGCCAGCGTCCGGCGATGGAAGATCCCTTCATGACCGGCACTCTGGAGAAGCCGGTGATCGCGGCCGTGAACGGCTTTGCCATGGGCGGCGGCTTCATGCTGGTCGAGCGCACCGATCTCCGCCTCGCCGTACGCGAAGCGGTGTTCGAGGTCTCCGAGGCCAAGCGCTGGCTGCTCGGCGGCTACAATCACGGCCACATCGCCAACCTGCCCTATCCCGTCGCCATGGAGATGGCGCTGGGCTTCCGCTTCACCGCGCAGCGCTTCTACGAGATCGGCTTCCTCAATAGGCTGGTCGAGGCCGATCAGCTGATGCCCGAAGCGATCCGCATGGCCGAGCATCTGCTCACCCTGCCGCCCGCCTCACGCGTCAACACCGTGCACATGATGCGCCAGATGCGGCCGGCGCCGTCATCCGACCAGCAGAAGCTCGCCGCCGCACTGCACGAGCACGGCGCCAAGAGCGATCTGATGGAGTCCCGCGCGGCTTTCGCCGAGAAGCGAAAGCCCAATTTCAAGGGCTGGAACGATCCGCAGGATCGCTTCCGCCTGCCCAAGATCTAGAACACCGGCCCCATCATTTTTTGAGCCGGCGACGGCCAGGCGCACGACCGCCGGCGGCGCGTGCCGTCTGCGGTCTCGTTAAAGAATAGGAAATTTAACGGGGTGGCCGGCCATACCGGTCTCTTCACCGCGCTCGATCCGCCCCAGCGTGCGGCATCTCCCACGGCCCCCGCGCTTCCGGCCGACCCGAAAACGGGCGCTAAATGACCGTGGGGTCCGGGTCCCCACCAAACTCGCCCGAGGTTACTATAGATTAACCCAATCCGGCGTTCCGATCAATGGATGCCGGGCTAGAGATACTTGGCCGGCCGGATGATCGCCCGCCACATGTGGGCGACCGGACTGTTGTCGTAACCCAGCCCCTCCTCGGGCTGGCGGAAGTGACGACCGATCACGTCGACGAACTCCTCCAGCTCGACGTGGAGGTTGGGATCGAACGAGTAGATGTCGTTCATCGTGATCAGGCGGCCGGACATGTACCACTTGTGGTTCCGCATCCGCTTGTAGTCTTCCTCGATGTACGGATCGGGCCGGTAGTCCGCGCCAAACCAGGCCGTGTAGTTCTCGGGATATTCGTAGCCGACTGACGGATCCGGATAGAAGCGCAGCACCTGATGCGCACGGATCGCCCAGCACACTTCCTCGTCAACATAGGGCTCGACGAGCTGTGCGCCCCAGTAACCGTGATCGCCACGGATGAAGCCGACCACGGCGAGGTCGTGCAGCAGGCTCGCCAGCACGAGCTTCTCGGCCACGCCCGACTTGCGGGCATGATGGGCGCTCTGCAGGAGATGCATGGATGGTCCGAAGCGGTACTTGAAGAAGTCCAACAGGGTCGGCTTCTCCGGCATCCCGGGCAGGCGCGGATCATCGCCCATCAACAGGCTGGCGCCCGGATTGTCGCGCAGCAGCATGCCAGCGTTGGGCGACGGGCCCATGTTGCCATCGGCATACATGTGCAGGCGCGACTTGATCACGATATGATCGAGCTCACGTGCCATCTTCTCTTCCATCGCGTCGGCGCGTTGCGACAGGGTCATGGCGTCATTCACGGTACATCTCCTCGATTTGCCTCAGGGAGCCCGCGGGGCTGGCGTCAGCCTAGCATATCGAGCGCAGAACGAAGTACGCATCGGCAGATCTCACCGTATTCAACGAAGTATCTGCACACGACCGTGCTGCGAGCGCACAGCTGCGATTTTGCAACCGGAAGGGCTGGCCTCCTTATTGCGGACTCACTGAAGAAGACATTCTCCTTTCCGGCCGGCATTTGTCAGTTTCGGGACAGGTTAGGGTGCGATGATCCGGGCAGAATACGCGCGTAGCCAATGACTTACGGGTTCCGAGGGCTGCAGCATGTGTGACGTAATTTTCTTCTAGCCATCGCGCAGAGCGCTTCGCAGCAATGCCAAGACCAGTCCGCAGCATGCGCGTCAGTGTCGGCGATCCGATGCCACGGATCACCTTGCCCACCGCGGGCGGACGGTTGTTCGACTCTTGGGATCCGACAACGGCCGGCATGGCCCGTGTCTACTGGCCATGCACGGCGGCGATCCCGCCGGGCCTCGCCCGTACACTCGCCGCTTGCGACACGCTGCTGCACATCGTCGGTGCCAGCCCGACCGGCGATCCATCCTGGCTGATCGATCGCGGCCATGAGCTCGAACGCGCCTTCGCCGCATCCGTGCCCCTGGCCGTCCTCGTCGATAGCGCCGGCCGGGTCGCGGCCATCCTGCCCTCGCCAACCGCCGACGCCGTCACGCATCTGGCGACGGCCTTCTATCGGGCGAGCATGCCCGCCGTCGTCCGCGCCAAGGCGCCGGTGCTGCTGCTCGAGCGCGTGGCCGAGGCGGAGCTTTGCGGTGCGCTGATCGACTATTGGCACCGGCGCGAGAAGCGCCTGAATGAAGTCGGCTCCGCGGCCGGCAACATCGTCAATGACGAGATCAAGCGCCGCCAGGATGTCCAGGTCGACGATCCCGATCTGCTGACGACGCTGCGCGACGGCGTCGTGCGCCGCGTGGTGCCGGCGATGCTGCAGGCGTTCCATTCACGCATCGCCGTGATCGAGGCACCGCTCGTCGGCTGTTACGATTCCGCCAGCGGCGGCTGGTTCCGGCGCCATCGCGACAATACCAGCCGCGCCACCGCACACCGGCAATTCGCGCTCAGCCTCAATCTCAATCGCGACGATGACTACGATGGAGGATCGGTGCGCTTTCCGGAGTATGGCCGAGAGCTCTATCGGCCGGTGGCTGGAGGTGCCCTGGTCTTCTCCTGTTCACTTCTGCATGAAGTCGAGCCGGTGACGCGCGGTCGCCGCTTCGGTGCCTTCATGTTCCTGTCGGCGACCGGCCCCTCTCCCCAAGCCGTCGCCCGCTAGCCTCCCTTCCTTGCCAAGTCGCGTCGCGTGCTTCATCGTGCATCGACCACGGGGGACTTCTTCGAAATGAGCCAGCGCTAGCCGATCGATCCTGGTTGCCTGTCGACGACAGGGCATCGCCGCTGCCGTTTCCCGGAGTCCGTCTTGTCCCACCCTCTCCTGACCGCGCCCATCGGGCGGAGTCTGCTGCGCCTGGCCGGTCCCACGACCGGTATCATGGTCGTCCAGATCCTGGTCGCCGTGGCCGATACCTGGTTCGTCGGGCGGCTGGGCTTCGAGGCCCTGGCGGGCATCGCGCTCGTCATTCCCTTCATCACACTGATGATGAATATCGCCAATGGTGGCATGGGCGGCGCCGTCGCCTCATCCTTCGCGCGGGCGCTCGGCGCGCATCGACAAGAGGATGCTCGTGCGCTCGTCCTGCACGCGTTGTTGTTGGGCTGGACCATCGCCCTCCTCTTCACCTTGCTCGCCTGGGCACTCGCACCAGCGATTTTCCGCGCAATGGGCGGCAAAGGCCCCGCTCTGGAACAGGCGCTGGCCTATACGCGCCTGTGGTTCAGTGGCTCGGTTCTCCTCTGGACCACGGCGTTCCTGTCCGCACTCCTACGCGGCGCGGGCAACGCCGCCACACCGGCGCGCATCGGCTTGATCAGCTCGATCGTTTACGTGCCGCTTTCCGGCGCGCTGACGCTCGGTTACGGCCTGATCGGTTCGGCCGCCGCTTCACTGCTCGCGTCGACCTTGAGCACTCTGCTGCTGGTACGCGCTGTGCGTCAGGGCCGGCTGGGCATCGCACCCAAGCTGGCCGATGTCCGCCTGCAAGGACGGTTATTCGGCGAGATTTTGCGCGTGGGTGCGTTGGGATCGCTGTCGACCACTACCGCGAGCCTCACGGCGGTGGTCGTGACCGGCCTGGTCGGGCATTTCGGCACGGCGGCGCTCGCCGGGTATGGCATCGGCGTTCGCCTGGAATTCATGGTGTCGCCTGTCGCCTTCGGTATCGGCGCGGGCGCCATCACCCTGGTCGGCATCGCGGCGGGCGCGGGCGATTGGTGGCGCGCGGTTCGCGTCGCCTGGATTGCCGGCCTCACGGGCTTCCTGTTGATCGGCGCGATGGGCTGGGCGGTCGCGCTGTTGCCGGAGACCTGGTCGCGGCTCTTCACGTCGCAGCCGGAGGTCGTCGAGGCCAGTGTCGCTTTCCTGACGCGGGTCGCGCCCTTCCATTGCCTGTTCGGACTCGGCCTCACGCTTTACTTCGCCAGTCAGGGCGCGGGTCGCATGATGGTGCCGGTGCTGGCTGGCGTCGCGCGCATGCTCGTGGCAACGGCCGGCGGCTGGTTCGTGGCCGAATGGCTGGGCTGGGGCCTGAACGGCGTGTTCGTCGCCACCGGCGCCAGCCTGATCGTCTATGGCTGCCTGATCGCGGGCACGCTGTTCATCGCTCCCTGGCGCGCGCGATCGCTCTAGGTCGAATCGACAATCAGCGCAGCCAGATCATTGCGGCGGCGATGTAGGCAAAGCCCTCGAAGTGGATGGTCCGTCGGTCATAGCGGGTGGCGAAGCGCCGGAAGTGCTTGAGGCGGTTGAAGCACCGCTCGATGCGATTGCGGTGTTTGTAGGCGATGGGATCGTGCGGGATGACGGTCTTGCGCGTCCGGTTGGACGGGATCACCGCTTCGGCCCGCATGGTGGCGATGAAGGCGCGCAAGGCATTGCTGTCGTAGGCTTTGTCGGCCAGGACGGCGCACCGGCCTGGCCATCGAGCAGGGCCGGCGCCTGGGTGATGTCGCCGACCTGCCCGGCGGTGACGATGAGGCGAAGCGGCCGGCCGAGCGCGTCGGCCAGCATGTGGATCTTGGTTGTCAATCCACCTCGGGAACGCCCCAGCGCCTGGTCCGTGGCCCCCCTTTTCCGGTCGCCGCCTGCTGGTGGGCGCGCACGATGGTGCTGTCGATCATCAGGTATCGGTTGTCCCGGTCGGCGGTCAGCGCGCCAAACACCCGCTCCCAAACCCCGGCATGACACCAGCGGCTGAAGCGGCGATGCACCGTCTTCCAGCGGCCATAGCGCTCAGGCAGATCGCACCAGTGTGCGCCCGAGCGGAGCACCCACAAACAGCCATTCACGAACAGACGGTTATCCGACCCCGTTCGCCCCGGGTCACCCGCCTTGCCCGGCAGCAACCCATTGCGTTTCCGTCAACTCATATCGCTTGATCGCCATGACCAGCTCCGTGCCTGCAAACACGGAACCCTATGAATCAGCAATAACCACTCTTGGGAATCCTGATTGTCGATCCGCCCTAGGCTGGTGAAGCGTGCAGCGCCGCAGAAAGGATCGGCGCGGCAGCCGCCGACATGCGCTCGCCGTCATGGCCAACGCCGACGACATTGACGATCGTCCAGGCACAATGAAGATCGCGCTGCGACGCCGCACCACGCGCCTCGGCGATGTAGCGGTGGGCGCGCTCATAGCGCGTGCGGCCCTGCGCCATGGCCTGCGGCTCCTTGGGAAAATGCTCGCTGGTGGCGTCGATGTCGGCGGTGCCGGCCATCACGGTGAGCCGGAAGCGCAACAGGCCGCGCAGTTCGTCATCATCCAAACTCGTGCCATCCAGGCCATACGGAAAGCCGATGCCGAGATCAGGCATGGCGTAGGTGCCGGCATTGGCCGTCACGGCCGCAAGCACCTTCTGCCGGAACCCGAGCGAGAGCAGGCGATGCACGAACTGGCCACCGGCCGAATGCCCGAATAGGCCATAACCTTCGCGGCGCGTCACACCTGCCTCTCGTAGCGCCTCGAACAGGCGTCCGACGATGGCATAGGTGCAGTCCTCGCGCGGCTGCGGCTTGCCCTCTTCGTCCTGCAGGTTGCCGAAGTTGTACCAGCGCGAACCCGGGAAAGCCTCCTTGGAGAATTCCGGCGCGACCACCAGCACATCCGCCTCGTCGACCAGCGGCAGCCAGAAATCGCGATAATCGTAACCGTTGCGATTGACGCCGTGATGCACGAAGAGCAGCGGTGTGTCCGGCGTGCAGTGCCTGGGCCGCGCCACGCGCAGCATGAGCGGACGATCGGGAAAGCGCGGATCGACGTAGGGCACGTCGTTGGAGCCGGCGTGCAAATGGACTGCGTGGAGATCGTTCATCAGAAAGCTGGATAGGGGCGATAGCGTCGCTTTTCAATGACCTCTCGCACCTGTCCGGCGCCCGCGGCCGCATCGCGGCGCAGCTTTTCGATGTCGATCGTTGTGAACTCGCCGTCGCGATAGAGCACGCGGCCGGCCACGATCGTCGCTTTGACTTCGCCGCGCGAGGCGAAGCGCACCAGGTCGCTCGACAGATAGTGACCGGCGAGAAGATGCGGCGCGTTGCCGTCGAGCACGACACAATCGGCCGCCTTGCCGACCTCGAGCGAGCCGATGATGTCGTCGGCGCAGAGCACGTTGGCCGCTTCCGATGTCGCCATGGCCAGGAGATCGCCTGCCGGCAGGAATTCCGGATCGAAGGCCGCGACGCCCCAGCGCGCGCCGTGGATCAGCCAGGCCGACCGCATGGTGTCCCACATGTCGTTGCCCTGATTGTCGCACCCGAGGGCCACGCGGATGCCCGCGGCGCGCAGGCGCGGCAGGTTGGGCACGGCGTTCATGTTGGCCACGCTCTCGGTCGGCGAATGCGCGACCGCAGCGCCGCTCCTGGCCAGCATCTCGATTTCCGGTTCGCTCGCCAGCACGGCATGCACCGCGATGAAACGGCGGTTGAGGACACCCAGATCCTGCAGCCGCTCGATCGGGCGACGTCCCCAGACGGCCAGGCAAAGTTCGACCTCCTCGCGGTCGCGGGCGATATGCGTCTGCATCGACACGCCGTGCTTTTCGGCGAGCTTCGCTCCTTCGCGGAAATAGAGCTCGGAGAAGCCGAGGAGCGATGAAGCGTTCACGGCGCCGCGGATAAGACCCTTGGCCTTGGCCGGAAAACGATTGAGGAAAGACTCGGTCAGCGCGAGGTCACTCTCGGCCTCGCCCTCGCGCGCCTTGACCCACGAGCGGTCGGTGATCTGGCTGTAGAGCGGTGCATGGTGGAAATCCTGGTTCACCACGCCACGCGCCATCACGGCACGCATGCCGATCTGCTGAAGCGCCTCGACGATCGGCTCCTCATGCGCGTGGATGAGCGTGCCTTCGCAGAGCGTGGTCACGCCCGAGCGCAAAAGCTGGGCCGAGATCAGCCGTACCGTCTGCGCCGCCTGCTCCGGCGAGATCGAGCGCTGGGCCGGCGTGTAGAGCCGTGGGATCATGGGCAGCTCGCCCGTCGTGAGCGTGCGCACGAAGCACTGCGTGCAATGCGTGTGGCCGTCTATCAGGCCCGGCATGACGATCGCGCCCGCCTCGCCGAGGGTCGAGGCCGCCTGCCAATCCCGCGCGATCTCGGCTGCCGGACCGACAGCGACGATCGTGCCGTCTTTCACCGCGAGAGCACCATCGTCGATGACGCGGCGCCGTCCATCCATTGTGACGATGCGGCCCTTCAGGACCAGGTCGGCATGTTGCATGAAGATGGTCCGGTCAGAAGATCAGCGAGCCGCGCCCGGTGGCCCGGATTTCCTGGATGGCGCTGTAGAGCTCGACCAGGGTTCCCATATGGCCGCGCATCGCCGTCCAGGCAGCGGTCGCGTCGCGATTGCGGATGGCATCGACGACCACCGCATGCTCGCCGCTATAGTGCTCGCGCCGTTCGGGCTTGAGCGCTGCCTTGCGCATGGTGCCCCAGACCACGTCCTTGCGTGCACGGTTCAGCACCTCGAACAGGGCGCTCAGCATGATGTTGCCCGACGCGGCGGCGATGGCGCGATGAAAGGCCTCGTCGCAGGCTTCGTAAACGTCCATGTTGCGTGCCGCGGCGCAGCGGCGATAGGCCTCGTCGATGGCCTCGATCTGCGCCGGCGTGGCATGGATGGCGGCCGCGGCTGCGAGCTGCGGCTCCAGCATCTGGCGCGCCTCGATGATGTCACGCGGACTGGTGTGGCTCACGGCGGCAGCAATATCGGAGGGATCCGGCTCCGGCGCGGGCCCGACAAAGGTGCCTCGGCCGACATGGCGCCAGATCTTGCCCTGCGCTTCCATCTCGCCCAGCGCCAGCCGCACGGCGTGACGCGTATGGCCCAGCACCTGCGCAAGTTCCCGTTCCGTCGGCAGCCGACTGCCCGTCGCCAGCTTTCGGCGCTCCATCAGACGCTCGATGGTGCGGCCGATCGTATCCACTTGATTCAACCAAACCTCTCTTGGTCGAGGCAGAATGCCCAAACCCTGTGCGCTGTATCAACGCTGCTATTGCTTAACGTTGACAATAATAACGGGCCCTGTCCACGATAACTGGCGCGATGTTTGCGACAGCTTGGCTGCAACCAAGAACGCCCAATCGAGGGACCGCATGAGCAAGATCAAGACCACCCTGCTGGCCGCCGCCATTGTCGCCCTGTCGGTTCCGGCCTTTGCCGAAAGCATCACCGTCGCCAACAACGGCGGTTCGTTCAGCACCGCCTTCCGCGAGGCCTACTACAAGCCGTGGAGCGCCAAGACCGGCAACACGGTGGTGGACGATTCCTTTAACCAGGAGCTCGCCAAGATCCGCACACAGGTCGAGACCAAGAAACTGATCTGGGACGTGGTCAGCGTGACGGCCATCAACGAGGCGACAGGGTGCGACGAAGGGCTGCTCGAACCGATCGACTGGTCCAAGTATCTCGACCCCAAGGATTTCGCCGAGGTCGGCGGTTTCGGCAAATGCGGCCTGCCCAACAACTTCGTCTCGGGCGGCCTGGTCTATGACGGCGACAAGATCGCGGCCGACAACGCGCCCAAGACATGGGCCGACTTCTGGAACGTGAAGAAATGGCCCGGTAAGCGCGGCATGCTCTATCGCGCCGAGCAGACCTTCGAGGTCGCGCTGATGGCCGACGGCGTAGCGCCGAAGGATGCGACCAAGGTCCTGGCCTCTCCCGGTGGCCCGGAACGCGCCCTGAAGAAGCTCGCCGAGCTCAAGCCCTACATCAAGTGGTGGAAGAGCGGCGACGAATCCATGCAGAACATCCTGAACGGCGACGTCGTCATGACCTTCGGCTGGAACGGCCGGGTCGCCGCCGCCAACCAGGCCAACCACCGCCGTCTCAAGATCGAGTTCGGCGCCGGCCACGTCTCGGGCAGCCAGATGATCGCCGTGATGAAGGGCACCCCCAAGAAGGACCTCGCCGTCGACTTCATCCGCTTCGCCTCGCAGCCCGGCCCGCAGGCCGAATTCGCCCGGCGCGTGCTCTACGCCCCGGCCAACGCCCGGGCCTACGCGTTGATGACGCCGGAGGAGAAGGCCACCCTGCCGAGCGGCCATATGAGCCTCGCCTCGTTGCAGAGCGGCAAACTCTACCTCGACTTCTGGCTGAACAACGGCGACAGCCTGTTGCAGCGGTTCATCACGTTTGCCGCCCAGTAGCGCCCGACTTGCCGGGCGCCGCCGCGCGCTCGGCCTGCTGGCGCTGACCTCGCCCAGCGTGATCTTCATCGCGCTGCTGTTCGCGCTGCCGATCGTGCTGTTCCTGTT
>Ga0153954_1000542_pt1 | contig 29208 bp, 28 predicted proteins | sample TSFL038MetaG_FD_102277 | JGI IMG/M metagenome (GOLD analysis project Ga0153954, IMG submission 102277) | Attine ant fungus gardens microbial communities from Florida, USA - TSFL038 MetaG | ecosystem: Host-associated > Fungi > Mycelium > Unclassified | place: USA: Florida, Wekiwa Springs State... | reverse complement strand
TCGCGATTTCCTGCTCGGCATCCTCGACGAATGCAGCGCGGTCGCCAAGGCCGCCGGCCATGAGCCGGGCGGACCATTCTTCCAGCGCGTCAAGGGCCAGTTGACCGCCGAGGGGTCACCGATGACCGCGTCGATGTTCCGCGACATCAAGGCCGGCGCGAAGGTCGAGGCCGATCATGTCATCGGCGACATGATCGCGCGTGCCGACGCCGCCAAGATCCCGGTGCCGAAGCTGCGCACCGCCTATACGCATCTGAAGGCCTATGAGAAGCTGCGCGAGCAGGCCGGCTGATAAAGCACCATCGTAGCCCGCATGAACGCAGCGATATGCGGGACTCTCCCCCCGGGTGTCGCTTCGCTTACCCGTGCTACGGAATCGGTCAGCCACCGCTGTAACTGGCGAGATAGTGCGCGAGTGCGGTGATCTCTTCATCGCTGAGCGGATAGGCGACGTCGGACATCACGCCCTGGGGACCGCCGTTGCGCGCACTCGATTTGTAGTCGTGCAGCGCCTTCACGAGATAATCCTCACGCTGGCCGGCGAGGCGGGCAACCGCCTTGGTGCCGGCGAAATTGTCGCCGTGACATGAGGCGCAGCGGCGGCCGGCGGCGGCCTGCTTGCCCTTCGCCGAAAGATCCGGATTGTCGTCGGGCGTGCCCTTGAATGGCGTGAGCGAAGCGAAATAGGCGCCGAGGTTGCGGATGTCCTCGTTGGTCAGCTCTTCCACGATCGGCTGCATCTGCTCGTTCTTGCGCGCGCCCGAGCGGAAATAGACCAGCTGCCACTGGATGTACTGGTCGAGCTGGCCGGCGAGTGAGGGGATATTTTCCATCTGCGAAACAGCGTTGTCGCCATGACAGCCCTTGCAGACCTCGGCCTTCTCCTTGACGTCGGCGGCTTGGACGAGTGAGCTCCAAATAGCGGCTACGAGAAGTGTCGCGACCAGAACAACGCGCATCGGATTTTCCTTCCGTCGTCATTGCCGGGCTTGACCCGGCAATCCATCACGAAAAAAGCCCGTCCACTTCGATGGATGCCCGGGCCTTCGCCTCGCCGAAGGGGCTTCGGCCCCGCAGGCGGGTCAAGCCCGGGCATGACGAGCTGTGTTACAACGCCCGGCAACCCAAAAAGTTGAGGCTGCGGTGCCTGGGCATCCGCAGCCTCAATGATCTTCGGCTCGCGCTACTTGCTGTAGCTGATGCGATAGATCGCACCGGCCCAGTCGTCGGCGACGAGGATCGAACCATCCTTGGCCAGGATGATGTCGGCGGGACGGCCGAGATAGCCCTGGTCACCCTCGATCCAGCCGGACGCCAACACTTCCTGCTTGGGGTTCTTTCCGTCGGGCCCGACGTTGATGCGCACGATGCGGCCGCCCTGATACTTGTGACGGTTCCAGGAGCCGTGCTCGGCGATCAGAATCGAGTTCTTGTACTCGGCCGGGAATTGGTTGCCGGTATAGAACTTCATGCCGAGCGGAGCCACGTGTGCGCCGAGATTATAGACCGGCGGGGTGAACTCCGAGCATTTGTGACCCATCGCGAATTTCGGATCCGGCAGATCGCCCTGGTGGCAATAGGGATAGCCGAAATGCTCGCCCACCCTGTCGATCATGTTCAGCTTGTCGGACGGCAGGTCGTCGCTGACCCAGTCGCGGGCGTTTTCCGTGAACCAGTATTTTCCGGTGCGCGGATCGACGTCGCCGCCGACCGAGTTGCGAACCCCGAGTGCCCGGATTTCCGCGTTGCCGGTCTTGGGATCGACGCGGCGGATCTGCGAGACGCTGGTCGGCGGAATGCCGATGTTGAAGGGCGGTCCGAACGGAATGTAGAACCAGCCGTCCTTGTCGACCGCGATATATTTCCAGCCATGCGCGGCGTAGGAGGGCATGTCGTCATACACCACCTTGCCGTCGCCGAGGTGATCGAGATTGTCCTCGGCATTCTCGTATTTGATCAGCTTGTCGACGGCGATGACGTAGAGCGCGCCGTCCTTGAAGGCGAGACCAGTGGGCATGTTCAGCCCCTTGAGGATGGTCTTGACCTCCCTCTTCCCGCCATTGTCCTTGATCGCATAGACGTTGCCGAGGCCGAAGGAGCCGACGAACAGCGTACCCTTGTCGCCCCAGGCCATCTGCCGAGCGGCCAGCACGCCCGGCGCCCAGACTTCGATCTTGAAGCCCGGCGGCAGCTTGATCTTCTTGATCAGCGTCGCGAGCTCGGCATCCGACGCACCGGTCGGCGGGCCGTTCGGCGGCGCCAGGCCCTTCTGCTGCTCCGTCTCGTCGCCGAGGAACCAGTCATCCGGCGGATGAGTCCAGAACTCCTTGTTGCCGGATTCGTATTTCTTGAGCGGCCGATTCTTGTCGGCCTGCTGCGCATTGGCCATGCTCGCACCTGCAACAATGCCGATTGTCGCGAGCGCAAGAACAGATCGATGGAATATCGATTTCATCGCGTCACTCCCCTATGCAGCCGGACGGCTGCGCGCATTATTTATTTTGGACGTTTCTAGAGACGAACCTTGGAGTCTGAGAGGATCAGACCGGAAAAAATTTTAGCACATCCACAGCGGGTGAGAAGCGTGGTGCGCGCGAGCCGAAGCACCCGAAATCAAATTGAGAAAGAAATTTTCTTCGGACGCTTTTGATTGGGACGAATTTGTGTCCGCCGCATTGCAGCGCAGTATCTGATCGGAGCGAACGACAGCTCCGCGCGCGTGAACACGGCGGTCATTTGGCAAGCAGCCGCCGGGGCTGACGCGCGAAGCTCGTAAGGACGTTGTAAGGAAATGCATCGCATCTGCGTCAGGCATGACATAGGCTGAAGCCTGCGCCGACGCGCGGCGGCATGTGGCTTTAAACGAAACGCGGTGGGTTTGGGGAATACCTTGCAATGAATGAATTGGCTGTGCCGCCGGCACCCAAGGCAGGCGCCGGCGTCGTCGATCTGCTGCGCCTGTTTCGCAACGACCAGACGGCCGCGGACCGCTACGCCGCAGCCTGCCTGGAAAAGGCAAAGGCGATCGAGCCGAAGCTAAGGGCTTTGGAGGCGCTTCCGGCCGACACCAGGCGACGGCCCGGTCCGCTCTCGGGCATTCCCGTCGCCATCAAGGACATCATCGCCACCTCCGACATGCCGACCACCAACGGGTCGCCGGTATACCGGGACCACGTGCCTGCGGCGAATGCCTGGGTGGTCGAGCGGCTGCGCCAACTCGGCGCCTCCATCTTCGGCAAGACCGTCTCGACGGAATTCGCCTGGCGCCATCCCGGCGCAACGGTCAATCCCTGGAACAGCGAGCACACGCCGGGCGGATCGTCCTCGGGCTCGGCCGCCTCGGTTGCCGCAGGACTGGTGCCGCTCGCGCTCGGCACGCAAACGCTGGGATCGGTGATCCGGCCCGCGGCGTTCAACGGCATTGTCGGCTTCAAGCCCAGTTATGGCGCGATCCCGCGCATGGGCGTGCACCCCCTAAGCCCCTCGCTCGATCATATCGGCTTCTTTGCACGCCGCGTCGATGACGTGGCGCTGGCCTTGTCGCTGCTTGCGGCGACGAGCGAGGCCGATCTGCACGGCCGGCCGGCACCGGCCTTTCACATCGATGTTGATCGCGGCGTCGAGCCGCTCGACCGGCCACGGTTGGGAATCCTGCGCTTTGAGAAATGGTCGCGGGTCGAGCCGGCACAGCAAAAGGTGTTCGAGGCCGCGATCGAAAAACTGCGCGCGGCAGGCGCGGTGGCGGAAGAGCTCGAGCTCGCCGAGCTCGACCGCGTCAACTGGCAGGCGATCAATACGATCCTGGCAAGCGAGGGCGCGCATCTCTTTGCCGATCTCGTCGCGCGCTATCCCGACCGCACCAGCGATCATCTGAAATCGCTGGTGACATCAGGCAAGGCGATCAGCGCAACCGATTATCTCGCAGCCAAGGCGCTGCAGGAGCACTGGCGCCTCGCGCTGGGCGCTGAGATGAAGGGATTCGACGCGCTCCTGACCTTGCCGGCCTTCGGCGAAGCCCCGCGCGGGCTGCACTACACCGGCGACGCCGAATATTGCGCGCCCTGGACCTTTGTCGGCACGCCCGCGGTGACCTTGCCGGCGGGGTTCGGCGAAAATCGATTGCCGCTCGGCATCCAGGTCGTCGGTGAATATCGCAACGACCTGCGCGTGCTGAAAACGGCCAAATGGGTCGAAGGCGTGCTCGGATTCGATCCCGGCATTCCCCCGCTCGCGTCGTCAACGCCGTGATGCCCATCACGGCGCGCTGTTGCGTGGCGTTGGCAATGGCAGATGCCAGCGGATCGGATTTGTGCTAAGCTCCGGGCATGACGACACCGAAGCTGAAAGACGTCCTGGAACGAGTCGAGCGGTGGCCCGAGGCCGCTCAGCTAGAGCTTGCCGCGCTGGCGCGCGAGATCGATGCGGAGCTGGGAGCCGAGTCGTACCGCCCAACGCAGGACGAACTGAACGGTATCGACCGCGGCCTCAAGGCGGCACGTGAGCGAAGATTCTCCACCGAGAACGATGTCGAGGATTTGTTCAGGCAGCATCGGCCTAAATGAAGGTTGTCTATACCGACGAGGCACGCGAAAACCTCGACGGAATTCTCGCTTACATTTCGTCGCATTATCCAGCGGTCTACGACCCATTTCGGGTTCGCCTGGAATCCGTCGTAGCTCGAATCCGAGACTGGCCCGAAAGTGCTCCCGAAGTTCTCGGGCGGCCTGGCGTTCGCGTTGTTGCTTTGATCCGATATCCCTATCGAATATTTTACCAGAGAAGCGGCGATACGATTGAGATTCTGCACATCCATCACGTCGCGCAGGATCAGCCCACGATCACGTAGTCCCGTGTATTGGACGTGGCGCGCCATGCGTCGCTCGCCACCGGGCGCGAAACGCGTCCAATCTCACCCTTGGAAGTGGCGCGGCGGGAGATTTCTGGAGCGGGCGAAGGGGCTCGAACCCTCGACCCCGACCTTGGCAAGGTCGTGCTCTACCACTGAGCTACACCCGCGTCCGAAAGCGTTGGCGGCGGAAGAACACCGGGCAACGGCAGACCTATGCCAAATGCGCTGCCTGAATGCAACAGTTTGAAGCTGCCTGAAACCCGCCAAATCGCCCCGATCCGCCCGATCCGGTGGCGAAATGGCCGAAATTCCCCCGCCCCCGGACATTAAGTTTCAAGTTTTGGCGGCGGCTCCCCCGGTTGGCCGGGCGCGGCGGGCGATTCGTGCGAATCTGGATCCCGTGGCCGTGTGCCTCGAACCGATTGAAATTTCCCGCCAAACCGCCACTTAAGGGAGCCGAACACCTGAAAAGGCACTTCGGGCTGTGCTAGAAGACGGCCCAATCCCATGAAACATCCGATGAAACATCCGACGAGGACTCCGTGACGATCGTAGAACAGGGCAATGGAGCGACGCCGCCGGCGGCGCCCGATCTGATCAAGGAAACCACGACCCAAACCTTCATGAAGGATGTGATCGAGGAATCGCGGCGCCAGCCCGTCCTGATCGACTTCTGGGCGGAATGGTGTGGCCCATGCCGCCAGCTGACGCCGATCCTTGAGAAGGCCGTCCGCAACGCCAAGGGCAAGGTCAAGCTGGTCAAGATGAATATAGACCAGCATCCGGCGATCCCGGGCCAGATGGGAATTCAGTCGATCCCGGCGGTGATCGCCTTCGTCAACGGCCAGCCGGCCGACGGTTTCATGGGCGCGGTCCCGGAAAGCCAGGTCAACGCCTTTATCGAGAAGGTGACCAAGGGCGTGACCGCGCCGGGCGAGCCCAATATCGCGGAAATCCTGCAAGAGGCGGAAGCGGTGCTTGCCGAAGGCGACGCTGAGGGCGCCGCGCAGATCTATGCCGAGGTGCTGGCGCATGATGCGACCAATATCGCGGCCCTCGCGGGGCTTGCGAAATGCTACGTCACCTCCGGCGCGATGGACCAGGCCAAGCAGACGCTTGCGATGGTGCCGGAATCCAAGCGCAACGACGCCGCGGTGAAGGCGGTGCAGGCCGCGCTCGATCTCGCCGAGCAGGCGTCCTCGCTCGGGCCGGTGGCCGAGCTCGAACAGAAAGTCGCCGCAAACCCGCTCGATCATCAGGCGCGATTCGATCTCGCGACCGCGCTGAACGGGATGGGCAAGCGCAGCGAGGCCACCGCGCAACTGCTCGAGATCGTCAGGCGCGATCGCAAGTGGAACGACGACGGTGCGCGCAAGCAGCTGGTGCAGTTCTTCGAGGCCTGGGGCGGGGCGGATGAGGCCACCGTCGAGGGACGGAAGCGGCTGTCGACGATCCTGTTCTCTTGATCGTCGGCGCATGATCTTTGCGGGACAAGCGATGCGCTTTCCGGATCATGCGCCGACCTAGCTATCGGGGAGGTTCATGCCGATCAACGCCGAATATCGCGGGCCGGCCGACCTTCGTGAGGTGATCCCGGTATTTCCGCTGCCGGGCGCGCTGCTGCTGCCGCGCGGGCAGATGCCGCTGAACATCTTCGAGCCGCGCTATCTCGCAATGGTCGACGACGCCTTCCGCGATGGCCATCGCCTGATCGGCATGATCCAGCCCGACGTGACGCATTCGCCGAACGAGGCGCAGCCGGTGCTGTTCCATGTCGGATGCGTCGGCCGCATCACCCAGCTCGCCGAATCCGGCGACGGCCGCTACATCCTCGAGCTGACAGGCATCTCACGCTTCAAGGTGGTCGAGGAGATGAACGTGCTGACCGCCTATCGGCAGTGCAAGGTCGACTATTTCCCGTTCATCGACGATTTCACCGCGCGCAAGGGCGAGGATGCGGTTGATCGCGAGGCGCTGTTGGCGGTGCTGACGGATTTTCTCAAGGCCAACAACCTCAAGGTCGACTGGGAAGGCGTCGAGAGCGCGCCGAACGAAGCGCTGGTCAACGCGCTCGCGATGATGTCGCCCTATGGGCCGGCGGAAAAGCAGGCGATGCTGGAAGCCCCGGACCTGAAGACCCGCGCCGAAATCCTGATCGCGGTCACCGAAATGGATCTCGCCAAGAAGCGCACCAGCGGCGATCCCCCGCTGCAGTGACCTAGGCGTCATTCCGGGATGGTGCGTAAGCACCAGACCCGGAATCTCGAGATTCCGGGTTCGATGCTTCGCATCGCCCCGGAATGACAGCCCTAATACCCCGCGACCGCCATCGCCGCGACGGCGCCGAGCACCATCCAGCCGAAGTGTTTGCCGCGCGTGCCGATGGCGTTGCCGATCGCGCTGAAGGTAAACACACAGGCAAGCGCGAGAACGATCCAGTGCCGGGCGGCATCGGACTCCATCGAGGGCGCGGCGATCAACAGCACGCCGCCGGCGATCCAGGCCACCGTCGGCACCTGCCAGACAAAGCGAAACAGGGTGCGCAGGCGCGGCGGCTCGATGGTCACGCGCGGGAACACCTTGGTTTCCGAAAGCACGCCGTGAATCAGCGCGGCGGCGATCGCCACGACGCCCGAAACCTGCAGCAGAATGTCACGCATGGACGCCTCCATACAGTACTGTCTGGTGATAGGCCGCATACTGGCGCCTGTCAATACAGTAGTGTATGGTCAGGTGAAGATGAGCGATCAACTTTCCGCGCAGGACTGGCTGGACCAGGGGCTCAAGACCCTTGCAACCCAGGGCTTTTCAGCCCTGAAGGCCGAGCCGTTGGCGAAGCGGATGGGCGTCTCGCGCGGTAGCTTTTATTGGCATTTCGCCGATATCGGCGCATTCCATGCCGCCATCCTGAAATACTGGCGCGAGGTCGCGGCCGAAGCGATCATCGCCAATGTCGAGGCCGCCGCGGCCGACGAAAGTCCCCTCGCGGTACTGCTGCGCCGGGTGTTCTCCGAAAAGCTCGCGCTGGAACGCGCGGTGCGGAGCTGGGCGACGTTCGATGCCGCGGCAAGGGCGGCGGTGCAGGCGATCGACCGCCGGCGGCTGGATTATGTCGAGGGCCTGATCCGCGCCCGCGGCGTTGCCGACGAGGCGGCGGCGGCGCGCGCGCAAATCGTCTATTGGGCGTTTCTCGGCCATGCGCTGTCGGACAGGCCGCTGGCCAAGGGGCAGCGCGAGACGATCGTCGCGGAACTGGTGCGGATCGCCACCTTATGATCGCATGCGCCGGTTCGAATATGCTAAGGGATCGGCCAAAGAAGCGGAGATTTCCCGATGAGCGCCACGCCGGAACGCCTCGAAAACACTGTCGATCCCAAGCTCCTGGAAATCCTGGTGTGCCCGTTGACCAAGGGGCCGCTTGAATATGATTCAGCGAGCCAGGAATTGATCTCGCGCTCGGCCAAGCTCGCCTACCCGATCCGCGACGGCATCCCCATCATGCTGCCGGAGGAGGCGCGGAAGATCGATTGACTCCCATGCGCGTAATCGCTGCGGCGCTGTCGCTGGTGGTCCTTGCCTGTACAAGCGCGGCCGCCGACGAAAGCAACGTCCGCATCGGCCCGATCGATGCGATCCTGGCCATGCCGTCCGGCGTTGAGAAGCCGCCGGTCGCGCTGCTCATCGCCGGTTCCGGATCGACCGACCATGACGGCAACGGGCCGCAGCTCAAGCCCGCGACGCTGAAGAAGCTTTCGGACGGGCTCGTCGCGCGCAACATCGCAACCCTGCGCTATGACAAGCGCGGCGCCGGCGGGTGGAAGAAGGAGTTCGGCAGACCTGAGGATTTCCGCTTCAAGGATTTCGTCGACGACGCGGCGGCGCTGGTCGACTACTTGCGCGGCAGCGAGAAGTTTTCCAGGCTCGCACTGGTCGGCCACAGCGAAGGCGGTTTGGTCGCGATTCTCGCCGCAAAGCGGGTGCCCGTCGACCGCCTGGTGCTGCTGGCAACCGCGGCGCGCAAACAAGGCGACCTCCTGAAAGCGCAGCTCGAGAAGCAACTGCCACCGGAAAAGTTCAGGCCCATCGCGAAAGCGATCGATGCGATCATGGCCGGGGAGATCGTCGATCCGCCGCCGGCGGGACTGGCGATCGCGCCCTCGATGCAGCCCGGCATGGCCTCGGCCTTCACGGAAGACCCGATTGATCCCCTGAAGAAGATCGACCCGCCGACCCTGATCATAGCCGGCGGCCGCGACCGCCAGCTGGCGCGGCTCGATTTTCTCGCGCTGACCAGCGCTGACTTTGCCGCCAAGTCGCTGTGGCTGCCGGACATGAACCATGTGCTGGTCGATGTCACCGACGATGCCGATGACCTCGCAAGCTACAATCAACCCGAGCGCCCGCTCGATCCGACGCTGATCGACGCGATAGCGACGTTCATCAACGAGAACGACACGCGCAACGCGCATTGAATTTCTCCGTCGTCCTGGCGAAAGCCAGGACCCATACCGCGTGATTTATGAAAGAGGCAGGCCGGTCGTAACTGCTTCCTTCGCCACACTGCCGCCTGTGGTAATGGGTCCTGGCTTCCGCCAGGACGACACCGAGTTTATTGCGACAGCGGAGGATCTGGCCAGTTACAGCGCTTCGCCCTTCAACAGCCTCGGCACTTCGCCGGTGAGGCCAGCGGCCTGGCGGATGAACAATTCCTTCAGCGGCGGGGCGCGATCGACGAGGCCGAGCCCGATATCGCGCACGGTGCGGAGCAGCGTCGATTGGTTCGAGAACAACAGGTTCAGCGAATTGGTGGCGAGCCCCATCGCCATGGTGTCGAAGCGCCGCCAGCGCTGGTAGCGCTCGAGCACGTCGGCCTGGCCGAGATCGATGCCGAGCCGCGCCGCGTCGACCACGACTTCGGCGAGCGCCGCCACGTCCTTCAGGCCCATATTCAGCCCCTGCCCCGCGATCGGATGGATCACATGGGCGGCGTCGCCGACCAGCGCCAGCCGCTCCGCGATGAAGGAGCGCGCCACGAAATAGCCGAGCGGGAACGAGCGCGGCTTGTCGAGCGCCTTGATCTCGCCGAGGTGAAGGCCGAAGCGCTGCTCGAGCTCGCTGTGAAATTCCTCGTCTGGCAAGGCGACGATGCGCGCGGCTTCCTTGCGCTTCTCCGTCCACACCAGCGACGAGCGTTTTCCCGTGAGCGGCAGGATCGCGAACGGACCGGCAGGCAGAAAATGCTCTTCGGCGCGGCCGTGATGATCGCGCTCATGCCCGACCGTGACGACAATGCCGGATTGATCATAGTCCCAGCCATGGGTCGCAATCCCGGCACGCTCGCGCAGCCGGGAGCGCGCGCCATCGGCGGCGATCAGGAGGCTCGCATCGACCACCGTGCCGTCGGCCAGCGTGACGTTGATGCCGTCCGCATGCGCGTCAAAGGATGCGACCGCGGTGGCACGCAGCTTGATGCCATGCGCTTCCGCACGCGCCGCCAGCGCGTCGATCAGGAGCCGGTTCTCGACCATATGCGCGAACGGCTCGCCCGGCTCGACCTGGCCGGTAAAGGTCAGGAACGCCGGACGCGTCGCGTCTTCGAGCTTGGAATCGGTCACCACCATGTCGAGGATCGGCTGCGCGGTGGAGGCGATCTCGCCCCAGACGCCGAGCGCCTCGAACAGCCGCCGGCAGGCGGCGACGATGGCCGTGGCGCGGCCGTCTCGGCTCGGGCGGACGGCAAGCGCTGGATCGGCGACGATCACACCAACCTCGGCGCCCAGCCCCTGGCGCAATGCCAGCGCGAGCGCCAACCCGGCAAAGGCGCCGCCGCCAATGACAATGCTTCGCTGTGCCGACATCCGTCTCTCTCGCTTACGTCATCAGGGACACTTGCTACCTGATAATAGCTGGGCGAAACAGGGCCGAGAAACAAGGTGCTTAATGGCACGCCGTCAGTCCGGGACGGTCCAAAGGACCGGACCCGGAATCTCGAGATTCTCAGGTGCGATTGCGCACCATAGTTCGATGCTGTCGCATCGCCCCGGAATGACGACAAATTGAAAGGCGCGCATGTCCAAAAGCCTGATCGACCTTCTCTCGATCCTCGATCTCGAGCCGCTTGAGGTGAATTTGTTCCGCGGCAACAGCCCGAAGACGACCTGGCAGCGCGTGTTCGGCGGCCAGGTGATCGGGCAGGCGATGGTCGCGGCCTGCCGCACCGTCGAGGGCCGGCTGCCGCATTCCATCCATTGCTACTTCATCCTGCCGGGCGACCCGCAGATCCCGATCATCTATCAGGTGGAGCAGCTCCGCGACGGCAAGAGCTATTCGACCCGCCGCGTCACCGCGATCCAGCACGGCAACGCGATCTTCTCGATCATGGTTTCATTCCATGCCGAGGAGCAGGGCGCCTTCAATCACCAGGACAAGATGCCCGACGTGCCGCCGCCGGAGAAACTCACTGCCGAAGAGATTTCCAAGCAGCCGATGTTCCGCGAGATGCCGGAATTCATGCGCCGCTATTACGAATCCGACCGGCCGATCGAGTTGCGCCCGGTCGAGCTCGGCCGCTATTTCGGCCAGAAAATTGAGGACGGCCGCATCCATGTCTGGATTCGCACCGCCGCGAAACTGCCTGACGATCCGGCGCTGCATCTCTGCGCGCTCGCCTATGCGTCGGATTTTTCGCTGCTCGACGCCGTGATGGCGCGCCACGGCCGCACGCTGTTCGACAGGCGGATGATGCCGGCAAGCCTCGATCACGCGATGTGGTTTCATCGCCCGTTCCGCGCCGACGAATGGCTGCTTTACGCGCAGGATTCGCCGAGCGCGCAGGATGGCCGCGGGCTGACCCGCGGCCTGATCTTCAAGCCCGACGGCACGCTGGTGGCCTCGGTGGCGCAGGAAGGCTCGGTGCGCGAACGCAGGTGAGGCTTTAGCTTTTGATTGAGCATGATCTTTTCGGAAAACCGCCGCACACTTTTCCGGATCATGCTCTACGCGTCAGCGCCACGCTCGACCAGACCGACCTGCGAGGTGTACCAGCGCAGCACCCACGGCTGTTAAGCGCACCTAAAGTCGTATTCTGACGGAGGAGCCCAACGCCTGTACAGGGCCCGGGGGACACAGCGCGGATGTTTCCGCCCCGGCGTCTGCAAATTTTTTGTGCCATTTGCCCGAAAAGGTGCCAGATTTGCCCTGCCGCCGGCACCCGGCCGCTATCGAAGAGTTGGGGAACTGAAGGGCTGTCTATGAAACTTGTCGTTGCCATCATCAAACCTTTCAAGCTGGACGAGGTGCGACAGGCGCTGACCGCCATCGGCGTGCACGGCATGACGGTCACGGAAGTGAAAGGCTACGGACGCCAGAAGGGCCACACCGAGATTTATCGCGGCGCAGAATATGTCGTGAACTTCCTGCCCAAGCTGCGGATCGAGATCGCGGTTACCTCCGATCTCGCCGACAAGGCGGTCGAGGTCATCACCGCCAATGCGCGCACCGGCCAGATCGGTGACGGCAAGATCTTCGTGACGCCGATCGATCACGCCCTGCGCATCCGCACCGGCGAAACCGACAGCGACGCGCTTTAAAAAACTTCTGTTCGCGTCCGGGCCAACTGCACCGGACGCATCATGACGGAACCTCGGCATGCGCAGGAACTAGGCGCATCTGTCCAAGTTTTAGGCGCGACCGAACAGCGCTGACGCCCCGGTTCGCGCCCAACGCGAAAATGCATGCGTTCATAGTCCGTTAGGCACTGCCGCCGATTTGGCACGGCATTTGATTCTAAGCCGTCCGGCTGTGGCCGCGTCGTGAACTTTCTCCGCGTGGTGAACCTCAGTCGAGAGCGGCCGGTCGAGTCCACCACCGGCACAAGCGGGGATAGGACCTATGAAAATTGTTATGGCGATCATCAAGCCATTCAAGCTCGAGGAAGTCCGCGATGCCCTGACCGCCATTGGCGTTCACGGTCTCACGGTGACGGAAGTCAAGGGATATGGCCGACAGAAAGGCCATACCGAAATCTATCGCGGCGCCGAATACGCTGTGAGCTTCCTGCCCAAGATCAAGATCGAAGTCGCTGTTCCTTCCGAACAGGTCGACAAGACGATCGACGCCATCACCGCGGCGGCGAAAACCGGCCAGATCGGCGATGGCAAGATCTTCGTCATCAACCTCGACCACGCGATTCGCATCCGCACCGGCGAAGCCGACGCTGCGGCCCTCTGATCTCGCGCTCACCCTTACCACTCAGGAGTAGACGAAATGACGTTCAAGCGTCCCCACAGCGCGGGATTGACGACCCTCGCAATTTTGGCAGGCCTATGTACCATTGCGCTCGTCGAACCGGCGCTGGCCCAGACCGCTGCGCCCGCGGCCGATGCAGCCAAGGATGCGGCGCCCGTCCCCAACAAGGGCGATGTCGCCTGGATGCTCACCTCCAGCGCGCTCGTCCTGATGATGTCGATCCCCGGCCTCGCGCTATTCTATGGCGGCCTCGTCCGCACCAAGAACATGGCTTCGGTCCTGACCCAGGTGTTCGCGATCGTCTCGATGATCGGGGTGACCTGGACCCTCTACGGCTATTCGATGGCGTTCTCCGACGGCGGCAGCATGACGTCGTATGTCGGTGGCTTCGGCAAGGCCTTCATGCATGGCGTCGACGCCTCTACGACAGCGGCCACCTTCTCCAACGGCGTCGTCATTCCGGAGTACGCCTACTTCGTGTTCCAGATGACCTTCGCCATGATCACCCCGGCCCTGATCGTCGGCGCCTTCGCCGAACGCATCAAATTCTCGGCGGTGATGCTGTTCATCCTGTTGTGGTCGACCTTCATCTACTACCCGATCGCGCACTGGGTCTGGTACGTGGCCGCGCCCGATGACGTCGCCAACGCCGCGAAGGCGCTGGCCGCCGCCACCGACGCGGCGGCCAAGACCGCGGCGCAGGCCAAGCTCGATGAAATCACGGGCAATGTCGGCTGGCTCGCCGGCGCGGGCGCGCTCGACTTCGCGGGCGGCACCGTCGTCCACATCAACGCCGGCATCGCGGGTCTTGTCGGCGCGCTGATCATCGGCAAGCGGGTTGGCTACGGCAAGGACCTGATGGCCCCGCACTCGCTGACCATGACCATGATCGGCGCCTCGCTGCTCTGGGTCGGCTGGTTCGGCTTCAACGCCGGTTCGAACCTGGAGGCCAACGGCACCACCTCACTTGCCTTCGTCAACACCATGGTTGCAACCGCGGGCGCAGCGCTGTCCTGGCTGATCTTCGAGTGGACCTTCAAGGGCCACCCCTCGCTGCTCGGCATCTGCTCCGGTGCGGTTGCGGGCCTCGTGGCGGTTACGCCTGCTTCCGGTTTCGCCGGTCCGGTCGGTGCGCTCGTGCTCGGCCTCGTGGTCTCGCCGGTCTGCCTGTTCTTTGTCTCGACCGTGAAGAACAGCTTCGGCTATGACGACGCCCTCGACGTCTTCGGCGTCCACTGCGTCGGCGGCATCATCGGCGCGCTCGGCACCGGCATCCTGGTCAACCCCGCGCTGGGTGGCGTCGGCATCACCGACTACACCAACATCACGGGCAACAATGCCGGCACCTACGATCTCGTCACCCAGATGATCGCGCAGGGCAAGGCCGTGCTCGCGACGCTGCTGTGGTCGGGCGTGGGATCTGCGATCCTCTACAAGGTCGTCGACGTGACCGTCGGCCTGCGTCCCTCCGTGGAAGCGGAGCGCGAAGGCCTCGACATCACCGACCACGGCGAGCGCGCGTACAATTACTGATTTCCTCCCGGGGCCTGGTCCCAAGGGGAAACCCAAGAGACCCGGCCCACAACTTCGGTTTGGGCACATACCCGGCAATGCCCCGACCGTTGAGGGGCTCCAGCGCAAGCTGGAGCCCCTTTCTTTTTTCGTCGGGATTGCCAAGACCAATGCCAAGACCAATGCCAAGGCCGAATGCTATCGACTGCCGCGCGGTCGGGCGCTCCGGCTTCGACCGGCATTCGAAGGCAAACGCCAAACGGTCCTGGCCGCAGCATAGGCCCCGGCGATCGCGGGATCGTTGCGGGAGCTGGCAAGACAGGCAAGGCTCAAATCGCATTGCAGGGCGACGCGTCGCGCGATGGCGTAGTTCGCCGGTCGCGTTCTCTTCCCGAGCACGAACTCGCGTGCCAGGCTCATCGCAACGCCGGACTCGACGAGATCAACCATCGCCTCTTCCTGGTCGGTCAGCGCCACCCGTTTTGGAATTTTCCCGATCGGACGAAAGACGTCGTCCAGCAGGCGGCGATGGGCGGAAGCGGTCGGCGTTGCGAGCCAGGGCAGCGACACCAGCTCTTCCCAGCCGGCATCCAGGAACTTGTCCGACCATTCGGCCGGCCCGATCACGTGGTAGGTGAAATTCATCAGCGGCGCGAAGCAGTAGGTGCCGCATTCGCTCAGCCGCTCCTCCATTCGCCGCCCGGACGGGCCGCGCGGCGCCCGATCGATATAAAAGCAGATGTCGAGCTCGTTCCTGCCGATCCGGGCCAGCACGTCATCGCTCATGCCGTGATGAAAGAAGATTTCGGTCTGCGGGTCCGCGGCCGTGAGCGCCTTGACGAGGTCGCCGAGGCGGATGAACTCGGGATCGAGAATGGTGCCGACGCGAAGCGTCTTCTGGCCGCTCTCGGCAAGCGACTGAGCCGTCGCGTTGAACGCCGACAGCCTGCTGATCGCCTCGCGCGCCCGGGGCAGCAGCGCGGTGCCGGCCGCGGTCAACAACAGCCCCGTGGGCGTGCGCTCGAACAGCTTCAGGCCCGTATGTTCCTCGAGGCTCTTCAGTTGCAGGCTGACGGCCGGCTGGCTCAGATGCAGCACGGCCGCCGCCCGTGACACGCTCCCCTCCCGGGCGATCGCCACGAAACAGCGTAAGGCCTGGGTCTGCGGAAGCGCCCTCATTTGGAAAACCTATACCCGCTTTTTCACAACTCATTGGACAATAATGGCAAATGGCGGTCAATGCAGTTCCGCCGGCCAAGGCATTGGCCGGCCAATGCAATCGTCGCGCGCAGTTCGAGGCGGCGCGGCCAGGGAGGTAACGATGCTGCGTTCTCCACGAACGGCGTGCTTCGGGTTGGTTGCCGCCACCGCCATCATGGCGGGATCCGCAATCGTCCATGCCGCAGAGAATTTTCCGGACAGGCCGATCCAGATGATCGTGCCCGTCGGCGCAGGCGGCAGCACCGACACCGTCATGCGCGCACTGATTCAGTTTGCTTCGCCGCTCCTGGGACAGCCGATCATCATCGTCAACCGGCCCGGTGCCAGCGGCATGATCGGCGTCGGCGCGCTCGCGCGGTCGGCCAACGACGGTTACACCGTGGGTGGCGTGTGGAGCGGCCCGGTCACCATGGCGCCGCAGGTCAATCCTCCGACCTACAAGCTCGACGATTATCAGGTCGTGGCGATGACCACGGAGGCGCCGGGGACGCTCTGCGTCAAGCCGGATTTCCCGTCAAAGAACGGCACGGAATTCCTGGATGAACTGCGCAAGCATCCGGACAAATATACCTATGGCGCCGACGGCGTCGGCGGCTTCGTGCAATTCGCGACCGAGCGGGTGTTTGCAGCGGCCGGCGTCCACCAGCGCATGATTCCCTATGCGGGCGCCGATCAGACCGTCAACGCTTTCCTCTCCGGCACGATCGACATCTACGGCGGCGCCATCGCGACCATCCTGCCCTTCGTGAAAGACGGCAAGGCGAAGTGCCTGCTCGTGACATCGGCGAAACGATACGACGTCCTTCCCGACGTGGACGGTCTCGATGATGTCAAGCTCCCGAAGTCGGAGACGCTGCTGTGGCGCGGGATCATCGCACCGCAGGGCGTGCCGAAAGAGCGCCTGGACAAGCTTCGCGACGCGTTCACGAAAGCCGCGATGAACCCGGAGTTCGAAAAGCTCGCAAAACTCCGCGGCGAGCAGCCCTGGAACATCGGTCAGGCCGAGGCGATCGACTACGTCAAGAACGAATATGGCGAGATGGGACGCCTGGCCCAACAACTCAAGCTCACCCAGAACAACTGATCGGAAGCTCAAAATGCCGTTCGTCAAATCTCCCGATGGCGTGAACCTGCACTATTCGGTGCACGATTACACCGATCCCTGGCGGCCGTCCGAAACCATCATCCTGGTGCACGGCTTCGCGCGTTCGGGCGAATTCTGGTTCAACATGATCCCGTATCTTTCACGCTTCTATCGCGTGATCTGCCCCGATCTTCGCGGGCTCGGGCGATCCCTGCCGCTATCCGATCCCGACACGACGATCTCGCTGGACGGCTACCTCGGCGACATCGCGGCGATCGCCGACCACGCCGGCGCCAAGACTTTCCATCTGGTCGGTGAATCCATCGGCGGCGCGATCGTGCTGATCTTCGCCGCAAAACACGCCTCCCGCATTCGCACGCTCTCGGTCATCGCACCGGCGGTCTGGGCCAACGAATGGATCCGCAACGCCTATGCGGTCGGTTTTCCGACCTGGCAGGATGCGCTGAGGACGCTGGGCGTCGAGGGCTGGGCGCGGAAATCCAACGGGCTTGCGCGTTTTCCCGCCGATTTCGATCCGGCCTTCATGGAATGGTACGCCAGGGAAGTCGGCAGAGCCGGCGTCGACGTCGTTACCGCCATGGCGACCTTTGCGGCAACCGTCAACGCGGAGCCGCACCTCGCCGAGATCAAGGCGCCGGTGCTTGCGCTCTATCCGAGCAACGGCAACATCGCTTCCGCCGAACAGGAAGCCGCCCTGCGCGACAAGATCGCGAACGTCAACATCCAGCATCTCAGGACGCCCTACCAGATGCTCGGCATGCTGCAGCCGGCCGCCTGTGCCGGACAGATCCGGAATTTCGCGGCGCTTCACGACGGCATCGTCTGCCACGAATAGAGCACGTCGATGCAACTCGCGCCCAACCGCCGTCTCTGGACAAGTTACGGCGAGCCGGACTTTGTCCGCGACGTCGCGCGCTTCGTGGACACGCGAATCGCGCCGATCGCCGACGATATCGATCGACGGGATTACTACCCCATCGAGGTGATGAAAGAGCTTGCCCGCGCCGGCCTGAGCTCGATCACGCTGCCACGGCGCTACGGCGGTGGCGAAAAGAACTTCACCCAGGCCGTCGCGCTGTTCGAGGAGGTCGCGGTCGGCAGCGCGGCGGTGGCCGTGTCGTTGATCACGACCTTCCAGGCCCAGACCATCGTCAGCCTGTTCGGGTCCGAGCCGCTCAAGCAGCGCTATTTGCCGATGTTTGCCGACGGCATGCTGGCAGCCTACGCGCTGACCGAGGCCAGCCACGGCAGCGACATCAGGAAGCTCGACACCAAGGCGGTCTGCCGGGGCGACCGCTGGCTGATCACCGGCGAGAAATCCTTCATCACCTCGGGATCGGCCGCGGAGTTCTTCGTGATCCTGGCGCAGACGGATGTCGGCGTGTCCGCCTTTGCGGTGCCGCGCTCGGCGCCCAATCTCAGCCACTATGTCGGCGAGAACTCCGCGACCTTCGGGCTCCGCAACGGGCCACATGTCAATCTGCGGCTGGACGGCGTCGAGGTGCCGGCAGACCATCTGATCGGGACCGAAGGCAAGGGCGTCCGTCAGGCCGTGGTCACACTCAATTTCTCGCGGACGCTGGCGGCGGCGATCAGCATCGGCATCGCGCGCGCGGCGTTCGAAACGGCACTGCAATACGCGCAGAAGCGCGTCGCCTTCGACCGGACCATCAGCGAATTCCAGGGCATCCAGTGGTACTTCGCCGACATGCTGACGGAGATCGATGCGGCAAGGCTGCTCGTCTACCGCGCGGCCAAGGCCCTCGATGACAACGACGACATCGACCGTTACGGATCGTCGGCCAAGCTGATGGCCAGCGAAGTCGCGACCAAAGTCGCCGCGCAGGCCGTGCAGATCTGCGGCGCCTATGGCGTGCAGGACAACAACCCGTTCGGCCGTTTCTTCCGCGACGCCAAGGCTTACGAGATCGCCGGCGGATCAAAGGAAGTGCTGAAAAACACCATCGGGAAGTTTCTCGGCAAAAGCGGGGCCTCCGCCGCATGATCACGGATCTGCTCGAGCTGCAGGCGGGCGTTCGTCCCGATGCGCCCTTCCTGATCACGGCGGGCGGCGAGAAAAGCTATGGCGAGTCGCTCCGTGCCGTCAGGCAATTTGCCGACCTGCTGCGGCAGAGCGGCGTGAAAGCCGGAGACCATGTCGCGCTGCTGGCTGACAATGGAACGCCTTATGTCATCGCGCTGCTCGGCATCAGCTGGCTCGGCGCCGTTCCCGTCGCGTTGAACAACGAGTTGATAGCCGACGGGCTCCGCTATTCCCTGACGCAGTCGGATTCGAAATTCATTATCGCCGATACGCGCTGGACCAACGAGAAGCTGCCATATCTCACCGGCGACCTGACAAAGCTGCCGTTGATCCTGCTTGAAGACGAGGAAGTCTTTTTCGGTCAAATCGCAAGCCGCGACCTGGCCGAGAAATCCTGCTGCGCCGGCTCGGCGCCATGCACCATTCTCTATACGTCGGGGACGACCGGCCTGCCCAAGGGCGTCGTCAACAGCCACGACTGCTATGAGGCCGTCGGCCGCGATACCGTGGACATCCTGCGTCTCGATGCAGACGACAGGATCATGGTGTTCCTGCCGCTGTTTCATACCAATCCGCAAATGTATGCGCTGATGTCGGCGCTGACCGTCGGGGCGTCGCTGATCCTGTTGAAGCGATTTTCGGCGACGAGCTTCTTCGACGACGCCAGGCGGTTTCGCGCCACCGGCGTCACCTTCGTCGGCACCGTGCTGTCCATCCTGGTACAGCGCCATCCGCAGCCGCAACGCGATCACGGCCTCCGCTTCGCGATCGGCGGCGGCTCGCCACCGGACATATGGGAGGCCGTGCATCGCCGGTTCGGATTCCTGATCCACGAGGTCTATGGAATGACCGAGATCGGCGGCTGGGTGTCCTGCAATTCGGCGCGGGCTTACCGATTGGGGTCATGTGGACTGGTCCGTCCGTCGATGGACGTGCGCATTTTCGATGAGCGTGATCGGGAGCTGCCTGTCGGCTGCGCCGGCGAAATCGTCGTCCGGCCCTCGGAGCCCAACGTGATCCTGAACGGCTATTACAACAAGCCGGAAGAGCTGGTGCGCAGCAGCCGGAATTTCTGGTTTCACACCGGCGACAGGGGATATTTCGACGCGGACGGCTTCCTGTACTTCGTGGGGCGTTCAAAGGAGCTGATCAGGCGCGGCGGCGAAATGATCTCTCCGGTCGAGATCGAGACAAAGCTCCGGAACATGGACGGCGTTGCCGACTGTGCCGTCGTCGGCGTCGACGACGACGTCATGGGTGAGGAGATCAAGGTCGCGATCGTCGTCAGGCATCCGGTCGAACCGGAGACAGTCGTCGAATTTCTTCGCCAATTCCTGCCCAGGAACCAGGTCCCCCGCTACATCGAATTCCTCGACAAAATCCCGAAGACCGAGACAGAGAAGATCCAGCGCCACAAGCTGCGCTACTTGGCCGAGAACGTGAGCGACATGACGGCCCGCCCTGCGAACTAGTCTAACAGGACACCCAAACCCTTCCGTCGAACAGCCGGCGCGCGGTTCGATAGAACGATCCAGCGCGCGCGAACCAATCGCCTCCTTCCGACACGACGTCGGCATCGACCGTCAGCACGCCGGAAGGCATGCCGAGGCGTAGCGTCTTGTTGCCCGCCCCCTTCGACAGCGCTTCGGCAACGACGGTGCCGGAGATGCGCGCGGCAACGGCGGTGCAGAGCGAAATCGTCAGCGGCAATGCCCGGTGCGGCTGTCCGCTCGAGATCACGCGAACGGAAAGGTCGATGTCGGCGGCGCGAATGGTTTCGCCGGTCAATGTGACCGCATCCACCGCCGGACTGACGAACGCCATGAAGGGCACCGCGATGGAGCGGGCGGCCTGCGCGTCCGGCGCGATCCCCATCCGCACCGATCCCTGCAGGCGGATGTCGTCCAGCAGCTTGAGGATCTTCGGATTGGCGTCGAGCTGGTCGGGAAGCTCCGTGCCGGCGAGGCCGATATCGGCAGCGCGCACAAAGACGGCGGGATTGGCCGCGTCGACCAGCGAGACCTCGATCGGACCGAAGCCCGGCACCTCCAGCCGGTCGATGGTCTTGCCGGAAGGCAGCAATCTGCCAGTCGCCGCACCACCGGGCTCGATAAAATCGAGCCGCACCGGAGCGCCCGTGCCGGCGACGCCGGGGATCGCCAGGTCGCCGTCGTAACGAGCGCGTTCCCCTTCCAGCGGAAAGGTGGCGCGAATGATCTTCTGGGTATTGGTGTTGAAGATACGGACGGTCGCGCTGTCACCATCGACACGAACCAGGCCCTCGTCGACCGCGAAGGGGCCGACCGCCGAGCTCATGTTGCCGCAGTTGCTCTTGTAGTCGACGCGATTTTCCCGGATCTGCACCTGGGCGAAGGTGTAGTCGATGTCGGCATCGTCCCGCGCGGATGGCGCAAGCACACAGACCTTGGAGAGCGAGGACACGCCGCCGCCCATGCCATCAAGCTGACGGCCATAGGGGTCCGGCGATCCCATTGCCGCGGTGAACAATTTGTCCCATGCCGCGCGCTCAGCCGGCAGATCGCGCGCGTGAAACATGATCGCCTTGCTGGTGCCGCCGCGCATGAACACGGCAGGAATCGGACGCTGCATTGGACCGAGCCTCCTTATTTGTTATTTGTTATTTGCGTAAGTTATTGGCGTTAGCTGGTCGTAGCCGTCGGCAGCGCAGACCGGCGCGCCGATGCTCCCGCTTCGAGATATCCTTAACATCGGATAGAGTGGGTACAATAGCGGGAACACCCATTGCAGCCACCACGACCATGACAAATGTCGAGGCGGTGCGCGTAGACATTGCACTGACTGGGGTTGCCACAGCGGGGCAGCGCCAACGGCGACTGCGCTATCGAGGTCTTTTCACGCATCGCAGGCCGGGATTTTGATTCGAATGGCCCCTCTTCTGTTCCTGTTCATCCTGTTTTGCTCCGTTCTTCAGAGCACACCGGTTTCCGCCGACGGCAACCGGAGTTATGCGAGTCCGATTTCCAAGGCGCTCTGCGATGAGATGATCCGGCATCGAACCTTGATGGAAAGCAACCCGGTCGGGTGTCAGCGTCTTTCGCTCGTCAAGTTCAGTTATTTTGGCTTCGACGGGCAGACGCATGATGATGGCGAGATCGTCGTCATGGATGCCGTTGCAGACCACATCGCTAAGATCTTTGACGCGCTTCTGGCCCGCCATTTCCCGCTTCAGAAGGCCCAGCTTCTGAATCGATACGACGGCGATGACGAAGCCTCGATGTCCGACAATAACAGCTCGGCCTTCAATGATCGTCCGATTTCCGGCGGCAGCAGCTTGTCCATGCATGCCTATGGTTTGGCTGTTGACGTCAATCCCGTGCAGAACCCCTTTGTTCAGCACGCAGGCAGGACACTTCACGTCAGTCCGAAGCAGGGCGAAGGCTTTCTTGACAGGACGACGATTCGCCCCGGCATGACTGAAGACATCGTCGATATATTTGCCGACAATGGTTTTCCGATCTGGGGAGGCGACTGGCACAATCCCACCGACTACCAGCACTTCCAGACCAGCCGGGAGCTGGCCGAGCGTCTGGCTCGTGCTTCCAGCTCAAATGCGAAGATGATCTTTGAAGGGCAGGTCGAGCAGTATCATCGATGTCGACAGGCCGGACGAAGCCGAAGAGCCTGCACGGCCGGAGCCCGCACGTAGGATTGGGGGCAGAGACGTTTCGGCTCGAGCACCTGCCTGCACGTCTGCTCTGCCCGGCTGGCTCATGCGTCCGTTTGGTCCGCGAGGGCTGGAATCACGTCCTCTCATGGCGGCGTGCGACGCGTACGCGCGTGCGTGTGGTTACCCAAGAACGCACCCGGCGGATGGTTTTCTTGCGGACGGAGGGCGCTAAGCTTTGAGATAGAGCATGGCCATTTGTTTGCTCTGCTTCGGCGTTCAAGCCGACAAGAAGACTGTCTCATTCCACCCGCCAAGTTCGAAAATGCGTGCGCAACCCGTGAACCACTTCACATCGGGCGCTGGCGCCTGGGGCTAAGTTCCTAGGGGCGGGAAGTCGTACTGCGAATATTTCATCCTGAAAGCTATTTGAGGGGAGCTCTACGATGACCTATGTCAAGGCTAGTGCTATCGGAAGTAAGGTTAGTGTAAGTCCACGGCTGCTATATTCAGTGCTCATTGTGGTGCTGCTGGCGTTCGGTGTGTACGCCACTTTTGTCGCCGCTCCCGCGATGCACGCCAACGCGAAAATCCAACTTGATCGCGAGATAGCAGCTGAAAACCTGGCATTCTGTGAAAAGTTCGGAATGCACCCTGACACCAGCGATTTCAGTGTGTGCAGCCAACAGCTCGCGATTGTTCGACAAAAGCAAACCGACCGGGACAACGCCGCGGCGCTAGGTGTTCTCTGATCGCCGCGCTGGATTTGCTCTGATCCCATAACCCCGGCCGGCGCGAATGCTGCCAGTGCCGACGCCGTGCTATCTCGCGGCCTGCGCGCGGAGATGCCCCAGTCCGCCTTGATTTCAGCATTATTGGAGTAGCAGATTGGCACATGTAACGCTTTGGAGGGCGAACGGTGCCGAGGCGTGGTCGCGTATTATTGTTCGTGGGACTGCTCGGGCTGCTGCTCGGCGGTTGTGTGCAAACAACGCTTGCACCGTCGTCGTCGGCCAATTTCACTCCCAGAGACCGGCAGCAACTGGCCCATCCGCCTTACGCGCAGGCCAGCATTCCCGAAACCTACCGCCGGCATATCGTTGACTATCAGCGCAGCGAACAGCCGGGCACGATCCTTGTCGATACCGACGCGCGATTTCTTTATTACGTGATGCCGGGCGGCAAAGCGATCCGTTACGGCGTCGCGGTCGGAGAGGAAGCGATGGCCTGGTCCGGCACCGCGAGCGTTGGGCGCATGTCCGAATGGCCGGATTGGATCCCGACGCCGGAGATCCAGGCGCGGCTCGGTCCCTATCCGTCCCGCGTCCGGGGCGGCGCGGCCAATCCGCTCGGTGCTCGCGCACTCTATCTCTACGAGGGCGGCAAGGACACCCTGTATCGCATCCACGGCACCAACCAGCCGGAATATATCGGACAGGCGATCTCGTCCGGCTGCATCCGCATGACCAACGAGGACGTCATTGATCTATTCGATCGGGTAAAACTCGGCGCGACCGTCGTCGTGCTGCCGCCAGGCGCCAGCGGATGGCGAGGGGCGTTCCGGAGCTAATTCGGCATTCGCCCGCACCCGCTGCGCTCCAGACCCGACGCACCGGCGACAGGTTGTCAGGCCAATTGAGCTTGGACGGCTGGAAGAGGCCGCAAGCCCGGCGCCTGTATTTAAATACCTTGCAGGCCTCCTATCGCCGATGGTTAATCGCGTCTTAACCTCGCCGTATATATGGTGATTGGATCGCTTTTGGCCGGCCTGATTTCAGCGACCGGCAAGCCTCAAGAAATGCTGGCGTCTTACCTATGGCCATGACCGCTTCATCCCGCGCCCCGCAAGGAGCCGGACCCAAGGAAAGCGAGCGCTCTCCCTTTGCGCGCACGACCGAGCTGCTGGCACCCTACAAACCAGCCAAGCCGTTGATTACGTTGTCATTGGGTGAGCCGCAGCACCCGGTTCCCCGCTTTGTCGGCCCGGTGCTCTCGCAACACATCGCCGATTTCGGCCGCTACCCGCTGGCCAGGGGAATCGAACCGTTCCGGAAGGCCGCCGCGGCATGGCTCTCGACCCGGTTCAAGCTGCCGCGGCCGGTCGATCCCGAGGCCGAAGTCCTGGTGTTGAACGGCAGCCGCGAGGGCCTGTTCTTCGCCGCGCTGACCGCCAAGGATTATGTCGGCGAACGGAATGGCCGGGCGGCGATCCTGATGCCCAATCCGTTCTACCCGGCCTATGGCGCGGGCAGCCGTGCCGCCGGCTGCGAGCAGATCTATCTGCCGACCACGGTCGCTAACGGCTTCCTGCCCGACCTCGACGCCATCGACGAGGCGACGCTGGCGCGGACCGTCGCTTTCTACATCGCCTCGCCCGCCAATCCGCAGGGCTCGGTCGCGACGCCTGGATACTTCCAGAAGCTGAAGCAGCTTTCCGACCGCTTCGGCTTCATGATCCTCAGCGACGAGTGCTATTCGGAGATCTACACGCGCGAGGCGCCGGGCAGCATGCTGGAATGCGCCGGGCCCGACTTCAAAAATGTCGTCGTGTTCCAGTCGCTGTCGAAACGCTCCAACCTGCCGGGCATGCGGGTCGGCTTTGCCGCCGGCGACCGGAAGTTCCTCGCCGCCTTCCATGAGTTGCGCAATGTGGCCGCGCCTCAAGTGCCGGTGCCGCTGCAGCAGGTCGCCGTCGCCGCCTACAGCGACGAGGCGCATGTCGTGGAGAACAGAAAGCTCTACCGGATCAAGTTCGATCTCGCCGATCAGATTCTCGGGTCTCGCTACGGCTACAAGCGTCCCGCCGGAGGCTTCTGCGTCTGGCTCGATGTCAGCGAGCACGGCGGCGACGAGGCGGCGGCGATCCGGCTCTATCGCGACGCCGGCGTGCGCGTGATTCCCGGCAGCTATCTGGCGCGGCCGCAGGCCGACGGTTTCAATCCCGGCGCCGGCTACATCCGGCTTGCGCTGGTATCCGACAGCGAATCCACGGCCGAGGCGTTGCATCGGCTGGTTCAAATCTTGGCTTAATCGCGAGGGCACATGCCGGCGATCGAACGCGTCATCCCCCTGGTCGGCCATCTGCCGACCTCGATCCGCGACGCGCTGGTGCGAAGGCTTCGCGAGCTGATGGGCCTTGGCCTGATCGCGCTCGCTGGCGTCGCGGCTGCCGCACTGATGACCTGGTCGGTGCAGGATCCTTCCCTGAGCCACGCGACGTCGCGCGCGATCCGCAACATTGCCGGCTATCCCGGCGCGATCGGCGCCGACCTCCTGATGCAGATCCTCGGGCTCGGCGCGATCATGCTGATCCTGCCGATTGCCATGTGGGGCTGGCGCATGATGACCCATCGCGATTTCGATCGCGAAGCCTTGCGGCTCGGCTGCTGGGTGCTGTGCACGGTGATCGCGGCGGGTTTTGCCAGCTGCTGGCCGCACAACACCGCCTGGCCGCTGCCGACCGGGCTTGGCGGCGTTGTCGGCGACGCGTTAGTGCGCGCTCCGGCTGTCGTATTCGGTCCGCCGGGTTTCATCTATCGCTTCGTGCTCGGCCTCATCCTGCTCGCGGCCATGGTCGTGACCTTCCTGGTCGCAAGCGGCATAGGCTCGCAGCCGACGGAAGACGAGCTGACCGCGATCGGGGACGACGATGACGCGCCGTTCGACGAAGAAGACGAGGAAGACGGCGGCTCCATCTCGCTCGGCTGGATCTTCCATGCGCTGATGAGCGCGAAGGCGCGGCTCGGCTGGTTCCTCGGCACGGCCTATCGCGCGCTGGTGTCGAGCGGCTCGCAGCCGCGCAAGGCCGCCTTCCAGCGCCAGGAGCCGAATCTCGGCGGTCGCGCTGCGCCGCCGATCGCGCCCGAGGCGGACGACGAAGGGTTCGAAGGCGAGGACGAAGAGGAAGCAGCGGAGGACGACGAGGAGGAGGCGCCCGCCGCCCGCGCGCCGCGCAAGAAAGCGGCTCCCCGCGCGCCGGCGAAGAAATCGGACAAATGGGATTTTCCGGCGATGTCGATGCTGGCCGCGCCGAAGGCCGCCGACCGTCAGCCGCTTTCCAAAGCCGAGCTCGAGGCCAATTCGCGCCGGCTTGAAGGCGTGCTGCAGGATTTCGGCGTGCGCGGCGAGATCGGCAAAGCCAATCCGGGTCCGGTCGTCACGCTGTACGAGCTGGAGCCCGCGCCCGGCATCAAGTCCTCGCGCGTGATCGGTCTCGCCGACGACATCGCGCGCTCGATGAGCGCGCTGTCGGCGCGCGTCGCGGTCGTGCCTGGCCGCAACGCCATCGGCATCGAACTGCCGAACGCGCATCGCGAGAAGGTCTACCTGCGCGAACTCCTGGTCGCAAAGGAAGCCACCGAATCCGTCGCCAAGCTTCCGCTCATGCTCGGCAAGACCATCGGCGGCGATCCCGTCATCATCGATCTCGCGCGCACCCCGCATATGCTGATCGCCGGCACCACCTGCTCCGGCAAATCGGTCGCGATCAACACCATGATCCTGAGCCTGGTGTACAAGCTGCGGCCGGATCAGTGCCGGCTGATCATGGTCGATCCGAAGATGCTCGAGCTCTCGGTCTATGACGGCATCCCGCATCTTCTGACGCCTGTCGTGACCGATCCGAAGAAGGCCGTCGTCGCGCTGAAATGGGCGGTGCGTGAGATGGAAGAGCGCTACAAGCGGATGGCCAAGCTCGGCGTGCGCAACATCGACGGCTACAATGCGCGGCTCGGCGAAGCCAGGGCCAAGGGCGAGGAGCTGACGCGCACGGTGCATACCGGTTTCGACAAGGAGACCGGCAAGGCGATCTACGAGGAAGAGAAGCTCGACCTCGACCCGCTGCCCTTTATCGTCATCATCGTCGACGAGATGGCCGACCTGATGATGGTTGCCGGCAAGGACATCGAAGGCGCGGTGCAGCGTCTCGCGCAGATGGCGCGCGCCGCCGGCCTGCATGTGATCCTCGCGACGCAGCGTCCTTCGGTCGACGTCATCACCGGCACCATCAAGGCGAACTTCCCGACCCGCATCGCCTTCCAGGTCACCTCGAAGATCGACAGCCGCACCATCCTGGGCGAGATGGGCGCCGAGCAACTGCTCGGCCAGGGCGACATGCTCTACATGGCCGGCGGCGGCCGCATCAGCCGCGTGCACGGCCCATTCGCCTCGGACGAGGAAGTCGAGAAGGTGGTGCGCCATCTCAAGACGCAAGGCGCGCCGGAATATCTCGAAGCCGTCACTGCGGAAGAGCCGAGTGAGGAAGAGGGGGCCGTGTTCGATGCCACCGGCATGGGCGGCGACGGCGGCGGCGACCTGTTCGCGCAGGCGGTGGCGATCGTCAAACGCGATCGCAAGGCCTCGACCAGCTATATCCAGCGCCGGCTGCAGATCGGCTACAACCGCGCGGCCTCGCTGATGGAGCGCATGGAACTCGAAGGTATCGTCGGCCAGGCCAATCATGCCGGCAAGCGCGAGATCCTGGTCCCCGAAGAAGAAGGTTTCTGATCTGAAGAGGCCGCGCAACGACGGCGCAAGCACATTTTTTCACGGAAAAACGATACCGCACCGCACCGAAACTACGATAAAATGGCCTCTGGCCAGTCAGGATCATGCGTTGAAAAGAAACCGAAAATCCCGAATCATCGCGTCGTTGCTGCGCTCTCCGGTGACGGCCGCCTGTGTGCTTGCGATCGCGGCGACCGTGATCGCAGAGGCGGCGCCTTCGGTCGCGCAGTCGGTTCCGATTCCAAAGCCCGCGCCGAGGGGGCGCGACAATATGCAGTTGAGCGGCGACACGCGCGGTCCGCTCACGACAGGCGCGACGCGCTCCACCACGCCGCCGGATCCGGTGATTCCCGATCCGCATCGCAACGTGCCGACCAATTTGTTTGGGACCTTCGACGCCAACCAGAAGGCCCAGGCCGCCAAGGTCAGCAGCTATCTCTCCTCGCTGCAGACCCTGGTCGGGAATTTCGTCCAGGTGGGCCCCGACGGCACCAAGACCAAGGGCGACTTCTACATCCAGAAGCCCGGCAAGGTGCGCTTCGAATATGACCCGCCGACGCCGATCGAGATCATCGCCGACGGCTCCTCGCTCGCCGTGCGAGACCGCAATCTGACCACGCAGGACATCTATCCGCTGTCGCAGACGCCGCTGCGCTTCCTGCTCTCCGACCGCATCGACCTGATGAAGGACACCAATGTCGTCAGCGTCACCTCCGACGATGTCTTCATCAGCGTCACCATCGAGGAGAAGCAGGCGCTGGTCGGCACCAGCCGCTTGATGCTGATGATCGGCGCCAAGGACGGCCAGCTCAAGCAGTGGACCGTGACCGATCCGCAAGGCTACGACACCACCGTCGCCGTCTACAATCTCGACACCACCAAGAAGGTCGATCCGAGCCTGTTCAAGATCGACTTCACGGTCTACCCGACCTCGCCGGGCTGACGCCGTTTTCGTCATTGCGAACCAACGGGTCCGGGCCGAAAGCGCGTTTATGCGCGTCGTCGACGCGCTATGGCGCGGCCCGATGACAGGCTCCGCGACTTGTCCGCCGAAGCCTTGACTTGTCCGCCGAAGCCTT
>Ga0153954_1000541_pt1 | contig 29215 bp, 17 predicted proteins | sample TSFL038MetaG_FD_102277 | JGI IMG/M metagenome (GOLD analysis project Ga0153954, IMG submission 102277) | Attine ant fungus gardens microbial communities from Florida, USA - TSFL038 MetaG | ecosystem: Host-associated > Fungi > Mycelium > Unclassified | place: USA: Florida, Wekiwa Springs State... | reverse complement strand
GGGCGTATGGGGTGGCACTGGTGGCTTGTCCACCAGTGGGCCCAGGCTAGCGCCACTGGTGGACAAGCCACCAGTGCCACCCCATACAGCCATCTACAGAGCATCGGTTGATGGTGCGTCCAACTCATAACTCCCAGGGATTTCACTCAGATCTTCCGGCGTTTTGTAGGCGATCCAAGCGATAACCGCACTAGCCGCGACATCGGATCAAACGAACGAATCGCAACCAAGTCGAACTTGGTTGTCGTTCTTAGACGCTCCGCTCATGGGTTGCGCGGTAGGACGTCTCGACCTGTAGGGACACAAGGAGTAACGTATCGGAATGCGAAGACAAAGAGAGGCCACGGTATCGTGAAGTCGTTCCGGCTCGATCCTGATTCGGTCACTGAGTTCTTCGACTCTTGGCCCGCCTTGGTCACGGGGGCTCTGTTGGTATGCTTATCCGCCTACCTGGGAATCACTCATCTTTGGGGCTGGATCTTTGCGGTTCTCATCTGCGGCATTTACGGCGGTTATCTGCTTCGAGGCGTCACCACCCGTCGGTTCCAGGAGAAGTATCCCGGTGCCCGTTGGATGTGGCTCCTCACGGTGGGGATGACCACGCCCACGGTCGGGGTGGCAACGAGAATGGCGTTTCCCCAGACGCAGGGGACGGCGTTCGACCTGGCCTGGTTGGGGGTATCGTTCTTCTCGATTCTGGCCTTCGTCGTTATCAACCGGAAGAACGTGCACGTCGTCCGATAATGGGCTACCGAGCGTCAGGCGATCACTGGACGCAGGGTGCCGCATATCCCCCCAGGAACCCTGACATTTGCCTTCCAAATTAACACGTACGGTCAAGTTAAGGTGAATTGAATCTAGATGCATGGTCGCGGTTCTCGGACGCTCGTCTCCGAGAATCAAAACCGATTCACTGGGGAAATGCGCCCCCCCTGCCTCACCATGCCCCGTCGTCGTAGGACTTCAGTTCGTCCTCCCATCTGGGGTGCTGAAGCGGGCCGGGGACCGTAATCCAGGGAAGCCACGCTGCTCGCTCATAGACACTCTTGAGGCGTCTCCAATGCTCCGCCACCTGGCGGCTGCTCGCCGCTCCCTCTTCGGCGTAAGCCCGCTCCGAACCGGCCGGCGAGGTAGAGATCAACTCGAGTGATTCCTTGGGGCGCCGGCCGGAGGAGAAGGCCTCCCATTCGGTCAGGAACTGCTGCGCGTAACCTTCGTAGACCTTCTGTTTTTTTTCACAAAGCTCCGCCAGTCTGCGGTACCGCGTGGCCTCTGGTTCGAATTTACGATATTGCAAATATCCGAAAATAATGATCGATACGAACAACGTGAGTAGCGAGATCGCCCGGAGCTGAGTAAGCCACGCCACCCAACCGAACCGGCGGTTCGAGGTCATGGACATCTTGCCCCCTGGTTGCTCTCCCGGGCTGAGACGGGCGAAATCGGGCCGAGATATTCGTTAGAGCGGTTATCGCGGGGTGGTTCTGGTGGCTTGTCCACCCGTGGGCCAAGGCTGGCGCCACTGGACAAGCCACCCGTGTCATCCTATGCGGCTATCTACATGGCATCGGTTAATGGTGCGTCTCACACGGAAATCCCAGGGATTTCGCTCCGATCTTCCGGGATTTCGAAGGCGATCCCATCGCAAAAGGACCGGTCTATGGTCCGGGCAAGTCTGCCCTGATGGTGACAGGGCCGTCGGGGCAGACGCTTTGTGGGGGCGGTCAATCAGGTTCACCCCAGACCTTGGGGGTTCGGAAGTCGGGTGCCCGCGGGGCCGACTTGGGTGGAACGGCCTGCTTCGCGAACGACGCGTAGATGGTGCGGAGTTCCACGACCTTTTCGGGCTTCGCGCCGGCGAGATTGTGGCGCTCGTTCGGGTCATCAGCGAGGTTGAAGAGCTCGGGAGTCCACCTTTCCAGGGCCGGAGCCGATGTGTCGGCCCCCTCGATATCATCGATGCCTTTCGCGCCTGGGGCGCGGAGGATCAGTTTCCAGGTACCGACGCGGACCGCCCCGGCGGTGGGTGTGGCGTTCAACAGGATCGCGTCATGTGGCGAGGGCTTACCTGCGGTGATTGTGGCCCAGATGTCGCGGCCGTCGAGTGGCCGTGACGGATCGGTCGAGGCACCCGCGAGGCCGAGAAGGGTCGGGTACCAGTCGACGGCGTGCATCGGTTCATTCACGACCGAGCCGGGCTTGATATGTCCCTCCCAGGCGGCCAATGCCGGAACGCGAACTCCCCCTTCGTAGAGCGTTGCCTTGGCGCCTCGGAGTGGGCCGTTACTCGTCACTCGGCCGGGGTTCGGGCCGCCGTTGTCGCTGGAAAAGAGGATAAGCGTATCCTTGCGGAGCCCCTTTCGATCGATCGCCGTCACGACCTGCCCAACGGCCTCGTCCAGCGCGGCGAGCATTCCGGCATAGGTCCGTCGTGGCTCCGGGAGGTGCTCGTAGGGTTTCTTGTACTTCTCGGGGACCTGGTGCGGACCGTGGACGGCGTTGAATGGGACGTAGAGGAACAACGGGCGTGAGGTGTCATGCGCGTCGATCAAACGGACGGCCTCGCGGGCCAGAAGGTGCGTGCTGTAACCCTCATCACGGCTCACATGGTCGTCACGGTGCCAGTCGAAACCCTCGTCGCGGAAGTGGGTAAAATAATCGAGGGCCCCGTTGTAGTGGCCATACTGGTGGTCGAACCCGCGTCGCGTCGGCAAGTAGTCGGGTCGGTAATGCCCGAGGTGCCACTTACCGACGATCGCCGTTTCGTACCCTGCCTGCTTCAGCCCCTGCGGGAGCGTGCGCTCCTCGAGCGGCAGCCCGTACTGGGCCCACGGACGCACGACTCCAACCTGGAGGCCGTGCCGCATTGGGTACCGGCCCGTCATCAGCGCGGCACGCGTCGGAGAGCAGACCGGTTGCACATAGAATTGTTCGAGCCTCGCGCCTGCGGCTGCGAGCTTGTCGAGGTTCGGCGTCTTGATCTCGGAACCGTGCCAGCCGACGTCTCCCCAGCCGAGGTCATCCGCCAGGAGATAGACGATGTTAGGCCGAGGCGCAGCCGCACCGGCCGCCCGCTCGGCGTTCCCCAAGAGAAGGAACCCGAGTACCGGGAGGATAACCCCCATCACGAGGCGGGTTAATTTGCCCTGATTCCCCTGGTGTTCGAAACGCATAGCCCCTCCGGCTCGCGATCTGTCATCTGTTCGCCAAAGTGCAGAGGCGAAACTTTAAGGGTTTATGATTACTTCGGTCAAGATGGTGGGGTTTGAATTTGGTAAAAGCGATTGCGTATTTGCGAATTCAGCCGTGGTGTCTCTCGCGTTTACGCTCAACGGGGTCGTTTGACCGAACTTAGGATGCTTGGATTTGAAGAAATTAGAAACAATTAAACCATTCCAGCCAACATGATCGGAAAGCATTCACCAAGAAAAAGGAGGTCTTTGCTGCATGCATACGGAGTCTCGACGCGGGCAAATGACTTCGATCGTAGAAGGGCTATTCCTGTTCCGATTCCGGAAAGCGCGACGCAATTCGGTCGCTCTCCGGCAGCACTCAGACGCCTCTGAATCGTTCGCGTCAAAAAGTTGTAAGTGTGTGGGGAGCCCTAAGCAGTATAAGGTAGGACGACTGATAAACGGAGGGCCCTGACCATGACCAGCGTAAGTAGCCGAACTCATCGACGTATCATCCCTGGGTTTTGGAGCGCGAGGGGCATGAACGCCGAGAGGACTGATCGTCAGCTCTTGGAGTGTTTCACCGGGCAGCGTGGCGAACTCGCGGAACAGGCGTTCACGGCGTTGGTCGAGCGGCACGGGCCCATGGTGTTGGGCGTTTGCCGAAACTTGCTCGGAGATTCGCATTCCGCGGAGGACGCCTTCCAGGCCACGTTCTTGGTGCTCGTTCGCAAGGCCGATGCGCTGGGCCAGCCGGAGTCGCTTGGTCCCTGGCTCCACGGCGTGGCCCTGCGAACGGCTCGTAAGGCGAAGTCATTGGGCGACCAACAGCGCCGGCGTGAGCGTCAGGAGGCCGCGATGGGAGGTGAGGAACCGGTGGGGGATTGGGGACGCCAAGAGCTTCGACTCGTCCGGCGCGAGGAAGCCGAGGTTCTTCACGAAGAGGTGGCCCGCCTCCCGGAGCAGTACCGAGCTCCCGTCGTGTTGTGTTACCTCGAAGGGCTCACCCACGTCGAAGCCGCAACGAGGCTCCGATGGCCCGTGGGGACGCTCAGCGTGCGCCTGATGAGGGCCCGAAAGCTGCTGCATGCGCGGCTCAGTCGGCGAGGCTTGGCTCCTAGCTCGACTCTGCTTGCCCTGGCCGCTCTGTCCGAGTCCGCGACGGCTGCCCTGCCCTCGACGCTGGCCAAGGCCACCGCAACCGCAGCCGTGCAGTCGGCTTCGGGACAGGCTCTTTCAACGGAACTCGTCTCTTCACAAGTCGCGGACTTGATCGAAGAAGTTCTCGGCGACCTCTTCGCCAAAACGCTGATCCTTTCGTTGGGGGCGATTGCCGCCGCGGTGGTCATCTTCGCCACATGTGCCTCAGCCTGGGCAGGGCCTGCGCCGAGGTCCATCCCGCCGCTTGCGGAGTCCACGCCGAAACCATCAGTGAATTCCGCACCTCGGCGTACCGATTCCCCCTCGACGCCCGCGAACTCGGTCGCATCGAATGTCGTGAAAACGAAGAGTATTGAGGATAAGACGAACAAAGTTCAAGAACATGAAGATGATGGAATCCACGTTGACGTGTCTCCCGCTGAGCACCTGAAGGAGTACCGAGAGCGTGCCGCCCAGGCCGGCCCGTCGGCCGATGCACAGGTTCGCCTGGCACTTTGGTGCGAGACTCAGGGGCTCTCTGCCGAGCGGTTCAAACACCTGGCGCTGGCGATCTTGACCGAGCCGTCCCATGTGGTGGCTCGAGGACTGCTCGGACAGATCAGCCGCGGTGGACGTTGGCGCCGAGCGGAGGAGGTCGCCCATGACGTCACGGTAGATTCGCAAGGCGCCGCTGACCTGGCCGAGTACAACGCCCGTCGAGAAAACATGAGCAACACTGCCGACGCTCATTGGAATCTGGCGCTCTGGTGCGAGCGGCACGGTCTGAAAGGCGAGGCGATGGCTCATCTCATCGCGGTGACCAGACTTGCACCCGGCAGGGAGACCGCATGGAAGCGACTCGGTTATCAGCGCTTCCGCGGTCGCTGGATGACCGAGGATCGGATCGCCGCCGAACGCGCGGAATTCGAGGCGCAGAGGAAGGCGGATCGCCGCTGGGGGACCCAGTTGGCGAAGTGGCGTGACTCCCTCGGAAACCCCAAGAATCGAGCCGACGCCGAGCTTGCGCTGGCTGGTGTAAGTGACCCCCGAGCGGCGAATGCGATCCTCGCGGTCTTTGGGAACGGGAAGGCTCGCGACCAGGCTCGTGCGGTTCAGCTCCTGGGTCAGCTCGACTCTCGCCTGGCCACACGAGCCTTGGCCCTCTTTGCCGTCGGCGGATCGACGTCCGAGGTCCAGAGAGCCGCTTGCGAGACCCTCGCCCGACGCGATCATCATGAGGCTCTCGGGCTGCTCGTCGGAATGCTACGCGATCCCGAGCCCAATCCCCAGTCGGTCATCTACCGCTTTCAAATGTTCCCCATCGGTGCGCTCGGGCCGGCTTCGCCCGGAGTGACCTACATCGAGGGTCGCAAAGCGAATATCCTTCGGTTCTACACGGTTGACGAGTCGATCCCCTCGATCTTTACCTCACAGGCTGGTTTGAATTACGCGGCCGAGTTGGCAAGAATCAATGTTAATGTTTTTACTAGTCCTGATTTCAGGCAACGAGTCGATTCCCAGAATTTCCGTCAGTTGGCCCAACTCGAGGCGGAGCTCAGAAACCTCATCAACGAAGCCAATTTTGAAGCGGCCACTGTTCGAGCCTCGGTCCGCAGAACCAACGCACAAGTCATCAAGACACTCAAGAATATCTCCGGCATGGACCGCGATGGGAATTGGGAGTCGTGGAAGAAGTGGTGGGTCGAGGAACGAGGCTATGCGTACGAGCCGGAGTTCTTCCACAATCCGCCGGACACGACGATCGACCAACCGAAGCCGATCCTCGTTCAGAACTTGCATCTTTCCTGCTTCGCGGCCGGAACACCGGTCCGGACGCTGAGCGGCCTTCGCCCGATCGAGTCGATCCGCGTTGGTGATCAGGTCCTGTCGCAGGACACGACGACCGGTGCCTTGAGCTTCGAACCGGTTGTGGCCGCACTCAAGAATCCGCCCGATGCCACAGTTCGGGTCGAGCTTGAGAACGATGCGCTGGTGGCCACCGGCATTCATCGCTTCTGGAAGGCGAGCCGAGGCTGGGTCATGGCCCGAGACCTAAAGCCCGGAGACTTGGTGCGGCTGGTCGGCGGTGTGGCCCGAGTTCAGCGAGTCACTCCCCTGCCCTCTCGCCCTGTCTTCAACCTCGAGGTGGCCAACCATCCGAGCTACTTCGTCGGTCGACAGGGGGTACTGGTCCACGATAATAGCCCCGTCGATCCGGTCGTACATCCGTTCGACGGGGTTGGAGAATCTCTGGAAAAAACGATCAGGTAAGTGAGGCAGCTCCAGCCGTTACGCCAAGGGAGGCATCAATCGTGCTTTTCCCTTGGCGTCGCAGCTTGGAACCGTGGCATCTTCCAGCCCGATGGCCGAGATGACGAGTCTTCATCAACAACTCGGCGTTCCTCAGAGCAGTTGGCAGGCTTCAGCGAATTCGAGGCGGGGGGCACGGGGGTAGAGCTTCTCCTTGTCACCATATCCGAGATTGCAGATAAGATTGACCTTCCATTTGCCGTCAGGAAAGAACTCGGCGTTGACCTTTTCCGGGTCGAACCCTGACATCGGCCCGCAGTCGAGGCCGAGTGACCGTGCGGCCAGGATGAAATAGGCTGCTTGCAGGGAGCTATTCCGAAACGCGGTTTCATCGATCAAGGGCTGGTTGCCGACAAAAGCCGACTTGAAATCGGCGAATGGGAAGAGGTGTGGAAGTTGCTCATAGAACTCGACATCCCAGGCGATGATGGCGACGGCTGGCGCGGAGCGTGTCTTGTCCACGTTCCCCTGCGACATTGCAGGAATGAGTCGTTCCTTGGCGGCAGCCGTGGTGAGAAAGACAAAGCGCGCGGGGCTAGAATTCGCGCTGGTCGGCCCCATCCGCGCCAGGTTGTAGACCTCCTTCAGAAGCTCTTCCGAGATCGGTTGGGATGTCCAGACATTGTGTGTGCGAGCTTGGAGAAAAAGTTGCTCGAGACTTTCGGAAGAAATCCGCTTGCCGGCCGAGGGGACCGATTCCATGACACTCATCCGCCGAGGCTCCTTTCGTAGCGTTGCTTGTCGTTGTCGTCCTTGTCTCTTCACACCCCCATCGGCCATATCATGTTCCGAACGCCGTCGAACCGGATAGGGCCATTTCTCCAATTCTTCGGTCCAATCGTCCGAGCTTTCCTTGATTGAGGTCGCCCCGCGGCGAAGAACGCCGCGGGGCGATTCCGTTCGGGATCGCTAGGCTTGACGGAAGGTTCCTATCGTCTTGATGGGGCCGGCCACGACTACGAGCTCATTGGCGTTAATGGTCTGCACGTTGCCCACGCTGTGCGCGTGATCGAGACCGGAGCCGCCGTCGATCAGGGCCCTGAGAGCGCTCGACTGACCGTATAGTTCGAACCCGAGTACATCGCTCCCATTCCCGCCTGCGAAGACAGCATCGACGGCCCCCGAGCTCAATGCTTGTAGGTGAACATCTCCACTGATGGCGTCGTTGCCATCACCGCCATCCTGGCGAATTTGCAACTTTCCGAGCACTCTGCCACCATAGGTCATGTTCATGTGATCGTTGCCGGCCCCACCTCCCACGTTGATGTCGAGCAGGGCGTTGGGAGCAATGTTCACGTTGTCATAGGCTCCATTGTACGTCTCATAGGTGTTGAGGTTATCATCGCCATCTTCGCCTTGGAGGTTGAGCTTGAGCGAGGCCCCACTATCGACATTGCCCCAGACGCCGGCAAACCCGGTGTCGTTCCCCGCGCCCAGGGACGCGTTGAAGTTCAAGGAACCAGGTTGCATCTCACCGAAATTGGCGACGACGTCGTCATCCCCGCTACCAGCATTGACGTTGATATTCAAATTCGTCGAGATGGCTCGATTGGGCAGAGGCAGTCCGCCGAACCAGAACTCTGCCGTGTCCGCCCCGTCTCCGAGGTCAACCGAAATGTTCTTCGGGTCGAACATGTAGGCCGAAGCGTCACTATCCTCTCCCAGTTGCATCAACAGGACATCATCTCCACCCTGCAAATCGACGTTGAGATTTTGGACCTGCATCGACTTGAAGTGTTGATCGACGCCATCGACCTTAACATGGATGTCGTTGACCGAATCCCGGAAAAAAACGCTCACCCTGTTCGTTCCACTGTCGCCGATGATATTCAGAGTATTTCCGCTGAGGCTAACCGTCGTACTCAGGCATTGCCGAGTCTCGAGGCCCTCGAGCTTCGCCTGGTATTGTCCTCGTTGCCGTTTCTTCGACGTTGCCGGCGTCAACTTTGACCATCGAAACATGGCTTCTCCCTTCGGTTCAAATATGTTGGAACCGCCTCTTCCCCAGGGTGTCCCAGAGGAGAGATCAGGATCCACGGAGGGAGAGGACACGACTCCAGCGAAGAAGGAGAATTTCCTAGCCCCGACTTCGGCGGATCAGGTTCGGACTACATTGGGATCTCCTTCCTGGAGCGATCACTCGGCCGCGACCTTGACCTTCACTTCGCCGACGTCGCGCACCTCGCCGAAGCGTCCGGGCACGATGTTCCGGAAGGCCTGGCCGGTGTCGATCCTGGTATTCGGCCGGGCCTTGGTGTGGACGCTGATGATGCACCGGACGCCCGGCTTGAGGCCGGTGACCTCGAACCGCCCGTCGGAGTCGGCGGTGAAGGTCTCATCGTCAGACCACAGCGCGCCGGGGCCGGTCAATAGGCTGTCGAAGTCGCCGGACCCGTGATACGACGTGACCGAGAGGGTGGCCTCCGCGAGCGGCAGGCCGTCCTCGTCCACCAATCGCCCCTTGACAGAGCACGGCGGCCCCAGCCGTACTTCCAGCATGGCCTCGCCCTTAAGATCCTCGTCCTTGACGATGACCGAGCCGACCAGCCGGCGCTCCTTGTGCGAGAAGATGGTCTGGCGAGGATAGCCCGGTTCAAGGCCGTGGATCGCGAAGGTCTCGTCGGGGAGCGTCTTGATGAAGCCCAAGGGCTCGAGTCCATAGCATCGCGTGCCGGCGACCGGCTTGCCGTCGGGATCGACCACCCGGCCCTTGCGCGTCAGGCCGCGGGTCAGCTCAAGATCCACCGTGAAATCCTTGGTGTCAGCGGGGACGTCGATAAATTTGTAGGCGTGATAGTGGTTGAGCGTGATGGTCATTGCTTCACCATCGCCGGGCCCGCCGATCCCTTTGCCCTTATCGGCCTTGCGAAGGCGAACCCGGGTATAGGGTGACTCGTCCCCGCGAGCGGTGGCGTAGAGGAGTCCTTCGCCGGGCGGGACGGTCATCTTGAAGGTTGGGACGATCGCGCCGCCATGTCCCGTGCCGGGATCCCCGTCGTTCGGATTCGTCGGCAGCTTGACGTAGTCGACGTGCCTGGCCCGGACAGGCCGGCCGGTTGCCTGGTCGATCAGGCGCCCGGTGATGATCACGCCGCGAGTGACCTCGATGGTCGTCTCGATCGCCTTGAGCCCCTCGGTATCGCTGACGGTGAGTGTTGAAGTGTTGAGATACGGCTCAACGCCCGACCGGGCCTCGGTGCGGAGCAGATACACCTCGGCCTTGGGCAGGCCGAGGATCCGGAATCGCCCGTCCTGGTCGGCCTTGGTATAGATCCAGGTCCTCGACGTCGGTTCGAATCCCCTGACGGTGATCCCCGCCGCGGGCTGGCCTGTCCCCTTGATCCGGACGACGCCGACGATCGGCTTGCTCGGTCCGATGATCAACTCGAGGTTCGCGCCATACAGCGTCGGAGGGGGGTCGGGGCTGTACATCGACATTTCCGGCGACGTGCGCGACGGCTGTTGCCGTAGCCTGGGCGGCGTTGGCGACGACCGCGCCATGACATGGACGTTGAGGTGTGCCATCCTGGGGCCATCCAAGCCAAGTGAGATGATCCGGTCGCGCCCGACGCCCCTGACTTCGAATCGTCCGTCGGCGTCGGTCGTCCAGGTACCCTGGCGGCCCAGCCAGGTCGGGTTCGGGTAGTGCGACGTCGCCTTGTCATCTTGGAACTCGCCGGCGGCAATGAGGGAACCGGGGTCGATCCCGGTGTTGACGGCGTAGATCCAATAGGCCTCGACGGTCACCCCGGCGACGGGCCGGCCCTGCGCGTCGATCACCCGGCCGCGGATCGGGATGTCGTCGCGGACCAACTGAAGCGTTGCCTCACCCCCCTTCAGCAGCGATCCGGCGTCGATCCAGGCCGGCCCGTAACCCGGGGCGAAGGCGGCGATCTTCGCCTCGTGCCAGACCGGATGGTCCGAGTAAGGGAAGTCGCTCGCCGACGTATCCAGGTCGAAATGGAACCGGCCGTCGGGGGAGCTCATCGCCACGCGGCCCCGCTGGCCGTGCTTGATCGAAACGGTGGAGTACCCTGCGTCTTCCGAGTAATGCCGCCAGACGTGGATCGCAGCCCCGGCGACCGGTCCGCCGTCGGGGTCGAGCACGCGGCCTCGGATCGGCAAGGTCCCGGTATCATCAGGGCGATCGGTTCGCGCATCGGCCCGGGGGATGGGAGCGGCCCGCTGGTCGACGGGGGCCGTCGCCGCCTTCGGGGGCCGATCGCCCTGGGTAGTCAACACGGCCGCCGCCGCCCAAGCCATCACCCCGGCGCTTAGCAGGCCCGCCAAAGCCAAGGTCAGTTTCTGCACGAACATCGTCTTGAGCACCTCATCAGTTAAGGACTGTGCCGCGGCTGAGACGACTCCGGTTGCCACGGTCGGATTGAGGAGATCCTGAGCCGCCCGGATGGTCGCCTCTCGCCAGGCCGGCGGGATGACCGTCTCCGCATCGTGGAGTCGCATGGCCGTTATGACCGCCTCGCCGCATGCCAGGCCCCGGCGATCGAGCCGGGCCTTGAGCCGCTCACGCCCGTCGGCGAGCCGACGTCGTAAGGTGCGCTCGCTCAATCTCAGGGATTCGGCGGCCTGTTGCTGAGGGATCCCTTGCAAGTCGCAGAGCACGACAGCCGGCCGAATCTTCTCGGGCAGCCGGGCGATCTCCTCGTGGAGCGCCGGCAAGAGTTCATCGGGGATGATCGGATCGTGCGACGCGGCCATGGCCGACATCTCGCCTGCCCTCCGTTCCTGCACGCGTCGTCGGGCCGCGGCGGCGTTGCCCTGGATCGCGACTCGGTAGGCGACCAGGTACAACCATCCCCCCAGGTTGGCGCGGCCTCGGAGGGTGTGCGCCTTCTTGACCAGGATCAGGAACGCCGCCTGGAACGCGTCCTCCGCGTCGCTCCGGTTGCGCAGGACGGCCCGGCAGACCCTCAGGACCATCGGCCCGTGGCGGGCCATCAGTGCCTCGAAAGCGACGCCGTCGCGCCTCGCCAGGAACCGTTCCAGCAACTGATCGTCGGGGAGCCCCGAGGCCGTTCCCTCGACGAAGAGCCGATCGAGGTAGCCCAGGGCGGCCCCCGGTGTTTCGCTAGCCATAGACCCACATCCTTCTCGAACGATCGAATTCCACCCTCTATTAGGGCTGAGGAAGGGACGTCCGGCCAACTTTCCTCAAGTCGTACAACCAATGTGATAGATCTGCGCCGGCACAAGCCCCTGACCGTAATCTCTCACTCGCTGGAGCGGACGACCGAGGCCGCGCGGGATCAATTTGCGGGATCGTTGACAAACGTAGTCGATCCGATTACGATCCTAGGCATGCTGGCAAACGATCGCCAGATCGTCAATTCGAACATTCCTGGACGTGATAACTGCGAGTCTCGAGGCTGATCGATGAGTCCAGAGGAGCGTAAGGACCTATCCAAAGCGGAATGGAAGGTCATGAAGATCGTTTGGGAGCTGCGCAAGGCGATGGCACGCGAGATCTACACCATCGCCGTCGAGCAATATTCGTGGACACCGGCCACGGTCAAGACCCTCCTCAAACGGTTGGTGGACAAGGGATATCTGTCCACAACGAAAGTGGGAAACGGGTTCGTCTACCGGCCGGCGCAGACGGCGCTTTCGACGTTACAGTCTGCCGCCGACACGTTGATGACGAACGCGATCGATGGGGTGACGGGACCGCTCCTGGTTCACATGGTTGAACAGATCTCGTTGAGCGAAGCCGACCTCGATTCGCTGCAAAAGCTCATCGATACCAAGAAACAGTCATTGAAGAAAAGTGATAACAAATAAGATGATGAGATTTATGATGGGAGGGCAAGTTCGATGTGGGATGTCGTGATCCCTTACGTCAACTCCGTAGCGACCCGATGGGCGGGATGGATTGTCACCGCGTCGCTGGATGCGGCTCTGTTGCTCGCGTTGATCGGCCTCGTGTGGTTCGCGATTCGCCATCGAGTCGCGCCTCAGGTGGGTTACTGCCTCTTCCTCCTGGTCCCTCTCAAGTTGCTGGTGCCCCTGCTGTTCGTCGTGACGATACCGGCAGGATTGGTGCAATGGAATCCCGCAACGATCGCCGCGTCTTGGTTCGAATCGGTTCAGGTGAATCAGAGGATCGAGGATCAGGCTTCTGTCGTCGGACGCAACGACGCAGGCCAGTCGATTCCGTCGGCGAAGTCTGAACCAAGATCGGGCTCGCTCCCGCTGTCTCGTATCGTCCCGGCGGAAATCCGCGAGCGGCCGTCCCCATTCGAACGACAACCTGAGACGCAAGTCCGGCCGATTGCGAGATCTTCGGCTGATTCTATGAGCAAGTCACCACGTCTAACGGTGTCGGCCATGGCTCTGATGGCTTGGTTTGCCGGGATTGTACTGCTTTTCGGACGCTTCGTTCACAGTCAACTACGATTCCGAGCCTATCTCCGGCAGGCGGTCTCTTGTGAGACGTCGACCCTGACCGAGGAGTTCCGCGAACTCTGTCGGCTTGTGGGAATCCGTCAGTCAGTCCGCCTCGTGGAAACGAAGGGAATTGCCACCCCCTCGGTTTGGGGGATCGCTCGGCCGACGATTCTGATGCCGCAAGGTGTCGCGTCGACGCTCACGCCGCAGCAATTGCGATGGGTCCTACTTCACGAGCTGGCGCACGTCCGGCGTCTTGATCTGATCGTCGTCCTTCTGCAAAGATTTGTGACATCTCTGCACTTTTTTAATCCCGTGATCTGGGTTGCCAACCGGGTCATTCATCAACTGCGGGAATATGCCTGTGACGACCTCGCGAGTTCACTGAGCCAGACCTCCGGGGTCGAGTCCGGAGAAGCTTTCGTGCGGATGATGCGTTATGTCGACCGCAGCCGACGCGGTCTGGAAGGCGCGGTCGGTGTTTTCGGTCTGGACTCGCGAGCTTGCAGTTTGCGCCGAGTTCGGAGGCTCCTGGATACGGATCGACCGATCCGCACGGCACCGGGCATGCTGTCGATCTTGGCCCTGATCCTCTTCGCGATGATTTCGATGCCTCATCTGCGAGCCGCCAGCGAACCGCCCCCTGCTGGGTCCCGGGAAGCTGCCAAGGCCGCGACCACCAAGAACGAACCTGAGCCGAAAGCCTCCGGCGAAACGGCCCTTTCCAAGGGTGGCAAGGAATTCGAGCTGCAAGTCGTGGGACCGGATGGAAAACCGATACCTGAGGCGACCTTGTGGCTTCGTTCAGACCCTACTCCAACCGCCAAGCAGATTCTTCGAGGCAAGTTTCTCAAAAAGGGTCCGAATCATGTGGATCTGAGCACGGACACCGAGGGCCGACTCGTGATCGAATTGATGCAGGATCCTCGAAATTTCAATCTGTTCATCGAGATTCCGGGCTACGGGCCGTACTGGGCGGGCTGGACATCCATGAGTCATGCTCAGTCAATTCCTCACCGTCTCACGGCAGAGTTGGAGTCCGCCTGGTCGGTGGGCGGGATCGTCGTTGACGATGCAGGGAAACCTGTTGAAGGTGTGACGGTTCGCCCTTCCATCGAATTCAAGAAACGTCCCGGGTCTCTTGAACAGATGGGGATAGGTACGAGTACAAAAACGGATGCCGCTGGCAGGTGGCATTTCGACTCCGTGCCGGACTCGATGAGCGAAGTCCATGTGGAGATCGATCATCTGAAATTCAAGCCGGTACGTCGAGGTCTGGCGCGAACCGATTTCGGCATCAAGCGCGGTCAAGAGCCGACGGGCAAGCTGGTCCTCGAAACTGGTTTAACGGTGATCGGCAAAGTCACCGACGAAGCGGGAAAGCCGATCGTCGATGCGCTCGTCCGAACCAAGTTCTTTAATGATATCCGCGAGGCAAGAACGGGACCCGACGGTGTCTATCGGCTGGCTGGCTGTGAGCCGCTCCCCGCCCGGATCGTTGTGTCCGCGAAAGGGCGGGCAACAGACATGAAGGAGGTCGAAATCGAGCCAGAGATGGGACCCGTCGACTTTCCGATGAAACCGGGAGGCACCGTGCGGGTCCGGGTGTTGGATCAACAGGGCCATCCGGTTCCCAAGGCTCGCATTTTCTTCCAGAGGTGGCGCGGCCTTTTCCAATACTTCGAGTTCGACCATGTCAGCCAATATGCCGACAAGGACGGAGTTTGGGTTTGGCACGAAGCGCCCCTGGATGAATTCCAGGCGGATATCTGTCCTCCAGACGGAATGCAACTGGATAAACAACCGTTGATCGCCCGTGAGAAGGAATTTGTCTTTCGCATGTCGGGCAAGCTCGTCATCGCCGGCAACGTCATCGACGCGGCCACAAAAAAACCAATCAAAGAATTTCGTGTTGTTCCGGGATGGCGAACCGATCAAGGTCAGCTCCATTGGAACAGACGTGCGAACTTTATGGCTCAGGACGGTCATTATGAGATTCGCGAGAATCGAGTCGATTCCCTGGAACTGATACGCATCGAAGCCGACGGGTATCAAGCGGCGGTCTCGCATGAGATCAAGCCCGATGAAGGAACGGTCACCGTCGATTTCGAGTTGAAGCGAGGAAAGAGTGTCGTCGCGAAAGTCATGACGCCTGACTTGCTCCCCGCAAAGGGAGCCAAGGTCGCCTTGGGGATTGCCGGATCACAGATCACTATTAAGAATGGTGAGATCCATGATCTGTCGACGTTCTGTGACCGAGAAACAACCGACGGCTCAGGTCGCTTCCATTTTCCCGCTCAGGATGAGAAATTTCAACTTGTGATCACGCATCCTTCAGGGTTCGCGCATATCAAAGCGACGCCCGACTGGGACTTAACCAGGGTCATCCGGCTGGAGCCATGGTCGCGGGTTGAGGGGACCCTCAAGATCGGACCGACCCTGGCGGCTCATGCCCCACTCGTGATCAACACGAATCGTGTGCATTCCTACGGTGACGACGTGGCGAACATCTCGACGAACTACCAAGCGAGTACCGGACCCGATGGCCGATTTGTATTCGAGCGAGTGATCCCAGGGCGCGGAGTCATCGGTCGCGAAATCAGACTGACCATGGGGCAAGGCTCGTGGATGGTAACCTCATCAAATCAGGTGCACATAGAACTCCCCGCAGGAAAGACCGTCACCGTCGATCTTGGCGGGACCGGCCGTCCGGTCGTGGGAACGCTGCAACCGCCACAGGGTTTCAAGGGGAGGGTCCAATGGAACTACGTTCTCGTGAGCGTTAGGCCTGCCGACCACGAAACGAGAGCCACCGTTTTTAACCTCTGCGCAACCGTCGATCGTGACGGCAAATTCCGCATCGACGACGTCCCCGAAGGGGACTATGTTCTCGATGTTCAATTTCATAAAGATGGGTCAGGCAGTCTGAGGGATTATCGCCTGACCGTTCCCTCGTCAGGCCGTAAAGGTGTGACAGAGCCGATCGATCTGGGAACGCTGAGATCGGAGAATCGATAGAGACTTGACGCGAGCCAGAAAGCCAAAGCATCGCCTCCAATCGAAGTCCTCAATTCTGATTCGTTCTCGTAGGACAGGCCTTGGCCTGTCGAGGCCGTTGCAAACGGCTCCGGCAAGCCAAGGCCTGCGCCACTGGTGGACAAGCCACCAGGACCACCCTACCGGCCTCTTTACTTACTTCGAGCTACTTCAAAAGGCGTGCAGACGTTAATGCTAGAGCGGTTATCGCTTGGATCGCCTACAAAATCCCGGAAGAGCTGAGTGAAATCCCTGGGATTTCTGTGTTAGACGTACTATTAACCAATGCCATGTAGATGGCTGTATGGGGTGGCACTGGTGGCTTGTCCACCAGTGGGCCAAGGCTAGCGCCACTGGTGGACAAGCCACCAGTGCCACCCCAATACGCCCATTGACTTCGACCTGGGGCCTTCCACTCTCTTGCTTTGGGTGTATGCCATCCGAACGGTACTTGCGCTAGATGGTACAAAAGTGACCGATGCCGTACTCCCCCATCTTCGAGAGATTCCGCACCTTGGAGAATTGGATCTCAGCCGCTCGGGTGTCACTGAAGCAGGCGTCGCCCAGGTACGCGAGTGGTTTCCTCGTGCCAGTGTGACGCTGTTGAAGCCTGAAGAATAGAAAGCGTTGAGCGGTAACATACGAGAACCCCATAACCCTGTCGGCACCGCGAGCAGTCGGGACGAGGTACGGGGTCTCTCGGAAGTTACAAGGTGCTCTCCCCTGCTATTCTCTTGGATCATCGGGAGGCGCTGGTTTTCGCGTTCCTCGTACGGATGGGATAATCGGGGCGAGGGAGAGGCTTAGGCGGATTTGCTTTGAGCTGCTCCAAGGCGATTTCGATGGCTTTGTCGAGTTGCGGATCCTTGCCGGCGGCCACGTCAGCCGGCCACTGCTCGACCTCGACGTCGGGGGGGACCCCTTCGTTTTCGACACGCCAGCCGTCTTCGGTGTAGAAGGCGAGGTCAGGGGCGGTGACTTGCCCGCCGTCCATGAGGATCGGGAAGCCGAGGATGCCGACCAGACCTCCCCAGGTCCGGCGGCCGACGAGCGTGCCGAGCTTGAAGCGGCGGAACATCCAAGGCAGCAGGTCACCCCCCGATCCGGCCGTCTCGTCGATGATCATCACCTTCGGCCCGAGTACCGCTGCACCTGGGGTGCGGATCACGTCGCCGTGCCTCATTGCCCAGTAGCTCACAACAGGACGACGCAACATGTCGATGTAATAATCGGCCACTTGCCCGCCCCCGTTGAACCGCTCGTCGACGATGATTGCCTCTTTATCCACTTGAGGAAAGAAGTACCTCTTGAAGTAAGCATGCCCCTGGTCCGCGGTGTTCGGAACGTACACGTAGGCGACTCGCCCGTTCGTTCGTTCATGGACCTTCTTGAGGTTCTTCTCAACCCAGTCGAGGTTGCGCAAGGCGGATTCGTCGGCGATCGGCTCGACGATCATCGTGCGAGCATTGGAACCGTCAGCCTTCGGGCCGACCTTGATCTCGACCCGGCGGCGCACCTTGTTCTCGAACGGGCGGTAGACCTCGGTGTCAGCGGTCAGATCTTCTCCATCCACGGCGAGTAGAAATTCTCCGGGCTTCACGTCGACCCCGGGCGCAACGAGCGGAGCGCGGAGCTGGGTGTCCCAGTTCAGACCCCCGTAGATTGTCTTGAATCGATAACGGCCGTCGGCGACCTCGTAGTCGGCCCCGAGCAAACCAACCGGCACTATCTTGGGATCGTACAACCGCTCGCCACCGCCAAGGTAACTGTGGCCTACCGCCAACTCACTGAGCATGCCGCGAATCACTCGGTTGAGGTCGGCACGCGTGGGCACTTCAGCAAGAAACGGCTCGTACTTGGACTTGATCGCCGACCAGTCCGCCCCGTGCATATTTGGTGCATAGAAATAATCACGATTGATGCGCCAGGCCTCGTTGACAATTTGTCGCCATTCGGCGCGGGGATCGATCCGAATCGAGATCGCGTCCGTCGCTAGTTTTCCCTTGTCGGTCGTGAACTTGCCCGCTTCGACGATCCCCCAGGCCGCCTTGGGGGTGTGGTAGAGAATATGCTTCCGATCGGCCGCAACTCGAAAACCGTCCACCTTTTCGGCGAGCGTCTCTTCCTCACGGCTCTTGAGGTCGAATTTGACCAGGGACGGCGTCCCCTCGAAGGCTTCCCCCGCACGCCCGGGGATCATCCCCACGCGCCGGATATAATAGAGGGTTCCCTCCGTCCCCGCGTTCAACTCCGAAAGGTTGCCCGCCGGAATCGGCAAGGCGAGAATCCGGCTCTCGATCCCGTCGAGATCCACGACGGTCGCCGGGATCTTTTTCTCGGACTTGGTGGACTTTTCGTCCTTGTCCTTATCTTTCCGGTCTTGGGATTCTTTGTCCTTGTCCTTGTCCTTGGCCTCTTCGTCGGTCTCTCCCTCTTCGTCGGTCTTCTTGATGAGAGGGTTCGGTGTCGCCTTAGCGAGTACAGCCACGAAGACGGAATGTGTGGCTTGCGTGTCGGTATTCGACTGGTCGAACCACTGCTTGATCGGACCGGCGTCGGTGGATGCAAGGAAGTACAGGTATTTGCCACTCGCGTCAAAGACCGGCTCCCCCGTATCGGCGAGTCCGTTGGTCAGCTTGTGGCTCCGGTCCTGGTCGACCGAGTAGAGGTTAAGCGACTGATAATAAACTTTGTTGACAAGTGTATACGCTAACCATTTCGCGTCGGGGGACCACTGAAAGGTCATGGTGTTGACCGGGCCGTAGATCGGCTCGGACGCGATCTTCTTTACAGCACCCGAGTCGAGGTCGAGAACGTAAAGTGTTCGCGCGCTGTCGATATAAGCGAATTTTTTGTTGTCCGGTGACCAGACGGGCCGTTCGTAGAACCCTGCGCCTCGGAGCGGGTACGGCTTGGGTTCGCTCTTGCCATCCTGCGACCGGACGTAGAGCGCATATTCACCGGAGGCATCGGAAAAATAGGCGATCGACTTACCGTCGGGAGACCAGGCGGGCGAGCGCTCGTGAACGCCGGTGCTGTGGGAAAGGTTGCGGATATCCCCCTGCTTGGCTGGGACGGTGATGATCTCGCCTCGGGCCTCGAAGACCGCACGCTTGCCTGATGGAGAGATGTCGGCATACCGGATCGACTTTCCCCCCTCCGCATATCGAGGCCGGGTCTCAACGATATCGGCCGCAAGGCCGATCTTGAGCCGCTCGGCCTTGCGGGACTCGGGATCGTAGAGGAAGACCCGGCCCGCCTGCTCGTACACGATCTTCCCCGCCCCGGCGGAGGCCGCCTCCACCGGGAAGTCGTCATGTTCGGTGAGCTGGTCAACCTGCTTGGAGGATGGGTCATACGCGAATAAATTAAACTCGCCGTTGCGATCGGACAGGAAGTAGACCTTGCCCCCCAGCCACATCGGGTACGTGTCGTTGCACCGGCCCTCGGGTTGCGGGACTTGCTCAACGCCGAGGCCGTCGAACTTCAGGATCCAGATGCGAGAATTGCGCCCGCCTCGATAGTGCTTCCACTGGCGGAATGCTTCGGGGAGCGGAGTATAGGCGAGAAACCTGCCGTCGGGCGAATACACGGCGCGCTCGCCACTGGGCACCTTCAGCTCCGTCGGGAAGCCTCCCTTGGTCCCGACCGTGAAAAACTGAGCCCATCGTTGTGTGAACACCGAGCGTTGCGAGGCGAACAGCACCGCGCCTTCGGGCGTAAAGCCGCGGACGACATCCTGACCGGGGTGCCAGGTCAGACGAGTAGGTTCTCCCCCTTCGATCGGAACGACGAAAGCGTCCACGTTGCCGTCATACGCGCCGGTGAAGGCGACGAGCTTGCCGTCGGGAGAGATGTACGGCCCGCTCTCGGCGCCGGGGTGAGAGGTCAGGCGGCGGACGTCAGAGCCATCATGTTTGGCCGTCCAGAGGTCGTCCGCATAGGCGAAAACGATGCGATCGGCGGAAATCGCCGGGTCATGCAGGAATCGAGTATCACGCGTATCCAGGGCGCTCGCTTGGTTGGATACACTCAAGACCAGCAGGAACGCCGAGAGCGAAAACACCGTTCGACAGGGTTGTTTGCTCATGTTCATGGACCTCGATTCCTGCTCGATTTGACCGACGGTTCATGCCATCGATGAGTTCCCCGAGCGGAATCTGTTCCATCACCGATAGCACCTGCGGATATACCACCCGCGAGGGCGCGGTGCAACGCTCTTCCTTTTTTAAGAAGAGCGGTGAGTTACGAGACGGCAGGTCGAGAGCCGGCCGGTCCGATTCGTCGTTGTCACGGACCTCTGCCTTTGGTCTCCCGGTGAGGGGGTCGTCGAACAAGGAGTCAATGCCATGAATCGTTCGGCGACAATCACTCGGACCGTCGCCTCCGACATCGCATGGGGCTTCACACCGTGCGTCGGCGTGTCGGACGAATGTCGCCCCTGCGTTTGCAAATGGGTTGCCTGCGGAATTCCCAGCGACTTCGGGAGGTGTCCGTGGATACCCCACATAGGTTGTCGAGGGCATGTGTTGTGTGGGGAGGCTCTGTAGATAGGTCGGTTGGGCACTCCTCTCAGATTTTTTCGAGTTTTTCTTGCGGATCCTGTAAGAAAGGGCCGCGAGCACCAACGAATACTGTGGGCGGGCGCTACCCGTGTAATTCCGTAAGGTCATGTGAGATCTGCTTCATGAACAACTTGCTTCCCTTTTTCGTGGTCGGCTGCGGTCTGTTGCTCTCGGTTCTGGGAGCTTCAAGGCGGCTCGCCACTTTTCGCGCAGGCGGCGGGGTTGGCCCGGCGGGGGAGCCGACCTTGGATTCGTCGTCGGCCGTGAAAGTGAAGGCGCCCATGATCCTCCGAATTAAACGAATCGGTGGCACCTTTTGGTTTTGCCTGGGGATCGCCACCATCTGGTTTTCCGGTATCCGCGATTCCCGGATCCAGCCGGCTGCATGGATCTGGCTGTGCGTTGGCCTGGTGTGGGTGGTCATCGGTGCTTCGGAGGTCCTCTCCACCGCTCGCCGACGTGTCAGACGACAACTATTGAGCGAGGAAAACGGTCGACTCGCTGAGATCGTGACGCAACATGTCGAGCGAGCGTTCCCAGAGGGGCATGTTGGACTCGTGGTCGGTGTCATCGCCGGGGACGAGGAAATACTGCTGGGCTACGGCGCCTGTCAGGTGGGAGGTTCGCAGCCTCCCGACGCGGACACCGTGTTTGAAATCGGCTCCATCTCCAAGGCCTTCACGGGAATCCTCTTGGCCCAACGGATTGAAAGCGGGGAGTTGGAACTCGACGACCGCATCGCGGAACTGCTACCGGAAGGATGGTCGCTGTCGGAGTCGGCGCGTGAGATCACGCTACGGCATTGCACGAGCCATACGTCGGGATTCCCCCGACTTCCTGCGAACTTGCTTGGCATTTCTGAAGTGTTTCGTCTGCTCTTTGGCGGCGATCCCTATCGCCACTACAGCGAAGAGGAATTTCGAAAGGCGTTAGCAACGGTCAAACTGAAAAGCGAGCCGGGGACCGTGTGGGGCTACTCAAACTTCGCCGCCGGACTCCTGGGGTTCGTTCTCGCCACTCAAGAAGGATCCGATTACGAGACGCTTGTCACAAGCAAGATCTGCCAGCCCCTCGGAATGGACAGAACAGTGATTACCAATGACGAGTGGCATCGAGAACATATGCCCGCAAAATACCGGTCGATTCTCAAGCTCGGTCCGGCGAGTATTGGGCTGGGCAGCAACGAGTGGCAGTTGCCGAATCATCTCGCCGGCGCGGGGGCCATTCGCTCGACAGGCCGCGATATGATGACGTTTCTTAAAGCGAACATGGGCCTCATTCCTACGCCGATCGACGCGGCGATCCAGCGGTCGCACCAGGAATTATTTCAAGAGCGCGCCGATCGGGCGATGGGAATGAACTGGATTCGATCGTTCGAGAGCAGCATTTCGCAGAATATCATCTGGCACAACGGTGGGACCGGCGGCTTCCGAACTTATCTTGGATTTACGGAGGATCATCAATTTGGAATTTTTGCGTTGTCAAATACCGCTATTTTTGTCGACGCATTGTCGATAGAAATCCTCAAAGCACTTGTCCGAGAGTACGGTTCCAGTAGCCGTAGGCCGGTCACGAAGCATGGATAAGAACCTCTCTCAGAATCTCGCCACCACGGTCGACGAGTCAGAGTCAATCTGGAAAATGAGAAATGACATGATGATATCGTGTCAGAATGGCCGGGGACGAGTCTTCGAGGCCCCTGGGATCGGCCGAGGCTTGTCCCGGGGCGTCGCTTCGCTCCTACCCGGCCACCCGCCTTTCCTGATTTCATAGGGCTAACCCTCATCCTGATAATCTCTGAGATCGTCGGGGTTGGTCGACGGCGGCCGGCTCGCCATCGGTGACCGTAGCGGCGGCGTGTTGGTCTTGATCTCCGAGGGTGATCTCAGCGATCGCTCCCTTTCACTCAATCGCCATGATATCAAAAACATGATAATGCCAAGGTTTTAAATCCAGAAACAACCCTTGGGTTTGCATAGCGTCGCCGTTCCGGTCATAGGTTGCCTGGCCGAGCTGGTCCTTCAACCGCCATGTCTTGCCGGAGAGGTCCGTGAAGGGGAGTCGAACATAACACTGGCTCTGATTGTTGGCGAAATTCACGGCGACCACTCTTCGCCCCTCGTCCGGGCCTGGCCCTTGCCAGGCAAAGGCGATGAAGCAATCGGAGGTCCAGTTCCCATCCCAGGCGGCCACACAATCCAATAATTGCCAATGTCCGTCGAGGATGACGGGGTTACGCAGAACTGTCAGGAGTTGGTCGTAGAACCGCTGCAACTCCTGGTCGATGGGTTCCTCCGGTTCCCGGCTCAGATGAACCGAAATGCGCGTTTTGCGACCCTGAAACTGGCCGCGTTGAAAGAAGCGGAGACCCGGAGAGAGGTAGGTGATGACGGCGGCGGCCTCGTGGATCCCCGGTGGGAACGTCGAGGCGGCTCGCGGTTCGTCGTGATTCTCCAGGAAGCGGGCCAGCTTGTCCTGGTAACCCATTCCTGCTCGAAAATGCTCGCGAACGGGCCTGGCGTGACGGTCGCGCAACCGGTCGTACAGGCGTTTGTCGTAGGTGTAGTCGAATCCTTGTTGCTGCAAGGTCCACTCGAGATCCCAGTAAACCTCGGCCATGAGGCGGAAGTCGGGAGCAATCGCCCGAACGCGCCGGATCGCCTTCGGCCAGAAGGGCTGGGACGAGATCCCCCAGGTTCGCTCGAAAATCTCAGGCAAAATGAGCATCGCCATGTCGCAGCGCACGCCGTCACACTGGCGGGCGAGCTTTAGAAGCTCTCCGATCATCGCGTCCTGCGTCGCCGGGTTGCCATAGTTGAGCTGGAGCGCATCGGGCCAGGCGGGGAAAAAGGGATCGCGTCCATACGCGAAGAGGCGATGGCCACCGCGCCGCTTGATCCAGGTATAGTTCGCAGGAGCTCGGCTGAGATCCAATTCCGTCCCGAGGACGTAATAATCGGGATGCTCCTCCACCCAGGGATGATCCAGCGCCGTATGGTTGGGGATGAAGTCGAGCATCAACCGAAGGCCGCGACTTCGGAGTCGTTCCCTGAGCCGGGCGAGCGCGGCATCACCCCCCAGGGCCGGATGCACCGTGTAGCCGGTAATCGCGAACCCTGAGCCGGCGATATCCTCGTCGGTCAAGTCAGGCAAGGTCGCTTCGAACTCCCTCCGCCATTCAGGATGCCTGCGCGAGATCTCACGTCCGGCCGGCCCGGTTTGCCAGACGCTCAGGAACCAGACCCAGTCGAACCCCAGCTTCGCGATTCGGTCCAGCTCGAGGTCCGGGATGTCGTCCAGGGTGGCCGCCCGGCCCAGCTTCCGGGACAACTCCGTCAACCAGACACGAGTGTTGACCTGATAAAGTGAAGTATACCTTGGCATTGCCATCGGCGTGGACCTTCTTTGGTTCAACAAAATCAGCCGCGACGGGGTAGCCCGCCGCTACGAACCGGCATGGGCATTCTTCGAATCGAGGCCGGCGGGTTCACTGAGGACCAGTGCACAAAAAGAGCGTGCCCAGGATGGAAACGAGGCCGTAGGCTCCCAGGAATTCTTGTTCGTCGAGCATCTTCGACAGCACTCGGCGGAGCTTGGACTCATCCAGGATGGCGATGAGCCGGCGCTCCGCAGGTCCGGGCTTTCTCGGGTTGTGGATCGCGGCGTAACGCTCGGTACGAGCGTCGAGGAATTAGCGTCAATTGCTGTTGGTCGAAGTCCGGATCGACGGGCGTCAAGGCAAGGTCCCACGCGGCTTACCACGGATACTCCCACTTGTCCGACATCGAGACAGTCCAGCATATTCGGATTCTATTTCCTTTTTTCAGTCGCGCCAATCGGTCGTGCAGCGCACGCGACGCGCTCTCCGCTGCAACTTCATCGGTGCCAGGAAGGGCTTGGCTCCTCGTCCATCATGTCGATTCTACCTGCTCCACGACCTCCGGTCTCGGGTCCGCGTCGCCCCCCTCATTTACCGACATCGGTCGCTTCCATTGACTTTGAAGTTGACAGGGAGTCGGACCTACACAACAATAGGTACGTACGAAAGGGTAAGGTGAGCCAGGGGGAGGCGCTATGGCCGGACGGAAGGTGTTGGCGATCACCGAGCGGCAGTTCGCCGTACTTCGGGTGCTCTGGGAGCACGGACCGCTCTCGGCGCGCGGGCTGATGGAGTACCTCCCGCGCGGCGACAGGCAGCCCTACACCACGGTGTTGGGTCTGCTCCAGGCCATGGAAAAGGCGGGGCTGGTCGATCACGAGAAGCAAGGACTCGTCCACGTCTACCGGCCTACCGTGACACGGCAGCAGGCCACCGGCAACCTTCTCTCCGACTTCCTGGCGAAGTTCTTCCACGGCTCGGCCGAGCAGTTGATCCTGGGCCTCGTCGATGCCAAGGCACTGGCGCCGGATGAATTGAGTGCGATTGAGACCCGGCTCGCGGACGCCGGCGACAAGGAGGCTTCGCAAGGACAGGATCAGGAAGCGAGCGCGAAGGCCAGGGCGAAGGGGCGGAGGAAGTCACCATGAGCGAACTCGCCGAGAGCTGGGCCATCCTCTGCTTGACTCTCCTGGTTGAGTGGTCGATCCGTTGGGGAGTCGTCCTCGCTGGGCTGGCGGCCTGGCTGACCCTGCGTCCCCCGAAGAGCACGGGAATCCGGCACCTGATGTGCCTCGCAGTGCTGGCCGCGGGGCTCCTTCTGCCGGTTGGACCTCGCTGGGGGCTTGCCGTCGTCCCCTGGCCGGCGAAGAGGGAGCCGGCCGTCAACGCAACGGCGGCCGCCACCCCGGTGGTGATTAAAGAGCCGCGCGACGAGGTGACGGCCGGCTCGCCGGATCCGGCCCAACCAGAATCCAACGACCACGCCAGGGTCGCCGGCCCTCGAACGGACGCAGCGCGAGAGTGGGCTGTTTGGCATCGGTTTCCGGTGACCTTCGGGCCGCGGAGTGGTTGGCGCCTCGCGGCCCTCGTGACGGCCGGAGCCTGGGGCGCGGTTGCTCTCCTCTTGCTGCTGAGGTTAGTCGGTGGCTGGCTCACTCTTGCTCGCTTGAAATATGAAGCCATAAACATCGGTCGCGAGTCGGCCCGCCTGATCGAAGAGTGCCGGGCGGCACTCGGGTTGTCGAGGCCGGTGCGGATCGCCTCGCACGAGGCGATCGCCTCCCCGATCGTCGTCGCGGGCACCCCGCCCGTCGTTTTCGTTCCGGCCGACTGGGACGACTGGCCCGAGTCTCACCGGAGAGCCTGCCTGCTGCACGAGTTGTCCCACCTGGCTTGCTACGACGATTGGACCAAGCTCGTCCAGGAGCTCCTCCGCATCCCGTTTTTCTTTCATCCTCTTGTCCGCTGGCTGCTCGGCCGGCTCGACCTCGAGCGGGAACTCCTCGGTGACGAAGCGGTCGTGAGCCTCGGTTCCGATCCCGCTTCTTACGCGAGGCTTCTCTTTGACCTGGCACGCCGCCCCAGCCGTCTCGCTCTCGTCAGGACTTCGGTTCGTCGATCTCTGCTCCCCTTCCTCGACCACCGTACCATCCGGGTTCGGATCGAGAGACTTCTCGAGGATCGTATGCCAAGGACGTTTTCTCGGCGGTCTGACCGATCGACCCTCTTGCTCGGTGGCGTGCTCATCACCTCGGCCTTGCTCCTGGGCGGGGTTCGCGTCCAGCGCAGCGCCATGGCCGGCCAAGCTCAGCCAGCCATCGTCACCGACGCGCTGTCGCTTCACGGCCGCCTGGTCGATGCGGCCGGCTCGACGGTCGCCGGCTCGACGTTTCTCGGAATCTACGAAGGGCGGATGCTCTGGCCATCCCTCGGACCGGAGATCACGACCGACGCCCACGGTGAGTTCCGGGGCGACTTCTTGCTGCCTCCGGTGCCGAACCTGTCGATCAACCCGGGCGATCGCGTGCGGTTAATCATCCGATTGCGCGACGGGTCCAAGCACGAGATCGCTTTCGTTTTCACCAAGGACCGCGCCGTCACCATCAAGCTGCCCATTGACGCGAAGCCGCCTACCGGCGTGACCGGTCCCCGCGACGTCGCGTCCGGGGAGCTCGCCGGACGCGTCGTTGACGCGGATGGCAAGCCGATCGAGGGGGCCGAGGCCGACGTCTGGACCTTCTTCCCCGGCAACGAGGCGAAAACCGACTCCGAGGGCTTCTTCCGCATCCCGAGGCTCGACAAGCGCGATCCCGACCCGAACGTCGAAGTCGTCATCCGTAAGGCCGGGTACACCCCGCAATTCTTTCTATCCCGACCCACCGGTCGTCCCGGCTGGGTGATCGTCCTGAGAAACCATTCCTATTTCGAGGGCCGCGTCGTCGGCTCCGACGGCAAGCCGGTCCCTGGTGCCCTCGTGCGCGCCAACTCCGGACCGAAGCAGACCGCCGGCGAACTCTGGACCGAGGCGACCACGGATGATCATGGGCACTACCGGATGTACGCCCAGCCCGATGTTTATGACTTCCAGGTCCGTGCCCCTGGTGTCGGCGTGGCTCGTCTGCCGAAGACGGCCCTCGACCCCGATGAGGTCAAATCGCTCGACTTCCGTCTCGATCCTGGAATGACCTTCCGCGCGAAACTGATTGACAGCCTCTCGGGCGAACCCGTGCCGGACGTGCGCCTCCGTGCGCTCTGGAACCAGCCAGGGGTAGAGGGCCGTTCGGACCAGGATGGGATGGTGACGATTCCGAGCATGATGCCAGGCCGGTTTGAATTCGGGGTCGAAACCCCGGATTACGCTCGGTGGTGGTCGGCCGAGGCCGTTAGCCCCTCGAAGCGCCTCGACAGACCTGCGGGCAGCGACTGGCAAAGAAACTTCGACGACATGGACTTTGACCTCGCATCGGGGATGAGGCCGGTGACGATCACCCTCGAGCGTGCGGTCACGATCACGGGTAGGGTTGTCGACCCCGACGGAAATCCGGTTGCGGGGGCCTCGGTCGATGCGGCCCTGAGTGGCACCGGTAATTCCCTCACGGGTGACGGGCGCTTCGCTGTCCGCTCCGACACCACCGGTGTGTTCAAGCTCGTCCTGCCCGCCAGCGGCCCTCACGGATACAACCTGGTCGCTCACGACGGCCAGTACCTCGAGTGGCGGCGCTGGGCCAATGGTGTGCTGCCGGTCATCCATACTCAACCCGGCGAGGTGCTGAAAGACATCGAGATCCGACTCAGCCGGCCGGCCACCGTCCGTGGCCGGGTGATCGATTCGAAGGGTCGCCCGGTCGCGAAGCACGAGGTTCGCGCCAGCGCCGTCGACCTACTCGAGAACCGCTACTTCGATCCGACCGTCTCAACGTCGGATGACGGAAGCTATGAGCTGAAGTTCGTCCGCCCTGGAAAACAGCGCATCCAGATCGCCCCGTTTTGGCTCGATCCTCGACAATCGCCCCGGGGAAGCAGCTACGAGTTGAACCTGACACCCGGCGAATCAAAGAAAGGCGTGGATTTCCGCCTCCCGGAGCGCGTCGAAACGAATTGAAGTTGTCCTGCAGGTCGCGGGTAATTCCGAGACGCACGATGACTTGGGTGTCCACGCCCGGGATCTGGCCCAGCCACTTCGGCGCGGCTGGACCGTAGTCCTGATTCAAGGGCGATTTCTGCTTGAGTCTCTCCAGGCCCGACAATCTTACAGCTTCAGAACCGACGTTCCAGAAGGCCAAGCGTCAGTGGATTTCCAGGTGTCCATGGACTCGCTCATATCTGCAGGGTCTCAAAGACAGTGGGGACGAGGCCCGAAAGCCCCGTCCCCACACGTCGCACAATCGTGATCCGTTCCTTACATCATGATTGCGGGAATACGGTCTTGGTCTCGGTGGACTTCTTCGTGACGGTGTCGTTGGCGTTGACGACGAACCAGTCTCCGGTTGCCGCCGACGTGTTGCTCAGAGCGTTGACCGCCAGGTCGTTCAGGACCGTCGAGTTCTGCAACACGACCGTACCGTTGAGGCCGCCGCCGTTGAGAATGTGGCTGACCCGGTCGGCGTAGGAGGAGGCCGACGACCACTCCGCCAGGAGTTGATCCAGAGCCGAGAGGTTCGAGTCATACGTCGTGCTGCCGCTAATCTGGAGGGTCGAGCCGTTGCCCAGCAACGTGTCCGCCCCGCTGCCGCCAATCAGCACCACGCGGCCGCTGCCCGTGGCGGAAAGGGTATCGGCCCCACTGCCGCCGAGAAGGATGGCGGTGCCGCTGCCGGTGACGCTCAGGGTATCGTTCCCCGAACCGCCGATGAGCCGACTCTGAGCTGATCCGGATGCCGTCAGGGTCGAGGTCCCAGAGAAACCCGAAGCGTTGACCGTACGTGCCACATCGTTGTTGGTCAGCGTCAGTATGGCCTGTTGAATCCCCGAAAGGCCCATCGACAACCCACCGGTAGCGGTGAGTTGGCTGTTGGAAAGAGTGATGTCGGCATCCTTGGAGATGACGATCTTATTGCTGCCGCCACCACCGGCGATCGTGCCAGTGCCGGTCCAGCCGCTGAGCGTGAAAGTGTTGTTAGAAACGCCGCCGGTGAGGTAGGCCTGGTTCACACCCGAGAGACTCACGGTGGGTCCGCCGGTGGTGGTGAGTTGGGTGTTCGCCAGGG
>Ga0153954_1000540_pt1 | contig 29287 bp, 20 predicted proteins | sample TSFL038MetaG_FD_102277 | JGI IMG/M metagenome (GOLD analysis project Ga0153954, IMG submission 102277) | Attine ant fungus gardens microbial communities from Florida, USA - TSFL038 MetaG | ecosystem: Host-associated > Fungi > Mycelium > Unclassified | place: USA: Florida, Wekiwa Springs State... | reverse complement strand
GTCGATCGCTCGATCGACGGCCCGGGCGAGTTCATCCAGACCAACGTGGTCGGCACCTTCACCCTGCTGCAGGAGGCCCTGCGCTTCTGGCGGGGCATCGACGCGCAACGGCAGGCCAATTTCCGGCTTCTCCACATCTCGACCGACGAGGTGTACGGCTCGCTCGGCGCCGAGGGCCTGTTCACGGAAACGACGTCCTACGCACCGAACTCGCCATACTCGGCCAGCAAAGCCTCCTCGGACCACCTGGTTCGTGCCTGGCGGGAGACCTACGGGCTGCCGACGATGGTGACGAACTGCTCCAATAATTACGGGCCATATCATTTCCCTGAGAAGCTCATCCCGCACATGGTCATCAAAGGGCTGGCGGGCGAAGCGATGCCGGTCTATGGCGACGGCCTGAACGTCCGCGACTGGCTCTACGTCGAGGACCACGCGCGCGCGCTGGCGCTGGTGCTGGAAAACGGCGCAAGTGGCGAGACCTATAACGTCGGAGGGCGCAACGAGCGCACCAACAAGGAGGTCGTCTCCGCCATCTGCGACCACCTCGATCAGCTGGTGCCGGCAGCCAGCGGGCCGCGGCGCCGGCTCATGACCTTCGTCAAGGATCGTCCGGGACATGATCGTCGCTACGCGATCGATGCATCAAAGATCGAAAGCGAGCTGGGCTGGCGCGCGCGCGAGACGTTCGAGACCGGTTTGGCAAAAACTGTGAAGTGGTACTGCGAGAACCGCGACTGGTGGCAGCCGATTCTGGCCCGCGGCTACAAGGCGGAGCGCATCGGCCTGGCCCAACATACCGGCTGACCGGCGGCGCCGCGTTGGCTGGCGGCAGGAGTGGCGCGCTTGCCATCCTCATACATCCGCATCTCCATGCCCGCGGACAACCTTGAATGGCGCGATGGCATGGCGTGGCCCAGGCAGCGGCGTCGGTGAGTCGGCGCCGAAACAAATCGCGTTATCGCGCGAGAGCCTCTTCGTCGCAGACCACTGCCACAGCGTCTTCCATCTGTTCAATGAATGAGGATTGTGTCGATACTACCACAGGCTTCTGCTGCGGAGCATCCGAGGCATAATGTTTCATAAAGAGACGCATCACGTGATTCACACCGGTTTCGTTCACGGATCGCAAATCCTTTGCGAAATATGCACCGCGGCTGAAGTTGCCGGTAATGATCTCATACGATGGGAAATAGGCGACGCGCTCGTGACGTGACAACTCCTCGCACGCGACGCGCAACACGGACTTGGAATAGGTCGTCGACACCAATGCGCTTCTGTCCTCGAAGGTCGCGACCAGCGGCACCGGCGACACCGTCAAGATGAAGCGGGCCGCCGGGTTTCGCTTGAGGATATACGTGATGGCCGCGCTCATGTCCCCGATCACATCGTCGGCCGAGAAGTTCACGAAGACATGCTGGTCCGGGTCGTACGTGCCGCCTGCGACGCCCGGGCAAAGCGGATAGATTGCGCCGTCGGCCTTCGACATCCACGCCTCGGTCAGGCCCAGCGTGAATACGAATACGTCGAGTTCCTCGATGGCGCGGCGGATGGCGGCGAAATGCTGCGATCGATCGGCCTCGTATTCCCTTCTTGACGCAAACCCATCCGGCTGAATCTGCGGCCGAAACGGATCGATCAAGCGTCCGTCCTCGCGAGGCCATACGTCATCCATAGGCACAAACTCGCCGTAGGCCCGGCTCAACAACTGCCGCAGTTGTCGCGCCGTGTAGATGTTGCCATAGCGAGCCGTGAACAGGCCATATCCGAACGGCTCGACGGCAGCCCCATGCAGCACCGGATGCGCTGTCTCGGTGACGAAGTAATTGAAGCCGGAACCATGGAGGTGCCTCGCGATATGTTGCGCGAAGCAACTCCCCGCGGTTGCCACCTTGTCCTCTCTGGTAATCCGAAATTTCGGTCGGACAACAGGATCCACATCTTCTGGGGCAACACCGGCGACCGCATTGCGCCAGAAGCAGTGCGGGGGCAACGACTTATAGGGATGCATGCTGGCTATCCTGGGCCTTGTTCCGATGGTGGGTGGCGGCGGCGTCGATCGCACAAAGCTGCTCGATCACCATCTCGCCATAGCTGCCATTCGCGTGAACGGGATCGCCGGCATACAGCTCCTTTCGAAGGCAGCCGGTCTCGTCCATCGCGTCGTCCGGCACCGGCAGGAATGTCACCCCCGTCTCCCCACACACTTCGCTTTGAGCGGAGGCTTGGAGCCACCACAACTTGTACCGCAACGCGATGGGACTGATCCCGAACTTTTCAAGCTGCTCGTTCAATACGCGACCAGGATGCTTCATGATGAATTCCTCGTCCTTGATCGGAGGAGGAAGGCACATGACGCATATCGGAATATCCGTGATCGAGCGGATCCATTTGACGAAAGAACGAACCGCGGAGACGCGCGTTCGCATGATGCCCACGAAGAGGTCATACGGAAGGATCTCACAGTCTTTCAGCATCGATAGATAGTCCACCCCGACGATGGGCGACGCTTGGATGGCCTGCGGAGGGATCACGAAGTCAAACGGCCGCTCGTGTTGTGCCAGCCCCAAAACGATATGGTCGCCGCCGCCGATGGTGCAGAATACCAGCTCCGGCGCCGGATCGGCGCGCACGCTTGCACGGAACGCCGCCGCGAATTCGGCATTCACGTCGAACTTGCCAGCCGACACATTCACGATTGGCGTGTAGTCGAGGAATGACAACAACGTCAGCTCGACATCGAGCCTGCGCAACAAAGCTTGGTTCTTCGCCGCCTGAATGACCGCCCCGAGATGGCTCGCGCCGAAACCCACTATTCGCTTCATGAACTACCGCCGATGGGAACACCAGACGAACAAGTCTAACGGAGCTTGCTGACTTCGATATGACACTGTCATGAATACGACGCCATGCCATGTTGGTCGAAAGCCCGCCCGGTCTCGAAAATGTTAACATCGCATGTTATCGGCGATGCACATTTGCTAGCTCAGACGAGCGAGGTGCCATGCGAGGCCTGCTTCCGGTGGTCGTCTTTCTTTGCGTCGCCTCGGCGGCCGCTGCGCAATCCGCAAGTGCGCAGACCTGCCCGACCACATCAACGAGCGAGACGACAGTTCCCGCCACACCGCCAGCCATCAACGACGACCGGATGGGCAAGGTTCAGCGCCTGCTCAGCGCCGCGCCACAAGCGGCCGTAAGCCTGGGCGATTCGATCATGCAGGGTTGGCCTCCAAGCCTGCTCGAAAAAGCTCTTGGAGTGCCTGTCGTCAACGCCGGCTTCGGCATGGATCGCACACAGCACACCCTGTGGAGGCTGGACAACCTGCACTGGGACGGGCAGGCCACGAAATATGTGCTTCTCCTGGTCGGGACGAACAATCTCGGCTGGCAGCCTTGCGACGTCTACGCCGGTGAGATGACGGTGGTCGAGAAGGTCCACCAGATCTTTCCGCGAGCGACCGTGATCGTAACGGGCGTCCTGCCTCGCGGGGCGAACCTGAGCGAATACGATGAGAGAATCCGCGGCATCAACGCGCTGCTGCGCAGTCACGCAAAAGAGCACAAGTACCTGTTCTTTGACGCTCACGATGCCTTTCTATGCGAGCGGAAAAGCCCTTGCCGCTTGTTTACCCCCGGGTTGTTGCACCTCGCACCGGAAGGGTACGATCAACTGACATCGATGCTGGAACAGTTTGTGCACGAGGGGCAGCCGCGCAACTAGTCTTAGTAATACTGCGTAGCCCGGATGGAGCCACCGGGTCCGCGAAGCGCGGCCCGATGACAGGCTCCGCGCAATCCGGGTTCGTCGCACGCGGCGAGGCCGTCCCGCATTACGCGCTGACGCGCTCCATAGCGCGTCGGAAGACGCGCGTGAACGCGCTTATGCGCCCTACAAGCGCCATTTCGGCGACGCCCGGCCTGCCGTTCTAGGCGACGGGCAAGGGTTCCCGCTTGGTGGCGGGCGTCTTCGATCGATCGACCAGCCGCGTCGTGCTGTAGCCCGGCACCGTATCCACGAGAAAGACCTCGCCGCCTGCCGCTTCGACGATCTCCCGTCCCACGACCTGCTCGAGCCGGTAATCGCCGCCCTTGACCAGAACGGTCGGCTGCACCTCCCGAATAAGCTCCAGCGGGGTATCCTCCTCGAAAATGACGACCAGGTCGACCGCCGCGAGTGCAGCCAGCACCTCAGCGCGGGCTCCCTCATGTTGAATCGGCCGCGCTGGCCCCTTCAGTCGAACAACCGAGCTGTCGCTGTTGAGGCCGACCACCAGGCGATCGCAGGCTCCGCGTGCCTCGACGAGAAGTTTGATGTGTCCAGGGTGAAGGAGGTCGAAGCAGCCGTTCGTGAAACCGACCCGCAGACCCTGACGCCGCCACTCGGAGAGCCGCTCTTGCAGCGCCGGCCGGTCGAAGACGACCTTCTGCTCGTTGGCAAGCGTCGAGGCTGGAAGGATGCGCGAGCGCAGCTCGGCGGCAGTCACGCTTGCCGTGCCGCGCTTGCCTACGACCACGGCAGCGGCAGCGTTGGCGACGCGGACCGCCGGCTCGAAATCCGAGCCCATGGCCAGCAGAATTGAGAGCGTGGCGACAACCGTATCGCCAGCACCGGAGACATCGCGAACTTTGACGGGATAGGCGGCCAAGTGGATCGGCTCCGCCCCTGTCGCGACCAAAGTCATTCCATCCTCGCTGCGGGTCACCAGCACAGCCTCGCTCTCGACCTGACGGCAAAGCTCGGCGCCAGCGGCCGCAATCTCGGCGCCGCTCACGGCCTTACGTCTGGTCGCGTCAGCCAGCTCCTTGCGATTGGGAGTGATGACGGTGGCACCGCGATAGACAGAGTAGTCGACGCCCTTGGGATCGACGATGACGGGCTTCCCCAGCTCCTTGGTCGCCTGGATGATTTCCCTGACCACACGAGGCGTCAATACGCCTTTGCCGTAGTCGGAAAGCACGACGGCGTCCGCGCGCGGCAGCGCCGCGACGACATGGTTGATCACGGCCTGCTCGGTGCTCGCGTCCAGCGGCTTTACGAGCTCCCAATCCGCGCGCAACAAATGGGTGGAATAGTGCTCGGAAACGAAGCGCACTTTTCGCGTGGTCGGTCGCGACGCATTTATCACCAGATACGGCTCTATGTTCGGCTCGGCACCCAACCGCGACATGAGCCGGCGCGCTCCGTCATCTTCACCGACCACCGCGACGAAGAGACAATTGGCTCCCAGCGACGCTATGTTGCGCGCAACGTTGCCGGCGCCGCCGACGACCTCTTCCTGGCGGCTGACTGCGATGACGGGCGTAGGCGCCTCGGGCGATATCCGCGAGACGTCCCCGTAGACGAAATCATCGAGCATGATATCGCCGACACAGAGAACCGTTTGGGCGCTGAGCTTCGAGAGAAGGCTCTCAAAATCGAACATCTTTCGCTCCAGAGGTCACGAATCCACCAAATCGGCAGCCCCGGCCCGCACTGGCTCTTCTTTCGTCAGTGCCGGATCCGTCAGCGCGGCAGTGAGGTGGTAGAGGCTGGTCGCTGGCGAAGGGGACACCGCCCAACTCCCATCGGGATTGACGCGCTCTCGCCAAAGCCCGGGCCGAACGCCATCGAGAAGACGCCAAAGGCCTGCGAACGCCGTGCAACAAGCCTCCGCCGCTCCGCTTTCTCGCCTGATCTCACCCTTTATCCGTTCGGTCTGCGGCCACAGGCGAAATCCGCCCGACTGCAGCGATCCGTCCCTCCAGACGCCATCAACGACCAATCCTTTGGCTGCATCGACACCAAAGCCGTCAGCAAACCTCAGGAGCGCAGATGTCGTCCCGACGATCTCGGATCGCACCGGCTTCCCCGCGGAGCTGGCGGCCTTGGCATATCGATCGAGCAACCAGACCCATTCGAAGTGATGGCCGGGCTCGATAAGGTACTTGGCGTGCTCGCGAACAGGAACCAAGTCCTCGTCGAAAAACTCGGGGAGCGCACCGTCGTCCGTCTGAAAGAAGCGATCAAGAAACAGATCGACCAGCTCTCGCGCATGATCGAGGAAAACCGCGTCGCCGAAGGCCTCATGCGCAGCCAGCACGGCCTCCAGCAGATGCATATGCGGATTCTGGCGACGCGGCTGCGCGGGCGGGACGCTCTCTTCGAAGCCTCCGCGCGGATGGCGAAACGTGGCGACGATGTAGTCAATAAGGCCGAGAGCCTCAGCTCGCATCGACTCGCGCTTGGCGACCGATGCTGCGGTAGCAAAGGCGAGAAGCACGAACGCATGATCGTAGAGGTCACGCGTGACATCGATAGGCTTATTGTCCAAATCAAAGCGCCAAGCAAAACCGCCCTCTCGCAGGCGCGCCGGGCCTTTCAGGAATTCGAGCCCAAGCTCGACGGCGTCCCTTGCTCCTGCAAATCCCTGGCTTGCCGCCACGGAGAAGACGTAGGTCTGCCGCGCCGCCACGCGAAGGCGGCGAAAATCGGCGCTACAAGTCAACGTCCCCGAATCAAGGTGCTCGAGGAAACCGCGCCGCTGCCAATCGACACCGTGCTCGAGCCAAAGGGGCCAAGCCTGCTCGTGCAGCCACTGAAGGCCCCGTCGAGAATTTTCGGTGACAGACTCGGCTGCATGGCGCATGCCGGCGGGGCCGAAGCCGTATTCCATGTACTCCCAACCTTGTTCCTTTCCTGCACGCCGAGACCCGGGCGGCAGGCTCGATCAGACCTCGTGCGGAAAGCGGCCTTCCGCCGCGCCGTGCATATCGTAATGCGCCTGCGCGGACTCGATCTCGCCGAACTCGATTCCCTCGGCGATGTCCGGGTATTTTGCGAGATACCATTTCTCGTCGATGACGACCTTCCCGGCCCTGCGGCCTTCGAAGTAGCCGCTCGACACGAAATGCTCCTTCGCAGAACCGCACGCTCCGGCCTGGATCGCCTCGTCGACATCCGGATATGCGCCGCGGTACCAGGCCTCGTCCACCGGAACGGAACGCAAGAAATACCTGATCAGCGACGTCAACTGATCCAGCGTCAACGTCACTTCCACGCGTGACTTCACGTCGGCGACCCCGACCTGCCGCATCAGCAGATCGAACGGAGTGACATAGTGCGATATGCGAACCTCTTTCATTTTGTCACCAGACTTTCCTGCGAGTTTCTGTTCATTACGAAGCAAAGACTATGCCGCGACCTAACGCGAGCATCTTTCGACAAACCGGAACGAGGTGCGAAGGGTCCAATTGCTCGAGACAAGCAACCCCTCGATAACAATCCTCGCGTTTCGACAAGTAACAAGGCGCGCAGCTCATGTCGCGTCTGATCGCGACCGCGACATCTCCCATAGGCCCCCATTCCCGCGCGTCGATGACACCGGAATGAACGCCAATCGTCGGAACGCCCAGGGCCGCAGAAATGTGCTTTGGCCCGCTGTCATTGCCTATGAACATCGCGCACGAGTCGAGAAAGTAGGGAAGCTCGCTCAAGTGCAGTTTGCCGACCAGAGTGTGGACGCGCGCCGGCTCCATCACATGCTCCATGACCCGCTCGGCAATCGGGGCCTCGTCCGGTCCTCCGATCAGCGCGACGTCGACATCGACGGCTTCTAAAAGCACATTGATGATGACAGCAAAATTACGAGGAGCCCATTGTTTGTTGTCATTTCCGGCGGCCGGATGCACGCACACGATCCGACGATCGTAAAGTCCGAGAGTGCGCAAGCGGGAAATGACCGGGACCTGACGGACTGACCAATCGCTTCCGCGCTTGATCGTGCTTCGCTCCGATGAGCCGGCGGTGACGACCGTCTCGACCAGATTGAGCAGGTCGTCGGACACGTGCTGCCGCTTGCCCGAGCGCTGGTTGTCGCCGTCCCAGGTCAGCGCAACGTCGAGCCACGGAAACTGCGTCCGAAAGTCGAATCCTGCCGTCAATTTTGCGCCGGCGAGCTGCAGCAATTTGCGGGTGTCGGTCTGTTTCCTCAGGTCGATCGCCAGATCGAATGCGAGCGGCGCGAGCTCCTGCTGCAGCGCGTCGAGCCGGTCCTGACCGATCTCGGTCTGCCCCAAGGCGGAGCGCGCGTGAAAGAACTCGAATGCCATGATGCGATCGATAGCCGGCTCGAGGCCCGCCAGGTGACGAGCGGCCGGCGCGGCCAGCATGCAGAGCTCGGCATTCGGGAAGGCTTCCTTGAGCCGTCGCACCGCGGGCAGCGAGGTGATGAAGTCGCCGATGTGATCAACTTTTACGACGAGAATCCGCTTCACGTCCTGCCGCCGATACAGCGGCCGGCCGGTGAACACAGCCTCGGCCGGCTCCTGCTCGGCTTGATAGTTGTCCTGGTTCTTGTCGAGGTAAGGATGAAAGTACGGATCGCCTTCGAGACCCAGGTCGCCCCAACGCTCGTCGAAGGCGCTCACATCGTGCTCGTCCTTCATCGTATGGCGACTGGCCTGCTCGTGGTGGATGAGCGTGGCATGCGGAGTGAATACGCACTTCAGATTTTTGGCATGGGCTTTCAAGCAGAAATCGAGATCGTTGTTGGTAACCGCGTGCGCCTCTTCAAACCCTTCCAGCGCCTCGAATGTTTCCCTTTTCACCAACAGGCACGCGCCGGTGACCGAGATGACATCCCGCGCCGTCAAAGCCAGGCCGAAATAGCCGGGATCGTCTTCGGGGCAGAATCGGAAGGCATGGCGGGCGATGCCGGAACCTGCCAGGAACATGCCGGCATGCTGGACCTTGCCGTCCGGGTAAAGCAGCTGCGGGCCGACGATCGCGACATCCTTTCGCTGTAGATGGTCGAGCATCGCCTCGAGCCAGTCCGGCTGGGTAACTTCGATGTCGTCATTGAGGAACAGAAGGCAATCGCCCGACGCCTCCCGGGCGCCGATATTGTTGAAGCGCGACCAGTTGAAGCTCTCGAGAATCTCCACGGTGACGTCGGCATTGGCGCGGAGCCACGCCTTCCACTCGCTGGTCTCGTCCTTGATGTTGTCGATGCAGACGATCTCGATATTCTTGTAAGTGCTGATCGTCCGCAGGCTCTCGATGCAGCCCTTGATCAGCCCGCGCGCCGCAATGGTCGGAATGATGATGGACACCAGCGGGTTGCCGTATGTGCCGGCCCGATACTTGTAGGTGCGCTTGATCCGCCCGGCATCGATCGTCCAGTCGAGCCCGCGGCGCTTCATCGCGCCTTTCAGGGCCTTCACTTCCGTCGCCTTCTGCTCGTAATTGTCGGCACCTCTCTCGCACAGCACGCGACGGACGTGCGTGACCTTGTTGGCCATCTCGGTGCAGTGCAGGGCCAGGTCGTAGTTCCCGATCAGCCCGTCGGGCGCCAGACGCTCCATACGCCGCAGCAGGCCGGCGGCGGCGCACCACGGGCGGCCGATATAGTTGGTCGATAGCAACAAGGTCGGAGACCAGTCCGGCTTGAAGAAGGCTTCCGTCCGGCTGGTCGCGATGTTGGGACGCCGTTCATCCGCATAGAGGAAGTCGCAGGACTCGTCCTCTCCGGCCATCATGGCGAACTCGAACAGCGCGTCGATCGACAGCTCGTCGCCGGCGTCGAGAGGCAGGACCAGATCCCGGGGACGCAAGCCCGCGAGCAGTTCCTCCATCTGCGCTTCGCCCGGAAACCAGTGCCCTCGCGACCACAGATCCGGAACCTCAGCGCGGTTGATCACGCCCTTGGCCTTGTCGTCACCCGAAACGACGACCGCCCAGTCCTCGTAGGATTGGGCGGCAATCGAGCGCAGCGTCTTCGCCAGTTCGCGCGCGTTGCTGCGACGGCAATGCACGAGCACGACGACACGTGGCCGGAGCTTGAGCCCACGCACGACCGCCCGACACAGCATCGATTCCGCCGCCGGCAGACGGCGCCGAAGGCTCCAGGGGCCGGGACGCTCCGCCGCGCTGGTCACGTCGATCGCGAACGCGATTTCCTGCTTGTGCCCGGACTTGGTGCCGATCTGAACAGCGACGCGGTGGGGCCCCTCCGATAGCGAACGGTGCGCGAGCGAGAATGCGAAGCCTCCCAGACTCGCATTCGGCACATCCGGAAAGGCGTGCTCCAGGTCCTCGCGGCGAATCCCGTAATAAGCGGTCCCAGCGGGATTGCCGTCCAGTTCCACCGTCACCGCGTCCACGCCATCGCGCGATAGCGCCCAGCCCTCGATGGTCAGGTTTCCCTCGATCGGCCTGTCGACTACGCCGTTCACGACATTGGGCTGATCGAGATGATGGAACAGCTCGACACCCGCGGCCGACGACTGTGCGCCGACATTCTCCGACTTGCGTGGAACGATGGCGACCTTGAACTCGCTCGCTTCGCCTTCAGGGCCCAGCATCCGCAGGACGAGAACGTGCTCGGCCTTGACCCCTTGCGGGTCTATGCGCCCGGCAAACTCGAACCCGGCCTGCCGCGCGCCGGGAAGCGTCGGAAACTTGTTGCCGATGTCGGGCCGATCGAACCCGCGCTCGGCCTCTCCGATGACCTCGCCTCCGAGGACGATCTCGATCCTCTCGATCGCAGACGATGATACCGCCCAGCCTTTCACGGAGAAATGGCCGGTCGTGGTGAGGATAGCCTCGTCGCAAAAAAGGTCCCGTACCCCTCGCTGCGGACGGCGGCCGATCTGGTTCTGAGCGGTGATCGGAACGATGATCTCGCGCGTGATGCCGCCGAAGGCTTCGGCGACCACGCGCACGGACTTTGCTTCGCCGAGCGCAGCAGCATCGGTCACGAGCAGGTAGCCGGAGCCGAGCGCATACTCGAAGTTGGGCCATGCGAGTGCCACGTCCGGCCGCTCGATGCCATATTCGGCGCGCCCCAGCGGCTCGGCGCCGCAATAGACGCGCACGGATTCGATGCGCGAATGGGAGACCACCCAACCTGCAATATTGAGCAGCCCATGCCGATCGACGAGGGCGCGCTCGCCATGGAGGAGCATGGCCTCGGCGCTTCCACTGTCCACCGGATCGGCCACCTCATGGATCGCCTCCGGCATCGTCGGATCGACTGTCAGCGCGAACGACTGCCCGCTTTCCTGGCCGTCGACCGTCTTGACGGTAATGGTCAGCACGACCTCGCCGTCGGCCTCCGTGACGCCGGGAAGAATTCGCGAGAAGCCCGCGTTCCAGAGTTTGGATTCGTTGGGAAACGCCCGCTTGAGGTCGGGTCGGTGCAAACCGAATGCAGCCTGCTGGGTTACCGATCCCAGGCGAACCGAGATTTCCGCGATGGTGTCGCGCGCGACTGCATAGCCCCTGACGAGCAAGGGCTTACCCTGTTGCAGACGGCCACCGTCCTTCGGGGTGTCGACATGCAGCAGAACGCGCGAAGTGCCGTCCTCGCCCTGTTCCGGCTGCGGGTCAGCCTCCCTCGCCAGCAAGGCAACATCGGATTTGTCTTCCCTCGTCAATGCGATATCCGTTCGGAGAATGTTATGCGAACCTGCGAAGTACCACTAATTTAGTTATCTCGACCCTGTCCACGAAATCTGCGTGAATGGTTCATGGAGCTCATATGACAGGCGAAGCATTGCAAGCGAACTCAGTACGTTACGCTGCGGAAGCCGCGTCGGCGCGCCGGTTGCAGGGCTCCATGGAAATGTGCAATCAGCACGGCGGCGCTGAGCTCACGCCACGGCAGGGGGAAGACGAATGTTACTGGTAACCGGCGGGGCCGGCTTCATCGGCTCCAACATGGTGGCAAGCCTGAATGATGCGGGCCGCAGTGATGTCGTGGTGAACGATACGCTCGGCAGCGATAACAAGTGGCGCAACCTTCAGAAACGACAGCTGGCCGATTTTGTTCCGCCCGCCGATCTGTTCGACTGGCTGAAGAATCGCAAGCTCGACGCCGTGATCCACCTCGGCGCCATCTCCGCCACCACCGCAACCGACGGCGACCTGGTGATGGACAGCAACTTCAGGCTGTCACTGAAATTGCTCGATTGGTGCGCATCGACGCGCACCCCGCTGATCTACGCGTCTTCGGCGGCGACCTATGGCGACGGCGAGACCGGTTTCGTCGACGATCCGAGGCTCGCCGCTTTGACGGCGCTTCGCCCGATGAACCTTTACGGCTGGAGCAAGCACCTGTTCGACCTGGCGGTCATCGACCGCGCCAACAAGGGCCTGCCGCTTCCCCCGCAGTGGGCCGGCCTCAAGTTCTTCAACGTCTTCGGCCCGAACGAATATCACAAAGGACCGATGATGAGCGTGCTCTGCAAGGTCTTCGACGAGGCGAAGGCGGGCAAGCCTGTGCGCCTCTTCAAATCGCATCGCGACGGCATTGCCGACGGCGATCAGCGGCGCGACTTCATCTATGTCGACGATGTGACAGCCGTGGTGAACTGGCTGCTCGAAAGTCCGTCCGTCTCCGGCTTGTTCAATGTCGGAACCGGCAAGGCGAGCAGCTTCCGGGAGATGATCGTCGAGATGTTCCACGCGATGGAGCGCGAGCCGAACATCGAATTCGTCGATATGCCGTCATCGATCCGCAACACTTATCAGTATTTTACGGAAGCCTCGGTCGCGAACCTGCGCAAGGCCGGCTACAACGGCGGCTTTACCGCTCTCGATACCGCAGTTCGATGTTACGTGACGCAATTCCTCAACCGGCCCGACCAGTACCGGTGAAGGGATCGATCGCGCCTGAAGATCCTGTCAACCACGACAGCCAAGCGAGGAGCGGACCTGTGAGCACGCGCACTGAGACGTTAGCCGGATTGCTGGCACGCGGCGCGCCCGAGGCACCGGCCATCGGCGCGCCCGGACGGACGTCGCTCACATTCGCCGGCTTGCGTGACCTGTGCGCGCGCACCGCTTCGGTGTTGAACTCCGTCGGGATTGGCAGAAACGATCGTGTGGCGATCGTGCTCCCGAATGGGCCCGAGATGGCCTCGGCATTCCTTTCCATCGCGTCGGCTGCCGCAACCGCGCCGCTCAATCCCGGGTACAAGCAGGAGGAATTCACCTTCTATCTCTCGGACCTGGGCACGCGCGCCTTGGTGGTGCAGGCGGGTGTGGACACCCCTGCCCGCGCCGCCGCCGCGGCGCTCGGGTGCCCGATCATCGAGTTGACTCCACACACGGATGTCGCGGGCGATTTCACGTTGACGCCGCCTGCCGACATGAAGGCTGCATCGGCGGACGCGGGCCCGACCTTGCCGGACGATATCGCACTCCTCCTGCACACATCCGGAACCACTGCGCGGCCGAAGCTGGTGCCATTGCGACAGGCGAACCTCGCCGCATCCGCCCAAAATATCGGCCGCACGCTGGCGCTCGGTCCGCAGGACGTCTGCCTCAACATCATGCCGCTGTTTCACATCCACGGATTGACCGCGGCGGTTCTCTCGTCGGTCGGTGCCGGCGGATCGGTCGTCTGCTCGCCCGGGCTGAATGCATTCCGATTCTTCGGGTGGTTCGATGAAGCGCGCCCGACCTGGTACACAGCCGTTCCGACGATGCACCAGACGCTTCTGGAGCTGGCGCCGCGCTACAAGGAGGTGATCGGGCGCGGGCGCCTTCGATTCATCCGGTCGTCATCCGCCTCGCTTTCGCCGCCGGTCATGGCCGCACTCGAGCAGACCTTCGGAGTCCCCGTGATCGAGGCCTACAGCATGACGGAGGCCTCACACCAGATGACCAGCAACCCCCTGCCGCCGCGGCCTCGCTATGCGGGCTCCGTAGGCGTCGCCTCAGGCCCCGAAGTCGCGACCATGGACGGCGAAGGCCGGCTGCTGCCTCCGGGCACCACGGGAGAAGTGGTCGTGCGCGGGCACAACGTAACTGCAGGCTACGAAAACAATCCGTCTGCGAATGAAAAGTCGTTCACGAACGGCTGGTTTCGTACAGGCGATGAAGGCGTTCTGGACGAACAGGGCTACCTGCGGCTCACCGGTCGCATCAAGGAAATCATCAATCGTGCAGGCGAAAAGGTGTCTCCTCTGGAAATAGAGGACGCGCTCTTGCAGCACCCCGCCGTGCAACAGGCGGTGGCCTTCGCGATGCCCAGCCGACTGTTCGGAGAGGATGTCGCGGCGGCCGCAGTGCTGCGTGAAGGCGAGGTTGTCGAGACCGAGGCGTTGCGCCGCTTCGTGGCCGGCCGTCTTGCGGATTTCAAGGTTCCCAAGGCGATCGTATTCTTGCCGGAGATTCCCAAGGGTCCCACCGGCAAGCTTCAGCGCATCGGACTAGCTGCCCGCCTCGGACTTGGTGACTGAAGCAGCCGCGGCCTCGAACACTTGCAGGTCCTTGGAATGCAGGATCTCCATGAGATCGGCCATGGTGTGCATGCGGTCGACTTCGTCCTCGTGCAGCGTGATGCCGAGCTTCGATTCGAGCGTCAGGATGAACTGCACGGCCTGGACGGAATCGAAGCCAAGAATGTCGTGAAACCGCAAGCCCGGGGAGTATTGCAGCTCGGGTTGACTGAAGATCGAGCGTGCAGCTTCCATGACCCCGTCGATCAGAACCTGTTGCGTCATGAGCGGTTTCCGATTCCAAATTTTCCGGCGATCGATCGTTTCCGGCAGCCCCAAGGTCGAGACGGGCCGACTATAACATGCGAGCGACTTGATTCAACAGCGCGCATAACAGTGCTTACAAGCGGCGCGCGGCACACTCAGCTGCCCATCATAACAATACCATTTTGAACAAACGTCGTAGGCGCTCGCCTTGAACTTGCTCGCCGCAGACTCTATCATATGTTAACCCAGAGCGCGGAAAGAAAGGCGTGTGATGTCGAGTTGGCAAATGCGCCCCGCAGCTGATGGAACGGACGTAGCCGTGGCGGAAGGCCCCATGGATGCTCCGAAAGCGGATGCTCCGAAAGCGGATGCACCAAGATTGGATGCACCAGGCACGGTCGCCGCGCGCCAGCCCGAAGCTACGGCCAATGATTGCATCCTCAGCGTCGACTTCCGGGCCACCGGCAACAGCGCGAACTATCGGACACATGGCTGGAGCGGACAGGAGGCGGATCGCGTGTGGTCTGTCGGGGGAGAATGCGGACTTCGCATTCCCGTCGCGCCAACGACCACCGAATGCGTTCTCGAGCTCGAGGTCAGCCCGGCCATTTCGCCGCCGCTGATCCGCGCGCAGATATTGCGTGTCAGGGTCAACAACCGGGTGGTCGGGCACGGCGTGCTGACCCAACGTTCGCGGGTGCGCTGCCGGATCGAAGCGTCCGATATCGCGCAGGCCGACGGGGTCCTGCAGATTACCGTCGAGCATCCGGGTTACTACACGCCGTGCTGGGCGCATGCGACATCCGACGACCGTCCGCTGGCAATCTCGTTCTTCTCGATCTCGTTGTTCGCGCGTGGCGGCGTCGATTTTGTGGTGGGCAATCGGCTGTGGGCACGGCCGATGCTGGTGTTGACGCCATTGGAGCCGTCGCGCCCGGGAACAGCGGCTGCCGCCGCGCCGGTCGTGCGCTACGGATTCGGCCATCGGCAGTCCAAGGACGTGACGTTTGGCGAGGGATGGTCGACGCCGGAGCCAGCCTACACCTGGACAGCGGCCCGCGTTTGTCACCTTTCGCTTCCAGCACCCTCGGGCCGGGGGCCGCACTATCTCTCCACGCGGTTCAACGCGCTCGTCTCCGACAAAGCCATTGCTTGCCAGCGCGTGCTCGTGGTGCTGAACGAGGTCGTGATCGGCCAGTTCAGCGCGACTCGCGAGGCATGCATCGCCTTTTTCATCCCTCCTGAGCTGATGGGCAAGCAAGCGACGTTATCGATCAAGTTGCTTCTGCCGGATGCCGCCCGCCCGCTCGACGTCGGGATGTCGTCCGACTCCAGGATGCTGGCGATTGCCGTGAAGTGGATGGAAGTGGGCCCCGCGGGGTCGGCTCTTGCCCCGCTTGCCTCGTGCCGCCCAGACGACGCACGCCTTCCAGTCGCGGCATCGTCTGCCGTCGCCCAAGCCACTGGCCAGGCGCTCGAAGGCGCGATCGAGAGCGCAACGGGCAGTTCCGCGGCCGCCATCCTGCGCGGTTTCGAAAGTCTCGGCGAGAACTGCGAATTCGGCATTGTTCAACGCAAGATCGGACTCGAGGTGCTCGGACTGCTGCGCTTCGGGTTCACGCCGCTTGCCAGCCTGTTCACCGCGCTGGACGACGACTTTGCCGAGATCGACAAAGCCGGCGGGATCGTGCTGAAGCCGTCGAGCAACGACAAGGAATTCAGTCTCGAGATTCCGAAATACGGCCTGCGCAGTCACGGCTTCACGACCAAAGAGGTGCCTCGGCTCGAGGCGGCATTTGCGAACAATGTCACGCGGCTAGGATATCTGCGTCGGAAGTTCTACGAAGGCCTGCGCGCGTCACGAAAGATCTACGTCATCAAGCGGACGCCCAACCTCACGCTTCCCGAAGTTCTGCCACTCTTCCAGGTGCTGAACAGGTTCGGACAGAATTCCCTGCTCTATTTGACCGCGGGGCATCCCAAAATCCCCGCGGGCACCGTCGAGTTGCTCATGCCGGGCCTCATGCGCGGCTACCTCTCTAAATTCGCTCCGTACGAGAATGTACCGAACGTGTCTCCCGAGGACTGGCTGCGCGTGTGCGCCAGCGCGTATCTCCTGGATCGTCAATATCGCAACGCCGCCGCGCGTGACGCTGCGGCATCGCAATCCGCTGCATCCGGCGACGCCAAATCGGCGACGAAATCCCCCCAACCGCTAGCCCATGGAGAAGCGCTTTGAGCGAGGCCAGGAGCATCGAGGCCACGCGGTCTTTTTCGTCCGGCCCGCCCCAACGCTACAGCATCAACTACCCTCGCTACGTCGCGCGCGGGGGCTTGGTCAAGCCGTTGGAGGACATGAAGGGCTTCGATCCTTCGGGACGAGGCGGGTGCGGAGACGCTGGCCGCTTCTGGTTCTTTTGCCTGATGCAGGACCAACTGGTGAAGGAAGGCCTGCAAGGAGACCTGGCCGAGGTCGGGGTCTACAAGGGATATACCGCGACCCAGCTCGCGCAGATGGCGCGCCGCCTCGACCGCACTGCGTATTTGTTTGACACCTATGAAGGCTTCAACGAAGCCGACATGAAGGGCATCGACGCGGGAAAGAGCAGCGCGCAGTTCACGGATACGTCGCTCGAAGCCGTCCGAGCCCATGTCGGGGAAGAGAACGTTCGATTCGTGAAGGGCTTCTTCCCGGATTCGGCCTCGCAGATCAATGCCGATCTTTCGTTCTGCCTGGTGCACATCGATTGCGATCTCTATGCGCCGGTGCGCAGCGCGCTGGAGTACTTCTACCCGCGTATGGTTCCGGGTGGATTCATGGTGGTCCACGACTACACCAGCCTGGGCTGGAACGGCGCCGAGAAGGCGGTCGATGATTTCTTTGCCGACAAACCGGAATCGGTCATGCCGCTTCCGGACAGCGCCGGCTCAGCGGTGATCCGGAAGGCAAGGCGCCGGGACATTGTCGACAACTGGCAGGCGCAGCAGATCGCACGCGTGCTGAACGACGATTGGGCGCGCGCGGGCAAGAACGGACTGGCGCCTCTCCTGAAGGCTGGCTGGAGCGGCCCCGAGGAATGGGGCGTCTGGGGTGTGGGCGCCACTCACGAGCTTCAGCTTTATCTCTCGGATCCTCCAAAGCAGGACGTCGAGCTCGACCTCGACGTTCAGGCCTATCTGCCCGATCGATACAGCGTCCAGACCGTCGATGTCGTTGTAGAAGGCGCTGCATCGACAGGCGCAGAATCGACCGCGTGGCGGTTTTCGAGTGACGCCAACAGGGGCGTACGGACCGCCAGGATCCCCGCCGCCATCGCCGGCGCGGGGACGCCATTCACGCTCCAACTCCGATTGCAGGAATCGTTCCCGAGCACTAAGGACGAACGTCCCCTTGGTATTGGCCTGCACCGAATCCGCGTGCGCAGATAGCGCAGCTTCCCTTCGTGATCGGAAAGCGCCCCGATCAAGTCGGGCGCGGGGTTTTGCCAGGAAGCGGCACTAGCGCGGCAGCGACTGCTTGGGCTGGCGCGCTTCCGATGCAAATTCGACGAGCGACGTATATGACGTTGGATCGCTCTCCGGCAGATTGACTCGTGGATGATTGTGCCACGAGCTGATCAGGAAAAAATCGAGATCAATCCCGCCCGCCACCGCATCCCGGATGTGCTGCCTGTTCTCTTCCATCCACTCGGCGTCGGTCATGCCGGGCTGATTTGCAGTATTGATGTAGAGGCCGGACCGCACCCCGCGCCCGTGGAAGAAATCCGACGCCTTTCGCGCGGTTTGCTGCCAGGTATTTCCGGGGCGCAGGTCCGTCCAATGGAGATCCATGGCTACTGCATAGATCGAACGGCCCGAGGCCTCCTGGAAACTCTTGAACCAGCTGCCCATGTCCGACAACCACGCGTCGTTGGACATGGCCCCTGGCCCCTCGGCATCGACGATCTGAACGTTCGGGAAATACTTTACGATTCTTGCCAATGTCGTGGCGGTCCGTTGCGCCACGTCGTTGATGGCATAACGGCAGCCCTTGGGAAAAGCATGGCCGAAATAGTAGGGGCTATCCATGATGATGTAATCGAGGCTTCCGCCGGCCTCTTTCCACTTCTGCGCAATGATGACGGTCTCGCGATTCACGTCGGCATCCGGAGATATGCCTTCGACACCTTTGCCGCAGGCCGCTGCCGTGAACATCATGCTGGTGACAAACGCCACCTTGAAGCGGTTGCGTGCAAAGAATCCGATCAGCTCGGGCCTGTCCGGATAGCTCCAGACCACATTCTGCGGCAGGCCCAACACCGACACTTGCGAGGCGGCCGTCTGCCAGGGCGCGTCAGGCTTCAGGAGCGCCGGAAAGTCGTGCTTGGAATACTCGACGCCGTGCCCGGACTCCTTGACGGTCCATGTCAGCGGCTTGAACCATATTTCAATGGGCTTGCCGGAACTCCCGGCGCGAAGCGCCACCGGTACGACGCATACCAGCGACGCCAACAACAGCGACAGCGACAGCGACAGCGCGGAGTTCCTCATCGATCGGCACATCTCTCGGCTCCCTGCGTGAACCCTGCCGTGCCCCCGAGCTTCGATCGAACCGCGGTTATCACTAACTAACGCTTGGTTCACATAAGAGCAACCAGGCATCGATATGCATGCTTCAAATTCAAATTACTTGATGCGCGGAGCGGAGCAGCGACGTATGATTTCACGCCATATCGACGGCGGGGGCTCTCGCGTTACCTTTCGATAAGGGATACATGACCGCTGTAATTGACTATTCGCCTGGCGATACGGCCGTCGATGCGAGCATCCGTCGGGTGCTGAATGCGGGCAGCGGCCCCTACTCTCCCACCAAGCTTCATCGGCTTTTTTCCGACGCAACGTGGCGAGAGATCCGGCTCGATATCGATTCGCGCGCAAATCCGGATATGGTGGCGAGCGTGACCAATATGCGGGAGGTTGTCACCGACGCAAGCTTTGACGCCATCTGGTCGTCACACAATCTCGAGCACCTGTACGCCCACGAGGTGCCGGTCGCCTTGGCCGAGTTTCGACGGGTGTTGAAAGCGGATGGCTTCGCCTTGATTGCGACTCCGGACCTGGAAACCGTGGCACGCCTCATTGTGGACAGCGGACTGGAGACGATCGCCTACACGTCGCCTGCAGGGCCGATCACGCCGCTCGACATGCTTTATGGACATTCGCCTTCGATCGGCCGCGGCAACACATTCATGGCGCATAAGACCGGCTACACCTGCGACCGCCTTGGACGGCTGATCGTCGAAGCGGGCTTCGCGGAGGCGCTGGTCACCAATGCCTCGCCGTTCGAGCTTCTTGCGATAGCGCTCATGCCGATGGCCGATCGCGGGAGGCTCGTGGCAGACCTTCGCGGGCATGGGGTGGATTTCTCGGCCTGATATTCAGGCCGGCGGCGCGCTCTTGCCGTCGGCTCCGATGGAGTTCAGCTGCTCCAATCGTTTCACGGCTGCTGCATTGCCTTGGCGCACGGCCTGTTCGTACCAGTGCCGCGCCTGCCCTTCGTCCCGCGGAACGCCGCGTCCGGCCTGGTAGATATCGCCGAACGCGATCTGCGCTTCGGCGAGCCCCTGTTCGGCAGCACGCTGCAGCCAAGCCACGGCCCGGGCAGGATCCGCCTCACAACCCTGCCCCTTCGACACCATGATGCCGAGATTGTATTGGGCGACGCGGTGGCCGAGTACGGCCGCGCGCTCGTACCAAGTGACGCCTTTCGCGAGGTCCTGCGGCACGCCGAGCCCCGTGCAATACATGGCGCCAAGTTGGAATTGCGACTGCGCGTGGTCCTGCTTGCCGGCCTTCTCGAACCAGGACGCCGCAGCCGCGGGGTCGCGGGCGACGCCAACGCCCTCAAGATGCATCGAGCCGATCGCGACCTGTGCTTCGACCAAGCCGCCTTCCGCCGCCTTGCGGTACCAAACGGCCGCCTTGGCCGCGTGCGCCTCCGGCGGCTGCCCGGCACGCAAGATATGCGCGAGCTGCAGCGCGGCTGGCGGGTGACCGCTTTCCGCCAATTGCTCCAGCAACGCGACGCCGCGCGCGGTATCGTGCATCGGCGCGTCCGTCTGAAGATGCAGCATCGCCAGCGCCAATCGTGCTTCGGGATCACCGCCCGTCGCGGCCTTGTCCAGCCATTCGGCAGCCAATGACCAATCGCGCGGCACGCCATCACCCGCCGCATAGATCTTACCGAGCTGCAACTGCGCGGCGGCTATGCCTGAGGTGGCAGCCGCCTTGTACCATTCGATGGCCTTGCAACGATCCTGCTCGACGCCAGTCCCTTTGGCGTAGAACACCGCGACGTTATGCGCAGCGGTGCCATGGCCTTGCTCCGCCGCGCGCAGGAACCAGCGCGCCGCCTCGCGCAGATTCTGCGCGACACCAGAGCCGGTGGCCGCGAGACGACCCGTGATGAACTGCGATTGCACGTCGCCGAGCTCGGCGGCGCGACGGTACCAGCACGCAGCCTCACGCAAATCGGGCTCGACGCCTTTGCCGCGCGTATAGAACTCGGCAAGCGCGATGACGGCTGGCAAATACTCCCGCTTGGCGGCCTTGCGCAGCCAGGTTTCCGCCTTGTCGAGATCAGGCTCTGCGTCCTCGCCGCTCATGTGCATGAGCGCGGCCTGGTACTGGCCGCGAGCATCGCCGAGATCGGCCGCCTTGGCGAAGAGCGCCCGGGCAGTGTCGCGATCGGGCGGCATGCCTTGACCCGCGAGGTGCATCGAGGCGAGCGCGACGTGGGCGCGAGCGTCGCCGTTCTTCGCCGCCATCAAATACCAACGGGCGGCCGCGTTGACGTCTGCCGGCACGCCGAGCCCCTGATAGTAGATGTCACCGAGGCCGAACTCCGCAGCTGCTATGCCATGTGCCGCAGCCGCCAGGTACCAGCGTCGGGCTTCTTCGTAATCCACGGCACAGCCCCGGCCCCAACGACACAGGTCGCCCAACGTGGCGGCAGCTTGCGGCTTCCCGGACGTCGCCGCAGCACGAAACCAGCGCACGGCTTCCTCAGGATCCTTCTCGATGGCGAGGCCGTGCGGGAACAGCAAGCGAAGCGCATCCTGTGTGTTCGCACCATCCCGGTGAGATGCGACGTTGAACCAATGCTCCGCGCCATAAGGCCCGGCCGCAGGCTTACATCCGTGCAGGCAGATGACGGCGAGGTCGTATTGCGCCTCCGCATGCCCCAACTCGGCGGCACGGCGGAACCACGCAGCGGCGTCGGGCATGCTGCGGCCGACACCCTCGCCGCGCGCGTAGAGCTGTCCAATGCGGTAAAGCGCTTCGGCGTCGCCGCGCTCGCCGGCGGCCGACCACGCCCGCATCGCACCCAGATAGCGCCCACGGGCGTACTCGGCCTGCCCTGACCGGCCTCCAACGAGCCGAACAATCGGAAGTCGCTGCAATAGCGTGAGCATGTGGGATCAGGGCTCTCGCATGGCCTCGCCGACGCCACGCATCGTCCCGCCGAGCAGATACATGGCCAGAGACCGGCTGCCGACGTTGAGATCGGCGGTCAAGGTCATGCCTGGAATCAGCCTGAAGTTGGCGGGAACGTTGATGAAGTGCGATGCGTCGATAGTGCAGCGAACCTTGTAGTAAGGATCGACCGGCTGATTGTTGTCGTCGGTCGAAAATGCGCCTTCGCTGATCCAGCGCACCTTGCCGTCGGCGGTGCCGTGCTCGATGAAGTTGAACGCATCGACCTTGAGCACGCACCGGTCGCCTGTCCGCACGAAGCCGATATCGCGGGACGAGATCCGAGCCTCGGCCTCGAGCGGCGTGTTCACCGGCATCAAGGTCATCAGCTGGTCGCCTTCCTTGAGCACCGAGCCGACCGAAAGCTTGGCCACTGTCAGCACGATGGAGTCCTCGTTGGCGGTGAGGCGGACGAGATCCTGATGCTTGGCTGCTTTGTCGAGCTGGGCGCGCGCCGTATCGAGGCTATTGCGCGTGGTGACGAGATCCTGGCTGAGCTGGGTGAACCATTGCTGGATGAAGGCCTCCCGATCCGCGGTTGTCGAGGCGAGGGTGTTCTGTGCCTCGACCAGCGCGTTCTTCGTGTTCTCGACGTTGCGCTGCAACTCAAGCCGCGCATCCTGCGAGATCAACATGTTGAGCTGCGACCCCGAGCCACTTTGGGCAAGCGTCGTACGCATGGTCTCGATGCGCTCCGCGACACCCTGGCGTTCCTGGTAACGCTTCGCATCGTTCTCAAGCTTGCGAATGGTCGCCTTGGTCTGTGCGATCTTGGCGTCGAAGCTGTCGACCTGCGCCTTGTACTGCAACATGCGTTGATCGTAGTACGCCTTCTGGATCGCCGCGTACCTGACGAAGTCCGGATCTGACCTTTCCGGAAAGGTGAGCGGGTGACGCGCGAGCTCGGCTTCGTCGCGAATGATCTGGGTTTCGTTGCTGGCGATCTGCTGACGCAGCTGCTTCACGTCGGCTGCCGCGAAGGTCGGATCGAGCGTAGCAAGGAGCTCGCCCCCTCCGACGCGCTGACCCTCGCGGACATCGATGGTGCGGATGATCGACGGATCGAGCGCCTGAAAGACGTTGACCTGTTGCGTGGGGACGACCTTGCTCCCGGCCGCGCTCGTGATCACCCGGTCGACCCGGAAGATGCACATGATGATAATCAGGCTCGCGATCAGGCCAGAAAGCACAAGCACGGTGAGTCGCGCGGCCATCGGCTCAGGCGCCTCGCGAATGGCGTCCGTCTCCGACTGGAACTGGCGGATGACGGAGACGGCGGAAGAAGTGGGGGGATTAGGAGACAAGGCTCGGCCCTCTGCTCGGCGACGTGATACGCCGCGATGGTGGGCCCCCCAGGTGACCATTCTGCTGATACCACATATCGCTGTAGATATCGCAACGCTCGAGCAATTCCTCGTGGCTGCCGATGTCGTGCACCTTGCCGGCATCGAGGACCAGGATCGCATCCGCCTTCACCAGCGACGACAGCCGGTGGGAGATGATGATCATGCTGCGGCCCTGACCGATGCGCGAGATATTCGCGTTGACGATCGCCTCACTGTCGGCGTCGAGGGCGCTGGTAGCCTCGTCGAGGATCAGGATGCGGGGATCGACGATGAGCGCGCGCGCAATGGCAAGGCGCTGGCGCTGTCCGCCCGAGAGGTTGGGCGAGCCCTCGAAGATGAACGTCTCGTAGCCGCGCGGCAGCTTGTCGATGAACTCCTCGGCCCCGGCAAGGCGGGCGGCACGAACCACCTCGTCGAATGTGGCATCGCTCTTGGCCGCCATGATGTTCTCGCGGATCGTGCCTCTGAAGAGGAAATTCTCCTGCAGCACCACACCAAGACTGCGGCGCAGGTGGTCGACGTCGTATTCGCGCACGTCGATGCCGTCGATCTTGATCAGCCCCTCGTAATCCGAATGCAGCCGCTGAAGCAGGCGAGTGACGGTGGTCTTGCCTGAACCGCTGCGGCCCATGATGCCGAGCGTCGTGCCCTGCGGCACTTCGAACGAGACCTCCCGCAAGGCTGGCGAGGTCGCGCCCTTGTACCTGAAAGAGACACGCGAGAACTCCACGTGGCCTTTGAGCGGGGCGTGAACGCCATGCCCCGAGCGCCCCTCTTCCGGAGGTTGATTGACGAGCTGGGCCACGACCTCGACGCCGATCCGGGCCTCATCGTATTGGTTGACGAGCTTGGCCAATTGCGTCAGCGGCTGGACGACGCGCTGGGCCAGCATCAAGAAGGCGAACAACGCGCCTGCATAGACGCCGTCACTCGATACCATCGCGAAGTAGACGCCGACTGAAAAAGCGCCCGTCACCGCGAGGCGCTCAAGCGGCCGCACCACGCTCTGGATGAGATTTGCCATCGAGCCTTCAGCGAAGCGCGCCTTGGACACCTGAGCGACATGCACGTCCCAGAGGTGACGCTGCCGCGCATCGAGTGACAGCGATTTGACGGTACGCATTCCGAACAGAGTCTGGACCAGGAACGCGCTGCGCTCCATTTCCGCGTGCTCCGCCACGTTCGTCTTGCGACGGTAAGCCGGCAGCATGAGGATCAGCCAGAGCACGATGAGCCCGCAGACCGCCACGACGATGGCGGTCATCACGGGACTGAAGAAGAACATCACCGGCAGGAAGATGAACAGCACGACCGAGTCGAGCAGGGTGCCGAACACCTGCCCCACCAGGAAGGTGCGGATCTTCCACATCTGGTTGATCTGGTAGCTGACCTGTCCGATGGGCGTGCGCTCGAAATAATCGATGGGAAGAGCCAGCGCCTTGTCGAACACGTAGGTGGCGAGCTTGACGTCGACCCGCGACGTCAGGCGAAGCACAAGGAACTGGCGCAACCAGGAGAAGACGGTTTCGAAGGCGATCAATACGGCCATGGAGATGCAGAGCACCTCGAAGGTGCTGAGCGCGTGATAGTAAAGCACGCGGTCGGTCATCAAGCGCCAGTACATGATCGGCGCCAGCGCGAGGAAGCCGAGCACGATCGCGCAGATGGCGACGTCGCGAAAGATCCAGCGCTCGCGGAACACCAGCCCGGCCACGAAACGGAAGCTGAAAGGCTGGTCCTCGTCGGCAAGATCGTAGTTGCGCTTGATCAGGACGACCTCGCCGGTCCAGACGCTCGCGAAGCGGACCTGGTCGAGAATGAGCGGCGCATCCTCGTGCGCATTCGGATCCTGTACGACGACGCGGGCGTCGTCACCCTCGCCGTCGACGCGGCGCAGCACCATGCTCGTGCCATTCACAAGCCGCACGATGGCCGGCAGGGCCTTCTTGAGATCGCTGAGCTCGCTCCAGTCGAGATCCACCACTTTGACCTTGAGACCCGCCGAGGTCGCGCACTTCGCGATCTCGGAGGTCGTCACCTCGCGCTTCTCGAGAACGTTCTCGTGAATAAGCTGGTGGACGGTGAGATGCATTCCGTGATGGCGCGCGACGATCACCAGGGCGCCCAGGCCGGTGGGCTCGGCGACCGGCTCTGACGGAGGAGGGAGCAGGTCGGAGATTGCCTGGGTGGTCGCGGCGACGTCCGTCATATTTCTCTCATATTGCGTATGTTGCCCCGGACAGACAGAATCGACACAGCCGCCCAACATCGGAGCCGCCGCCACGATCCATACCATACATAACATTTTGCAGGCGCGAACGCCATGGTATGGGACGCATCGCAAAACGCGACCGCCCCACCCGCCAATATCGCAAACCAGGCAATTGTTGACATATCGTAAGAGTCCGAATCTCGTCCGCCCACCGCCCGCAATCGCTAAATTTAGCATAACATAAGTGAGACGCGCCGGCTTGGTCTCGCGTCCGCCCACCCGCCCGCCAGCGAAGCGGTTCGGGATCGCGAGCCCGACAAGACGCATCACGTTATATGTAAAATGAGATGACGCACTGATGGCAGCATCTCGCGAATGTCGCGCGCGCGTTCATGCCGCCGCCTCTCGGCGCAGCGCATCTGCGCATTGGGCGTCGGGCGCGGAATTGGGCAGTTGACATTGGAGCGGTCACAATATCGTCGCGCGCCATGTGCCATACCGTGACCGCTCTAACGGGTCGTGGCCAGTCGGCTCTATCAAGCCCAGACATCCGAGGGATCAAGGAGTTCGGAAATGCTGGTGCCCGACTCGATCATCAACGTGCTGTCGCGTGGCGTAAGGGCGTTGCGTTTGACGGGCGCACAGAGCCAACCCGATCAAAAGCGGAATGACCCAAGGGAACAAGAACCGCGGCGCCAAGAGCCGGGGCATCAGGAACCGAATGACCCAACGCCAAGTGATCTCAGAACGACAAGTGATCTCAGAATGAGGAGTTCAGAAATGACGACTGACACGATCATCAACGTGCTATCGCGCGGCGGCAGCGTGCGCATCTCGGCAAAAGGGCATGAGCCGGAGACGATGAAGCGGCTTGCTGCCTTCGCCAAGCGCGGCGGGGGTCACGTGACATTCGTTATCGGGGACACACACGTGGATCCGGACACCCTCAACACGGTTTCCGGCCACGGCCAGGGCAGCGTGACCTTCGATTTTGTAAGTCACGCCTGATTGTATCTCTCGCCTTCAAAGCGGAAGGCAAAAACGGTGGGTTCGTTTCCACTCGATGCAGAGGGCATTTGGTGCCAAGCCTGGGCGTCCTCTCAGCGAACGCACCGAGTATTGGCGCCGGGAACCCCCGCTCTCTTCCTCGACCGCGACGGCGTCGTTGTCGAGGAGGTGAATTATCTGCACCGAATCGAGGACATCGCGCTGGTTGCTGGAGCAGCCGGCGCGATTGCCGCCGCCAATCGATTCGGGATTCCCGTCGTGCTGGTGACCAATCAGGCTGGCATCGGTCGCGGCTACTATGGCTGGGCGGAGTTCTCAGCTGTGCAAGGCGCTCTGATCGCCGCATTGGCGGCGGAGAATGCCGCACTGGATGCGGTTTATGCCTGTCCGCACCATCCGACCGGAAAGAGTGATCCCCCTCACAACGACCATCCGGCGCGCAAGCCGAACCCGGGCATGCTGTTGCGCGCGGAAAAGGACCTCGGGCTCAATCTCGAGCGCTCCTGGTTGGTCGGCGACAAGTCAAGCGACGTCGAAGCCGCAAAGCGAGCAGGCCTCGCCGGCGCATTACACGTTCTGACCGGGCATGGTCAGTCCGAGCGCGAGGCCGCTATGGCGTTTGCGACCGCAAGCTTCGAAGTGAGGCTCGCGCCGTCGATTACCGGCGCCCTCGAATTGCCGCTGTTCGTGCTCGGGCCAGACGCAAACACTTCCACCGCATGATTTCACGCTTGCTGCGATTGCGCCCTTTGCGTTAGCGCGATCACGCGTTCTCCAATTTGGCTAATGCGGCCTGCGCAATGTGCTCGGGCGTAATGCCGAAATGCTGGTAGAGTTCCTTGGCGGGGGCGCTGGCGCCGAAGCTCGCCATGCCGACGAAAATACCGTCGGGGCCGATGATCGCGTCCCAGCCCTGCCGCACCGCCGCCTCGACCGCGACCTTGACCGGGGCGGCGCCGATGACGGCGCGGCGCCGGGCCTCGGGCTGCGCCAGGAACAGCTCGACCGATGGCACCGAGACCACCCGGGCGGCGACGGAGCGCGCCTTGAGCAAGGCCCGCGCGGCCAGCGCAATTTCGACCTCCGAGCCGGTGGCGAACAGGGTCACCGCGGCGGTGCCGTCGGCGGGGGCGACCTCGTAGGCGCCCTCGGCACAGCGATTTGGCCCGGCATCCGTGCGGACCGGCGTGAGGTTCTGGCGCGTGAGCGCCAGCAGGGTCGGGCCATCCGTGCGCGCGAGCGCGAGCTGCCAGCACTCGGCGGTCTCGATCGCATCGGCGGGGCGGAACACGCGCAGGTTCGGGATCGCGCGCAAGGCCGCGAGCTGCTCCACCGGCTGGTGGGTGGGGCCGTCCTCGCCGACCCCGATCGAGTCGTGGGTCATCACATAGACCACCGGCAGGCCCATGAGCGCCGCGAGCCGTATCGCCGGGCGGGCATAGTCGGTGAACACCAGGAAGGTGGCGCCGGCCGGCACGAAGCCGCCATGCAGCGCGATCCCGTTCATGGCGGCCGCCATGCCGAGCTCGCGGATGCCGTAGTGGATGTAGCGCCCGCCGTAGCGGCCGGGCGCGATCTCGGTGAGGTTCTTGGTGCGGGTGTTGTTGGAGGGCGTGAGATCGGCGGAGCCGAGCACCAGCTCGGGCACGACCTCGGTCAGCACCTCCAGCGCGAGCTCGCTGGCCTTGCGGGTGGCGATGGTCGGCGGCGCCGCGGCGAGCTTGGCCTTGAGCGCGGCGACCGCCTCGTCGATGCCCGCGGGGCGCTTGCCCGCCACGCGGCGCGTGAACTCCGTGCGCGTCGCCGCCGGCTTGGCGGCGAGGCGCTGCTGCCATTCGCTGCGTGCTGCGCTTCCGCGCGACCCGGCCGCGCGCCAGTCGGCGAGCGCGCCGGCCGGCAGCTCGAACGGCGTATTGGGCAGACCGAGCGCGGCTTTTGCGCCGGCCAATTCCTCGGCCCCGAGCGGCTCGCCATGGGCCTTCGAGGTGCCCGCCTTCTTGGGGGCGCCGAAGCCGATGGTGGTCTTGCAGGCGATCATGGTGGGACGATCGGACTGTCGCGCCAGCTCGATCGCGCGCAGGATCGCTTCGGGATCGTGGCCGTCGACGCGCATGGCGCTCCACCCGGCGGCTTCGAACCGCTTCACCTGGTCGACCGAGTCCGCGAGCGTGAGCGGCCGTCGATCGAGATGCCGTTGTCGTCGTACAGCACCGTGAGCTTGGCGAGCTTGAGATGGCCGGCGAGCGCGATCGCCTCCTGGCTGATGCCCTCCATCAGGTCGCCGTCGGAGGCGAGCACATAGGTGCGATGGTCGACCAGGTCGTCGCCGAACTGCGCCGCCAGCATGCGCTCGGCGAGCGCCATGCCGACCGCATTGCCCAGCCCCTGGCCGAGCGGGCCGGTGGTGGTCTCGACGCCGACCGTGTGGCCGTGCTCGGGATGGCCCGGTGTGCGCGAGCCGAGCTGGCGGAAGCGCTTGATCTCGTCGAGGGTCATGCCCTCGTAGCCGGTGAGGTAGAGCAGCGCGTAGAGCAGCATCGAGCCGTGGCCGGCCGAGAGCACGAAGCGGTCGCGGTCGGGCCAGGCCGGATCGGCCGGATCGAATTTGAGCACGCGGGCGAACAGCACGGTGGCGATGTCGGCCGCGCCCATGGGCAGGCCGGGATGTCCGGCTTTGGCCTGTTCGACCGCATCCATGGCGAGCGCGCGGATGGCGTTCGCCATGCGCTCGTGC
>Ga0153954_1000538_pt1 | contig 29295 bp, 29 predicted proteins | sample TSFL038MetaG_FD_102277 | JGI IMG/M metagenome (GOLD analysis project Ga0153954, IMG submission 102277) | Attine ant fungus gardens microbial communities from Florida, USA - TSFL038 MetaG | ecosystem: Host-associated > Fungi > Mycelium > Unclassified | place: USA: Florida, Wekiwa Springs State... | reverse complement strand
GCACCCAACCCCAGAATCGGAGTCAGCGGGTCAGACAATTCTTCACGCACCGCGTCGACGAATTGCCAGATCATGTGGCGCTGCGCCGCGTCCGCGGCGATCCGAGCGGATGCGGGGTCCGACGATGACGCCAACGTGGCACGAACCCGTTCGACCGACATGGCATGCCACTCGTCGACGGGAACCGGCCGGGGCAGCGGCGCATTGATCACCGTGCGCGCCAACCGGTATCCGGACCACAGGCCCGCCGCCGCGCCCACGACGACCGCTTCGGGGCCGCGACCCTGGACGGTCGGAATCAGCATCAGGGAACCCATCGCCGAGGCGCCGATGGACAACTCGACACCCCGTTTGCTGGCGGCTTTGGCTGCGGGGATCGCATGCAGCACCCGCCACACCCCGGCGAGATCATCCACGATCAGGTCCGCGCTCCACGGCTGTGTCTCGTCGGCACCGTTGGGCAGGATGCCCACCCCGAGATCGGCGGCCGCCAGCGCCCGGTTGGCCGTCGAGGAGATCACTGCGACGTTGTGACCGTCCTGCTGATGGCGACGCACAGCGTCGAGCAGGGAGTTGTCGATCGAGTTGCCGGTCGCCGGTGCGATCTCATCGAACGCCGGCCGCAACTCACCCAGCCCGGCGGGGTCGTCCACCGAAACCACCCGCACGTCAGCGCGTTGTGTCTCGGCGAGCGTCGAGGCCGCCAGCGGATGGTGCGCCGGTGCGAAGAGCGCCTCGGTGCCGTTCCATCCGTTGTTGCGGTGCGTGCCGGCCACCGGGTGCCAGCCTGGCTGCAGGTCGTCCGCTGCCAGCATGGCCTGGGCGCGCTCCCACATGGTCAGATCTTTGTCGCCGGCGCCGCGAAGCCGCACCAGGCGCAACTTGTCGCTGTGGAGCACCCGCGGATCGAGGATCACCACGTCGATTCGGTCCAGTTGACGCAAGCTGTCCGGGTGTAGCTGTAAGGCCTCGTCGTTGTCGGCCAAGCCGCGGACCAAAGTCGCCGCGAATGATTCCTGTGTGGACCGGACGGCCTTCGGTACGGCAACCAGCGCGGCGTTTCCGGCCAGGTTCGGGTCGCGGCTGACGGCACCGACCACGGCCGCGCCGATCGCCTGAATCCAACTGCCGCGCAGCAAGTGTCGTTCGACTGGTCCAGTCGGCCTGATATCGCGGGCCGGGTCCGGCAGTTCGTGGGGCCGGCCGGTCAGGCGGGTCAATTGCGGTTCACGTCGAGTCCGTGCCCGTTCTTCGGCCCGTTCTTCGGCAGCCTTGAAGGAGTTGATTGCCAGGTCCACGGCCACCATCGACGGCGCTGCGGCGAGCGCATTGGCGGCAGTGGTCGCCAACCCCAATGCAGTGTCGGTGGCGCGCTTGCCGATTCGCTCCTCGATCAGGCGGCGTAGCCGCGGCTGATGATCCAGGGCGACCACGGCGCCCTGGATGCTGGCCGGCAGACGGGGGATCCGCAGGGCGCGGCCGGCCAGTGCGATGCCCATGCCGACGGCGGTGATACCCGCCATCGCCGCGCTGCTGACCGCGATCAACCCGTCGCCGGGTTCGGGGGTGGAGCGGGTGGATCGCCCCTCGGTGACGTCGTATAGGTCGCCGAGGGGCGGTGGATTATCGGGGTCGTCGTCGGGTTCGGCCTCGTAGAGCGCGTCCAGTGCCGGGATGAGGTCTTCGGCGAGAACAGGCATCGCGGGGGGCATCGGTCTCCTTTGCTTGGCGACCGAATCTGCCGGGCGAAAACTTCGGTCGACATGGCCAATCGTCCGAAGGTCTGGCTCGCGGTGTGTCAGAGGTCCGCTGAATGACCGGGTGGGGCGGGCCCACCGGATTGACGACCATTCACATCCGCCACGGGTGCGGCGGGTAGGAGTTACTCCCCTTCGTGGCCGACGCTAGAGCCGCTTGGCGGCAGTCGGCTGAACATCCGCGAGATTTGATTTGAAGTTCCGGTGAATGCTTTACCTAGCACCGGGTCTGGTGATGCCTAGTGCTTGCCGACCCACTCGTCGTAGAACGGCGGCATGGCCGAGGCCCGCGCGGTGAATTGCGCGTCGCGCTTCTCCAGGAAGGCGCGTACGCCGTCGGCGCCGTCACCGATGCTGGTGTAGAACATCGCCAGTGAGTCCACCCGGTGCGCCTCGACCGGGTCGGGCTGCGCGGAGTTGCGGTAGAGCATCTGGCGGATCAACGCGAACGAGACCGGCGAACGGCCCTTGGTCCAGGCGTCGGCCAGCGCCCGCGCCTGCGCCAGCAGCGTTTCGGGTTCGTGGATGGACTGGGCGATCCCGCAGGCGCGCGCACCCTCGGCGTCGAGGATGTCGGCGCGGTAGAGCAGGTCCAAAGCCGTTGGCACGCCGACGATGCGGGGCAGGAACCACGTCGAGCAGGCTTCCGGGGTGATGCCGAGTTTCCCGAACACCAGGCCGAAGCGCGCCTTGGTCGAGAACAGCCGGGCGTCCATCGCCAGCATCATGGTGGCGCCGATCCCGACCGCGGCGCCGTTGACCGCGGCGATCACCGGCTTGCGGCAGCCGTAGATCGCCAGCGTCACCCGCCCGCCGGTGTCGCGCACCCGGGCCAGCTCCGGATCGTCGAGGTCGGCCATGTCGGCCAGCGACGGCGACTTGGACTCGTCAAGCCCGAACACGTTGCCCGAGCTGGACAGGTCCATCCCCGCGCAGAACGCGCGTCCGGAGCCGGTGACGATCACCGCGCGAACGGCGTCGTCGTCGTTGACCTCGACGAAGGTGCGCTCCAGCTCCTCGGCCATTTCGACGGTGAACGCGTTGAGATTGTCCGGTCGGTCCAGGTACACGGTGAGAATGCCGTCTTCGACCTCGTGGCGCAGCGTGTTGAACTCCATGTGTTCCCCTTCCGCATGCACTGAACGTGCATTGACTGCGAGATTTCTACGATTCTTTCGCAGCTGGCGCACGCTCGGCACGTTGGCCCGGCATCGAGGCCGGCCGAGGCCTCATTCGCCGCGGCAGCGCATCCTGGCCAGGCCGTCGACGCCTGGCACATCCAGTGGACCGAACCGCAACTGGGGCTTCAGCTGCACCAGTTAGGCAGTGCCGAAGCGAACGGGATCGTGCAGGACGGCACGCTGCCGGATGGCTCCGCGATCCGATGGAGCTTCCGCGACATCGGCCCGGACTCGTTTCGCTGGCGCGACGAACGCAGCACCGACGGGCGCACCTGGGCACTGCAGCAGGAGTACCTCGCCCGTCGCGGGTGAATCCGGCGTCACGTGGCGCCGGCGCCCTCTGCGGCGGCCCGCGGTGACCAGTAGGCGAGCATCTCGGCGAAGGTGTCGAATGCCGGTTTCGAAATACCGTAGGGAGCCTCGAAGTGCAGACTCAACGGGAAGCCCAGCTCGGCCACGCCGTCGATGACCCGCTTATACAAATCGAGCAACTGGCGGCGTTTGACGTCGGGTTCGCCTGCGGCCAGGGTCCGCACGAAGGCCTGTTCGGCGGCGACTGCCTCGTTCCCCGGGTCCTGGATCAGCCAATCGACCAGCCCGACCTTGTACTCCATCTTCGGCACGAAGCCGAACGACAACAGGACCTCGGGCCGGTGGTCACTGCCTTCGGAGAAGTCGCGGAGGAATCCGACAATCGCATCGGAGTAGAGCAGCTGCGTCATTCCGAAGGTGGCCCCCCGGTCACATTTGAAGTCGAAGCGTTCCCGCTCGCCGTCCCGTGTCGGGATGAGGATGACGCCCCGGTTGTCGACCAGGTCGTCGAACTTCGACAGCGCGTCGGTGGGTGCGACGCCGCCGCCCTCACCGTCGTTCAGCGTGCGCGGGACGCCGACGAAGATGATTCCGTCGAACCCGGCCTGGCGCAGGCCGGTAAGTCGCGTCCGCAGCGCCGCCTCGTCGAGGAATGCGGTCACCTGCGTGCACAGCCCGTGTACGCCGGGCAGCTCGGGACCGATGATCGACCAGAAGTCGGCGACATCGAGTTTGGGTTGTATCTCGACCGGCCGATCGTCATCTTCGGGTATCAACCCGGGGATCATGACGTGACCGATCCGGCCCGCGATACCCGCCTGCTCGGACAGCCGCAGGACCTTGAAGGCCTCTTCGCGGGCCTGTTCTGCCCCGCGATCGGTGTTGGTCGGCACCAACTCCAGTGCAATGGTGTTCAGCGGCACCAGGGAACTCCGTATCTCATGGGAACGACATGTTGCGGCCCCAGAAAATGCTCTGGGGCGCAACATGTCAGACGGTCACAGGCCGGTGCGGGCTGCTCGGACTTCGCGCGCGGCGGCAACCAGGTGGGCCAGCGATGCCGTTACCTCGTCGGTCTTGCGGGTCTTCAGGCCGCAGTCCGGGTTGACCCAGAGACGTTGCGCCGGAACAGCATCCAGCGCCTCGCGGAGTGACGTGGCCATCTCATCGGTGCTGGGCACCCGAGGGGAGTGGATGTCGTAGACACCCGGGCCGACCCCGTTGGAGAAGCCGATCGCGTTGAGGTCGTCGAGCACCTCCATGTGCGAGCGGGCCGCCTCGATCGAGGTGACGTCGGCGTCCAGGTCTGCGATCGCCCCGATCACCTCGCCGAACTCCGAGTAGCACAGATGGGTGTGGATCTGCGTTGCATTCGAGACACCCGAGGTGGACATCCGGAACGACCCGACCGCCCAGTCCAGGTAGGCCGCCTTGTCGGCATCGCGCACCGGCAACAGCTCGCGCAGGGCGGGCTCGTCGACCTGGATCACCGCGATGCCGGCGGATTCCAGATCCACCGTCTCCTCGCGGATAGCCAGCGCCACCTGGTAGGCGGTGTCGGCCAGCGGCTGGTCGTCACGGACGAACGACCAGGCCAGGATGGTGACCGGACCGGTGAGCATGCCCTTGACCGGCTTGTCGGTCAGCGATTGGGCGTAGGTGGCCCAGTCCACCGTCATCGGCTTGGGTCGCGTGACGTCGCCGAACAGCACCGGCGGGCGCACGCAGCGGCTTCCGTAGGACTGCACCCAGCCGTTGCTGGTGGCGAAGAAGCCGTCCAGCTGCTCGGCGAAGTACTGCACCATGTCGTTGCGCTCCGGCTCGCCGTGCACCAGCACGTCGAGGCCGAGGTCCTCCTGCAACTTGATGACGGCAGCGACTTCCGCCTTCATCCGGTTGGTGTACTCCGCCTCGTCGATCTCCCCGGCCACCAGGGCGGCACGGGCCTTGCGGATTTCCACGGTCTGCGGGAACGAGCCGATCGTGGTGGTCGGCAGTGGCGGCAGGTGCAGCCGCTCGTTCTGGGCGGTACGGCGTGCCTCGGCAGAACCGCGCTGGACGCCGGCCGCCCGGATCTCGGCGATCTGTGCACGCAACGCCGCGTTGTTCAGCCGCGGGTCGGACTTGCGGGAGGCCACCGAGGCGTTGGACGCGGCGATCTCCTCGGCGACCGCGTCCCGGCCCTTACGCAGGGCGCGGGCCAGGGTGGCCACCTCGGTCACCTTCTCGGCGCCGAACGCCAGCCAGCTGCGCAGCGCGTCGTCCAGGCCGGTCTCGGGCTCCAGCGAGTAGGGCACGTGCAACGTCGAGCACGACGTTGATACAGCAACGGCCTCCGCTGAACCCAGCAGCGACGCCAGCCTGGCCAGCGCGGCCTGCAGGTCGGTGCGCCAGATATTGCGGCCGTCGACCACACCGGCGACCAGTGTCTTGGAGGCCAGCTCCGGCACCGACGCGATCTTGGTGTCCGCGCCGTAGACCAGGTCGACGCCGATCGCCTCGACCGGCGTGCGGGCCAGGGCCGCCAATCCGGCGCCCGGGTCGCCGAAGTAGGTGGCCACGAAGATCGACGGCCGCTTGCTCAGCCCACCGAGGCGGTTGTACACCTGCTCGGCCAGCGCCGGGGCGTCGGCGGAGATGTCGGTCACCAGCACCGGCTCGTCGATCTGCACCCACTGCGCGCCGGCGTCGGCCAGCTTGCCCAGCAGCTCGGCGTAGATGTCGGTCAGCTCGTCAAGGCGCGAAATCGGCGCCGACGCACCGTCGACGGCCTTGCTCAGCAGCAGGAACGTCACCGGCCCGATGATCACCGGCCGGGCCACGTTTCCGCCGAAGCCCTGCTCCTTGGCTTCGGCGAGCTCGGAGAGCACCTTGGCCGGGTTCAGTGTGAACGTCGTGTCCGGGCCGATCTCGGGAACGATGTAGTGGTAGTTGGTGTCGAACCACTTGGTCATCTCCAGCGGGGCGATGTCCTTGTTGCCCCGGGCTGCGGCGAAGTAGCGGTCCAGCTCGTCGGCGACGCCGGCCACCCGGGCCGGGAGTGCACCCAGGAGCACCGCGGTGTCGAGCATCTGGTCGTAGTAGGAGAACGTGTTCACCGGTACCGAGTCGAGTCCGGCGGCGGCCAGCTGGGCCCAGGTGTCGCGGCGCAGGCCGGCGGCCACCTTCTTCAGTTCGTCCTGGCCGATGCGGCCGGCCCAGTAGCTTTCGGTGGCGCGCTTGAGTTCGCGGCGCGGCCCGATACGAGGTGAGCCGAGAACGGTGGCGGTAAAGGGTTGAGCGGTCACGATTTGATCCTTCAATTGACGAGGGTGGGTCAACGCCAGCAGTCGCCCAGCTGATCCGGTCCCGTGCCTATATATAAAGCACTATAACCCTCAAAACCAGACGCCTATTCCGCGAGGCGTTGATCCGCTGGGCGCGGCGCGCTCAGCACAACGGGCAGGTATTCGGACTCGCAGGCGCGCACCGAGGTGCTCCTAATGGCCGTCGCTTCCCAGTCGGTGGGCGAACCCGTGACCAGTGCTTTGTGACGGCGGTCGTTCCTGCATACCGCTGCGGGACAGTCCCGGATTCTCACCGGGTTCCCTCTTGCGCTCCGCGTAAACCGCATTGCGCTCGATGCCGAAACCGCCTCGTGGCGGCAACGGCAAACCAGTTGCGTGATGAAGATTACCTGGTCAATCGCCTCGAAGCGCTTCCGGGATCGGGGTCTGGCCGTCGTTGAACGCGATGGTGCGGCCGATGGTGGAGTCGTCGGACAGGCAGGCCGCGATCACTCGAGCGACGTTGCCGCGGGAGACCTGCCCCTTGCCGGTGTCGGGGCCGACGGCGATCTGGTCGGTCGCAGGCTCGAGAGTGAGCCGGCTGGGGCCTAGTACCGTCCAGTCCAGGCCGGTGGCGCGCAGGTGTGCGCCGGCGGAGAACACCACCGCGTCGTGGCCGGCCACCAGCCGGGCCAGGCCGTCGGTGTCGAGCTGCTCGATGTCGGCCACCACCGGTAGCGCGCCGGTGACCGCGACCTCCTCGGCGTGGTCGGGGTTGCGGAACACCGAACTGACCTGGTCGCCGCGGTGGGCGAGGATGCGGGCGAGCAGCAGGGCGACCTTGCCGTGGCCGCCGATGATCACGATGCGTGCCATGGATGCGACGGTACGCGGAAGCCTGGAGTGACCCCCGTTGACGCCGGCCGAGCGCGCCCGTCGACAATCGAGGCAACAAGACCCCGAACGAACTGAAACGAATTAAGGAGCACCCATGGCTGAAGCCGTCATCGTCGAAGCGGTGCGCGCGCCGATCGGCAAGCGCAACGGCGGACTGTCCGGGGTACACCCGGCCGAGCTGTCCGCCCAGGTGCTCAACGGGCTGGTCAACCGGGCCGGCGTGGACCCGGCGCTGGTCGACGACGTGATCTGGGGTTGTGTCATGCAGGCCGGTGAGCAGGCCCTGGACATCGGCCGCACGGCGGTGCTGAGTGCGGGATGGCCGGAGAGCGTGCCCGCGGTGACCGTGGACCGCCAGTGTGGATCCAGCCAGCAGTCGGTGCACTTCGCCGCCGCCGGTGTGATCGCCGGACACTACGACGTCGTGGTCGCCGGTGGCGTCGAGTCGATGTCGCGTACCCCGATGGGTTCCTCGCTGGCCAACGGCGGCCGGCCGTACGGGGATTCCTTCAAGGCGCGCTACAGCCAGACCCCGAACCAGGGCATCGGTGCCGAGATGATGGCCACCCAGTGGGGGTTGAGCCGTACCGCGCTCGACGAGTTCGCGCTGGCGTCGCACGAAAAGGCCGGTGCCGCACAGGACGCCGGCGCCTTCAAGGACGAGATCGTCTCGATCACCGACTCCGAAGGCAACGTCGTCAGCGAGGACGAGGGCATCCGCCGCGGTACTACGCTGGAGAAGATGGCCCAGCTCAAGCCCGCCTTCAAAGAGGACGGCGTGATCCACGCCGGTAACTCCAGCCAGATCTCCGACGGCTCGGCGGCGCTGCTGTTCATGTCGGCGGCTAAGGCACGTGAACTGGGCCTGACCCCGCTGGCGCGGGTGCACACCGCGACGCTGGCCGGCTCTGACCCGGTGATGATGCTGTCCGGCCCGATCCCGGCGACCCAGAAGGCGCTGCAGCGCTCGGGCCTGAGTGTCGACGACATCGGCGTGTTCGAGGTCAACGAGGCGTTCGCCCCGGTGCCGATGGCCTGGCTGGCCGAGATCGGTGCCGACCCGAAGAAGCTCAACCCCAACGGCGGGGCGATCGCGCTGGGCCACCCGCTCGGCGGCTCCGGCGCCCGGATCATGACCACCATGCTCTACCACATGCGCGCCAACGGGATTCGCTACGGACTGCAGACCATGTGCGAAGGCGGCGGCCAGGCCAACGCCACCATCCTGGAGCTGCTGTGAGTGAAGGGGCCGTTCTGGTAGAGCGGCGTGGGAATGTCCTGCTGATCACGATCAACCGGCCCGACGCCCGTAACGCGATCAACGGCGCCGTCAGTGCCGGCATCGGCGACGCCTTGGCGCAGGCTCAAGACGACGACGAGGTGCGCGCGGTAGTGCTCACCGGCGCCGGCGACAAGTCGTTCAGTGCCGGAGCCGACCTCAAGGCGATCGCCAACCGGGAGAACATCTACCACCCGGAGCACCCGGAGTGGGGTTTCGCCGGCTTCGTGCAGCACTTCATCGACAAGCCCGTCATCGCGGCGGTCAACGGCACAGCGCTGGGCGGCGGCACCGAGATCGCGCTGGCCAGCGACCTGGTGATCGCCGAGCAGCGCGCCCAGTTCGGGTTGCCCGAGGTCAAACGTGGCTTGATCGCCGGTGCCGGCGGAGTGTTCCGCATCGTCGACCAGTTGCCCCGCAAGATTGCCCTGGAACTGCTCTACACCGGGGAGCCCATCTCGGCGGCCGACGCGGCCCGCTGGGGACTGGTCAACCGGGTGGTCGAGGACGGCGGGGCACTGGAGGCAGCACTCGATCTGGCCGAACGGATCACCGGCAACGCGCCGCTGTCGGTGCGGGCCAGCAAGCGGATCGCCTACGGCGTCGATGACGGCGCCATCCCCGGCGAAGTGGACGGTTGGGCTCGTACCGGCCGGGAATTCTCCGCTGTGCTGCGGTCCGAGGACGCCAAGGAGGGACCCCGGGCGTTCGCCGAGAAGCGCGCACCAGTGTGGAAGGCGCGTTGAGCGGCGTGCCCGAGCCGCTTCTCATCTCCATCCGCGGGCGCGCCCCGCAGCTCCACCCGGAGGCCTGGGTGGCGCCCAATGCCAGCCTGATCGGCCAGGTCAGCCTGGCGGCCCGGGCCAGCGTCTGGTACTCGGCGACGCTGCGCGCCGAGGTCGAGCCGATCGAGATCGGCATCGACACCAACATCCAGGACGGCGTGACCGTCCACGTCGACAAGGAGTTCCCCTGTCGAGTGGGGGCGCACGTCAGCGTCGGGCACAACGCGGTGCTACACGGCTGCACCATTGAGGACGACTGCCTGATCGGTATGGGCGCGATCGTCCTCAATGGTGCCGTCGTAGGGGCGGGCTCGCTGGTCGCGGCCGGTGCCGTCATCCCGCAGGGGATGGTGGTGCCGCCGCGGTCACTGGTGTCGGGGGTGCCGGGCCGGGTGCGTCGCGAGCTGAGCGAGGCCGAGGTCCGCAACAATCGGCACAATGCCGCGGCGTACCGCCGACTGATCGAAGTCCATCGGGCGAACTAGCGCATTCGGGCCACCGGCCGCGGTTTCGCCGCTACGTTTTAGGGACGTTGCTCAACCCGCCGCTGAGGGGACGTCGTCCTATGACCCAGATCAGTCCAACCCGCCCCGGCCTGCTGCGTGAGATCACCGACATCATGACCAGGGTCGCCCTGCCCTATCACGAGCCACGGGCAGTGGTGCAGCGCCGTCGCGCCGTCGTCGGAGTGGTCGTGGTGATCGGTGCGGCGGTGCTGGTCGCCATGCACAGCAAGCTTCCAGGAGACGCGTCGTTCTACTGGCTGTCGCTGGTCTTGGCCGCGGTCTGGACGGTGGGGGCGGTGGTGGCCGGACCGCTGCACCTGGGGGTGTTGCGGTTCCGCGGACGCAATGAGCGGCCGGTTTTCACCGGCACCGGCGTGGGCCTGGTACTGGGCGGGGTGTTCCTGCTGGGCGGGCTTGCCGTACAAGACATTCCGCCGCTGGCCGATCAGGTGGTCGCGATCTTGGCCTACACCACCGAAGTCTCCTGGCGGCTGGTGGTGCTGATCGCCCTCGTCAACGCGATCGCCGAGGAGCTGTTCTTCCGCGGCGCACTGTTCAGCGCGTTCGGCCGCCGCTCCCCGCTGCTGTTCTCCACCCTGCTCTACGTCGCGGCGATGATGGCCGCGGGCAACCTCATGGTGGGGGTGGCCGCACTGGTGCTCGGTACCGTCTGCGCCCTCGAGCGCCGGGCTACCGGTGGGGTGCTGGCTCCGGTGCTGACCCACCTGGTCTGGGGGCTGATGATGGTGCTGGCGCTGCCCCCGATCTTCGGGATGTAAGCGCCCCGACCTCAGGAGTCGGTGAAATTGGGGGAGCGGCGCTGCTGAAACGCGCGGGCGCCTTCGCGGAAGTCGTGGGCGTTCAACAGGATTGACTGCCCGACGTATTCGCGGTCTAGGGTGGTATCCAGCTCGGTCAGGGTCGCGGTGTTGATGGCGTGCTTGGTCTTGGCGAACGCCGCGGCAGGGCCGGCCAGCAAGCCGGCCAGCAGCTTGTCCACCTCGGCGTCGAACTCCTCGGCCGGGTACACCGCGCTGATCAGCCCCCAGTCCAGAGCGTCGGCGGCCGGCAGTCGTTCGGCCAGCAGCGCCAGCCGCATGGCGCGGGTCCGGCCCACGGCCGCGGCAACCAATGCCGACGCGCCACCATCGGGCATCAACCCAATCTTGGTGAATGCCAACAGGAAAAAGGCCTTGTCCGAGGCCACGATCAGATCGCAGGCCAGGGCCAGTGACACGCCGATACCGGCCGCCGGGCCCTGCACTACGGCCACCACCGGCCGCGGCAACGCGACGATCGCCCGGATCGCGCGATTGGCCTCGACGATGATCTCCGTCGCCAGTTCATCGGTCGTATCCTCGGCGCTGATCCCGGCACCGGAGCAGAACCCGCGCCCCGCCCCGCCGAACCGCACCGCACGGACGCGCGGGTCGCGACCGGCGGCCTCCATGGCATCGGCGATGCCGGCCAGCACCGACGTGGTCACCGAGTTGAGGCTGTCGGGTCGGTCGATGGTCACCGAGAGCACCCCGTCGGTCAGGGTGACGGACACGCCCGCCACCGGGGCCAGGGTGTCGATGCCGGAGTCGATTGCAGTCATGGCCCTCACCTTAGGATGCAGATCACACAGGCATACGACGAGGAGGCAGATATGGCGGGACCACTGGCGGGGCTGCGGGTCATCGAACTGGCCGGGATCGGACCGGGTCCGCACGCAGCGATGATCCTCGGCGACCTGGGCGCCGATGTGGTCCGCGTCGAGCGGCCCCCGAAATTCGGTGGCGGGGCCAGCAAGGACACCATGCTGCGCAACCGGCGCTCGGTGACCGCCGACCTGAAGTCGCCCGAAGGCCGCGACCTGGTGCTGGCGCTGGTGGCCAAGGCCGATGTGCTGATCGAGGGCTTCCGTCCCGGCGTCACCGAGCGGCTCGGCCTCGGCCCGGAGGACTGCGCCAAGGTCAACGAGCGGCTGATCTACGGCCGGATGACCGGCTGGGGACAGACCGGCCCCCGCGCTCAGCAGGCCGGCCACGACATCAACTACATCTCGCTGAACGGGCTGTTGCACTCCGTCGGGCGCAAGGGCGAGCGCCCCGTACCGCCGCTGAACCTGACCGGTGACTTCGGCGGCGGATCGATGTTCCTGCTGGTCGGCATCCTGGCCGCGCTGTGGGAGCTGCAGCGGTCCGGCAAGGGCCAGGTGATCGATGCGGCGATGGTCGACGGGGCCAGCGTGCTCTCGGCGATGATGTGGAGCTTCCGCGCGCAGGGGCTGTGGAGTGACGAGCGTGGTGTCAACATGCTCGACACCGGTGCGCCCTACTACGACACCTACGAATGTGCCGACGGGAAATATGTGTCGGTCGGCTCGATCGAGCCGCAGTTCTACGCCGAACTGCTGGCCAAGCTGGAGCTGGACCCCGCCGAGTTGCCGGCGCAGAACGACACCGCCCGCTGGCCGGAGCTGCGCGAGGTGTTCTCCAAGGCGTTCGCCGCCCACGACCGTGACCACTGGGCCAAGGTGTTCGCCACCTCCGATGCCTGCGTGGCACCGGTGTTGGCCTTCAACGAGGTGCAGGCCGACTCGCACATCACCGAGCGCGACACCTTCTACGACGTCGACGGTTACTTGCAGCCGATGCCGGCGCCGCGGTTCTCCCGCAGCGTTCCCGAGGTCCCGACCCCGCCTGCCGTTCTGGGAGCCGACAACGACTCCATCCTGAGTGACTGGGTATAGTCCCGACCAACCAGACGGTTGGGACTGAGAGGGGCCAAGAGAGTGCAGATCAAGGACGCGGTAGCCGTTGTCACCGGCGGTGCTTCCGGGTTGGGGTTGGCGACGGCCAAGCGCCTGCTGGACGCGGGCGGCCAGGTCGTGGTGATCGACCTCAAGGGCGAGGACGTGGTCGCCGAGCTCGGTGACCGGGCGCGCTTCGTGGAGGCCAACGTGGCCGACCCCGAGGCCGTCGGTGCGGCCCTGGACGTCGCGGAATCTCTTGGCCCCGTGCGCATCAACGTCAACTGCGCCGGTATCGGCAACGCGATCAAGACGCTGAGCAAGGACGGCGCCTTCCCGCTGGATGCCTTCACCAAGATCATCCAGGTCAACCTGATCGGCACGTTCAACGTGCTGCGGCTCTCGGCCGAGCGGATCGCCAAGACCGAGCCGATCAACGGCGAGCGTGGCGTGATCATCAATACCGCCTCGGTGGCGGCGTTCGAGGGCCAGATCGGGCAGGCCGCCTACTCGGCGTCCAAGGGCGGCGTGGTCGGGATGACGCTGCCGATCGCCCGTGACCTGTCGCGGGACCTGATCCGGGTCTGCACCATCGCGCCGGGTCTGTTCAAGACGCCGCTGCTGGGCTCGCTGCCCGAGGAGGCGCAGAAGTCGCTGGGTGCGCAGGTGCCTCACCCGTCGCGGCTCGGTGACCCCGACGAGTACGGCGCATTGGCCGAGCACATCATCAACAACCCGATGCTCAACGGCGAGGTCATCCGCCTCGACGGTGCGATCCGGATGGCCCCGCGATGAGCGCTTGCGCGAAGAGCATTGAGCACAGCTAAGGAGTCCACATGTCACTGACAACGAAGTTCACCGAGACATTCGGGGTCGAGCACCCCATCGCCCAGGGCGGCATGCAGTGGGTGGGTCGCGCGGAGCTGGTGGCCGCGGTCGCCAACGCCGGGGCGCTGGGTTTCCTCACCGCGCTCACCCAGCCGACGCCGGCCGACCTGGCCAACGAGATCGCCAAGACCCGGGATCTGACCGACAAGCCGTTCGGGGTGAACCTGACCATCCTGCCGGCGATCAACCCGCCGCCCTACGACGAATACCGCCAGGTCATCGTCGATGCCGGCATCAAGATCGTCGAGACTGCCGGCTCCAACCCGGCGCCGCACCTGCCGATGTTTCACGACAACGGAATCAAGGTGCTGCACAAGTGCACCTCGGTGCGCCACGCCGTCAAGGCGCAGAGCCTGGGCGTGGACGGCATCAGCATCGACGGGTTCGAATGTGCGGGACACCCGGGTGAGGACGACATCCCGGGCCTGGTGCTGATCCCGGCTGCCGCGGCGCAGATCGAGATCCCGATGATCGCCTCCGGCGGTTTCGCCGACGCCCGCGGCCTGGTCGCGGCGCTGGCCCTGGGTGCCGACGGCGTCAACATGGGCTCGCGGTTCATGTGCACCGTGGAGTCCTGCATCCACCAGAACGTCAAGGAAGCCATCGTCGCCGGCGACGAGCGCGGCACCGAGCTGATCTTCCGGTCGCTGCACAACACCGCTCGGGTAGCCAGCAACGCGGTGTCCCGCGAGGTCGTCGAGATCCTCAAGAACGGCGGTCAGTTCCCCGACGTCCAAGAGCTGGTGGCCGGTGTTCGCGGCCGCCGCGTCTTCGACGAAGGCGACGTCGACGCCGGGATCTGGACGGTGGGCACCGCGATGGGCCTCATCAACGACATCCCGACCGTCGACGAGCTGGTGTCGCGGATGGTGTCCGAGGCCGAGGAGATCATCCTCGGACGCCTGGGCAACATGGTCGAGGACGACGACGAGGAGAACGTCGCCTGACAGCGGTGTCTTAGGCCGTCGGCCTGACGCTTTACCTGCGCCGAACGTGCACCTGGTGTGAAAATCCCGCAGATTTTCCGCACTGGTTGCACGTTCGGCGTTGGCGTTCGACCACACCGGGGGATTGCTGAGTGGCGGCCACACACGGGGCTTGGCTACAGCGTCCCGGGGCTCAACCTGAATGCTAGAGAAATGGATTGACTCACAGATGGCGTGCTACCCGGATGGGGGCGGCCGCCGTCGCGTAATCACGCGACATTGAAAGGCGCCGCTGTCGCGACGCCGATCAATCAGCTGGCCAGCGAATGCAGGCCGTCGAACTGCTCCGAGGTGTCGCCCTCGACGAGGAAATCGCCGTGGTACAGGGCCTCGAAGTCAACCTTGATGACGTCGGCACTTGAGTCGTCGATCCACATGACCCTGAGCTTATTGGTCACTATTAAGGAATCATTGAGTTACGTTTCGGGAAATGGTGGCAATACTACCGACGGGTAGCGTCTGCGGGGCCTGCGAACGGGCCGTTCCTGCCATCGCCACTGTGCTGATGGCGGCGACCCGCTGCGCCCGGCTCCGCCGCGCTTGCGATCGCCGCTGTGCTGATGGCGGCGACCCGCTGCGCCCGGCTCCGCCGCGCTTGCGATCGCCGCTAGGGTGGCTGCCATGAGCGCACCGGACACCCTGGACAACCCGCTGTTCGCCCGGATCTGGACGTTTATGTCCAGCCGCGAGACGGACTGGCTGCGGGACCGCCGCCGGGAGAATCTGGAGGGTCTGTCCGGGCGGGTGCTTGAGGTCGGAGCCGGAACCGGAAGCAACTTCGGTTTCTACCCTGAGACCGTGACCGAGGTGGTGGCCGCCGAACCTGAGTCTCGGCTGCGGGATGCTGCCGTTTCTGCGGCGACAACGGCGCCGGTGCCGATCACCGTGGTGGCGAGCACCGTCGAGGCCTTGGGCTCTGGGGAACCCTTCGACGCGATCGTGTGCTCACTGGTCCTGTGTTCGGTCGACCGTCCCGAGGAGGTGCTGCGCCAGCTGTTCGCATTGCTGAAGCCCGGCGGCGAGCTGCGCTACTTCGAGCATGTCGCCAGCACCGGGATGCGCGGCGGGCTGCAACGGCTGGCCGACGTCACGTTTTGGCCCCGACTGTTCGGCAACTGTCACACCCACCGCGAGACCGAGCAGATGATCACCGCCGCAGGCTTTGTCGTCGACAGGTCGCGGCGCGGGCATCAATTCCCGGCGTGGGCGCCGGTGCCGGTGTCGGAGTTCGCACTGGGCTCGGCCAACCGCCCGGCCTGAAACAGCGTCAGCGCAGCAGGAACGGCAACCGCTGTGCCATTCCCGGCAGTGCTGCCGAGGCTGTGGTTTGCAGAAAGACCGTGGCCCGCTCCGAGAGCGGCGTGGGTTCCGGGTTCACCTGGATGACGGTCTTGCCCAGCTCCAGCGCCCGTTCGGGCAGGCTGGCCGCCGGATAGACCACCCCGGACGTGCCGACCACGACCATCGCATCGGCAGCCTCGACGGCCTCGACCGCAGCGTTCCAGGGCCCGTCCGGCAGCTCTTCGCCGAACCAGACCACATCCGGGCGGATCAAGCCGCCACACTCGCACTGCGGCGGCATGATTTCGAGCACGGGCTCCGCCAGCACCGGCAGCTGCGTGTCGTGCGGCTGCTCGCAGTCCGAGCAGCGGAAGGTGAACATCCGGCCGTGCAGATGGTGCACCGTGGAACTGCCGCCGCGCTCGTGCAGATTGTCGACGTTCTGGGTGATGACCTGGACGTCGGCGTGCTGCTCCCAGTCCGCGATCGCGGTATGACCCAGGTTCGGCTCATAGCGGCGGGCCAGCTGGCAGCGCCACACATACCAGCCCCAGACCAGTTCTGGCTGCCGATTCCAGCCATCGATGCTGGACACCTCGTAGGGGTCGTATTGCGACCAGAGCCCCTTCTCGTCGTCGCGGAAGGTAGGTATCCCGCTCTCCGCCGAGATCCCTGCACCACTGAACACCACCACCCGCACGTCACCAAGATAGCGGGATACTGGCCGAATGGACTTCTCCGACCTGCTGAAAACCGACGTGCATGCCGACGTGCCGCTGTTCGAGCAGATCCGAGTCGCACTGATCGAGGCGGTCCGGGCCGGGGCGCTGCCCGCGGGAACCCGGCTGCCGACGGTGCGCGAATTGGCGAGCCAGCTGAGTCTGGCGGTGAACACCGTCGCGCGCGCCTACCGCGAGCTGGAGGCCGGCGGCGTCGTCGAGACGCGGGGCCGGTTCGGCACTTTCGTGGCAAGCAGTGACCCGGCCGATGCGGCCATGACCCAGGCGGCGGGTGTTTTCGTGGCCGCGGCGCGCGCGGTCGGGGTGAGCAAGGCCGATGCGCTGCGCTACCTCGACGCGGCCTTCGGCAGCGCCGGCGGCGGGGCTCGCTAGCCGAATTCCAGCAGGGTCAGCGACGGACGGACCGGATCCAGGACGCTCAGCCGATAGGCGCTCGAGAGCAGGGTGTTGAACAGCCAACCGCGCCCGGCCGGCAGCGGCAGGTCGCGAACGGCCCGGATACCGGGGACGGTGTTCGCCAGATCGGCGGCGGCGTTCACCGACAGATTGAACGGCATGGGTGGGACCTTGTAACGCAGCGAGGTCCGAATCCCACGGCGCATCAGCATGGCCAGCAGGGGAGGCGGCACATCGAAGAGCAGCCGCCCGCCCGGGAAGCGGCGGGCACATTCGGCGATCAGTCCGAGCGACTGCTCGGGCTGCAGGTACATCAGCAGGCCTTCGGCGCTGATGAACACGCCGCTGTCCGGATCGACCTGGTCCATCCAGCTGTAGTCCAACGCGGATTGGGCGCACACCGAAACCTGGGGCGACGCCGGCAGCAGCCGGGTGCGGATGTCGACGATCGGCGGGAGGTCGACGGTGAGCCAGCGGAACGCGGCGTCGGGAACGCTCGCGCTCACCCGCCAGAAGCTGGTCTGTAAGCCCTCGGCCAGGGCCACGACGGTGCCCGACGGGTGCTGGCGCAGAAACTGCCGAGTCTGGTCGTCGAAGGCCAAGGCGCGCAGGGCGATGTCCTGACGAGTCGGTCCGAACTTCGCGAAATCGAAGTCGATCGACTCGGCCAGGCGGATCGCCATCGGGTCATCGATGATCCCGTCAGAACGGCGGGCTTCATTCGCCCGCGCGTTCAGGGTCAGCAACGCGGTTTCGGAGACCCCGGTCAGGGTGACTTTCTGTGCCTGGCTCACGTCTGCGACCTTACCGGTGCGCCGATCAGCGCAGCATTTTGTTCAGGGTGCGCAGGTTGCGGGTGGTGGTGACGGACTTGTACCGCTTGTTGCCCATCGTCTTTCCCACCGTGCTGGTCAGGGTGTCGCCCTTGGGGATCTGCCAGTAGATCACCCCGTCGCCGAGGGTGATCTTCTCGTCGGTATCTGCTGCCAGTTTCGACAGGTCGGTCAGCGCCGCGTCGTCGGCGACGAACGTGACATAGGAGTGCAGGTCGGGGACCTCGGGTTCGAAGGGATAGGCAGCCACGATGTCGCGCACCGTCTCCATGTCGTAGACCAGCGCCCAGGCCTCATAGCCGAAGCGCTCCCGCAACGCAGCCTCGGCGGTGGCTCGCACTGTGGTGGCTTTGGCGGGTGAGTCCAGCAGCACGTTGCCGCTGGCCAGCAGGGTGCGGACCTCGGAGAATCCGGCGGCGGTCAGCGTGGCGGCGACCTCGGCCATCTTGAGGTTGACGCCGCCGACGTTCACGCCGCGCAGAAACAGCGCATACCGGGTCATGAGCGGACCTCCAATCGGTGCAAGAACGATGGCAATAACGGGACGCGTCGGTAGGCTTCGATCATGGGACGCCAGGTATTCGACGACAAGTTGCTTGCCTTGATCAGCGGGAACTCACTCGGCGTCTTGGCCACCCTCAAACGCGACGGGCGCCCGCAGCTGTCGAACGTGCGGTACTACTTCGACCCGCGGTCTCTGGTGGTGCAGGTGTCGGTCACCGAACCGCGAGCCAAGACCCGCAACCTGCGCCGGGATCCCAGGGCGTCGCTGCTGGTCGATTCCGACGACGGCTGGTCCTATGCCGTCGCCGAGGGGGACGCCCAGCTCACGGCACCGGCCGCCGCGCCCGAGGACGACACCGTCGAGGCGCTGATTGCGTTGTACCGCAACATCGCCGGGGAGCATCCGGACTGGGATGAATACCGCCAGGCCATGGTGACCGACCGCCGCGTGCTGCTGACGCTGCCCATCCATCACCTCTACGGCATGCCGCCGGGCGTGCGCTGAACATCTCCCACCGGTAGGCCATGCGCTGGGCTAGGCTCGCGGGTATGCCCGAATCAGAGTCGCCCGCAGACGAGAACAAGCGCAAGTTCCGGGAGGCGCTGGAGCGTAAGAAGGCGAAGTCGGCGGGCGGCTCCGACCACAAAGATGGCGGCGCCAAGCAGTCACGCTCGCACGGGCCGCTGGAGAGCCGTCGGGAATTCCGCCGCAAGAGCGGGTAGTTCGGGCCGCTACTGCACCGGGCAGGCGTACTTGCGTGCCACGTCCATCACCCGCTGGTTCGCGCCGGGGCCGACGACCCCCTGTGCGGCGAGTTCCAACCCGATATAGCCCGGAAGTCCGCCTTCGCATGCCTGGTGGGCGAGGCGCCAGGCGGTGTCCGGGTTCAAGTTGAACCCGTTGCGCTCCAGACCCTCCATGTAGGTGTCGAACTCTGGGGTGCCCTGGTCCGGTATCGCACCGGCCGTGGCTGCCAGACATACAGCCGTAGCCATCGCTGCGATCAGAGCGGCCGCTACACGTCTCATGGTCCTTCTCCTGGAGATGCATCCGATCGTGGTCGCTACACGGTTGCATACTCCACCGACACAGACCAACGGAACGCTTTAGTTGGCCGGGGTGGACCGCTGTCGGCTCAGGCGGTCTCGAGGCAGCAAGAGCGAATTGTCGTCAAGCACGTGTCCGTTCGGCACAAATTCGTCTGCACAGTGATGGAGCATCTACGAGCAGTCGGGAAGATCGCATTGGATTGTCTCTGCCTGCGGCCATCCGACCAGGTCTACATTGACAGATTGGGATCGCTAGCTCGGTTGGCAGTGTTTACTCAACTCACACACCCCCAGTGAGGATTCCGCTATGCATCGCACCCGCGCCGCGGTATTTGTGGCCGCTGCCCTCATGTCTGGCGGCATGATGGCCGTCACGAGCGTCGAACTTGCCGCGGGGACTGCGAGTGCCGACCCAGCTTGTTCCCCGGCCAACGCCAACACTCCGCCCTGCGCTCCGCCCGAGGGGCCACCGGCCTGTAACGCGTTTGGCGACTGCGGTCAGTTGTGGTGCCCCGGCTCGGGAATGAGGGCCCCGGACTGGGACATGAGCGTCTGCCACACTTTCCACTGGGATCCCGACGCGCCGCTTAACAAACCGATCCTCATCCCGGGCAATCCGCCCGGCCCGCCGGCACCTCCACCGCCGCCGTGCATCCCGCTCGTCAACTGCCTGCCCGGACTCACGCACCCCTGAGCGCGCAGGATTGCCTCGGTTGTGCGCGCGGGTTGTTGCAGAACGCCTACGAGCTGGGCGAAGCGGTGAAGCTCACGTCCTCTTCCGTTCGCGGCCGGGAATACGAGATGGTCAGCGGAGGGGTCGATAGTCGAGAATGCCTTCCATGACTCCGAAACTCTGCCTCGTTCAAGAGCCTGAGGCTGACGAATTGCTTTCGGGAGACCCGTTCGCGCTGCTGGTGGGTATGCTGCTCGATCAGCAGATTCCGATGGAGGTCGCGTTCGCCGGCCCGAAGAAGATCGCCGACCGGATGGGTGGGCTGGACCCGCACGACATCGCCGCGCGCGATCCGGATGAGTTCGCCGCGGTGTTCGCCGAAACGCCTGCGGTGCACCGGTTTCCGGGTTCGATGGCGGGTCGTGTCCAAGCTCTGGCCAAAGCGGTGGTCGATCAGTACGGCGGCGACGCGACCGCACTGTGGACGGTCGGTGAGCCCGATGGCGCCGAGGTGCTCAAGCGCCTCAAGGCGCTGCCCGGCTACGGCGAGCAGAAGGCCCGGATCTTTCTGGCCCTGCTCGGCAAGCAATACGGCGTGACCCCGTCGGGATGGCGGGAGGCTGCCGGGGCATACGGTGAGCCCGGAACACACCTGTCGATCGCCGACGTCGTGGATGCGTCATCGCTGCAGCAGGTGCGGTCCACCAAGAAGGCCCAGAAATTGGCTGCGAAGACCGGCCGGGACGGTCGGAAAAATGGAGGAAAGGCGACGACGTGAAAACTCACCTGAACTGCCCGTGTGGCGAGGCGATGACGGGCAACGACGAAGACGAGTTGGTCGTGGTGGTGCAGAAGCACCTCGCCGATGTGCACCCCGGTATGGAGTACGACCGGGACGCCATCTTGTTCATGGCCTACTGACGCCGTCCTCGCAATAGCGCGAGACCGACGTATTGCAGGGGAAGTGCGAGAGCACTCCTGCAAAACGTCGGTTTCGGCGTTGGAGGCAAGGCGCGACGGGTCAGGGCACCACCGTCGAGCCGATGGTGGGAATGAAGTTGCACTGGTGGTCCTTGGTGCTGACCTGGCCGAAGATCGTCGACATGATGCTGCCCGAGCCGGTGTCGACGATCGCAGTCAGCGTCGTCGGCCCCTCCGGGTTGATGTCGGTGCGCGGCTGCAGGGTGGCGCTGCCGGACTTGCCGGTGGTCAGGTTCACCCACGTGACGTTCAGCGGTAGCTTCTGCGTCTCAGCCGGCCCGGGAGTCCCCATGGCGGTGAACACGTAGGCGGTCTGACCGGGCTTGGGACCGGGGGTCGGGATCGTGGCCGGGCCGGCCACCGACAGCGCCGTGGCGATGACGTTGCCGCCGTCGGCCTGGCAGTTCTGGCCGATGGAGGGGTACATGAAGTCCTGGGTCGGCGGGGCGTCCGGACCGAATCCGGGAGTGGCCGCCGTCGCCGCGTCGGGCGCCGGGGCGATGAAGGCAGCTTCGGGGGCTGCCGGGGCCGCGTCGGGGAGGGCGTCGGTGGGCGCGGGCAGCGCTTCGGGCGCCGTCCGTGCCGCCTGGGCAGCCGGACCCACCGACTTGGCCGGGTCGACGCCGCTGGGCAGGTGGGCCACCAATCCGGGCTCCGAGCCGGCCGTCGGTACGTGATTGCTCGGCAGCCCCTCGGGCGGCGCCTGCACGAACTGCGCCACCGAGTCGGCCACCTGCCGCGAGTTGGCGGGCGTGTTGGAGTTTCCGGTGAATGCGGCGGCCGCGGCCATCAGCAGCGAGGTCGCCCCGGCGGGGTCGGCGGCGGCCTGCTGGATCACCGGGCTCAACTGCTCGATTGCGGGCAGCCCGGGAAATCCGGCGGTGGGCAGCGGCAGCGCCGGCATGGCCGGATCGGCTGTGGCCACACTGGCCACCCCCAGGCTGCCGAAGACCAGCACGGCCGACGATCCGGCGACGGCTGCCTTGGCGGCGTTGGCACGTGTGGTGGTGAACAGCGTCCGGAGGCGCGACATGACTTCCCCAATCGTCGGCGGTGGCTTCCTGAAAACTGAAGCTAGCCTGTTGCTGGTGAGGCTCAAGTGACACGTGTGTCATTTATGGAACCGTTACGGACCCGAACCGCGACGGTGATCTGAAGGCCATTCGCTAAAGTCGTTCCGGTAGACACCACCTTGAACACCGGGGCCACCCCGCCTGCGCGTTCGCTGACTACTCGCCTGACTGCGTGGGCGCCCTTGCTGCTGGCGATCAGCATCGCGGCGCGACTCTCCTGGACCTACCTGACCCCGCACGGCGCCAACTTCGTCGACCTGCACGTCTACATCAGTGGCGCGGCCGCGCTGGCCCAGCCCGGCGCGCTGTATGACTACGTCTACGCCGACCAGACCCCGGACTTCCCGCTGCCGTTCACCTACCCGCCGTTCGCGGCTGTGGTGTTCTATCCGCTGCATTTCCTGCCGTTCGGGCTGGTCGCGCTTGGATGGCAGATCGGCACGATGGCCGCACTGTATGGCGTGGTGCGCGTGTGTCAGCGACTCCTCGGCGAAGCGGCCTCGCTGAACCGCTCGGCTGATGCGGCGGTCCCAGCTTTGCCTCTCCTTCGTCGAGCCTCGCTGAACCGCCGGGTCGCGATGCTGTGGACGGCCGCCGGGATCTGGACCGAACCGTTGCGCAGCACCTTCGACTACGGCCAGATCAACGTGATCCTGGTGCTGGCGGTGCTCTATGCGGTCTACAGCCGGCGGTGGTGGGTGTCGGGGCTGTTGGTCGGTCTGGCCGCCGGGGTGAAGCTGACCCCGGCGATCGCCGGGGTCTACCTGGCCGGGGCGCGGCGCTGGGCCGCCGCGGTGTTCTCGGCCGTCGTCTTCGCCGGCACCATTGCGGTGTCGGTGTGGGCCACCGGCGATCAGGCCCGCCGCTACTTCACCGAGTTACTCGGTGACGCTCACCGGGTAGGGCCGATCGGAACGTCGTTCAACCAGTCCTGGCGGGGCGGGATCTCCCGCATCCTCGGACACGACGCGGGTTACAGCCCGCCGGTGCTGATCGCGATCGGCGTCACCGCGGTGCTGGCGGTACTGGCCTGGCGGGCGCTGAACAGTACTCCCGCCGGACCCGATGTCTTGGGGTCGTTGTTGGTGGTCGAGCTCTTCGGGCTGCTGGCGTCACCGATCTCCTGGACCCATCACTGGGTGTGGCTGCTGCCGCTGATGATCTGGCTGTTCTACGGGCCCTACTCGGATCGCCCGGGCGCGCGCATCCTGGGTTGGGTCTGGTTGGCGCTCACCCTCATCGGGGTGCCGTGGCTGCTGAGCTTCTTCCAGCCGACGATCTGGCAGGACGGCCGGCCCTGGTACCTGGCGTGGGCCGGCCTGGTCTACATCGTCGGCGCGCTGGCCACTTTGGGCTGGATGGCGACCACGCGGGTCACGCCGCGAGAAGCCGGTTGATCTCACCGGCCATCGCCACATCCTTGTCGGTGATCCCGCCTTCGGAGTGCGTCACCAGTACGAACGTCACAGTGCGCCAGCGGATATCGATGTCGGGGTGGTGATCGGCCGATTCGGCGCGTTCGGCCACCCGACGCACCGCGTCGATCCCGGCCAGAAACGAGCCGAACTTGACCGAGCGCCGCAGCGTTCCGTCGGTGAGCTCCCAGCCTTCGAGGTCGAACAGCGCCGCGTTCACCTGGTCGTCAGTCAACAAAGCCATACCCGACGGTAGGACGGTATAGCCTCACACGCCATGTCACCTCAGATCGTTGTCGCCGGAGCCGTGCTCGCCGAATCGGCGGCCGGGCGTACGGTGCTGATCGCGCAGCGGCGCCGCCCGCCGGAGCTGGCCGGTCGTTGGGAGCTGCCCGGCGGCAAGGTCATGGCTGGTGAGAGTGAATCCGCCGCGTTGGCCCGCGAACTCGGCGAAGAACTGGGCCTGGACGCCGCCGCGATCACGGTTGGGGAGCGCCTGGGCGCCGACGTGGTGCTGAACCCCTCCATGACCTTGCGCGCCTACCTGGTCAGCCTGACGAGCGGCGAGCCACAGCCCCATGACCATCAGGCCCTCCGCTGGGTGACGGCTGTGCAACTGGCCGACGTTGACTGGGTACCTGCTGATCGAGCTTGGCTGCCGGAGCTGACTCGGGCACTCTGGGTGACAAGGCTCTGTTAAATTTTCCCGGCGGGTTGGCTCGTTGAGCGATATATCCCGCTACGCTGGTGTTTCGGTTTTGATGGTGTGTTGCGGCGGCTCCGGACCGCAATCCGTCGGAGCGCGGCGATCCGCGAAGGAGAATCGGTGATGACACGCGCAGCGCGACCGCCCACGACCGGGTTCCTGCGGCGGTCCCGGCTTCCCCTCGCCTCCGCCGGCCCGGGGGCCGACTCCGGCGAGCCTCGCCGAACCACCGGGATCGGTGGTCCACTCGAGGAACTGCTGGAGCGCAGCGGCCGGTTCTTCACCCCGGGCCAGGTCTCGCCGGACCTGCGCACCGTCACCCGTCGGGGTGGACGTGAGGCCGACATCTTCTACCGGGACCGCTGGAGCCACGACAAGGTGGTGCGGTCCACCCACGGGGTCAACTGCACCGGGTCGTGTTCCTGGAAGATCTTCGTCAAGGACGGCATCATCACCTGGGAGAACCAGGCCACCGACTATCCCTCGGTGGGCCCGGACCGTCCCGAATACGAGCCCCGCGGCTGCCCGCGCGGCGCCTCGTTCTCCTGGTACTCCTACTCGCCGACCCGGGTGCGCTACCCCTACGCCCGCGGGGTGCTGGTCGAGATGTTCCGGGAGGCCAAGGCGCGTCTGGGCGACCCGGTGCTGGCCTGGGCGGAGATTCAGGCCGACCCCGAGCGTCGCCGGCGCTACCAGCAGGCCCGCGGCATGGGCGGGCTGGTCCGGGTGACCTGGGCCGAAGCCACCGAGATGATCGCCGCCGCCCACGTGCACACCATCAAGACCTACGGCCCCGACCGGGTCGCCGGGTTCTCCCCGATTCCGGCGATGTCGATGGTGTCGTTCGCTGCCGGGTCACGCTTCATCCAGATGCTCGGCGGGGTGATGACGTCCTTCTATGACTGGTACGCCGACCTACCGGTCGCCTCACCCCAGGTGTTCGGTGACCAGACCGATGTCCCGGAATCCGGGGACTGGTGGGACGCGGCCTACCTGATGATGTGGGGCTCCAATGTCCCGATCACCCGCACACCCGACGCGCACTGGATGGCCGAGGTCCGTTACCGCGGCACCAAGGTGGTCACTGTCAGCCCGGACTACGCCGACAACACCAAGTTCGCCGACGAATGGATGCCATGTGCGGCCGGTACCGACGGCGCGCTGGCCATGGCGATGGGCCACGTCATCCTCACCGAGTGCTACGTCAACAAGGAAGTGCCGTTCTTCACCGACTACGTGCGCCGCTACACCGACCTACCGTTCCTGATCAAGCTGGAGGAACGCGACGGCCGACTGGTACCCGGGAAGAACCTGACCGCCGCTGACCTGGGCGGGGATCTTGCGGATGTTGAAAATGCCGCGTTCAAGCCGGCCCTGCTGGATGAGGCCACCGACAGTGTGGTGGTGCCGCACGGCTCGCTCGGCTTCCGCTGGGGCGACGACGGCATGGGCAAGTGGAACCTGGACCTGGGCGAGCTGCGGCCGGCACTGACCGTCAAGAACCCGAAGTTCCTCAACGGTGATCAACCCGCCGCGCTGGTTTCGCTGCCCGGCTTCGACACCGTCACCGGCCATGGCACCGTCGTCGAGCGCGGGGTGCCGGTGCGTCAGGTCGGTGAGCACCTGGTCTGCACGGTGTTCGACCTGATGCTGGCCAACTACTCGGTGCGCCGGCCCTGGCTGCCCGGCGAATGGCCGACCGGCTACGACGACGACACGCAGGCCAACACTCCGGCATGGCAGGAGTCGATCACCGGGGTCTCGGCCTCGCAGGTGATCCGGATCGCGCGCGAATTCGCCCGCAACGCAGAAGAATCCGGCGGCCGGTCGATGATCATCATGGGCAGCGGCATCTGCCAGTGGTTCCACGGCGACGCCACCTACCGGGCGGTGCTCGCGCTGCTGATGCTCACCGGCTCGATGGGCCGCAACGGTGGCGGCTGGGCGCACTACGTCGGCCAGGAGAAGGTGCGCCCGCTGACCGGGTGGGCCACGATGGCCGCGGGCAGCGACTGGTCGCGCCCGCCGCGCCAGGTGCCGGGCACCTCCTACTGGTATGCCCACACCGACCAGTGGCGCTACGACGCCTACGGGGCGGAGAAGCTGGCCACGCCGCTCGGGCGCGGCCGATTCGACGGCCGCCACACCATGGACATCCTTGCGTCGGCCACCGCGATGGGCTGGAGTCCGTTCTATCCGCAGTTCGACCGGTCCAGCCTGGATGTGGCCGACGAGGCCGACACCGCTGGCCGTGACGCGGGGGAGTACGTCGCCGAACAACTCGCGTCCGGTGACTTGAAGCTGTCGGTCACCGACCCGGACAATCCGGTGAACTGGCCGCGGGTGCTGACGGTGTGGCGGGCCAACCTCATTGGCGCTTCCGGCAAGGGCGGGGAGTACTTCCTCAAGCACCTGCTGGGCACCGACGCCAGCGTGATCGGCGAACCGCCCGCCGGCGGGGTGAAGCCGGCCGATGTGCGCTGGGACCGCGACATCCCCGAGGGCAAGCTCGATCTGCTCATGTCGATCGACTTCCGGATGACCTCGACGACGCTGATGTCCGACGTCGTGCTGCCGGCGGCCACCTGGTACGAGAAGGCCGACCTGTCCTCGACCGACATGCACCCCTACGTGCACTCGTTCAGCGCGGCGATCGACCCACCCTGGGAGACCCGCAGCGACTACGACGCATTCGGCGCGATCGCACGCACCTTCAGTGCCTTGGCGGTTAAACACCTCGGCGTCCGCAACGACGTCGTACTCACCGCGATGCAGCACGACACCGCCGATGCGATGGCCTACCCCGACGGCACCGAGCGTGACTGGCTGCGCACCGGCGAGACGCCTGTTCCGGGCAAGACGATGCCCAAAGTGACTGTGGTGCAGCGCGATTACACCACCATCTACGACAAGTGGCAGTCGCTTGGCCCATTGGTGGACACCTTGGGGCTGACCACCAAGGGCTACACCGTTTTCCCGCACGAAGAGGTCGAGGACCTGGCCGCCAAGTTCGGGGTGATGAAATCCGGCGCCGGTACCGGGCGCCCCGCGCTCACCACCGCGATCCGGATGGCCGACACCGTGCTGGCGCTGTCGGGAACCACCAACGGCCGGATCGCGACGGAGGGCTTCCGGGAGCTGGAGAAGCGCACCGGCCGGCGACTGGCGCACCTGTCCGAGGGCAGCGAGGAGAAGCGGATCACCTACGCCGACACACAGGCTCGGCCGGTGCCGGTGGTCACCAGCCCGGAATGGTCCGGCAGCGAGACCGGCGGACGGCGCTACGCACCCTTCACGATCAACATCGAATGCCTCAAGCCATTCCACACCCTGACCGGCCGGATGCACTTCTACACCGCACACGACTGGATCGAGGAACTCGGCGAACATCTGCCGGTCTACCGCCCACCACTGGACATGGCGCGGCTGTTCGACGCTCCCGAGCTCGGTGAGACCGGTGACGGTATCGGGATCACCGTGCGGTACCTGACCCCGCACTCGAAGTGGTCGTTCCACTCCACCTACCAGGACAACCTGTACATGCTGTCGCTGTCGCGTGGCGGCCCCACCATGTGGATGAGTCCGGGCGATGCCGCGAAAATCGGTGTCAAGGACAACGATTGGATTGAAGCCGTCAACGTCAACGGCGTGTTCGTCGGTCGCGCGATCGTCAGTCAGCGGATGCCGGACGGGGTGGTGTTCGTCTACCACGTGCAGGAGCGCACGGTGGACACCCCGCGGGCCGAGACCAACAACAAGCGCGGCGGCACGCATAACTCGTTGACCCGGATCCGGGTCAAGCCCAGTCACTTGGCCGGTGGCTACGGCCAGCACGCGTTCGCGTTCAACTACCTGGGACCGACGGGCAATCAGCGCGACGAGGTGACGGTGGTTCGCCGCCGAAGCCAGGACGTGAGGTACTAGGCGATGAAAGTAATGGCACAGATGGCCATGGTGATGAACCTGGACAAATGTATTGGGTGCCACACCTGTTCGGTGACCTGCAAACAGGCCTGGACCAATCGGGAGGGCACCGAGTACGTCTGGTTCAACAATGTCGAAACCCGCCCCGGCGGCGGATATCCGCGGACCTACGAGGACCAGAGTCGCTGGAAGGGCGGCTGGACGTTGGACAAGAAGGGTCGGTTGCGTCTGCTGGCCGGCGGCCGGCTGCACAAGCTGCTGAACATCTTCGCCAACCCCAACCTGCCTGGCTTGAAGGACTACTACGAGCCGTGGACCTACGACTACGAGAATCTGACTGCCGCACCACTGGGAGACACCATTCCGGTTGCGGCGCCGAAGAGTTCGATCACGGGCGAGCCGATGAAGATCGAGTGGGGACCCAACTGGGACGACGATCTCGCTGGCGCGCCGGAGACCCTGGTCAACGACCCGATCCTGGCGAAGGTCAGTGACCAGGTCAAAAGCGAGTTCGAAGACACCTTCATGTTTTACCTACCGCGGATCTGCGAACACTGCCTGAATCCGTCGTGCGTGGCGTCGTGCCCGACCGGGGCCATCTACAAGCGTGAAGAAGACGGCATCGTGCTGGTCGACCAGGACCGCTGTCGCGGTTGGCGGCTGTGCGTGTCGGGATGTCCGTACAAGAAGGTGTACTTCAACCACAAGACCGGCAAGGCCGAGAAGTGCCATTTCTGTTATCCGCGTATCGAAGTCGGCCTGCCAACGGTGTGCTCGGAGACCTGCGTCGGCCGGCTGCGCTACATCGGCCTGGTGCTCTACGACGTCGACAAGGTGCTCGAGGCGGCTTCGGTCGACAACGACACCGACCTGTACGAGGCGCAGCGCGGGGTGTTCCTGGACCCGACCGACCCGCAGGTGATCGCGGGCGCGCGCGCCGAGGGGATCTCGGATGCCTGGATCGAGGCCGCGCAGCAGTCGCCGATCTACGCGTTGATCAACACCTACAAGGTGGCGTTGCCGCTGCATCCCGAGTATCGGACCATGCCGATGGTCTGGTACATCCCGCCGCTGTCACCGGTGGTCGACGCCGTCAGCCGCGACGGGCACGACGGTGAAGACCTG
>Ga0153954_1000537_pt1 | contig 29315 bp, 25 predicted proteins | sample TSFL038MetaG_FD_102277 | JGI IMG/M metagenome (GOLD analysis project Ga0153954, IMG submission 102277) | Attine ant fungus gardens microbial communities from Florida, USA - TSFL038 MetaG | ecosystem: Host-associated > Fungi > Mycelium > Unclassified | place: USA: Florida, Wekiwa Springs State... | reverse complement strand
TGTGGTTAAAATTCTATCTCTGCTTATTCTGCGAGGTATAGTTAGAAAGATAACAAGATCTGTTGCAGAAGTCCTGTTATTGCAAACGTCTTGTTTAGAAGATCAACCACAGAGACACAGAGATCACAGAGAGAATTAGAAGGTCCAGTTCACCCACATAGGTAACAGTTTAGTACACCGACATAGGTAACACTTTCCACACACATAGGTAACATTGTTTCTTCAAGAAGGAGGGATAATGACCTGGAGGTTAAAGAAAAGTGGAAGAACAAAGAAAATTTCTCAAGAAGCACTTGCGGCTCATCTGGGAGGGACTTGGACCCAACCAAAAATTAGTGCCATCATAACTAATAAACGACGTGTAACTGAAGCTATTGCTCTTGATTTTGCAGACGCCTTAGGCACAAGTGCTGAATTTTGGCTGAACCTCCAAATCAGTTATGATTTATGGCACCAGTTAAAGAAACATAAAAAAATTCCTCTCCTTCCAGAAATTAGACGGTTAAAAACAAGAAAACAACAAGTCAAACCATCTTAATTCGGTTTAGACTAGTAGAAAGAGAATTGTTTTATTGCGTTAGCTGATCAATAGCCGCAACAAGTGAAGCAGGTGTCATAGCTTTTGGAAGCAAAGATCTTTTATCAACAACCTCTTTGCCCACTTTTTTCTGAGCAGTTAAAGTGAATTTTTCTATTTTGATTAAAGGACATTTCCGAGTAGCACCAAATACTCGTGCTTTGGATAGAGCTATAAGCCATTCGGCTTCGATGGGCAATGGGCCAAACCGGTCAACCAATTCTTCTTGGATCGCATCAATTTCGTTAATTGAAACAGCATCTCCAAGCCTCCGATAAAGATCTAGGCGAAGCGTAACATTTGGGACATACAACTCGGGCAATTTGGCATTCAAAGATGTTTCGACTTTGCAATCGATCAAACTCTTTGGGCCATCGCCTTTTAAGGCTTGAATTGTCCGTTTTAATAATTTGCAATAGAGATGGAATCCAACAGAAGAGACATCTCCCGATTGCTGTGTACCAAGCAGATCACCCGCTCCTCTTAATTCCAAATCTCTTAAAGCAACTTTTAATCCACCACCGTGTCCTGAGGTTGTCACTAAAGCGTCGAGCCGTTTTTTAGAAAGTTCTGGTAGCCGTTCGATTCTTCTCACAAAAAAATAACAGAAAGCTTTTCTATTCCATCTACCGACCCTGCCTCTCAACTGGTAAAGATCGGCAATTCCAAAAGTGTCTGCTCGATCGATAATGATGGTGTTGGCATTTGGAATATCAATCCCACTTTCAACAATGGTTGTAGAGACTAAAATATCGGCATCACCTTTTTTGAAGGTGTGGAAGATCTGATCGATCTCATCGTTAGATAATTGACCATGACCAACAATGACTCTAGCTTCAGGCACCAATTTTTTAATGTGGGCTGCCACATCAAAAATAGTCTCCACCCGATTGTGGATAAAGTAGGCTTGCCCTCCACGATTCAATTCTCGTCTTAAAGCTGTTTGGATGAGAATGTCATTTGGTTCTACTAGAAAGGATTGGATGGGGAGGCGGTCTTGTGGCGGAGTTTTAATTTCTGAGATATCCCGCACACCAATCAAGCTCATATACAATGTGCGGGGAATAGGTGTAGCAGAAAGTGTCAAACAATCAACACCCGCTCTCAATTTTTTCAGATGTTCTTTTGCTTTTACTCCAAACCGCTGCTCTTCATCGATGATCACAAGACCCAAGTCTTTGAAGGCAATATCTTCACCAATCAATCGGTGGGTTCCAATCAGAACATCAATCGCCCCTTTTTTGGCTGCTTCGATGATCTCTTTTCTCTCTTTTGTTTTTACAAAGCGAGAAAGGTGAGCAACGCGAACAGGAAAACCGAGCATCCTCTCAGAAAAGTTTTCATAATGTTGAAGGGCAAGAAGCGTCGTTGGAACTAAAACTGCAACCTGTTTGCCCCCTTCAATGGCCTTAAAGGCGGCACGCATGGCCACTTCTGTTTTCCCATATCCCACATCGCCAGAAACCAACCGATCCATGGGTTTTGGATCTTCCATATCTTTTTTGATGTCTGCAACGGCAGATAGCTGATCTTCAGTCTCGATATAAGGAAAAGCATTTTCAAATGCGTTCATCTCCTCATCATCCCGAGGAAATGCAAAACCCCCCTCTACTTCTCGCTTTGCATAGAGTTCAAGCAGCTCTTGGGCATAACCAAAGATCTCTCTTTCTGTTTTCTCTTTGATGTGGCGCCATTTTGGAGATCCGATTTCAGAGAGTTTTGGAGCACTTTGATCGACCCCAATGTAACGGGAAACTAGATGAGATTGATGCAGCGGAACATAAAGTTTTCCTGCTTGGGCATATTCTAAAATGAGATATTCGGTTTCAATTCCTTCATGATTAGGTCTTTTTTCAAACCCAAGAAATTTGCCAATCCCATGGTTCAAATGGACCACAAGGTCGCCCGGATCAAATTCTTCAAGCAGCAACTCATTAGAATGGTGAGTCGATCTTTGCCGCTGCCGTCTAATTTTGGGTCGATTTGTCCATTCTGCATAAGGGAATAAAAGTTCTCCTTTACGGCTGTTGACCAACCCTTCAGAAACGTATCCCTTTTCAAAGGTATAAGGTATTTGTGGAGAGAGGGCTGCAAAAGCCTCTCCCAAAAGCTTTGCTTCTCTATCGCTTTCTGTCAGAAAAGTAACAGAAATGGGAGCAGGCGGAGAGAGGAGTGCAGAAAGGAGGCGATCACCAGTTGTTGTTTCCTCTACAGCTAGAAAATCACGGATCTGTTCATAAGGGTGGTGATAAGATATGGCTGTAAAAGGGCGACCAAAAGTTTCAAAGGTGACCTCTTGTCCTCTCCTTTTAACTTCAGAGAGTCGTTCGAGCGATTGATCGGTAAAAAAGATTTTTTGTAGATCTTTTGCTTCATCTAAAAACTGTTCAAAAGAGATGAGGTGAATAGGGTTGAGACCAACAAGACTTTTAAGTTGCACCCAACGCTCTTCCATCTCCTCAATATCGTCAAAAAGGATGACGGGAGGTTTTTGGAAAGAGTGGAGCAAAGAGACCTCATCCCCACTATCTAAAAGTTCGCGCTCTGTGGCAGGTAAGAGAAGGAATGAAGAGAGTTTTTCAATCGATCGTTGACCAAGTGGATCAAAACGGCGGATCGATTCAACTTTTCCCTCCCAAAATTCCATCCGGATGGGGTCCGGGCTTGAACTTGGATAAAGGTCTACGACACCGCGGCGTTTAGAAAATTCCCCTTTATCAGCGGTTAGCAACACCTCTTCGTAGCCAAAGGCTTTAAGCATTTCGATAAAATCTTTTTCATCTAAAGATTGCCCAGTTTTGATCTCTTGCTGCAATTTTGCCAACTTTTTCTGAGGCAAAACTTTTTGTAATAGCCCCTGCAAATTGGTGACAACAAGAGGTTTTTGCTCTTCGGCAATCTTTCGGAGAACAGAAAAACGCTCCCCTACAACATCTGCAGAAGGAGAGATCTCTTCCGTTGGAAGAGTTTCCCAAGCAGGAAGTTCTAAGATGGGTCTTTTTGCAAAATAGGGAAGGTCAAGAAGCATCCCCCCTTCTCTGTCTCCAAGATTGGAGACAATCAAAAGGGGGGCATCGATAGTTTCATAAGCAAGGGCAGCCAAAAGCGCCTTTGGAGTACTCCAAAGATCGGAGACAACAACAGACTGTCCTGCAGCTAAATAGTCTTTCATTCAAGCAGACTGAGGAAAAGCTTTGAAGCCTCCTCAAAACGTCCTCTGTTTTTCATGACCCCTTGAGCAAGGTTAGGCCGTCCACCAGCACTTCCTTCCACAATGGCAGCTACTTTCTTCAAAAGATCTGCGGCATTCAACCCTTTTGCAACAAGCCCATCGTTTAACCGAAGAATCATCGGAGAGACTTGGCCTGTTTTTGTTGTGATCAAAAAGGCTTCAAAACGTTGATCAGAGGCTAAAAGCTCTGCGACGTCTTTCAGCTCATCTTGTGAGACATCAAAACTTGTCACTAAAGCTTTTTGAGCAGGCAATGATTGAAGCAATGTCTTTAATTCACCTTTTTTAGCCTCTTTTAACTCTTTTTGTAGGTTCTTATTCTCTTCAAGCAGCGCTTTTACTTTTGAGACTAAAGTCTGACCAGAAGATTTAAAGAGCTCTTCAATAGAGAGAAGGGTCGATTCAGCACTCTTATAGTGTTGTAAAGCCTCTTCACCTGTTACTGCTTCAATCCTTCTAACGCCAGAAGCAATGCTACCCTCTTTAACAATTTTCAAAAGACCGAGTGTTCCAGTGGAGTGGACGTGTGTTCCTCCGCAAAGTTCTTTAGAAGGACCCATTTCAACGACACGGACCCTATCGCCATATTTTTCACCGAAAAATTGTTTGATGTCAGGGCGTCCTTTAATGGCTGTAAAAGGAAGCTCTTCTGTTTTTACAGCGTTGTTTTCCAAAATCAATGTATTGATCATGGCTTCAACAGCTGCAATCTCATCAGCAGATAGGGGTTTATGGTGGTTAAAGTCGAAACGGAGACGTTCTCCTTCTACAAGAGAGCCTGCCTGCTTGATGTGATCTCCTAAAACTTGCGCAAGAGCGTAGTGGAGGAGGTGAGTAGCTGAGTGGTTTTTTTCTACTTTTCTTCTATTAGTGACATCAAGAGTTGCTTCTACTTTGTCTTCAAGAGCTAAAGTTCCATTTTTCATCTTTCCATAATGGAAAGTAAGTCCTGTATAGGGAGATTTTGCGACTTGAACTTGGAATGTACCACTTGTTCCCGCAATTTCCCCCTTATCACCTGTTTGACCACCCATCTCTGCATAAAATGGAGTTTGATCTATCAAAAGAGCCCCTTCATCGCCTTCAGAAAGATGATCGACAAGCTTGCCATCTTTCATCAAAGCGACAATTTTCCCGCGGCTTTGATCGGAGTGATAACCTGTAAAAGTTGTAATCCCGACTTTGTTCAAAAGTTGTTGATAGTCTTGAGAAGAGACCTCTTGGCTGGTCGTTTTGTGGCTCTGCTTAGAACGTTCACGTGCTTCTTGTTCTAACTTTTGAAATTCTTCTAAGCCTACTTTCAAATTGCTGTCTTTTGCCAAAAGCAAAATTTCTTCGATCGGTAGTCCGTAAGTGTCTTTCAGCTTGAAAGCGTCACTTCCAGAGATCATGTGACTTCCTTGCGCACTTTCAATGACTTCGCGCAGCAAGTTGCCGCCACGTTTTAATGTGCGGAAGAATCCTTCTTCTTCTTGGGTCAAAATTTCAGCAATGATGGGCTGGTGCTTTTTCAGTTCTGGGTAATCGTCTCCCATCAATTTTACAAGAGTTGGCAAGATGTCTGCTAAAAATGGCTTTTCAAAGCCTAAGTTTTTTCCGTAACGAACTGCACGTCTTAAAACCTTTCTCAAGACATAGCCACGATCGACGTTTCCAGGTTGCACGCCGTCAGCGATAGCAAAAGCCAAGGTTCTCAAGTGATCTGCAATGACGCGGAAAGCTGGAGCCCGTTTTTCATCTTCAAGTTTGTAGACAATGCCAGATTGTCTTTCAATTGCATCGATCAATGTCCTTAAAATATCGGTTTCAAAGACTGTATCGACCCCTTGCTTTAACATCATGACACGTTCAAGACCGCTCCCAGTATCGATTGAAGGATTGGGGAGAGGCTCTAGAACACCAGCAGCTGTCCTATTGTATTGCATGAACACAAGATTCCAAAACTCGATAAAACGGTCGCCTGTTGGATCGTCCTTTGGAGAGGTGCCAGAGCCATATTTTGGACCACGATCTAAGTAAAGCTCAGAGCAGGGACCACATGGACCTGTTTCCCCCATCGCCCAGAAGTTATCTTTTTCTCCCATCCGTACGATGCGAGAAGCGGGAACATAGCGAGTCCAAAGTTGGAATGCCTCTTCATCTGTTTCAAAAACAGAGGGCCAAATTTTTTCGGCAGGGAAACCAAAAACTTCTGTGGCTACCTCCCATGCGTAAGCAATAGCCGCCTCTTTAAAGTAATCACCAAACGAGAAATTTCCTAACATTTCAAAAAATGTCAGGTGACGCGCTGTGTGCCCCACATTCTCTAGGTCATTATGCTTACCACCCACTCGAAGACATTTTTGACTGGTCGTCGCTTTTTTATAGCTGGCTTGTCGGTTGCCGAGGAACAAATCTTTGAATTGGTTCATCCCCGCATTGGTGAACAACAACGTCGGATCGTCATGTGGCAGAAGGGGAGAAGATGGGAGAAGGGCATGACCCCTCTCTTGAAAGTAGTGGAGATAAGATCTCCTAATTTTTTGGCTATCCATAAGTTGCAAATTATACAAGATCGTCTAGAAAGAAAAACAGATTCCCCTCAAAAACATGACATGCAAGAGAAAGAAACAAGATAAATATGTGTGCTTACCTGAAAAGTTCTGAAAGTACGTTAAGAAAAAATAACAAGATAGGCAGGATGGGCAAAGCTTATGCCCATCCTGCTATTTCATCCTGTTTTCTTCCTCTTGTAAGCTACACAAAGGTCACTTTTCCAATTTTTCGACGGGCGATGGAATAATTCGGCTTCCATGCGACCCAGAGAAATAGAGAAAAGCCCAACTTACAAGAACATACACTTTATTTCGGAAATCAATCAGATAGGCAACGTGAACAAATGCCCAAATCAACCAAGCGATGAATCCCGAAAAGTAAGCCTTTCTAAAAAGTCCTACAGCTTTTGCCCGTCCAATAGTCGCCAATTGTCCCTTATCAAAATATTTGAAGGGTTTTCTGTTACCTGTTTTGATCAGTTTCGCCACATAACGACCTTGTTGAATCGCAACAGGAGCAATCGCAGGTAAATCTTTTCCTTGTACAACACCTGCATCGCCAATGGCAAAAACATCAGGATAATCTTTTAACGAAAGGTCGCTTTCTACAATCACCCGTCCTTGTCGATCGAGAGGAACATTCAGTGTTTTTAATAGGGGAGAGGCTTTGTTTCCGGCGGCCCAGATAACTGTTTTTGCTTTAAACAAATTCCCTTCAATCGTGACGCCCTCTTCAGAAATATTTGTTACTTTCTGTTTTATGAGAACTTCAACACCCATTTTTCTCAAATATTCTGTAGCTTTGTCAGAGAGTTTTTTGGGGAAGGAAGGGAGGATTCTTTCTCCTCCTTCAATCAAGTAGATTTTAGCTTCAGTCGATTGGATATTTCGGAAATCGCGCTTCATCTCTTTGGCAATTTCTGCAATGGCACCAGCCATTTCAACTCCAGTAGGACCTCCGCCAACAACAACAAAACGTAAGTCTGCTTCTTGTTCTTCGATAGTGGCTGCTTTTTCAGCCTCTTCGAATGCAAAAAGGATATGTTCTTGAATATAGGTAGCGTCTTCAATCGTCTTAAGGCCTGGGGCATACTTTTCCCACTGATCATTTCCAAAATAACTTTGATGGTTGCCTGGGGCTAAAATTAAGGCATCGTAGTCGATAACAGAGCCGTCAGCTAATGAAATGCTTTTGTTGTCTTTGTCGACTTTGATAACATCTCCCATTAAGACGGTGGCATTTTTTTGATGCCGAAGAATTTCTCGAAGTGGAGTGGCTATATCGCTAGAATTCAAGGCTGCGGTAGCAACTTGATAGAGTAGTGGTTGAAACAAATGGTGATTCATCTTATCGATGAGGATCACCTCAACAGGGGCGTTTTTTAGTTTTTGTGCGGCGTTCAGTCCCCCAAACCCACCGCCAACGATGACAACTTTTTGATAAACCATCTACAATTTAGATCCTATGTCAGAACAAGATAAAACAGTCAAAATTCCCCCCCATTCCAAAGAGTCTGAAATGATGGTTTTGGGCTGCATGTTGACAAGCATCAACAGCCTAAACGTCGGGAGTGATATTTTAGACGAAGCCGACTTTTACCACACAGAACATCGGACAATTTTCCAGGTCATGAAGTTAGCTTATTGCCAAGACCGACCTGCCGATGTCCACCTTGTCGCCGAAGAGCTGAAAAGACAAGACAAACTCAAAGAGGTTGGCGGTGTTGCCTATTTAACAACACTTGCTCAATACGCAGGAACTTCTGCTTATATCGATGAGTATGCTGAGATCGTCAAAGATAAGGCCATCTTGCGTCGCATGATCAATGCCTCCCAAAAAATTGAGCGACGTGCCTTAGATGAGCCTGAAGATGTCGATGTCGTTTTGGATGAAGCACAACAAGCTTTTTTTGAAATCAGCCAAACAACAAACCCATTAGCTGGGAAGTTGTTAGTTGACATTCTCCAAGGGCCAAAGGCTGAAAATAAAGTTCCTTTTTTAAAAGAAGTTGAAGAGAGACAAGCGCGCTATCAACTGCATGGCCCTCAAAAAGGGGTTGTCACTGGACTTCCAACCTATTTTACAGATCTTGATAAAATGGTTAATGGGTTGAACCCATCTAACTTGATGATCCTTGCAGCACGTCCAGCCATGGGAAAGACGGCTTTAGCTATCAATATTGCAGAGAGTGTCTGTTTTAGACATAACGTTCCGGTTGGAGTGTTCTCTTTAGAGATGAGCGCCGATCAGTTAGTTCACAGGATTGTCTCTTCTCAATCAGATGTAGAATCTGAAAAGATCAAGACAGGAGCTTTAAACGGGCATGAATATCAACAGGTGTTACACGCCGTTACAAGAATGCAGCAACACACCTTAATTATTGATGACCAGCCGGGCCTAAAGATCACAGATTTAAGAGCGCGAGCCAGAAGGATGAAGGAAAGCTGGGGTATTCAGCTTCTTATTATTGACTATCTTCAGCTTTTGACAGGCTCATCTTCAGGAAGAGGGCATGAGAATCGGCAAAACGAGGTCTCAGAAATTTCTAGAATGTTGAAAACTTTGGCTAGAGAGTTAAACGTTCCTATCCTGTGTCTTTCTCAGCTTTCAAGAAAAGTGGAAGAGAGGCCAGGCCATCGTCCGATGATGAGTGACTTAAGAGAATCGGGAAGCTTGGAGCAAGATGCTGACGTTGTGATGTTCTTATTGCGCCGGGACTACTATGATCCTAATGATAAACCGGGCCAAGCAGAGTTAATCATTGCCAAGAACCGTCACGGTGCTATTGGTAGTGTCCACTTAGCTTATAGAAAAGAATTGGCACAATTTGCCAATTTGACCCATATGGCTTACCAGGAAGATTACGCCGATGTTTATTAAAAAAAGCAAAGAGGACACAAGGACAATGAGGGCGAAATAGTCATTGTTTGTCCTTGTCTTCAAGGTCCTCGGTGTCCTCATCGTCCTCGCCCTCTTTAACCAGATATTTACTTTTTCCGATTTTCTGTGTATGATTTTCCCTTCTTTCCAACGATAGGGATGTATGTCTTCAGTAAAGAAAAAACGCAAATATAAAATTGCAAAGCACAAGCGGAAAAAAAGAAGCCGCAGAGACCGCCACAAGAATAGGTAAGCGTGTCGTGGCGATACCCAGAAGTTTATGATGTCATTGTTGTAGGAGCTGGCCACGCAGGATGCGAGGCGGCTCTTGCTGCTGCTCGAATGGGCGCAAAAACATTGATCTTAACAATGAGTGTCGACACTGTTGCTAAGATGAGCTGCAACCCCGCTGTCGGGGGGATCGGAAAAGGTCACATGGTCCGTGAAATCGACGCTTTAGGCGGCGAAATGGGAAAAGTGACTGACTGTACTGGCATCCAATTCCGGATGCTGAATGCGACTAAAGGGCCTGCTGTCTGGGCCCCACGTGCTCAAGCCGATAAAATTGCCTATGCAAACGAAATGAGGCAACGGCTAGAAGCTCAAGGAAATCTTTTTTTAAAACAGGGCTCTGTCGAGTCTTTAGTTATTACCAACGGAAAACTTGAAGGGGTAGTCACCAAAGAGGGTATTCTTTATGTGGGCAAAACAGTTGTTTTGACCTCTGGGACCTTCTTACGTGGTCAAATCCACATTGGACAAGAAAGTTTTTCAGGCGGCCGACTAGGTGATAACGCAGCTGTTGGTCTTTCCAAAAGTTTAGAAGATCTTGGCATCCGTTTAGGAAGATTGAAAACAGGGACACCTCCTCGAATCCATAAAAGATCGATCGATTGGAGTCTGACAGAAGAGCAACCTGGAGAAGAAGGGGTCTGTTTCTCCTTCGATCCTCCAGAAAAACCACGCTTACCACAAGTTCCTTGCCATATCACTTATACTACAGAAGAGACTAAGCAGATTATTTTAGAAAATCTAAAACGGTCGGCCCTCTATTCTGGAAAAATCTCTGGGGTAGGACCCCGTTATTGTCCTTCTATCGAAGACAAAATGGTCCGTTTTTCTGATAAAGAGAGACACCAAATTTTCATCGAACCTGAAGGTTTGACGACCGAAGAGGTATACCTCAACGGCATTTCAACTTCATTGCCTTTCGATGTGCAGTATGCCTATGTTAGAAGCATACCCTCTCTTCGCAATGCTGAAATTATCCGTCCTGCTTACGCTATAGAATATGATTATGTCCCAAGCGGGCAGATTTCGACATCGCTTGAAACGCATGCTTTAGAAGGGCTTTTCCTCGCAGGTCAAATCAACGGGACAACAGGCTATGAAGAGGCAGCTGGACAAGGATTAATGGCTGGTATCAATGCAGCTTTGAAAATTCAGGGAAAAGCCCCTTTCACGTTGAGTCGTAAGGAAAGTTATATCGGTGTGATGATTGATGATTTGATCACCAAAGAGCTAACAGAACCTTACCGGATGTTTACAAGCCGTGCTGAATATAGATTACTCCTTGGACAGCACGATGCAGATTTAAGATTGAGAGAAAAAGGGTATGAACTCGGTCTAATTGATCGTGCCCGTTACGACCGTCTTGTGCAGAAAAAACAGACAATTGAAAAAGAAAAAGAGCGGTTTAGTAAAACTTTTAAAACTGTCGAAGGGAAAGGTTACAGTTTTGCGCAGATTCTTTCTCGTCCAGATTTTACCTATGGTCGTCTTTTGAAAGAATTTCCAGAGCAGGTTCAAGATTTAGGCGAAGATATCAATCTACAGATTGAACTCTCTTTGAAATATGCCGGGTATATCCAGCGGCAACAGATGGAAATTGACCGTCTCCATTCTAAAGAAGAGATGAGAATCCCTAAGGGGTTCGATTTTCATTCTGTGCATGGTATAGGCCAAGAACCAAAAGAAAAACTCTCTTTCCATCGACCAGAGACCCTTGGGCAAGCTCTCAGAATTTCTGGGGTAACACCTGCCGATGTCTCTATTCTCATGGTAGCATTGAAGCGGTATGAGGCCGCTCCACAAGCTTGTGGGTAAATTTATCTCCCTTCAAAATGTTCCTATCTGGGAGCAGTTGCGGCTAGAAGAGGCTCTTTTCCGTGCCGATTCAGGAAACTATTGCTTAATCAACTATGGCACATTGCCTGCTGTTGTCTTAGGGTTGTCAGCAAAAGTGGATGAGGTTTTGCATCTCGACCAAATTGATATCCCTGTTTGGCGCCGTTTTTCAGGTGGAGGGACAGTTGTAGTGGATGAAAACACACTTTTTGTCACCTTTATTGGGAATGCAATCGATTTTCAAGTTCAACCCTATCCACACGACCTGTTTGCTTGGACAGCTAATTTCTATGAAAAGGTGTTCAACGGTATCCCTTTTGCTTTACGTGAAAACGATTATGTGATGGGGGATAAAAAGATGGGGGGGAATGCTCAGGCTTTTGCAAGAGGCCGTTTTGTCCATCACACCTCTTTTTTATGGGATTTTGATCCAAAAAAAATGGGGTTATTAAAAATGCCACCTAAAATGCCTAATTATAGAGATAAAAGAGAACATCACCATTTTTTAACTACTATCAATCAGGCGTTTAATTCTAAAAGAAGTTTTCTTGATCAAGTAACTGTTGAATGGAAAAAAGCCTTTGGAAGTGAAGTGTCAGATTGGGAAAACTGTCTACCTGTTCTTGAAAAAGAACATCGTAAAGCACTGACACGCTTATAAAAAAACCCGCCCCAGGGGGTGGCTTTAGCCTCGTGCAACCCTTGAATCAAGGGCGGTCCCGTTCCAAGAGAGTCCCTAGGGAAACCAAGCGTTCGGGTCCAGTTAAATATTATAGTTGCTCGGGAAACCTTCAAACCGTTGGTCCCGAGGGGCAGAAATCTTATTATACCGTTTTCTACAAAGATTTGCAAAAGCTTGAATCGAAAGGGTTCCGCAGGTTAAACTGTTCTAGTTCTTACGGAGGAGTGTCCGAGTGGCTTAAGGAGCACGCTTGGAAAGCGTGTGTACAGGAAACTGTACCGTGGGTTCGAATCCCACCTCCTCCGCCAATTTCCTCTTACACTTAATATTCCTCCCTGATACACTGACCTCTTATCATTAAAACAATGTGTGAGGGTTTTTTGCCCACACACCAAAACAAGGATTCAATTATGGTAGGTATCCCTTCCTCAGTTCAAAATTTTGTGAACTCTGCGGTTTCCGCTGTTTCAAGCCGTACTCCAGTTGCTGTAAAAGAAACTGCTGCAAGCGTAGTAGGCGCTCTTTTCACAGTTGCCGTTTCATTCCCTCAAGCTGGATTAAGCAAACTGACTCCAAGAGTTAGTCCAGTTTCTACAAGTGATTTCCGCATTTCAGCTGTTGCTTACCTCGTTGCTACTGCTGCAGCTCTTTTCTTCGTTAGAAAGAATTTGCCTTCATTTGCTCAAGTTAAAGCCGCTGCAATGGATCCTAAAGCTACAGCGAAAGCTGCTTACGAAAGACTTGTTGCACGTCTTCCTGACTTTGGCGCTAAGAAACCAGCACAAGGTCAAGGCTCAGCAACACAAGTATAATAACTTAATTCTGCTTTTGAATGGGTTTGAGGAGAGGTTAAAACCTCTCCTTTTTTTTTGATCTTGTTGAAATTGTTTTCTAAGTAAGCTCTTGCAGTTGATTTGTTTCTAATAACAATTCTTCCAAGGCGTAGTAATAGACAAAGTAATTTTCTAGTTGTGAATAAGTAAAGGGACGAGTTGCTCTTACTTCACGATACCTAAGCCGCTCTTCTTTTATTCTCTTTGCTGAATCTACTAACGAAATAGAAGAGGATTTTCCTTCGCCAAGCATTTCAAAAACTTGTTCAAGATTTGCGATGGCCTCTTTTGTTGTCTTTTGAAAGGATGGGTCTAAAAGAGAAAAGAGTTCTTCATGTGGCAAACTTGTTGCAGTCTTCAGCAAATTCAGTAGGTTTTTTTCTCCATTATGAAATGTCTCCCAGCGCTCTTTTACTGCAGTGTCTTGAGTCCATTCAGCTCTTAGCTCATGAATTAGCTGTTCATCTTCATTCAGCTTATTTTGTGCTTGTTGTAAGACTTCAGGCTTACCTCCTTTAAGAGCAGAAGAAAAAAGAGAGAAGATGGTTTTTTTATTTTGTTTCAGTGCTTTTGTCGTTTCGGAAGGAAAAAGAAAATGAGAAAAAAGAAGTCCAATGATTAAGCCCAAGCAAGAATCAAGGAAACGGTGGATAGCAAATACCCAGGGCGATCCAATGGGATTAAGGCTCCAAACAACCATGACAACGGCACAGGAAAGAGAGGCAATACGAATGCTTGCTTGCAACCCAATGAAATCCATAGATAGGACAACAAAAAAAAGGGTGAAAGCAAGAGAAAGAGGGTTTGCACCTATTAAAGTGGTGGCAATACCTCCAAAAAGAGAGCCTACAAAAATGCCAGTGAAGCGTTTGTATCCTTCAAGGTAACCGCCCCCTAGACTTGATTGTAATACGATGATAGCAGAGATAACTGCCCAAAGACCGCTAATGGTCCTATCAGTCCAGCCAACCATCTCTGTCAGACGTTGATCAATAACCCAAGTAAGGGCTGCCCCTAGGCCTGTCCTAAGGGCAATTTTCCAATCGAATGAGTCGTTCATTAAAAGAACATGAGAAATGCGGCTACCGCTAAATAAGAGATAAGCCCATAGCCAATATTCACAAAGAAAACAGGGAGGGGCACTTTAGACCAAATGAGCGCCGAAAGATTGCATGTCAAAAAGAAACCCATCCAAGCCAAAAACGCAACGATAAGGGCATCTGTGAGGTTTTGGCTATCTGTCATGTCAAGAAAAGCTGCCATTCCTAACGCTAGGATCAATGAGGTAATGAAGGCCCCAATATAAGCTCCAATGCCACAGTTGCTAACGTCCGATTCTTTTAAACCAGACCCTTCCATCCAAATCGGTCCAAACAGTTTTGGAGAGTACCAAATGGCTCCGATGATAAAGTTTAGCAGGGCAGCGCCAAGCAAGACCCAGAGGTTGTAGTCTCCGAACATAACAAGTCCTTTGTTTAAATTTTATATGTCTACCAAAACAGTAGAAAAGAGGCAATCGGAGAAGAGGACAAGGACAATGAAGACACCGAGGACAATGAGGACATTGAAGACGAGGACAAATAAGTAAGCCTTGTCTTCAAGGTCTTCAATCTAGCTTTTGTCTTACCGAAAATATTCTTGAGAGCCTTTCCAGGTGTATTGGATTTTTTCTCCTGTTTCTTTGTCAGATCGTATTTGTAGGTCAATAAACGGGAACGAATGAGCATTGTCTTCATCTCTTCCTTCATCTTTTTGGTAAAGTTTGACAAAGATTTCGTCGTTATACCAAGGAGTGGTCCTCACGTCGGTCTCTTTGTCCCATCTTTTGCTTGGGGCATTGTAATACTGAAAAAGAAGTCCAATGATCTCTTCAGGTTTTTCCTCCCATCCTCGGACATAAAAATTGACTTCAGCCCCAACTTGATGTTTTGTGCTCTGTGCTTTTGGAGCGGCATTTAAATAAGTTTGATGACGAGGACATCTGTGGCCACTTGTTATCACAACCTCTTGCCCTGTTTTTTCCTGAACCCAATTCAGCAACGTCAACAAAATAGGTTGGATTTTTACAGGGAGTCCATGATCTAAACTTCCATCACAATCGCTATGGCTTTCCCCATTAGGTAGTAATTTAGCGGGGCGTGTCTTTCTCCCTTTGCATTGTAAATCTTCTTTTTGAATTGGACGGAGATGAGGTGACCCTTTAATTTCCCAGGGGTAGAAGGGGAGTTCTGCCGGAACTAATAGAGCTGGCGGATAGGCAATTTCCTCTTCTCCTCGAGTGATGGGCTCCAATTCTACCTCAACAGATACAAGAGTTGAGATTGTCAGGAACAAAATGGTAAAATAGCGGTAATTTATGCTCTTTTTAGACACTTACGATACATACCTTTTCGATCTTGATGGGCTTTTGATCAACACAGAAGCGACACATTGTAAAGCCTATGAACGGGCCTGTCAAAAAAGGGGGTACGATGTCAAATGGACATTTGAAGACTATGTGAGCATGTCTCATTATAGTTCAACCGCTGTTAGTGACTATCTTTACAAAACATTCCCTAAATTACAGGAAGAAGCTCCCGATTGGAAGACTATCCATGCCGAAAAAACAATTGAGGTCTTAAAACTTTTTGAAGAAGGGAGCGTCTCTTTCATGCCAGGCGCTGAGAAGCTCCTCCTTTGGGCTCTTGGACAAGGTAAACCTGTTGCTGTTGTCACTAATTCGTTGAAGTCACTGATCGATGTGATCAAAAAACATCTGCCATTGTTAGATGAAGTGCCAATGTGGTTTACAAGAGAGTGTTACGCAAAGCAAAAGCCTGCTCCAGATGGCTATTTACTTGCCCACGAGACAATTGGATTAGAAAAAAGGGCGATTGCATTTGAAGATACCCCAAGAGGGGTAGAAGCTCTTTTGCAAACAAAAATTCAACCTGTGCTTATCTCAGAGATCATCTATCCCGAGATCACTCGATTCGAAGGGGAGGGGGTCTATCACTTCTCCTCGTTCCATGAGCTCCTGAGGGTATGCAACATCGACCAAGAAAAGTCCCTGAGGCGGAGCGGCTGCAGCACACCCGACGCGGTTCCCTCCACTGAGTAATTCAGAGATAGATGTTAAGGGAGCTTTCCCTTTAGCAATGGCAAGCATTTGTCCCACCATATTTCGTACCATTTTGTACAAAAAGCCGTTCCCTTCAAACTCAACTCTAATCCCGCCTTCTTCTTGAACAACATCAACGCGAAAGAGAGTTTTTGTAGGATTTCTTGCGGCAGAGCCTTTTGCAGCTTCATTGGCAAATGCCGAAAAATTATGAGTGCCCTCAAAAAGCTTGGCTGCTTTTTGGAACAATTCAAGATCTACTTTCCCTTTCACGTAGGTGCGATAAGGGTAAACAAAGGGTAGAACAACCCCACCTAAAGCAATATGGTAGTGATAAGTTTTTCTTTTTGCAGAAAAACGAGCATGAAAATGGGAAGAGACCGGCTTTATTTCAATAACACGGATGGTCTCTGGTAAAAGCGCATTAATAGCGTAAAGAAATTTTTCAGCTTCTTGTTTGGTTGTCCGAAAGTGGGCGATTTGTCCCAAAGCGTGGACGCCGCTGTCAGTACGACCTGACCCGACCACCATCACCTCTTCTTTGAGCAAAATAGATAATTTTTCTTGTAAAAGAGACTGTATGGAAAGACCGTTTGGCTGGACTTGCCAACCCACATAGTTTGTCCCATCGTAAGCGACTTTAAGGAAATAGGTGTGACGCTGTTGCATGCACAAGAATAATAGCGCGAATAGCTATAAAAAATTAACTATTCGCGCTCAAATAATTCAAAAAAGATTAAGCAGTCGTTTCTGACAGGTGTGTTGAAATTTTGCTTGTCATTTTGAACATGTCGATTGGGGTGTTACCGATAACTTTGCCCAATTTCGCATCTGGGTTTACGACACGTTTGTTTTTCTTGTCTTGCAGGTTGTTTTTCTTAATATAAACCCAAACTTTCTTAGTTACTTCTGTACGTGGCATCGGGCCTTTGCCGACAATTTCAGCAAGAGCGTCGCTTACCTTGACTGGTCTCATGAAAGCTGAGTTCTTTTTCTCTTTTGTGTCTTTTGTAGTAGCGGGCATCATTAACTCCTTGAGATGATGACTGTTTTTAACGTTGTAAATGTCCTCTTGTATCTCTCGTGGAAATTTTAGTCAAAAGTTTTTAGACTCTTCCCTCAGATGAGCTCGTTATTTCCACTCCATTGGTTAGAAAAAACTTCCGAAGAAAATAGAAGTAGTTTTCAAAGTTTCTTATCCACAATCTCTCAAGCTGCTGATTTTGAGCCTTTTGATTCGAGTGATGAGAAAGGTTTTACTCAGTTTATTGAAGAAGTAGTTGCTATTGATCGGTTCTACAAGCCAATTGGGGGTATTGCCGGTTATTATCAAAAAGTTCTCGCTTTCATCGATGGGGAACATGAAAAAAGAGAGGTTGCTCTTTTTTCTCCGCCCATGTGGGATTTGAGGGAAGAAAACCCACTCCATATTTTATTTGGTTTAACATCGTTGCCATTAACTGGTGAACTTTACCCTCTGGGGGGGGCAGGAGACCGATTATCTCTGCCGACACCAGCGGCTTGCCTCCCTTTTTCAGGGAGAAATCTTTTAGAAGGATTGATACGCGATCTACAAGCAAAAGAGTTTCTTTTTTATAAACTATTTCAAAAATCGGTCATTACTCCTGTTGCTTTGATGACAAGTAATGAAAAAGAGAATCATGACCATATTGTCCGTTTACTTGAAGATGCCAATTGGTTTGGCCGTCCTTCTTCCCATTTCCAGCTTTTTAAACAACCTCAAGCTCCTTTGATCTCTCTTGAAGGGGAATGGGTCTTTTCTCAGCCTTGGAAATTGGCGATGAAGCCAGGCGGACATGGTTTGATTTGGAAACTTGCCAGAGAAGAGGGTGTTTTTGATTGGTTTCAATGGCATAACCGTTCCAAGCTCATAGTACGGCAAATTAACAATCCAGTTGCAGGGTTGGACGGAACTCTTCTTTCTTTTCTTGGCATTGGAGTAATGGAAGAAAAAAGTTTTGGTTTTCTCTCTTGTCAAAGACGTGTAGGTGCCCCTGAAGGGATCAATGTTTTGACAGAAGAAAGCGGTCACTATGGTTTAACCTCTATTGAATATACCGATTTTGAAAAGTGGAATATCGTTGATGAACCCGAATCTGAAGGGAGCAGTTATTCAAAATTTCCTTCCAATACTAATATTCTTTTTGGGGATCTTTCTGTTTTAAAAGAATTAAGCGTTCAAGATCCATTTCCAGGCCTTCTTTTGAATCCAAAGACAAAAGTCCAATCATTTTCTAGGAAAGGGCCAGATGCCATTGAAAAGGCTGCTGGAAGGCTTGAAACATTGATGCAAGCTGTTGGTAACCTCATCCGCTCTCCTAAAAAAGAAGATTTAAAGAGTTTCATCGCCTTTAACGAACGGCAAAAAACAATCTCTCCAACCAAGAAAAATTACGAGGTGGGGAAAGGGATTGAAGATACCCCTGAAGGGGCCTATTTCGATCTCATTTCAATGGCTAAAAGACTTCTTACCGACTACTGTCACGTAGAAGTTCCATCTTTTGAATGGACATTCAAAGAGTCGGTAAAACCACCCTTTATTTTTCACTATCATCCAGCCTTGGGACCGCTATTTTCTCTCATCGCTCAAAAAATCCATCACGGTAAAATAGCCCCGAATAGCGAAATCGATTTAGAAATTGCCGAGCTTTCTCTTACACATTTCGATATCAGCGGTTCTCTTTTGATCAAGGCAACAAATCCACTTGGCTTAGACAAACAGGCCTATTCTAACCAAAACGGAAAGTGCCTTCTTGAAAATGTCATTATCCAAAACAAAGGGATCGACTTTACACAACCCCATACTTGTTGGAAGCGGGAAGTCATCCGGCATGAATCTCTTGAGATCATCCTCGAGGGGGATAGCCTTTTTGAAGCTCGCAACACCACCTTGACAGGCAGTCAAAAAATTGTCGTCCCCAACGGATGGCATTATCGCATGACCCAAGACGGCCTCGAAAAAATCCCCCTTTGCCCCAACAAGTCCTTGCACACCTATTCCCTTGACCACCGAGGCAACATAAAAATCGAATGAAAGCAAATAATGATTGAAACTCAAAGACGCAGAGGAGATTGTTGAAAATCCTCTTTCATACAAAGTTATTGGTGCTGCTATAGAAGTGCATCGAACTTTAGGTGGTCCAGGCCTTCTTGAAAGCATTTATGAGTCGGTTTTATGCCACGAGCTATCTCTTCAAGGATTAAAAATCCAATGTCAAGTGCCTGTAGAAGTATGTTACAAAGGGATAAAAATTCGAGATCCGTTATTTATCGATATCTTGGTTGAAGATCGCATTATTGTTGAAGCAAAAGCGATAGAAAAAGATCACCCGATTCATGAGGTTCAACTCCTAACATATTTATGGATGACAGGTCTTCGTCTCGGACTATTGATCAATTTTGGTAGTAAGCAAATCAAAGAAGGAATTAAACGAGTGATAAATAGTGATTCTTTGCGTTTCAATTTTCTCATTTGAATGTGATTGATCGTTATTGCCAGTTTTCGCCCGATTTTGCCTTTGCAGCCCGCGAGTCATCAGCGCCCACTCCTTTAAATTCGGAAGACGCTTGCTAGATTTGAATAGTTTGGGGATGATGCAAGGATGAGACTGATCCGATTTATTGCGCTTATCCCTGTAGTTCTTCTTCTTTTAGGGTTAAAACCACCTGAACTTACACCTGAAATTGTTCTAAAAAAATCGCGAGAGATCATGCGCCAGCATGCCTCGCAAAAAGACTTAAGTCCCTTCCTCATGAAGCGGATGTTCCAAGCTTTTTTGGATGAGCTGGATCCAACAAAAACAACATTTATTTTTTCCGATATCTCTAAGTGGCTTGAGCCAACCGATCAACAACTGGATGAGGCGATTGCATCATTCAAAGCTGGGACATTTATTCCATTTTTCCAAATGCAAGACGAGCTGGGTAAAGCAATCCAAAGAAGACGTTCGATTGAATCAGAAATCAATGGCATGCCTCTTCCAGATAAAATCTCTCCTCAAGGTTTTAAAGATGCCCCTTGGGCAAAGGATGAAAAAGAGCTGGTCGATCGACTTTTAGCGTACCGCGCTTTGCAGCTTGATGCCTTAAATAACGTTACCCCAGAGCTCAAAGAAAAAACACTTTTACGGATAGAAAAAAGGGAGTTGAAGATAGATGAAGAGATGACTTCAACCGATCCTCAATTTCGGAAAAACTTAGTATACGCAGAGATTTTAAAAGCTGTTGCCCAGTCGTTAGATAGTCAAACTAACTATTTCACTCCCGAAGAGGCTGCCCAATTTTTGATCAGCTTCCAGCACCGTTTGCTTGGAATTGGAGTGCTCCTCCGTGACGACATCAACGGTTTTACAGCTACAAAAATTGTAGAGGGTGGGCCTGCTTGGCGTGGGAAAGAATTGAAGACAAAAGACCGGATTATCGCTGTTAATGGAGAGCCGGTTGTGGGGATGGACATTTCTGATGTCGTTGCCATGATCCGTGGACCTGAAAACACCTCTGTCGTTTTGACCGTCATCAGACCTGCAAAAGATGATAAGCCAGAAGAGAAACTGGATATTAAAATCATGCGGGGAGAGGTCATTGTCAATGAAGCCCGTTACAAAACAACACTATTCCCTTTTGGAAAAGGGGAGATTGCAGTCTTAAGGTTGCACTCTTTCTACCAAGATCCAGAAACCTCTTCGACAAAAGATTTAACACGGGCTCTTAATCAGCTGAAAAAAGATCACAAAATTGAAGGGATCATCCTCGATTTGCGAAATAATACAGGCGGCCTTTTGAACCAAGCTGTTGGGGTAGCTGGTCTTTTTGTAAAACGGGGTGTTGTTGTTTCTATCAAAGATGAAGCAGGGGATGTCCAACGGCTAAGAAATTTAGAGGGGAATCAGTTATGGAATGGCCCATTGATTGTCTTAACTGACAGGCTTTCTGCTTCTGCCTCTGAAATTGTTGCCCAGACGCTGCAAGATTGGGGAAGGGCTCTAGTGGTAGGAGATGACCACAGTTTTGGGAAAGGGTCATTTCAAACATTTACATTGGATACAACTGGAAAAGTGAATGTAAACCCTGAAGGGGAGTACAAAGTCACAAGAGGTAGATACTACACTGTTTCTGGAAAAAGTCCTCAAATGGTGGGTGTTCAAGCCGATATTCAGATTCCTGGCTCTTTGTCAGAAAGTGATATTGGAGAAAAATATACGAAGTTTCCTCTTGAAAGTGACCATATCGATGCTTCATTCAACGACGATTTGTCCGACATTCCTTTTATCCACCGGATGAAATTTGATGCTCTCTACCGAAACAATCTTCAAGAAAAGAGCAGTGCTCTACAGAAGTATGTTCCCACTTTGAAAAGAAATTCGGCCGAGCGGATTGCCACTAACAAGAACTATCAAAACTTTTTGGGCGAAGTGAAGAAAAAAACAATGCCCGATCATGAACAGATGGCCCCATTTGGCGTGAACGATTTACAGCTAGATGAAGCGGTCGAAGTAATGAAAGATTTGTTGATGTTGCAAGACAGCCAGAAGGGCGGTTAAAATATTCGAACTTATGTCTAAAAGAGTTCGAGTACGTATTGCCCCATCGCCAACAGGTGACCCTCACGTAGGGACAGCCTATATGGCTCTGTTTAACCTGATTTTCGCCAGAAAACATGGCGGAGATTTTATTCTTCGGATCGAAGATACAGATCAGACGAGAAGTCGCCCTGAATATGAACAAAATATTTACAAGGCGCTTGAGTGGTCTGGTATCACTTGGGATGAAGGTCCAGATAAAGGGGGACCTCATGCCCCATACCGTCAGTCGGAAAGGACCGAGCTCTATAGAAAAGAGTGTCAAAAGCTCCTCGATACAGGCAAAGCCTATATGTGCTTTGCTACTGCAGCCGAACTGGAAGAGATGCGAGAAGTGGCCCAAAAATTGGGCAACAAGCAAGGGTATGACCGTCGCTACCGTAATTTGAGCCCAGAAGAGATCAAGAGAAGGTTAGACGAAGGACAATCTTATGTTGTTCGTTTAAAAGTCCCTTTGACTGGAGAATGTGTCTTTGACGACGCCATTAAAGGGCGTGTCACTGTGCCATGGGCCGATGTGGACGATCAAATCTTATTGAAATCCGATGGATTCCCAACTTATCACTTGGCAAACGTTGTAGACGATCATCACATGGAGATCACCCACGTGATCCGTGGGGATGAGTGGATGAGCTCTACGCCAAAACATATTTGCCTTTACGAAGCGTTTGATTGGACCCCTCCAACTTTTATGCACATGCCTCTTCTTTTAGGTGTTGATGGGAAAAAATTGTCGAAGAGAAAGAATCCAACGTCGATTTTCTATTTCCGTGACTCAGGCTATTTAAAAGAAGCTTTTGTCAACTTTTTGACCCTCATGGGCTACAGCATGCCAGGGGACAAAGAGATCTATTCATTAGACGAGATCATTGAAGCGTTCGACTATAAGAGAATAGGTGTTTCTGGCGCTGTTTTTGATATCCATAAACTCGACTGGTTGAATCAACACTATCTATTGAATTCGATTCCAGAAGATCAGCTATGGAGTAGAATCAAATCATGGCAATTCAACGATCAGTTTATGGAAAAGCTGATGCCACTTATCCGTACACGGATCAGCAATTTTGGCAGCTTTATCGAGCTTTGCGATTTTCTGTTCATTAACCATCTCCGGTATTCTACAGAGCTGTTTGCAGCTTCTAAGTTAGAACCACATCAAGTTGCATCGATTGCTCAGTGTGTGATCTGGAGACTTGATGAGCTTGAAAGTTGGGGTTCACAAGCTATTAACCAAGCCTCAAGAGAGATTGCAGAATTTATGGGTGTGAATCACAAGAAGAATGTGATGCCTGTTTTGTTCGCTGCTATCCAAGGCAAGCTGCAAGGACCACCTATGTTCGATTCTTTCGAAATCTTGGGTAAAGATAGAGCAAGAGCACGTTTATTAGACACCATCCAATTCATAGGCGGTCTTTCTGAAAACAAACGGCATGAGCTTAAAAAAGCTTGGGATAAACGTGTAAAAACTTGAAGTTTATCTGGAATTAGAATGAAAAAGGCTCTTTCTCAATTGAGGAAGAGCCTTTTTTCTTTTCTTAGATTTGTTTAAGAGCTCGAACTGGTATCCTCATTTCTCAAATCATTATACGTAACTACATATCCACTTTCATCCACGCCATTGGTAACATTAGAAGGTTTTTTGCCATCAGCTACCCTAATTGCAGGAGCAGTTATTTCAGGATTTTTTGTAACAGAATCTTCTCGCTGCTTTTTCAACTCGTCTATTTTTAAAGAAAGAGTATCTAAGCGGCTCAGAAGTCTTAGGCCAATGATACTTGAGGCACCAGCTGCAATAGCTGTAATAAAAAGTAATCTATCTTTAGATAAAGCAGAGATTAAAACCGCTAATGATGCCCAAGCACCTGTGAGAGTAATAACGGTTCTTTCAAGAAAAAAAGATGGAGCTACGGAAGTAGCTAAAGAAACTAGTGGTAATGACATAAAGAAAACTCCTGTTAAGAAGTTTTCTTTATAGCGCTATTCCATGTTGTGGTAAAGCTCATCAACATCATCAAGAGCTTCTATCCATTCAATCAGAGCAAGATTGCTTTTAGAATCTTCTTCAGAGCAAGCAATGGTCGTTTTAGGAATCATGGTCAAGCTGGCTTCTGTAATCGTGATGTTTTTATCTTTTAGAGCTGTGACAACTTGGTCCAATTCTTGAGGATCTGTTGTGATAAAAAAACCATCCTCTTGGCTTTCAAAATCTTCAGCACCACTGTCAATGGCCAAAGCAAACAAATCATCTTCGTTACCAGCAGCTTTTGGAAGCTCAATCACACCTTTTCTGTCGAAATTAAAGGCAACAGCACCAGGTGTTGCAACAGTTCCGCCTCGTTTATTTGTTGCAATTCTGATGTCAGAGGAGATCCGGTTACGGTTATCTGTCAAAATATCGACAATGATGCCTACGCCACCATATCCATAGAGTTCATAGGTCACATTTTCATAGCTAGAGGTATCTTGGCTCATCCCTTTTTTAATATTCCGGTCGATCACTTCGTTCGGAACATTGCCAGCTTTTGCCTTTTCAAGTGCTAAACGGAGGCGTGGATTATTTTTAGGGTCAGATCCTCCCAATTTAACAGCTGTGATGATCTCTTTAGCAGAGCGAGAGATGATTTTCCCTTTAAGCGCATCTGCTTTCCCTTTTCGGTGTCTAATGTTGGCCCACTTACTATGCCCAGCCACGCTTCTTCTCCTTTGTAAAAAATCTGCCCCGTTCGTTTTTCATCCACTCTTGGACCTCTTCGTAACCGATAAAGGCCTTTTCTCTTTGTTTAAATTCGTTGTGGTGGATCAAATTTTTCCCTCCAATACCCATTTTTGGTTGGTGAAGGTGGTGGACCATTTCATGATAAATCACATACTCAAGGACTTGTTGAGGCACATCTTTTCGGTCCATGACACGGTGTATCCTTACCAAGTGTAATAACCTTTGATACTGTCCTAAAACCAAAGAACTATTGGGTGAGAGTACTTTAGACCCAAACCAGGTGATTCTTAATCCGAGGGGAGTCGAAAAATAACGCTTTTCTATTTTGGCATAGAGAGCTTCTAGATCGTAGACCTCTCCTTTTGTAGTCAAAGCATTAGGATCTACAGCATCACGGTAATCAACTTTTTCTAATCCTTGATGGATATACGACTTAACAAGCGGAGAGATTTCGCTTTTCTCTTTAATATAGCAGGCCAACTCATCCATCACGTTTTTAGGGGCATTTAAAAACATTTTATGGAGAGAAACTGTTGTGCAACCAGTGTCCCAACGGACACTGACCATCGTGGAGCGGTTGTCGTTGATCTTTAGTTTCAACTTCCGTCCAGTTTTTTGTTCAAGCAGAGATTTTAAGTCGTGTGTAGTTGTCATAGAAACCGTTCCATGAGGTGTCTGCCACGGGGTTTCCCATCAGCTTCGATGACCCAGTGACTTTGAAAACCAAATTCTTTAAATCCAAGCCGCTTATAAAACTTGATCGCAGGGCTTCCTTCGTAAACTTCAAGGTGGAGAAGATTGATGTTGAACTGTGTCTTTGCCAAATGAAAAAGGTGCAACATAAGTTTTTCGCCAACTTTTTTATTCCGATGCTTTGGAGCTACCATGATCGAAAGAAGAGCTTGGTGTTTTATCTTTTGATACGCGTGTGGATAAAAAGTAGCAATCCCTGCCACTTCACCATCAACTACAGCTGTGATGCTAGAACGGAAACGGTGGTAATAAATCCATCGGTTGACGGCATCATCAATTTCCATCTCATTTTCAGTGTGGGGGAACCAACGGAGAATATTGGGTTCGTGGAACCATTCACGCAAGGCTTTTGCATCGTCAGGTAATGTGTAGCGGATTTGAACTTCGTCAGTTGCTGGTTGTTCCATCGTAATTTAATCTCCTCCAAACTCTTTTAAATAGGCTTGAACAAAGGGATCGAGCTGTCCGTCCATAACGGCATGCACGTCTCCTACTTCTACTCCTGTTCGATTGTCTTTGACAAGGGTGTAAGGTTGAAAAACATAAGATCGGATCTGACTTCCCCAGGCGATCTCTTTTTTTTCTCCCCCAAACTCTTTTAGGGTGCTTTTTCGTTCTTGCATCTCTTTTTCGTAAAGTTTTGCACGGAGCATCTTAAAGCAAGTTTCTTTGTTTTGTAGCTGACTTCTTTCCGACTGACATGAAACAACAATACCAGAAACGTGAGTGATCCTCACCGCAGATTCTGTCTTGTTAACGTGCTGCCCACCAGCTCCTGAAGCTCTATAAGTATCAATTCGGATATCGTCAGGACGTATTTCAATGACAATATCATCATCAACTTCAGGCAAAACTTCAACCGACGCAAAGCTTGTGTGTCTTCTTGCATTGCTATCGAATGGAGAGATCCTGACAAGTCGGTGCACTCCTTGCTCGGCTTTTGAAAAACCGTAGGCATAAGAGCCGATAATCTTAAAGGTAATGCTTTTGATGCCGGCAACTTCGCCATCAACAAAATCGATTGTCTCTACTTTCCATCCACGACGTTCAGCCCATCGGCTATACATCCGAGAAAGCATCAAAGCCCAATCGCACGATTCCGTCCCACCGGCTCCGGCATTCACACTTAAAAAGCAGTTCTTTTTATCCATTGGGCCAGCCAACATCTTCCGTGTTTCTAGCTCTTCAAGCTGCTTTTCGATGTCGCTTAATTCTTTTTGCAGCTCTTTGACCAATTCCTGGTCACCAATGTCGTAAGCTTCTGGCAATAGATCGGCCACATTTTTATAGCGAACGGAAAGATCGTTATAAGGAGTTGTCCACTCTTTTAAACTGTTGCTTTCGCTGATGGTTTTTTGAGCTTCGGCTGGGTCGTCCCAAAAATGGCCTTGGGCCATCTTGTCTTCCAGCTCTTTGACGCGGTTCTCTTTGACCTCTAAGTCAAAGATACCTCCACATGTGGAGGATACGCTGATGGATTTGTTCGAGTCTTTCTTGAGTAGGTCTGTCCATAAGATCAATAGTACATGCTTTTAAGAACTATCTCCACTCTATTTTCATTTTATCTTTAAAAGTTGCCTTACATGTATTCATCTCGTATGCTCCGGTTTTAGTTTGGAGAATAAAAATTTATGCTAAATGCCCCGGTCGACTGGTTACTGATCGCTATCTGCGTAGTGGGCTATCTGTTCATCATGTTTGAACAATCAGTAAAGATAGGAAAGGCAACAAGTGCCCTTTTAATGGGAGTTATTGCCTGGATCATCGAATTTTCTCGTACAAAATTTAGCCATGAAGAAAAGTCAGAAATTTTTGGAGAGCACCTTTCCAATATCGCGCAAATCATTATTTTTATTGTGGGTGTATTGACTATTGTTGAGGTGATCAACAGTCACGATGGCTTTCGATTTATCAAAAACTATTTAGCGGAAAAATCGAAAAGAAAGGTTCTGTGGATTGCAGGAGCTTTTGCCTTTTTTCTCTCAGCAGTCCTTGGCAGTTTGACAATGACCATTGTCCTTGTTGCCCTGATCAGTAAAATTGCAGAAAATGTGGAAGATCGTTGGATCATTGGAAGTGGTATTCTCTTAGCTGGAAACGCAGGAGGTGCTTTTTCTCCAGTTGGAGATATCACCTCTACGATGCTTTGGATTGGGGAGCAGTTAACCTCTTCAAGAATGGTGCTGGATCTTTTCGTCCCAAGTCTTGTTTGTGCTGTCATTGCGCTCCTATTACTACAATGGAGATTGAAGGGAAATTTCCCATCGATTTCTTATGAAGAAGAAAAAATAAGCCCTATTTCTTTTGCTATTTTCTGTCTTGGAGTCGGTGCCATTCTTTTAGTTCCTATCATGAAAGGGCTGACCGGACTTCCGCCTTTCATGGGCATTTTATTGGGTTTAAGTGTGATTTGGCTCGTGACAGATCTTCTTCATCGGTCAGAAGAAAAGGCCCACCTCACGATACCTCGTATCATCACTAAGCTGGACTTAAGAGGGGCCATCTTTTTCCTCGGTATTTTATTAGCTATCGATGCTCTTCAGACAGCAGGTATTTTAGGTCGACTTGCAAAAACTCTTTTAGCTCTTGCCCCTTCTCCAACTTGGATTTCTTTAAGTACGGCGCTTGTTTCGGCTGTCATTGATAACATTCCTTTAACGGCCGGGATGATGGGGATGTTTCCTCTTGAGCAATTTCCTACCAATCACTTCCTATGGCAATTGCTTGCTTATAGTGCAGGAGTAGGGGGCAGTATTTTGCTTATCGGTTCTGCTACTGGCGTTGCTTTTATGAGCATGGAAAAGGTCCCCTTAAAGTGGTATCTAAAAAACATTTCAATTCCTGCCTTATTGGCCTTTGTGGCCGGTTTCTTAACCTATAAATTTTTCATTTGCCAATGTTGATTGCTGCTATTATTGCTGTTTTTATTCTCGGTTATCTTGCCATCATTTTTGAGCACAAAATTGGTGTTAATAAAGCGACAAGTGCCCTTTTAACGGCAGGTCTTTTATGGATTTTAGTGTTTCAAACAAAAGAAACATTGCCTCAACAACACCTCCATTTTTTGCAGGAAGAGCTAGGCGGAGTGATTCAAATTGTCCTCTTTTTGCTTGGCGCTCTTGCTATTGTTGAAGTGATCAACGCCCATAAAGGATTTGCTCACGTCTCTTCGTTGTTAAATATTAAATCGAAGCGGGCATTCCTTTGGGTCGTAGGTTTTATTACCTTCTTTCTCTCGGCTGTTCTTGATAACTTAACGACCGCCATTGTGATGATTTCGTTAATTCGAAAAGTGGTTCACGATAAGGAAGATCGTTGGCTCATCGGGGGTGCTATCGTTATAGCAGCTAACGCTGGTGGCGCTTGGACTCCTATTGGTGACGTGACAACAACGATGCTTTGGATTGGAGGACAGCTCTCGTCAGGAGCCATCATCAAAAGCCTTTTTCTGCCAAGCATTGCATGTCTCGTCCTCGCTCTTATCCCTATGCAATTTTTTCTAAAAGGGGAAGTGCCCGAGCATTCGCTTGATGCTAAAGGTGGACCTCACTCTCTATTGATCTTGATATTAGGGGTATTAGCTCTTGTTTCAGTCCCTCTCTTTAAATACCTGACTGGTTTGCCTCCTTTCATGGGCATTCTCTTTGGACTTGGCCTTTTATGGATTATCACAGATCTTTTGCATCACAACCATCCAGAAAGGCATAACTTAAGAGTTGCTGAAGTTATCAAGCATATTGATATCCCATCCGTTGTCTTTTTCCTCGGAATTTTGCTTGCCGTTGCAGCTCTTCAAGAAGTAGGCGTTTTGAAAGCAATGGCCAACTACTTAGATAGAACGCTTAATAGTCAGGCATTGATTGCGATCTTTATTGGTCTTTTATCTGCTGTCGTGGACAACGTTCCATTAGTTGCAGCAGCTATGGGGATGTATGATGTATCTGCTTATCCTCCAGATTCATCTTTTTGGAAAATGATCGCATATGCGGCGGGTACAGGCGGCAGTATTTTGATCATCGGATCAGCTGCTGGTGTTGTGTTTATGGGACTTGAAAAGGTGGATTTCTTTTATTACCTAAAACGGGTTTCTATATGCGCTGCAATAGGATATTTCGGCGGTTTTGCCGTCTATCTTTTGCAGCAATCTTTCTTTTAAGAAAAATAGGTGTTGTGCGGAAAATCGGTATTTGGATATTGTATAGCCACTTCGAACGACGGGTAATAGCCAAAGACGTTGATCGAGAGATAAGGTGGCGCCGACCACCGATGCCCTGCAAAAG
>Ga0153954_1000536_pt1 | contig 29409 bp, 25 predicted proteins | sample TSFL038MetaG_FD_102277 | JGI IMG/M metagenome (GOLD analysis project Ga0153954, IMG submission 102277) | Attine ant fungus gardens microbial communities from Florida, USA - TSFL038 MetaG | ecosystem: Host-associated > Fungi > Mycelium > Unclassified | place: USA: Florida, Wekiwa Springs State... | reverse complement strand
GGTACTGCGCGAGCGCTGCCTGCCGCTCGACCTCACGCCGGCCACCGCCGAACAGGTCCGTCGGGAAGGTCGCGGCGGGACCGGCCGTGTAATAGACGAAGGACGGAATCGTGATGTCGATCGGGCCGAAGCTCGAGGCGCCGTATTTTTCGGCACCCGCACCGGCGTTGACAGAAAGCTGAGGCAGCAACGCGCCGGTCGCCGACTTGACCGACTCCTGCGCTTCCGCGACGCGCGCTTTGGCCGCCGCGATGTCCTGATTGTCGATGAGCGCGAGGTCTACGGTGCTGTCGAGCGACGACGAGCCGAAATCGGTCCACCACTCGGCTTTCGGGCCGGCGCCGACCGCGAGATGCTGGTCGGCTGGCAAAGGCGCATCGGTGGACGCGGCGTAGGTCGGCGCGGCCTTGGTATCGGGCGGAACGAAATTCGGCCCGACCATGCAGGCGGAGACGAAGAACGGCAATGTAACAGCGAGAAGTGGACGAAGGGTCATTCGAGGACAGCAGCATGCCCGCCGGCGTGACTGGCCGAGCGCGGGCGGCGGATGAACAGCAGGAAGGGAATGGTGAGCAAGGTTAGCAGCATCATGAGACGGAAGTCGTCGATGTAGGCAATCATGATCGCCTGGTTACCGACCATGGCATCCAGTGCCACCAGCCCCTTGGTCGTGGTGACATCGACGTGGGCGGCCATCGAGGCGGGATTGGACGTAACGTTGTAGGGTGTGATGTGCTCGGCGAGCGAGGCGTGCAGCCGCTGGGAGTTTTGCGTCAGCAAAAACATCACCACGGAAATACCGATGGAGCTGCCGAGATTGCGCAGCAGATTGAAGAAGGCGGTGCCTTCGTTGCGCAGGGTGCCGGACAGCGTCGTGAAAGCCACGGTCGAAAGAGGCACGTAGACCAACCCCACACCCAGCCCCTGGATGACGCCCGAGGTGATGATCGGCCAGTACGGCATCAGCAGCGAGAACTGCGTCATCTGCCACAGCGAATAGGCGGTGAGCGCAAGCCCCACCGCGATAATTAGGCGCGGATCGAAGCGCGTGATCAACCGGCCGACGATGATCATGCCGGCCAGGGTGCCGAAGCCGCGCGGCGCGGTCACAAGACCAGTCAGCACCACGGGGTACTGGAGCTGGTTCTGCAGGAGTGGCGGCAGCAGCGCGAGAGTGGCGAACAGCACTACGCCGACCAGGAAGATGAAGATGTTGGAGGCGAGGAAGTTCCGGTCCTTGAACAAAGCGGGATTGAGGAACGGATGCTCGCTCGTGAACATGTGGACGATGAAGAGATAGAGGCCGAGTGCGGCCAGCACGCCCTCGACGATGATCTCGGTCGAGGAGAACCAGTCGAGCAGCTGGCCGCGATCGAGCATGAGCTGCAGCGAGGCGATGCCGAGGCTGAGCGTGGCAAAACCGAAGAAGTCGAAGCTCGCCATCTTGCCGCTGCGGCTCTCCGGCATGGTCGAGACAAGGCCGGCAAAGGCGAGCACACCGATCGGCAGGTTGATGTAGAAGACCCAGCGCCAGCTGTAGTTATCGGTGAGCCAGCCACCAAGTGCCGGGCCCAGGATCGGGCCCATGGTGACGCCGATGCCCCAGATCGACATGGCGCGGCCGAAATTCTTGGCGGAGTTGATGTCGAACAGAACGGCCTGCGAGAGCGGCACCAGGGCCGCGCCGCCCACGCCTTGCAGGAAGCGGAACAGCACGATCTGCGGCAAGGTCTCGGCCAGACCGCACAGTGCCGACGCGATCGTGAAGATCACGATCGAGGTCAGGAACACGCGGCGGCGACCGAACTGGTTCGACAGCCAGCCCGTCAGCGGAATGGTGATGGCTGCCGCGACGATATAGGAGGTCAGCACCCAGCCCATCTCGTCCTGCGTCGCCGAGACGGTGCCCTGCATGCGCGGCAGCGCGACGTTGGCGATCGTCGAATCGAGCGCCTGCATGATCGTGGCCATCATCACCGAGACGGTGATGATGCCGCGATTGGGCGTATCCTCGCCGGACGGAATTGGACCGGCACCGCCGTCCATCGCCTACTTCCAGAAAGCGAGCGAGCGTCGGTGGCCGGTATCGACCTCCACGTTGACGCTCATGCCGGCGGCGAGCGGCACGTCGGCATGCTTGGGATCGATCATGAGCCGCACCGGCAAACGCTGCACCACCTTCACCCAGTTGCCGGACGCGTTCTCCGGCGGCAGCAACGAAAAGGACGAGCCCGTGCCAGGGCTGGTGCTCTGCACTCTGCCGGTGAAGGTCTCGCCCGGATAGGCATCGACCTCGAAGGTCGCCGTCTGGCCGGGACGCATGTAGGTGAGATCGGTTTCCTTGAAATCGGCCTCGATCCAGAGGTCCTTGTCGGACACCAAGGCGAAGAGCGGCACGCCACTGTTGATGTAGTCGCCGACCTGAAGTTGCTCGACCTTGGTCACGATGCCGTCGATCGGCGCCACGACGGTCGTGTAGGAAAGGTCGAGGCGCGCGCGATCGAGGGCGGCCTGTGCGTGGCGCACGCTGGCGTGGCTGTCGACCGGCGCGTCGGGATGGCCGCCGAGGTCGGCCAATGCGCTCGCCGTCTGTTGGCGCGCCGCGGCCTGCCGCTGGCGTGCGGCATCGAGATCGTGTGCCGACTGGTCGAGCAGCGCACGCGAGGAGATGCCAGAGGCCGCAAGCTTGGTCTGCCGGTCGAATTCGCGCTGCTGATAGGCGACCGTGTCGTCGGTCGCTTTCTCATCGGCAAGATAGCGCGCATAGGCTGCCTGCAAAGCGCCGATGCGCTGCCGGGCCGTGGAAAGCTGCGCATCGGCCGAGGCCACGGCGATGTCGAACGACCGGCGGTCGAGTCTGAACAGCACCTCGCCTGCCTTGACCGTCTGGTTGTCATACACGTCGATCTCGACGACGCGGGCGGAGATGTTGGCGCTCACCTGGACGCGAGCGGCCTGGATGTATGCATCGTCTGTCGAAGCATACCTACCGCCCATCAAGTAGAGTATTGCGGCACAGACGATCACCAGGACGGGGCCGGCGATCAGGAGCGGCCGTCGATATCTGTTCTTCCTGTTCTTGGCTTTGTAAAAACTCGGGGACTCGGTGACTGACATACGCGTATTCCGGAAAGAGCGGCGCGCAAGCTAGCAAATCGAGCCGATCCAGATTATGGCGTATAATCTCAATAGATTAGGTGGTCTGGCCGAACAATGCACGGTTCACAGTTCAGTGAGCTCAACGCCTTCGTCGCGGTCGCCGAGCGCTCGAGTTTCGCGCGCGCGGCGGTGCATCTCGGTGTCGTACCGTCGACCATCAGCCAGACCATCCGCACGCTCGAGGAGCGGCTCGGCGTGCGGCTGCTCAACCGCACGACGCGCAGCGTGTCGCTCACGGAAGCGGGCGAGCGTTTCCTCGCACGCATCCGCCCCGCCATCATGGAACTCGGCGCTGCGGTCGAGGACCTGAACGAGTTCCGCAACATCCCGACCGGCACCCTGCGGCTCAGCGTGTCGAGCGTGGCGACGCAGATCGTGCTCGCGCCGATGATCAAGGACTTCCTCGCCGCCTACCCTGCCATCTCGCTCGACATCACCGCCGACGACACCCAGAACGACATCGCCATCGGCCGCTTCGATGCCGGCATCAGGGTCGGCCGCTTCGTCGCCAAGGATATGCAGATCGTCCGGGTGAGCGAGCCGTCCCGCTCGATCGTTATAGCCTCACCCGCCTATCTCAAGTCGACGCCATCGCTCAAGTCGCCGCAAGACCTGCACAGCCACAACTGCATCCGCTTCCGTGGCTACAACCAGCTCGTTCCGTGGGCCTTCGCCAAGGGCAAACGCAAGATCTCGATCTCGGTAAACGGCACGCTGATCGTGAACAGCATGGACCTGTTGCTGCACGCCGTGCTCGACGGCGTCGGCATCGGCTACACGATCGAATCCTACGTGCAGGCTCAGATCGCCCAGCGCAAGATCGTCCCTCTGCTGACGGACTGGTCGCCCGAGCACCACAGCTACTATTTGTACTATTCGGGCCGGCGGCAGTTGCCGGTGCCGCTGAAAGCCTTCATTTCCTTCCTGCGGCAACGCCGCGCCAAATCGGGCCTCCCGGGGAAAGCCGTCACGCAATGAAGATCGTCTATTCCGACAAGCACGCCGGCCACGATCCGCAGACCTTCTTCGTCCGCGGCGTGAAGCAGCGGAGCGCCGAGCAGCCCGAGCGTGCGACGCGCCTGCTGGCGGCAGCCAAGGGCGCCGGCCACGAGGTCCACGCGCCGAGGAGCTACGGCGCAGCGCCGGCCGCGGCGGTGCATACGCCCGAGTACCTCGACTTCCTGCAGGTCGCGGCGCGCGACTGGGCGAAGCTGCCAAACGCCTCGGCCGAAGTGATCCCCAATATGCATCCGGCGCGTCCGCATGCTTCCTATCCGCGCGCCCTGGCAGGCCGTGCCGGCTGGCACCAAGCCGACCTTGGCTGTCCGATCGGCCCGCACACCTGGGAAGCCGCTCTCGCCTCGTCGGAGGTCGCGATGACGGCAGCCGACATGGTGTTCGCGGGCGAACACCAAGCCTATGCGCTCTGCCGGCCGCCGGGACATCACGCCTTCGCCGACATGGCGGGCGGTTTCTGCTTCCTCAACAACACCGCCATCGCCGCCCAGCATCTCCGCGGCAGGCACCAGCGCGTAGCGATCCTCGATGTTGATGTGCATCACGGCAACGGCACGCAGGGCATTTTCTATGCGCGCCCTGACGTGCTCACGATCTCAATCCACGCCGACCCGGCGGACTACTATCCCTACTTCTGGGGGCATGCGCATGAGACCGGCGAAGGCGCGGGCACGGGCTTCAATCTCAACCTGCCGCAACCGATGGGCTCGCCCGATGCAGTCTGGCTCGCTGCCGGCGACAAGGCGCTCGCACGCATCAAGGAGTTCGCGCCCGGCGCGCTGATCGTCGCACTCGGCCTCGATGCCAGCGAGAGCGACCCGCTGCAAGGGTTGAAGGTTACCGGCGCCGGCTTCCGCGCCATGGCGAAGAAGATCGCAAGCCTCGCCCTCCCGACCGTGCTGGTCCAGGAGGGCGGTTATCTCAGCGACGACCTCGGCCGCAACCTCACGCAGTTCCTGGCGGGTTTTGACCGGCCCTAGCTCTTCTTCTGGTGCGGATTGCCGAGATAGGGAAAGACCCCGAGGGTGTCGGTATGCGGACTCAACCCGTCGGGCGGGCACTCGCCCTTGGTCAGGAAGGCCAGCCGATGATTGATCACGTCGTCGGAAAAGTTGCGGCCATTGGGATATTCCGACGGTCGGCGGGGATCGAAGTTCAGCATGTCGGGCAGGAGGGCGTGGGCGTCGATCGCCGCGATCGCCTCCTCACGCGTATAGTTGCCGGTATGTCCCATCAGGTGGATGAACATCTCCAGCCAGCGCGTGCGGTCATTGACCGGTTCGCTGGCGTTGTACTCTTCCTTGGTGTCGTCGGTGTTGAAGAAGCTCGAGACCGACGGATGGCCGGCGCGGTCGACATGGACAAGCTTGCCGTCACGCCGCAGGCTGCATCGGCCCCAGATGCGTATGGTGTTGCCGCCGAGCTCGGCGGTCGGCAGTTCGACAACCGTCGAGAAGACGTTGGCCTCCGTGTTCGAATCGACGCCGGTCCAGGGTGATTTCCCGGGCGTGAGGTGCGGCTCGGTAAAGTTCCGCTTGCCGCGGATGTCGAACAGATTCTTGATTCCGTCGAAATCGAAGAAGAAGGCATCGCTGCGCGTGCCCCAGAAGAAGGTGTAGTCACCCGCCCTGACGATGTTCGGCTGCGCGCCGAACGAAACCTCGGCGTCGGCAACGATTTTCGTCCCGACGGCCTCCGGCGAGCGCGACTCGGCGCCCTTGGCCAGGTAGACGCTGGCGCTCTGCTTGCCGTCCTTGACCGGGGAGAACACGTAGGTGAAAGCGATATCGGTCAGGCAATCACCGTCCGTGTCAATGTTGAGTCGATAGAGGGCATCCGGATGGAAGCCGTCGGCTGACGGATTGGCATTGAGGATGATCGCCGTCCGCGCCGGATCAGCCGGTGACTGGAAGGCATAGAGATCGCAAAGATCGAGTCTTTGATCGCCCATCGGCGGGCCGAGGCTCAATCCGGTGAAATGGTTCGACATGGCGTCTCTCCGTCATCTGGGATCGCGGGCCGGCACAGATTTACCATTCAAGATTGCAAGTTGACGACAGTCATAGTGAGGACTGTCCACCGATCGTCCTGACAGCATGCTTTCGGGCTTCGAAACCAACCACTGGCCGGTCCTTTCATTCGATCCTAAAGTGGTCTGACCACGGCATGACCAAGATCGACATCACCCGGCCAGACGACGAGGAAAGCCAGAGCGGCGCGGCCCGCGTCTTCACCTTCTTCCGCGACCGCCTGCTCTCGGGCGCGCTCAAGGCGGGAGACCGGCTGCTGCCCGAACGCGAGCTCGCCGCTGCGCTGGAGGTGAGCCGGCCGGCGCTGCGGGAGGCGTTGCGCTCGCTCGCGATGCTGGGCCTACTCGACATCCAGCATGGTCGCGGCGCCTTCGTGAAAAGCGCCGACGCCTCGGTGCTGGGCCATGCCCTCACCCTCTGCCTCGCCCCTGAACCGAACATCCTCGACGACGTGCTGCAGGCGCGCATCGCCATCGAATGCCAGGCGATCCGGCTCGCTTGCGAGCGCGCGAGCGAGCGCGACCTGCAGGCGATCGCGGGCATGCTCGACACTTTGGTCGATTCGCTCAACGATCCCGAGCGCGGAGGCAGCGCCGACTACGCCTTTCACCTCGCCATCGTGAAGGCGAGCGGGAGCGCCTCGCTGATGAAGATCTACGAGGCGATCTCGCCGCTTCTGATGCGCTCTCATGTCGAGCGCCGGCGCGACACGTTCCGCGAGCCCGCCATCACTTCGGGCCTGGTCGACGCCCATCGCCGTGTCTTCCATTCGCTCGCCAGCCGCGATCCCGACGCGGCGGAAACGGGGCTGCGCGACCATTTTGCCATCGGCGACGAGCTGCGTCGCCGCAACCTGATCTCCGCCTACCAGCCCAAGAGGAAACGTTCATGAAGATCGTCGTCGGCTCCGACCATGCGGGCTTTCCCATGAAGGCCGAGCTGCTCGCCTTCCTGAAGGAGAAAGGTCACGCCGTCCTCGATGTCGGCTCGTACGATCCCAATCCGGTCGATTTCCCGGACATCGCGCGCCAGGTCGCCGCGGCCATCACCTCCGGCAAGGCCGAGCGCGGCTTGATGGTGTGCGGCACGGGCGTCGGCGCCTCGATCGGCGCCAACAAGATGAAGGGCATCCGTGCCGCTGTCTGTCATGACGTGCATTCCGCGCATCAATGCGTGGAGCATGACGACGTCAACGTGATGTGCATCGGTGCGCAGATCGTGGGTCCCTGGCTCGCTAAGGACCTGATCGCCGCCTACCTCGATGCCAAGTTCTCGACGGCGGAAGAATTCCGCCGTCGCGTCGCCAAGCTCGCCGACATGGATGCCGGACGCTAGGCTTCAAGAAAAGACATAACGACTGGAGAGGAAACGATGAGGAAGTTCATGATGGCCGTGGCGGTCGCCGCCCTGGCGATGGCCGGCACCGCCCATATCGCGCGCGCCGACGGGCTCGACGACATCAAGAAGGCGGGCAAGATCCGCATCGCCATCGATCTCGGCGTGCCGCCCTATGGCATGACCGACGCCCAGATGAAGCCGACCGGCCTCGACGTCGAGACGGCCGAGATGCTGGCCAAGGACTGGGGCGTGCAGTTCGAGCATGTGCCGACCACCGGCGCCTCGCGTATCCCGGCGCTCCAGACAGGCAAGGCCGATCTTGTGATCTCGAGCCTGTCCTATACGCCCGAGCGCGCCAAGGTGATCGACTTCTCGCTGGGCTACGCCGTGCTGCGCACGGTGATCGCCGCGACCAAGGCCATCGACGTCAAGACGCTGTCCGATCTCAACGGCAAGACCGTCGGCACGGTGCGCGGCACCACGCACGACACGCAGCTCACCAAGGAAGGCCCCAAGGGCATGAAGCTGGTGCGCTACGAGGACGATGCGACCGAGGGCCAAGCCTTCCTGAGCGGCCAGGTCGACATCTTCTCCACTGCCGAGATGATCGTGCCGCAGCTCGACAAGAAAAACCCGGCGCGCCAGGTCGAGATCAAGTTCGTCCTCGACAACTTCAAGCTCTGCGTCGGCGTCAAGAAGGGCGAGGAGCGGCTGTTGGCCGAGGTCAACAAGTGGATCCAGGCGAACATCAAGAACGGCAAGCTGAACGCGCTCAACCAGAAGTACTTCGGCAGCGACCTGCCGGACCTGATCACCAAGCAGTAGGGCCGGCATGTCGACCCTGCTGACGCGGCGCCTGCTCGCGGGCCTCGCTCTCGCCATCCTGGCTTGCGCCTCCGCGCAGGCCGGCACGCTCGACGACATCAGGAAGGCCGGCAAGGTCAGGATCGCGATCGACACCGCCATCCCACCCTTCGGCATGACCGACGACAAGCTGCAGCCCACCGGCTCCGACGTCGAAACGGCGCAGCTGCTCGCCAAGGACCTGGGCGTCGCGCTCGAGATCGTCACGACGACCGGCCCGACGCGCATCCCGATGCTGCAGACCAACAAGGCCGATCTCGTGATCTCGACACTCTCGATCACGCCCGAGCGCGCCAAGGTGATCGACTTCTCCGTGCCATACGCCGACCATCCGTCGGTCGTGGCGGCGCTGAAGTCGGTGCAGTTCTCGAGCTATGCCGACCTCGTCGGCAAGAAGGTTGCCGTCGTGCGCGGCACCACCCAGGACACCGACCTCACCCGCGAGGCCCTCACCGGACAAGCTCGTGGTGCGCAGCTCGTGCGCTATGAGGACGACGCCACCATGGCGCTGGCCTTTGCCTCGGGCCAGGTCGACATCCTGGCGACGGCACGTTCACTCCTGCCCGCGATCAGCAAGAAGAACCCTGCGCGTGTTGCCGAGCAGCGGATCGTGATGCAGACATTCTATCTCGCCGTCGGCTTGCGTAAGAACGAGCCCGAGCTCAAGTCCTGGGTCGACCGGTGGGTGCGCACGAACCTCGAGAACGGCAAGCTCGGCGCCATCTACAAGAAGTATCACGGGATCGACATCCCGACTGACCAGTTGCTCAAGACGGGCGGCTGAAGCGGCAGCGCGGCGGGCCATGTCCTACCAGTTCGACTTCTCATTCCTGGCGGAGAGATGGCCCGACTTCGTGGCGGGCGCGTGGCTCACGATCCAGCTCACCGTGCTCTCAATTGCGCTCGGCTTCGCGGTCGGCACGGTCTGCGCCCTCGTTCGCGTCTATGGCGGGCCGCTGCTGCGCCGGCCAGTCGGCTTCTATGTCGAGCTGATCCGCAACACGCCACTGCTGGTGCAGATATTCATCGTCTATTTCGGCCTCTCCAGCATGGGGCTGAAGCTCTCGGCCGAGACCTCGGCGGTGATCGCGCTTACGGTCAACATGGGCGCCTACACGACCGAGATCATGCGGGCCGGCATCCAGTCGATCCAGCGCACGCAGCTCGAGGCAGCCGATTGTCTCGGCCTCACGCGCCTACAGACGATCGTCCATGTCGTGCTGCTGCCGGCGATGGAGCGCGTCTACCCGGCCCTGTCGAGCCAGTTCGTGCTGCTGATGCTCGCCTCCTCGATCACCTCGCAGATCTCGGCCGAGGAGCTGACCGCCGTCGCCAACAATGTGCAGTCCGATACCTATCGCAGCTTCGAGGTCTACATCGTCGTCGCGATCGTCTATCTCGCCCTCTCGGTGCTCTACCGCTTCGCCTTGTGGGCGATCGGGCTGGTGTTGTTCGCGCGCAAGCGCAAGCTGGGGACGGCGCTGTGATCCGGCTCAACATCAATCATTTCCTCTATCTGCTCACCGCGGCGGAATGGACGGTGCTGCTGTCGCTGATCGCCTTCGTGGGCGGAGCGCTGGTCGGACTGCCGGTGGCGCTGCTGCGCGTCTCGAAGGTGGGTGCGCTGCGCACGCTCGCGAGCGCCTACATCCAGCTGATCCAGGGCACGCCGCTCCTGATCATCCTGTTCCTGTCCTATTTCGGGCTCGGCATCATGGGCTACAAGCTGGTGCCGATCGTCGCCGCAGGCCTTGCGCTCACGCTCTATGCCGCGGCCTTCCTGGGCGAGATATGGCGGGGCTGCATCGAGGCGGTACCGCGCACCCAATGGGAAGCCTCCGACTGCCTCGGCCTCAACCGCTTCCAGCAATACGCCTACGTGGTGTTGCCGCAGGCGCTGCGCCTCGCCATCCCGCCGACGGTGGGCTTCATGGTGCAGATCGTGAAGAACACCTCGCTCGCCTCGGTGATCGGCTTCGTCGAACTCGCCCGCGCGGGCCAGATCGTCAATAACTCGACTTTCGAGCCCTTCGCGATCTTCTGCGCCGTTGCCGCCATCTACTTCGCGCTGTGCTACCCGCTGTCGCTGTTCAGCCGCCATCTCGAGAGGAAAGCCCATGCCGGCCGCTGACGCCGCTCCCGATGCCGTCGTCCGGATTGCGGACGTGGTCAAGGAATTCGGCCCGCTGCGCGTGCTCGATGGCGTGGGCTTCGACGTCGGCCGCGGCCAGACCGTGGCGATCGTGGGCCGCAGCGGCTCGGGCAAGAGCACTCTTCTCCGCTGCATCGCCGGCCTCGAGACGATCCAGGCCGGCAGGATCGAGGTTTGCGGCCACGAGGTCGGCCGGCCAGGCAGCGCCGCGCGCGCCCAGCTCCGGCGCGACGTCGGCATGGTGTTCCAGAGCTACAATCTCTTCCCGCACCTGACGGTCGAGCGGAACATCACGCTCGCCCTCACCCTGGTGAAGAAGCAACCGCGCGCCGCGGCGGATGCCAAGGCGGCCGAAGTGCTGAGCCTGGTCGGCCTGACCGACAAGCGCACGGCCTATCCCGAGCAGCTTTCGGGCGGCCAGCAACAGCGCGTCGCGATCGCCCGTTCACTGGCACTGGAACCGCAGGTCATGCTGTTCGACGAGGTGACGTCGGCGCTCGATCCGGAACTCACGGCCGAGGTGCTGGCGGTGATGGAGGACCTGGCCCGGCGCGGCATGACCATGATCACGGTCACGCACGAGATGGGCTTCGCGCGCCGCGTCGCCGACCTTGTGGTCTTCATGCACAAGGGGAAGGTGTGGGAGACCGGTCCCACCGCGGACCTGTTCGCCCAGCCGAAGACCGCAGAATTCCGCCAGTTCGTGGCGAGCGAGCTTTAACCGCCGCCTTCGCCGGCGACGGCGATCACCGTCAGCTTCTCCGGCAGCTCCTCCTTGGAGAGCTCGATCGTGTGCTTTTCCGGCCAGATGAAGTCCGGCTGCTGCGGCGTCAGCAGGCCCATGAAACGGTCGAGCTGTCCGCGGCCCCAATAATGCATGGGCAGCACGACCTTGGGGTCGATGTCCTTGATCACGTCGGTCATGAAGGGCACGCCCATCGTGTAGGCGCCGTCGATCGGCACCATCAGCACGTCGATGCGACCCAGCGCCTCGAGATGCGCGGGCGTCAGGCGCTGGTGCAGATGGCCGAGATGGGCGATGCAGAGATCACCGATGGCGAAGACGAAGATCGAGTTGCCATTGATACGCACGCCGCCCGACCAGTCGCGCGCATTGGTCGGCACGTTCCACACCCGCATGTCCTTCAGGGTGACGTCGTGCTTGGCCTCGCTCTCCCCCTCACCCGGCCAGCCACGCAGGATGTAGGTGATGCCCTCCTCCGGCGTGTCGGTGAAATGCGTCTCGTGCGCGTTGTTCATCGTCACGATGTCGGGATGGCGACCGAAACCGTTGATGCCGTTGTAGTCGGTGATGGCGCGCACACCCCGCGGCGTGTCGATCTGGTAGCTGGCGTGGCCGACGAAGGTGATGATCGCCCGGTTGGGCGACGGTTCACCTGCGAGCCGCGTGCCGTCGAACGAGGCGAAGGAGAGACCGCCCGGGCCTTCGACGAGGTTCTTGGAGCAGCGTGCGAGGGCCGGGCCCGCGATCAGGGTGAAGGTGGCGGCGAGTGTCAGAAGAGCAAGGCGGCAGGACATAAAGAGCCTCCTCGATACGCGGCAGGCAAGCTTCGTGCCGTCAGTCTTCTTCCTCGGAGTCTTCCAGTTTCTCGATATCGAGAATGCGGATCTCGCGGCGATGTACCTCGAGCAGCTTCTCCGCCTCGAGCCGGTTGAATTCGCGGGTCACGGCCTCGCGATGCGAGCCGATGCGCGCGGCAATGATGTAGTGCGTGGGCGCGGGCTTGATGACCACGCTGTTGCCCGTGCGCTCGCCCGTCTCGGCGAGCCGCAGCAGTTCGCGTCGCACGCGCTCGCGCACCGAGAGTGCACTCACCTCGAAGACGCGCTCCGACAGGCGGCGGACCTTGGCGACCAGCAGCTCGACCAGCTTGGTCGAGACGACACCGTTGGCGCGCAGCAGCTCGAAGAATCTGTTGGCCGGCATGCGGGCCACGACGCATTCGCTCACCGCGAACACGGCCGAGGAGCGCGGCAGGCCATCGATCGCCGAGAATTCACCGAAGATGTCGCCGGCGGAGAGCTCGGTATAGATGACCTCACGGCCCTTGGGGCTCACGCTGTTGGCTCGCACCGAGCCGCGCAGCACGAAGAAGACGTCGTTGGTCTGGTCCAGCTCGCCCAGGATCTGCGCATTGCGCTCATAGATGCGCGTCGAGCAGCGTTCGCTGATGCGCATGAGTTCGGCATCGCCCAGTTCCTCGAACAAGGCAATGACACGCAGGCTTGCGAGCGGTCGCACCTGAGACACTCCACCCCCATGCGCCCGGGAGAGAGCCGAGCGCCGGCTGGACTATAGACGACTCTGTTCAAGCTTTGTGCGAATTGCCACTGAGCCTGTTTCGACCTGCGCTCATGGTCGCGCCGTTTCGAAGACCAGAACCTCGAGGGGAGGACGGACTTGGGAATGATCGTGGAGGGGCACATGAGCGCTTTCGGTTTTACCGATGTGATCGTGCTGGCGCTTGTCTATGTCGGTTTGAGCGTCATTTGCGGTCTGGTCATCTGGGCGATCGGCCGACCGGACCGGGGTGACTTCAGCGAGACCCAGCGGCCTTGGCGGATCGTCAAAGCCGGCCCGCAACATGTTGTGGGGCGGGCTACTGCCCGCGACTAAAGCCTTCGAATAATGCCACCCGGCATCGTTGACTCGTGTTCTCTTGCAAACTAGAACAAATAGAGAACATCAACAAACGAGAGTCCAACGAGGGGGCGATGCCGGTCATTTCCCCAGATGCCTTTGTTCCCTCTGCTGCCAACGACGCACAGAGGGCCACCCTTCCGCCGCTCCTGCGCGAGCAGGTCCGCCGGCTCGAACGCGCGCATAGCGTCCAGCGCGCCGGCCGGTCCGCTGCCCCGCTCGGGATTCCGGCGATCGACGCCCTGCTGCCCGATGGTGGACTGCTGACCGGCGCGCTGCACGAAATCGAGGCGGGTCCCGGTCCGAGCGGCCGCGTGGCCGCCCATGATGGCGCGGCGCTCGGCTTCACCGCCCATATGCTGAGCCGCTTTGGCGCGGGAACGATCCTGTGGTGCCGCCAACCCATGGGTGCCTTCGATGCACCCCCTTATCTGCCCACGCTCGCGAACTGGTTCGATCCGGCGCGACTCCTGATGATCACGGCGCGACGCGAGGAAGATCTCTTCTGGGCGATGGAAGAAGGCCTGCGCGCCGGTCTCGCCGCGGTCGTCGGTGAAACCCGCGCCGCCGATCCGACCGCCGGCCGCCGCCTCTCGCTTGCCGCCGAGAAGAACGGCGTGCCCGCGTTGCTGCTGCGGCCCCAGCCTGCGCCGCCGCAAAGCGTCTGCACGACACGCTGGCGCGTCTCGTCCGCGCCTTCTTCCGACAACGAAGAGCTCGGTTTGGCCCGCTGGCAGGTCGAGCTCCGGCGCAACCGTTTCGGCACCCCGTCGATCGAGGAAATGCCGTCCTGGCTCCTGGAGTGGAACGATGAAACGCATCATCTCTCTCTGGTTCCCCAAGCTCTCCCAGGATCGGCTGGCCCGGTCCGACAAAGACTGGCGGGTTAAGCCTGCCACCACTGTCGGCTGGAGTGAGGGCTGCCCACGTCTGGTGGCGCTCAATCCGCAGGCGCGCGCGATCGGCTTGCGCACGCACATGCGGCTCGCCGATGCGCGCACCTTGCTGCCCGATCTCCTCACCACGGGCATGGCACCGCAGGCCGATCATCACCTGATCGAGGCGCTCGCCGGCTGGTGCGACCGCTACACGCCCTGGGTCGCGATCGACCCGCTGGGAGCTGCCATCGCCGAGCCTGATGCCGACGGCAAGGTCGAGGCCTGCAGCGCCGGCGGCTTCGGCGGCGATGCCGGGCTGCTGCTTGACGTCACCGGCTGCGGCCATCTCTTCGGCCCCGGCGAGGCGGGCGAACGCGCACTGCTCGCCGATCTCGTCCAGCGCCTGGCCCGGCACGACTTCACCTGTCGTGCCGCGATGGCCGACACGGCGGGTGCGGCCTGGGCGTTGGCGCGCTTTGCCGAGAAGCAGGCCGATCTCTTCTGCCCGCCGAACGGTCAGCGCGACGCGCTTGCCGGCTTGCCGGTCGACGGGCTGCGGCTCGCCACGCCGATCCTGGAAACGTTCCTGAAGCTCGGCCTGCGCCGCATCGGCGATCTCTATCCTCTGCCGCGCGCGCCCTTGCAGCGCCGCTTCGGCGATCCGCCGCTCGCGCGACTGGACCAGGCGATGGGCCGGGTCGACGAGCCGATCGAGCCACGCCGCCCACCGCCCGTCTTCCGCACGCGTCTTGCCTTCGTCGAGCCGATCGGCCGGCCCGAGGACATCGCCGCCGGCACGGACCGACTGCTCGCGGCCCTCTGCACGCAGTTCGAGCAGGCAGGTGTCGGCGCGCGCAAGCTCGAGCTGGCGCTCTATCGCGTCGACGGCTCGGTCGATCGCGCCGCTATCGGCACCAGCCGGCCCAATCGCGATCAGCCCAAGCTGATGAAGCTCTTCGAGGAGAAGCTGGGCGTCCTCGATCCTGGCTTCGGTGTCGAACTGATGATCCTGTCGGCGCCCGAGGTCGAGGAATGGACCGGCGCGCAGGACGCACTTCCCTCGACCGAGGCCGTCGCCTCGCCCGCAAGCGAGGAAGGCACGATCGACCTCGCCGACCGGCTGGCGCTGCGGCTGGGCGCAGAAAACGTCGTGCGCCTCGTGCCACACGACAGCCACGTGCCCGAACGTGTGCAGCGGCCCGCTCCCCTCGCCAGGCCCGCCTCTCCCGGCGCCTGGGCACGACTCGCCTCGATGAAGGGTGTGAGGCCGACGCGACTCCTGCAACGACCCGAGCCGATCGACGTCATGGCGCTCCTGCCCGACGATCCGCCGCGCCAGTTCCTGTGGCGACGGCACGCGCACAAGGTGATTCGGATCGAGGGTCCGGAACGGATCGCTGACGAATGGTGGCGGCCACGTCCGGGCGGCAAGACGATGCCGGCCAACATCATCCCCCCGGTGCGCGACTATTACCGCATTGAAGACGACGACGGCGCCCGCTTCTGGCTGTTCCGCGATGGTCCGCTGAACGGCGCCAGATGGTTCCTCCATGGGTTCTGCGCATGAAGTACGCCGAGCTTCAGGTCACGACGAACTACAGCTTCCTGCGCAGCGGCTCTCATCCGGGCGAACTCGTCTATCGCGCGATCGAGCTCGGCCATAACGCCATCGGCATCGCAGATCGCAACACGCTGGCCGGCGTCGTGCGGGCCTTCGCGGCAATCCGGGAACATTACGAGGAAACGGCGATCCCCGAGGAAAGCTGGATCAAGCTTCTCGTCGGCTCGCATCTGGAGACGCGCGACGGCTATTCATTGCTCGTCTATCCGATGAGCGTCGATGGCTACAAGCGGCTGTCGCGGATGCTGACCCAGGGCAATCGCCGCGCCGCCAAGGGCGAATGCGATCTCACCTTCGCGGACCTCGAACAATTCTCCCAAGACCTGATCGCCATCGTCCTGCCGCCGCGCGACATCGACAATCCGGCCTTTCACGACCGTCTGCGCAAGCTCGCCCATCTCTATGGCGATCGCTGCTATCTCGCGGGCAGCATGCTGTTCCGCGGCGACGATGCGCGCCGCCTCGTCTATCTCGACAACCTCGCCACCCAGATGAAGGTGCGCTTCGTCGCCACCAACGACGTGCACTATCACGTGCCCGACCGGCGTGCGTTGCAGGATGTGGTGACGGCCATTCGTCTCACCTGCACCGTCGAGGAACTGGGCTTCCATCGCTTCGCGAGCGCCGAACGGCACCTCAAAGAGCCGGCAGAGATGCATCGACTCTTCCGCAGGCATCCACATGCATTGGAGCGCATTCAGGAGATCGTCGAGCGCTGCCGGTTCTCGCTGACCGATCTCACCTATCAATATCCGGTCGAGTACAACGGCGAAACACCGCTGGAGAAACTGAAGAGGCTGACCTGGGAAGGGGCATCGAAGCGCTATCCGGAAGGCGTGCCGTCGGATGTCGCCGAGACTCTCCAGAAAGAATTCGACCTGATCGCCCTCAAGGGAATCGCGCCCTACTTCCTGACGGTCCATGAGATCGTCGAACAATCGAAGCGCATGGGCATCTTCTGCCAGGGTCGAGGATCGGCCGCCAATTCCGCCGTCTGCTATTGCCTCGGTATCACCCCCATAGATCCTCACAAGAACGAAGTACTGTTCGAGCGCTTTCTATCCAATGAGCGCAATGAACCACCCGACATAGATGTGGATTTCGAACACGAGCGCCGCGAAGAAATCATCCAATGGATTTACGACAAGTGGTCACGCAATCGTGCCGCGCTGGCCGCCACGGTGATCGCCTATCGCAGCCGCAGTGCCATCCGTGACGTCGGCAAGGCACTCGGCCTTTCGCCCGACACGCTGGGTGTGATGGCCGATACGGTATGGGGCAGCGGCGGCGGCGGAGTCGACAGCAAGCATGTTCGCGATGCCGGTCTCGACACCCAGGATCCCCGGCTGGTGCTGGCGCTCGAACTGTCGGCGACTCTCTGCGGCTTCCCACGCCACCTCTCTCAGCATGTCGGCGGCTTCGTGCTGACGGCGGATCGGCTCGACGAGCTGATTCCCATCCAGAATGCAGCAATGGAGGATCGGACGGTCGTCGAATGGGACAAGGACGATCTCGACGCGCTCGGCATCTACAAGGTGGATGTTCTGGCGCTTGGGATGCTGACGTGCCTGCGCATGGCATTCGACCTGATCGAACGGCATTACGGCAAGCGCCCTCGCATGGATATGCCGACCGAGGATCCCGAGGTCTACAAGATGCTGGGAAGGGCCGATTCGGTCGGCGTGTTCCAGGTCGAGAGCCGGGCACAGATGTCGATGCTGCCGCGATTGAGGCCCAAGGACTATTACGACCTTGTCGTCGAAGTAGCGATCGTACGACCGGGACCGATCCAGGGCGGCATGGTGCACCCCTATCTGAAGAATCGCGACAATCCTGCGGCCGTGACCTATCCCAAGCCGGAACTCGAGAATGTCCTGAGGCGGACTTTGGGCGTGCCGCTTTTCCAGGAGCAGGCGATGCAAATGGCGATCGTCGCCGCGGGCTTCAGCCCGGCCAAGGCCGACAAGCTGCGTCGCGCGATGGCGACCTTCCGACGCTCCGGCACGATCCACAAGCTCAAGGAAGACTTCATCAACGGCATGGTCGCCAATGAATACGAACGTGACTTTGCTGATCGCTGCTTCAAGCAGATCGAAGGCTTCGGCGAATATGGCTTCCCTGAGAGCCATGCTGCGAGCTTCGCGATCCTGGTCTACGTCTCTTCCTGGGTGAAATGGTACTTCCCCGAGGTTTTCTGCGCCTCTCTGCTCAATGCCCAGCCGATGGGATTCTATGCGCCTGCGCAGCTCGTACGCGACGCACGCGAGCACAAGGTCGAGGTGAGGCCGCCCGACGTGAATGCCAGCGAGTGGGATTGTACTTTGGAAAAGACCTCAGGACCGAAATGCGCGCTGCGGCTGGGCTTTCGCCAAGTCACCGGTCTCTTCGAAGACGCCATGAAGCACATGGTCGAACGTCGCGGCGAGCGTCCCTATCGCGACCCTGCCGATCTGTGGCGGCGTGGTGGACTCACCAAGCGACAGATACTGGCGCTGGCGCGCGCTGACGCCTTCGCCTCGATGGGCCTCACGCGCCGCGACGTGCTGTGGGCGGTGCGAGCCTTCTCCGAGGCGTCTCTACCGCTCCTGGAGGCCAAGCCACTGCAGGACCGCGAGCCCGCCGTCACGCTGCCCCGCTTGACGCTCGGCGAACAGGTCATCGACGATTATGCGTCGTTCGCCATGTCGCTGCGTGCCCACCCCGTGGCACTGTTGCGGCCGATGCTGTCGGAGAGACGCATGGCGAATTCCCAAAAGTTGCGCGAGGCCCGCAGCGGCGATTTCCTCCAGATGGCCGGGCTCGTGCTGGTCCGTCAGCGGCCCGGCACAGCCTCGGGCGTGGTCTTCGTCACGCTGGAGGACGAATTCGGCATCGCCAACCTCGTCGTCTGGCCCAAGGTGTTCGAGGCCCATCGCCGCATCGTCATGGGCTCACGCCTGCTGGGCGTCGCCGGCGAGGTGCAGCGTGACCGCGAGGATGGGCTGGTGATCCATCTCGTGGCCGAACGGCTGTGGGACTGGTCGACCGAACTCGACCGCATCGCCGACCTCGACGTGGTCAAATTGACCAATGGCCGGGGCGACGAGGTCCGCACCGATCCGGGCGACCGCAGGATCGAAGTCCCCGAGGCCAACGCCACGCGCCATCGCGCGAGCAAGCGGCTGCCGGTGAAGAAGCGGCAGCCTTACGATCGCAGCCGCATCCATCTCGACCGGCCCGTGATCAAGATCGCTTCACGCGACTTCCACTAGAGACCGGCATACACCGCCCGCTCGAAATCCTCGAACGCGGCAACCGCCTTGGGATCATAGAACGGCAGGAGCTGCGTGGCCCACACGCCGGTTACCTTCTTCGCCGGATCGATCCAGAAATAGGAATTGGCGAGACCGCCCCAGGTCAGGCTTTCGGCGGCGCGTCGACCGGGAAAGGCTTCGGGGTTGATCATGAAGGTCAGGCCCCACTTCATGCCGTCGACGAAGTTCATGTCGGTGCTGCGGGCAGGGATCTGCGTCGCAAGCGGCCGGCAGAGCACACCCTCGTTCATCGAGTTGCGGAACATCTCGGCCACGGTCTCGGGCCTGAGGATGGGTGCGCCACCTTTCAGCAACGTGCTCGTGAACTTGAGATAGTCCGGCACCGTCGAATAGAGCGCGCCGCCGCCCTGGAACACTTCGGGCGCCTGGTCGAGCTCGTGGTTGGTCGGGCTGAAGCCGCCTCCGTCCTGGCGGACATGCACCGCCGCCTTGCGCGGCCGCATGCCTGGGCTGATAGCGAAACCGGTGTCGCCCATGCCGAGCGGCGTGAAGATGTTTTCGGTCATATAGCGGTCGAGCCGCTGGCCGCTCACCGCCTCGACCATGAAGCCCGCCCAGTCGATCGCGATCGAGTATTCCCAGCGCTCGCCGGGGTCGAACAGCAGCGGCGTCGAGAGCGCCGCCATCGTCGCCGGCTTGAACGGGCCCTTGACCTGCACATAGCGAAAGATCTCGGCGTCCCATGTGTCGTAGCCCATGCCCGAGGTGTGCGTCAGCAGGTGGCGCAAGGTGATCGGCCGTTTCGGCGGACGCGTGTGGACCGTGCCATCGGCATCGATGGAGAGCAGTACTTCCTTCTTGGCGATTTCCGGCACAATGTCCGCCGCCGGCGCGTCGAGTGAGAGCTTGCCACGCTCGACGAGCTGCATCGCGGCGGCGCCGGTGATCGCCTTGGTCATGGACGCGATCCAGATCACGCTGTCGGTCTTGAGGCCGCCCGCCGCGCCCTCGAAGATCACACCCTTGTCGGTCGCGGCCGCGGCGATCACGCCATGCACGGCGCCCTTCTCGACCGACTCGTTCAGCTTCTTCTGGATGTCCATGTTTCCCCCGAAATTGCCGCGGAGACTAGGCGAGACGCGTCGCTTCGTCGATCAGCTCTTGCGCGGCCATGTCGAGCAGCTCGTCCTCGGCTGTGCCGTCGAGCACGCGCTCCTTGCCGATCTCCAGCAGCACCGGCACAGCGAGCGGCGAGATGCGATCGAGGCGGCGATATTCGATGCGGCCCTTGGCGCGGCGCAGGAGATCGCCCAGGCGCTTCAAGTCGGCGAGCTGGTGCGCGGCGTCCTGGCGCGTGGCGCGCAGCAGGATGTGATCGGGCTCGTGCTTGCGCAACGCGTCGTAAATCAGGTCGGAGCTGAAGGTGACCTGGCGGCGCGACTTCTCCTCGCCGGGAAAACGCCGCTCGATCAAACCGGCGATCACCGCGATGTTGCGGAAGGAACGGCGCAGCATGGTCGATTCGTCCATCCACGCTTCGAGGTCGTCGCCCAGCATGTCCTCGTCGAACAGCACCTCAAGCTGCTGCGGGCTGGGCGGTCGCAGTCCCCAGATGCCGAGCACATAATCCGTCGCCACGAAGCCGAGCGGCTTCAGCCCCATGCGCTCCATGCGCCGCGTCAGCAGCATGCCGAGCGTCTGGTGTGCGTTCCGGCCTTCGAAGCAGTAGGCGACGATGAACTGCTTGGAGCCGCGCGGGAATCCCTCGACCAAGAGCTTGTCCGCTCGCGGCAGACCCGAGCGCCAGCGCTGGATGTCGAGCCATTGCCGCACCTCGGCCGGCAGCTTTGGATGGCGCGACGGATCCTGCAGGATGCCGCGCACCCGATCGGCCAGGAAGGTCGAGAGCGGCAGCCGGCCGCCGCCATAGGCCGGCACTTTGGGATCGCCGCCGCCCGTGGCGAGCGAGCATTGCGCCACCAGTTCCTTCACGCCTTCGAAACGCAGCAGCCGGCCGGCGAAGACGAAGGTGTCGCCGCTCACCAGTCCCTGTATGAAGGACTCCTCGACCTCGCCCAGCACCGGCCCGCGCCGCAGCTTCACCTTGATCAGGGGCAGCTCGACGATGGTGCCGACATTCATGCGGTACTGCCGGGCCACGAGCGGCGAGGACAGCATCCAGCGGCCGTCGGGCAGCTGCTTCAGCCGGTGCCAACGCTCGTAGGCCGCGAGCGCATAGCCGCCTGTCGCCACGAAATCGAACGTGTCGTCGAAGTCTCTCCGTGACAGATCGCGATAAGGCTGCGCTCGGCGCACCTCATGGAAAAAGGCTTTGCGGTCGATCGGCTGGGCGCAGGCGGTGCCGACAATATGTTGAGCAAGCACGTCGAGACAGGCCGGACGCGGCGGATCGCCGTCGAGCTCGCGGGCATCGATCGCTTCCATGGCGGCCAGCGACTCCAGCACCTCGAAGCGGTTGGCGGGCGCAATCATGGCGCGGCTCGGCTCATCGAGCCGATGGTTGGCGCGGCCAATGCGCTGCATCAGACGGCTCACCCCCTTGGGCGCGCCCATCTGGATCACGAGGTCGACGTCGCCCCAGTCGATGCCGAGATCGAGCGAGGAGGTCGCCACCACGGCGCGCAGCTTGCCGGCCGCCATCGCCGCCTCGACCTTGCGGCGCTGCTCGACGGCGAGCGAACCGTGATGCAGACCGATCGCCAAGTTTTCGTCGTTGATGCGCAAGAGATGATCGAACACCAGCTCGGCCTGCGCGCGCGTGTTCACGAACACGATCGAGGTCTTGTGCTGGCGGATGATGTTGTAGACCTCGGGCACCGCGTGGTGGCCCATATGGCCACCCCAGGGCAGGCGTTCCTGCGTGTCGACGATCGTGACCCTGGGCGCGGCGCCTAGCTCGCCCTGGACGATCTCGACTTCGTCGCCCTCGCGCAGGCGCAGATAGTCGGCTAGCTCCGGAGGATTGGCGACAGTGGCCGAGAGGCCGACGAAACGCGCCTTCGGCGAGACGGCCGCCAGACGTGCCAAACATAGCGCTAGGTGATGACCGCGCTTTGACGTCGCGAAGGAATGCAGCTCGTCGATGATGACGCAACGCAGGCTGGCGAAGAACTTCTCGGCGTCGGGATAGGACAGCAGCAGCGCCAGCGATTCGGGCGTGGTCATCAAGAGATCCGGCGGCCGTTCGCGCTGACGGAGACGCCGGCTCTGCGGCGTGTCGCCAGTGCGGCTCTCGGCGCGCACCGGAAGCTGCATCTCGGCGATGGGCAGCTCGAGGTTGCGGCGGATATCGGTCGCCAGCGCCTTCAACGGCGAGATGTAGAGCGTATGCAGCTCGCCCTTGCCCTTGGCATGGGCGAGGTCCTTGCCCGCCAGCCGCCGTTCGGTGAGCTCGATCAGCGAGGGCAGAAATCCTGCCAGGGTCTTGCCACCGCCAGTCGGAGCAATCAGTAGCGCGCTTTTGCCCGCCCGGGCGAGGTCGACCAAGGCGAGCTGATGCTGCCGGGGCGTCCAGCCGCGACTTTCGAACCAACGTGCAAACAGGTCGGGAAGACCCACATCTGCCGGGTAAGATGCCTCGCGTTCAATGACGACCGACACTCTTAATCCTCGCTCCTGGCTCTATCCGACCCCTCGCGGGCTCTATTGTGAGCCCGGCGACTTCTATGTCGACCCCGCCGTAGCGGTGAACCGGGCCGTGATCACCCATGGCCACGGCGATCATGCCCGGCCGGGCCACCGTAATGCCCTTGCCACGCCCGAGACGCTGGCCATCATGCGCGCCCGTTTCCAGGACATGCCCGACACCGCCCAGCAGCCGCTGAAATACGGCGAAAGCGTGACCATCGGCGGCGTCGAGGTGAGCCTGGTCCCGGCCGGTCACATCCTCGGCTCTGCCCAGGCGGTGCTGGAACACAAGGGCCAGCGCATCGTCGTCTCCGGCGACTACAAGCGCCGGCCCGATGCGACCTGCCCGCCCTTCGAGCCCGTGCCCTGCGATGTCTTCATCACCGAGGCGACCTTCGCGCTCCCGGTCTTCCATCATCCCTCCGACGCCGGCGAGATCGGCAAGCTGTTGCGCTCCCTGCACACTTTTCCCGAGCGCACTCATCTGGTGGGCGTCTATGCCCTCGGCAAGTGCCAGCGGGTCATCAAACTCCTGCGCGCGGCGGGCTACGACAAGCGCATCTGGATTCATGGCGCGCTGGCGTCTCTCTGCAAGCTCTATCAGAACCACGGCGTCGACCTGGGCGACGTCGCGCTCGTCTCCGACGCCATTCTGGAAACCTTCAAGGGCCAGATCGTGCTCTGCCCGCCTTCGGCCATGTCCGACCGCTGGTCGCGCCGCTTTGCCGATCCGATTCCGGCCATGGCCTCGGGCTGGATGGGCGTGCGGGCGCGCGCCCGTCAGCGCGGGGCGGAACTGCCGCTGATCATCTCCGACCATGCCGACTGGAGCGAACTGACGCAGACCCTGAAGGACGTCGGCGCACCCAAGGTCTGGGTGACGCACGGCCGCGAGGAAGCGCTGGTGGCGCAAGCGCGCGCGATGGGCATCGAAGCCGAGGCACTGCACCTTGCCGGCCGCGAGGAAGAGGAAGGCGAGAGCTAAGTGCAAGCCTTCGCCGCCCTTCTCGACTCGCTCTCTTTCCAGCCGGCGCGCAACGCCAAGCTCAGGCTGATCGAGACCTATCTGCGCGAGACGCCCGATCCGGATCGCGGCTGGGCGCTGGCGGCACTGACGGGCGAGCTCACCTTTGCCGCAGCCAAGCCGGCGCTGCTACGCTCCTTCGGCGAGGAGAAGATCGGGCCGGAGCTGTTCCATCTTTCCTACGACTATGTCGGCGACCTCGCGGAGACCCTGGCGCTGGTTTGGGAGACGAAGCCCGAAGCCGGCCCGCCGCCAACACTCAACGAAGTCGTCGAGACACTGCAGCGCGCCACGAAGATGCAGACGCCGGCGATCCTCAAGCGCTGGCTGGATGCGCTCGACGCCAACGGCCGCTGGGCCCTGTTGAAACTGCTGACCGGTGCCTTGCGCATCGGCGTCTCGGCGCGCCTCGCCAAGCAGGCGGCAGCCAATATCGGCGACAAGCCCGTGGCCGAGGTCGAGGAGGTCTGGCACGGGCTTTCCGCGCCCTACCGGCCGTTGTTCGACTGGCTGCTGCATGGCGGCCCGCAGCCCAAGAGCAACCTCGGCGGTGCGTTCCTCTCGCCCATGCTGGCCAACCCGATCGACCGCGCCGAACTGGATTCGCTCGACCCTGCGCACTTCCGCGCCGAATGGAAATGGGATGGCATCCGCGTGCAGGTCGCCTCCTCGGGCGGCGTGAAGCGTCTCTATAGCCGTGCCGGTGAAGACGTCTCTGGCGCCTTCCCTGACATCATCGACGCGATCGACTTCGACGGCGTGTTCGACGGCGAGCTGCTGGTGCGCCGCGAGGAGACGATTGCGCCGTTCAACGACCTGCAGCAGCGGCTGAACCGCAAGACCGTGACGGCCAGGATGCTGAAGGAGCACCCGGCGCATATCCGCCTCTACGACGTGCTGTCGCTCGAAGGCGAGGATCTGCGGGCGCTTACTTTCGATGAACGCCGCAAGCGGCTGGAGGCGTGGATGGCGGAGAAGCCGCATCCCCGCTTCGACGTCTCGCCGCTTGTGACCTTTACCGACTGGGCGCATCTCGCCACCCTCCGGGAGGAGATGCGGCAGGACGGCATCGAGGGGCTGATGCTGAAGCGCGGCGACAGCCTCTATCTCGCCGGCCGGCCGAAGGGTCCGTGGTTCAAGTGGAAGCGCGATCCGATGCTGGCCGACTGCGTGATGATGTATGCGCAACGTGGTCACGGGAAACGCAGCTCCTTCTATTCTGACTTCACCTTCGGCTGCTGGCGCGACGTCGAGGGCAAACGCGAGCTCGCTCCCGTCGGCAAGGCCTATTTCGGCTTCACCGACGAGGAACTGCGCTGGCTCGACAAATGGGTGCGCGACCACACGACCAATCGCTTCGGCCCCGTGCGCGAGGTCGAGCAGAAACTGGTTCTCGAAATTGCCTTCGATGGCATCGCCCGTTCGACGCGGCACAAGTCGGGCGTCGCCATGCGCTTTCCCCGCATCAACCGCATACGCACTGACAAGCCCGCGAGTGAAGCCGACACGGTCGACAATCTCCTGCGCTTCGTGCCATGACACGCGCCGATGGTTGACCTGTCGACCGACGGCCTGCCGCCGCAAACCCATACGCTTCCACTCAAGGAGCGCATCGAGCGCGGACGGGCGTTGCGCGAGCGCTGCCCGCGCAGGAGCCAAAGCGAGTGGAGCGCGCCCGCCCACCGGCGCGATCCGGTCGAGATCCTGATCGAACAGGGCGAGCAGCGGCTGAGCAACCTGTTGCCGCTGCGTTACGCTCGCATGAAGGTCTCGCCCTTCGCCTTCCTGCGCGGCGCGGCGGCGGTGATGGCGGCCGATCTCGCGGTCACGCCGGCGACCGGGCTCTACGTACAGGCAGCCGGCGACTGCCACTGCCTCAATTTCGGCGGCTTCGCCACACCCGAGCGGCGGCTCGCCTTCGACATCAACGATTTCGACGAGACGGCCGTCGCGCCCTGGGAATGGGACGTGAAGCGACTCGCAACCAGCTTCGCGGTGGCGACCCTGAACGTCTTCGACCGCGAGACCCGCATGGGTCTGGCCGAGACCACCGCCTGCGCCTACCGCGAGACCATGGCCCGGATCGCGGCGACCTCGGTGCTCGACAACTGGTACCGCGCGATCACGATCGACAGCGCGCGCGCCGCGCAGCAGATCGGAATCGGCGTACGCGAACTGCGCAAGGCCGATAGCGCGCTCGCTCATGCGATCGAGATCGCCGACGTGCGTCACCACCACATCGACGACACGCCGAAAATCCAGGACGAGCCGCCGCTGGTCTATCATCCAGATCCTGGCGATGCGCCGCGCTTCCATGAAGCGGTCGAGGCGATGCTCGCGGACTACACCAGCTCGCTGATTCCCGAACGCCGCACCTTGCTGCGCCGCTATCGCCTGGCCGACGCCGCCTACAAGGTCGTGGGCGTGGGCTCGGTCGGCACCCTGTGCGGCGTGATGTTGATGGTCTCGGGAGATGGCGAGGCGCTGTACCTCCAGTTCAAGGAGGCGCTGCAGTCGGCGCTCGAGCCTTACGCTTGGCCAAGTCCCTACGCCCATCATGGCGAAAGGGTGGTGCGTGGCCAGCGTCTCCTGCAGGCGGCGAGCGACATCCTGTTGGGCTTCGCGACCGGGCCGACCGGCCGCCACATCTATGTCCGGCAGTTGCGCGATGCCAAGGTCAAGCCTCAGCTCGACGGCCTCTCGGCCAGGAACTTCCATCGCTACGCCGCAACCTGCGGCGAGGTGCTGGCGCGCGCCCATGCACGCACGCTCGATGCCGTCGTCCTGTCGGCCTATCTCGGCAAGGGCGAGGTCTTCGACCGGGCGATCGGCCGCTTCGCCAATGCGTATGCGCGTCAGACGGTGCTGGATCACGCCGGCCTGCTGCGGGCCATAAAGGACGGCCGGTTGCCGACGGCGGAACAGAATTCGTAGGGTTTTTCGCCCCTTGCAGGGCGCATGACGCGTCCCCATTATCCGGCCTCTGTAATTGAACAGCCATGATCGATCCTTTCGGCCGGCATATCTCCTATCTGCGAGTCTCCGTGACGGACCGCTGCGACTTCCGCTGCGTGTACTGCATGGCCGAGGACATGACCTTCTTGCCCAAGGCGGAGGTTCTGTCGCTGGAGGAGCTCGAGCGGCTGTGCAGTGCCTTCGTGCGCCGTGGCGTGAAGAAGCTGCGAATGACCGGCGGCGAGCCGCTGGTCCGCAAGAACGTGATGTCGCTGTTCCGAGGCTTGGGGAAGCATCTCGAGACCGGCGCGCTGGAAGAGCTGACGCTCACCACCAACGGCAGCCAGCTCGCCAAGTACGCCAAGGAGCTCGCCGCGATTGGCGTCAGACGCGTGAACGTCTCAATCGACACGCTCGATAGGGACAAATTCCGCGAGATCACGCGCTGGGGCGATCTCGACCAGGTGATACGCGGCCTCGATGCGGCGCAGGATGCAGGCCTGAAGATCAAGATCAACGCCGTGGCGCTGCGCGGCGTGAACGACACCGAGTTCGACGACCTGATCCGCTGGAGCCATGGCCGAGGCATGGACCTCACCTTCATCGAGGTCATGCCGATGGGCGAGATCGGCGGCGAAGCGCGGCTCGACCAGTATCTGCCGCTGTCGCTGCTGCGCGCCGATATCGGCCGCCGCTTCACCCTGACCGAGAGCGACTATCGCACCGGCGGACCGGCGCGCTATTTCAACGTCGCCGAGACCGGCGGGCGGCTGGGCTTCATCACGCCCCTCACCCACAATTTCTGCGAAAGCTGCAATCGCGTCCGGCTCACCTGCACCGGCACGCTCTATATGTGCCTGGGCCAGGAGGACGCCGCCGACCTGCGCGCGCCGCTTCGCGCCTCGGAGAGCGACGAGCTGCTCGACCGCGCCATCAGCGAGGCGATCGCCCGCAAGCCCAAGGGCCATGACTTCATCATCGACCGCCGTCACAACGCCCCAGCCGTACGCCGGCACATGAGCGTCACCGGCGGCTGATCCAAGGCGGCTTCCGCTCGAGTTGAACCGACTGAGCGGCTTGACCGAAGCTTCGATCCAGGGCACCAACCGTTTCGACCGTTCTCGCCGTTTTTTATCGGTACTTTCGAGCGCCGACCCGCCAAAAGAGTGAACTCCCTGCGCGCGACTCAAACGACAGGGAGTTTACGGCCGCAGGCCTCGCTCAATCATTTTGAGCAATGGAACGAAGTCCGGGGGCGGTCCGCATTGCCCGATGGCTCGGGAGCAGGCTTCTGCTTAACTCAGGTGGCTGGGCCGGCCGGCCCCAGCGCACTCATCACCTTCGCGCGCCGCACGGCCTCGCGGTGAGAGATGTACATGGCGCTGGCGAAGATCACGGCCGCGCCGACGAAGGTCCAGACATCGGGCTGCTGGCTGAACAGGAAGAAGCCCAGCATCGCGTTCCACAGCAGCGACAGGAATCCGATCGGCTGCAGCAGGGTGATATCGGCGAGCTGATAGCCGTTCTGTTGCGTGAGGTGGCCCATCGTGCCGCAGATGCCGGCGGCGGCGAACCAGAGGATGTCGGTCCAGGCCGGCGTCTCCCAGAAATACAGCGCGACGGGCAAGGCCGACAGCACGATCGTGAGATGCTGCCAGATCACGATCTTGTTGGCGGCCTCCGTCCGCGCCAGCGCCTTGGAGATCAGGTTCGAAGCGGAGAAGATCGGCGTCGAGACGAGGATACAGATCGCGCCGTAGCCGATGTCACCGACGCCCGGCCGGATGATGATCATGGCGCCCAGAAAGCCGACCATCACGGCGATCCAGCGGCGCAGGCGCACATCCTCGCCCAGGAACATCGCCGCACCGATGGTGATGAAGATCGGGCCGGTGAAGCCCAGCGCCGTGACGCTCGCCAGGGTCGTAAGCGGCAGGCCGATGAACCACAGGAACATGCCGCCGGCATGGATGGCGCCGCGGAAGACATGCAGCGGCAGGCGATTCGTGGCCATGGCGCGACGGAAGCCGAGCCGCATCACGATCGGGACCAGGAACAGCGTCCCGAAGAAGTAGCGCATGAACGCCATGACGAAGGGATTGAGGTGCTGGGACGGGATCAACGTGAAGACGTTGAGCAGCGCAAACAGTACCCCGCTCGCCCCTACCCAGAGGATGCCCCGCATGTTGGGCGGCAGGCCCTGCCAGCGAACGACGAGAGAAGAAGTCACTCGGCCACTATGTCACGAGGTGTGCAATGGTGCACTTCAGGCTGACATGAGATTTTCGAGACACGAGCGTCTGCTCGAACTGGCGGGCCTCAGGCCTCGCCGGCCGCCACGCCATTGACCTTGGGAGGCGGGACGCTGGGCTGAACGTCCTCGCCGCGCAGATGCGCCACACGCCGCACCAGCTCCTCGACGTAGGAGTCGTGGATGCCGAGCGCGCGGGCATGTGCGGCGGTATTGGCGAGATAGTCGCGGCAGGCGCCGCGGCGACCTTCGGCGAAAGCGATATGATGCGAGGCGCGCTCGATCGGCAGGTCGCCGCAATACTGGCAATGATCCGGATCGACCTCGAACGTGATGGCGGTCACGGTACGGCCGTCAGGCAGCCTGGTCGGCACCCAACAGGGCTTGTATGTGCCCGCCAGCATCTCGCGATTCCACAGGATGGCGAGTTCGCTCCGCACCTGATGCGGCGCGAGGCGGTAGACGATGCCCTCGCAGCAGCCGCCACGCTCCAGCCCCAGCATCAGCCCCGGCAGCTCGGGCGTGCCCCGGCCCATCGGCATCCAGAAGCAGAAGG
>Ga0153954_1000535_pt1 | contig 29416 bp, 26 predicted proteins | sample TSFL038MetaG_FD_102277 | JGI IMG/M metagenome (GOLD analysis project Ga0153954, IMG submission 102277) | Attine ant fungus gardens microbial communities from Florida, USA - TSFL038 MetaG | ecosystem: Host-associated > Fungi > Mycelium > Unclassified | place: USA: Florida, Wekiwa Springs State... | reverse complement strand
TCGTTTAAAGATGGCATGTTATACAGTCCGAATTCATGACGTTATTTCCCGGATTTGGTATTAATAAATGTTATGGAAGAGAAAAAAAATCCCGTTTCTTTTCACCGTATCGATCACTTAGCCAACGAACGGACTTTTTTAGCCTGGATCCGTACGAGCATTGGGATTATGGCCCTGGGTTTTGTGGTGGAAAGATTTGCACTTTTCCTCACAAAAATTTCTTACTTCTTCAGCAAAGTAGGGATGGCCAAAGCACCTCACCACTTTGACCAAAAATATAGCTCTTTTTTCGGAGTCACCCTTGTTGCCGCTGGAGCTTTAATCGGTCTTTTCTCTTATCTGAGATTCCGTAATATCCAAAAACAAATTGAGGACGAAACCCATCATCTTTCAAATACCCTTTCCATTACTTTAACTGTCTTGGTTGTGATTGCAGGGGTATTACTTGTTGGTTATCTTCTTTATTTTTAAAGTCATATTTGATCAATATTTTCATCCTTATCTCTCAGAATAATAATCGCTTCTTCCATAGAGCACTTTTTTTCGAGCATCGTATAAACAATCTTGAGTGTACCAGGTGAATATTCTCCCCGGTCTTGATACTTTTTTTGTTGGTTGTAAACGTCCAGAATTGTGCGATAAAGAGCCGGTTCATCAAGCTTCTCATCAGGATGCCGAATGGACCATTGCTCATGCAAAAGACGCATGCAGCGATCGATCAGTTTATTATTCGAGGTACGCAAATCAATCATCCGATTGCCAGAAACTTTTCGCATCAAAATCATCGTAGCGTTGGAGATCAAATTGAGCTTCCATTTCAATAATTGACTGAAAGTGAGCCCAAGAATGTCATCTTCTTGTTGAATGACGGATACTGCATGGAAAAGTGTTTCAAACTCTTTTGTATCTAAGGGATCTTCTGTAATGACCATTAATGCCGTGCGGCCATTTTTCTGGTTAACCTCAGCAAGAGATGCTTGCAGCTGTGTTGAAGCTGATTCGCCACGGTGTAATACATCCACTGCTAAAACAAAATTGCCGGCTTCATGAGGACGTTTGGCAAAACTTTCATTTCCATCCACTTTTGATGAAAGCACAAATTGCTTGATCTCTTCCCAATCTTCAGGAAAATAGGGGTCTCTGCCTAAGGAATATTGCCATGCCTTGGTATTATCTAGCTCATCCACAACATAGGCTTGATATTCAGCTCTCCTTTTTTGGACTTCGTGTTCCCTTTTTCTCGGATTTAAAAAAAACGTGGGTGAAGTTTCCACACTGTCGATAATTAGCTCACGAGTGGACTTAACTGTACCGAGCAATGAGACATAACCCGCTTGCGTCGTATCTCGTGCACGTCTGAAATTCGATTCGGGGCCTGAAAAGACGCGATGCTCCTCTTCAATAATCTGTGCAATCTGAGGAAAAGCTGCTCGGATTTTGTTGAGCGCTGATGAGAGTTTTTCTGAAAGTTGCTCTACACTAAATCCTTTTAGGTCAATTTCTGGAGCAAAATGGTGGATGGTTTGTCCCAGCATATACCCCAGACAAATCCGTGCTAAACTATATCCTTGAAGACGTGTTGAGCCTAAAATCGCTTGGGGCCCAATATCTTTTAAAAGAGGGACGACTGGATTATTCGTCCTTGTGAAAAGGCTATTAGTCCGCTCTGGAATGTCCAAGCTATTATAAAAACAATAGGTTTTTGCCCCAGCATTTGCAGCTTCGTGCCCGAATCCGGCATTAAATGATGCAGAGCCGCTCGCTGAGATCAAAAAAACTGAGTCATTTGGTTTTAAGCTCAATCGCTCTGCGGCCATTTTCCCTTGCTCTGGAGAATCCTCAAAACCTTCGCGCGCTTGAATCAGTGCACAATCCCCTCCTCCCATCATACCAAGACATTTTAGATGAGGACACACACGATTTACTTTAGCTGCCAAATCCAAGCCTGCACGACCACTCGAACCTACTCCAATAAAAATAATCCTCCCCCCATGACGCGCGCGTTCAGCAAGTGCTAAAGCAACGGACTCTAACTGTGGTGCGAACTCTTTGAAACCTTGTATCACGCCTCTTTCTTCTTCTAGAAGCAGCGATAACCCATCATGGATGTTTTCGCTCATAACCATACTCAGATTTGATGTGCGTGGGTTATCTTGCTCTGTTGATGTCGACCCTAGAGTAAATTTCTCCTTAAATTCAGGATAAGGAAGATGCACCGAGAAATCTTCATCGATCCGTAAGATGCTTTCATTTGATGTAGAAGAGGTAGCACAAGTAATTGCCATTTGTCACTCCATTAAAATTTTTGCAACGAGTTTAATGGAAAAGAAGATTTTATACCATATCGCACAAAAACTAGAGAGGAAATCCGACGAAAAATACCCAGGCGTTTATCCCTGGATTACGATGCCCTAAACTGGCATTTGAGATGTGATAAAATTGCGTTCCTACTCGCGCACCATTGCACTTTTCAAGGGCCAACTCAACTGAAGAGCGGAACTGAATAGGAAAGCCCAAATCGCGGCTCTTTCCTTTACTATAGAAACCAGGCTCAAAACTTGGAGTGAAAACAAGATGACGCGTCAGGTAGCAATCGACACCTATACCCGCACCAAAAAAAACTCCTTTTAGCTGGGGAAAGGCCAATGTTGCCTGAGGCCGTAAATATTTCCAAAAACGGGTGGCGAATTTGTACTCGAATTGAAGAATCCCACTTGTATGTCTCGGACCACCATAAAGATGCCCCCCTCCCACAGTGATCAAGGTGTTATGATTGCGCGGTTGCATCCATGTGAAGCTGCAAAAAATAGTCAGTAGAGAAAAATAAATCGCTATTCGAAACACTCATCCTCCCTGATTTCACCTGATATCAAGGAGGCAGATTTATAGTCGATTAAATTTGAAATGATAAATTTTGACTACGTGAAAACTTAATCGACTATATGACATCATTTTAATCTGTGCTAATGTCGACGAGTTGATGATGGGGGTTTTGTTTCACGCAATATTGTTTTTCCCATTGGCTTGTGAATAAAACCATCACGCGCCCTTGCCGATCACTAACGAGTGCGGCATGTGTGGGCTTTGAAAAAGTTTTCAGGTCACCTTTTACCCAAGCACTGCACTGATAGGGTAAAGGAGATAGCGCTGTTTCAACGCCGTATTCATCCTTTAAACGGTATTGCATCACTTCAAATTGAAGTTGTCCAACAGCTGCGAAGGTGAGCTCAGTTTCATCGTGTAGAGCGCGCAGCAGTTGTACAGCACCTTCATCGCTCAATTGCAAAACCCCTTTATCAAAAGCTTTTCTCTTACCGATATCTTTAGGTTGTAGCCGCGCAAAAATCTCAGGTTGGAATTGAGGTAAAGGTTTAAATGCAAATCCGCCAGAAAGAGAAACTGTATCGCCAATGGCAAACAAAGAAGGATTGATGACTCCAATAATATCTCCAGGATAGGCATCATCTACCGTCGTTCTTTCTCCTGCTAGCATCCCATGGGGGCGTGAAAGGCGGATTTCTTTTCCTAAACGTTGATTTTTGACAATAATATCGCGTTCAAAACGTCCAGAGCAGATCCGGATAAATGCCATGCTATCGCGGTGACGTCTATCCATATTGGCCTGTAGCTTAAATACATAACCGCTAAAGGAATTTTTAATAGGGTCAATCATGATTTCAGAGCCATCTGTTCGGTTGGCAACTCGGCTGTGAGGACATGGGGCTAAGTGGATAAAAGCATCAAAAAAAGGTTCCACCCCAAAGTTTGTGAGGGCGGAGGCAAAAAAAACTGGTGTGACTTTACCTGCCAAAAAGGCTTCTTGAGAAAAATAATTCCCCGCTCCAGAGAGCAAATCCAATTCTTGCAAAATTTTGTTGTGTTCTTCTTGTCCTATTTTTTGGATCACCTCTGGGCTTTGGGGTGAATAGCGACTAAGCCCAGCTTTTTGAGCACCTCCAGCCGATATTTTTGAAAAAAAGATATATTCTCCCGAAGCTCTATCAACAACACCCTGAAAATCTTTAGCAGCTCCAATTGGCCAATTCATTGCGTATGAGTGGATTTGCAAGACATTTTCAACCTCGTCCATCAAATCAAAAGGATCTCTGCCAGGCATGTCCATTTTATTGATAAAAGTGAGTACAGGAATCCCGCGGAGTTGACACACCTCAAAAAGTTTTCGTGTTTGTTTTTCAACCCCTTTTGAAGCATCAATCACCATGATTGCACAATCAGCTGCAGTCAATGCCCTATAGGTATCTTCAGAAAAATCTTCGTGGCCGGGTGTGTCTAAAATATTGATGATTGTATCTTTATAAGTGAATTGCATGGCTGAGGCGGTAATCGAAATTCCTCTCTCTTGCTCCATTGCCATCCAATCTGATGCAGCTGCTTTACGCCCTTTTCTCCCTTTCACCATTCCTGCTGTATGGATCATCCCCGAGTAGAGAAGCAATTTTTCAGTGAGCGTGGTTTTTCCCGCATCGGGGTGGCTAATGATTGCAAAGGTCCTTCGTTTGGCAACTTCTTCTTCAAGTGTTGAGTTCATATGCATATTATAAGGATTTTAAACTTAATCACAAGGCTCCCACCCCCCTCCTAGGGCCTTATATAATTTGATGATATCGACAAGGGCTGAAATTTGGCTTGTCAATAAGTTTTGAGAAGAAGTATTCCATTGCCTTTCGATATCTAAAACATCCGTAAAAGCCACGAGACCTTTCGTATTGCGCGAGCGAGTCAGTTTGACAAGCTGTTCATATTTTTGAACAGCTTCTTCTAAAGCATCAGCGGTTTTCAGCTCTTGAGTGTAAGCGACAAGGGCTGTTTCAGCCTCTTGGAGAGCACTTAAGACAACTTCCTGGTAACTGAAAAATGCTTCCACAGCTTTTGCCTCGGCAAGCCTTAAATTTCCAATGAGGTTGCCCCCTTGATAAATGGGAACCGAGATGTCACCACCGACTGCCCAAGTCAAACTCCGCCCCTGGAAGAGCCGGCGCAAACTCAATGACTGAAGTCCGATGTCACCTGAGAAAGTGAAAGTTGGGAAAAAAGAAGCCACAGCAACGCCAATATTGGCAGTCGCAGCAGCAAGCTTGCGCTCTTCAACACGAATATCAGGCCGTCTACGCAACAGATCAGAGCGTAAGCCAATATCCACACAATGGGGTATGCTCGGAAGGGATTGGATAGGAAGTAATTCACATAAAAGAGTTTCTGGAAGAGTACCTATGAGAACTGAAAGCGCATAGATATTTTGGTAAATTTGAGCATGTACTTCAGGTAGCTGGGCTTTCGCTTGTGCGTACTCAGCCTCCACCCGATCGAGGTCTAGACGGTTTATATAGCCTGACTTGAGACGGCTCGAGGAGATGTCCCGCGTTTTTTCTAAAATGGTTAAATACTCTTCGATGAGCTGACCCCGTCTTTGCGCACCGCGCAGTTCCATGTAATTGCGTGCTACTTCTGCAAGAACAGAGATCAAGATGTCATTTCGTGTAGCAACAGCCTCCCCGATTTGAGCACATGCGGCTTCTACCGCGCGACGCGTTTTTCCGAAAATATCGATCTCCCAAGAGACATCAATCAAAGCAGTGTACAGATTTTGGATGCGTGGAATTTGGATTTGAAAGGGAAGCCCTGTTGTTGAGCTAGAGATCCCATTTGCAGCTCCTGTTGAGAAAAAAAATGCAGGACCATTTTTGCTAAAATAGGTCCTGGTCACATTTAAATCGGCCGCAATTTGTGGGAAAAGAGCGGAAGCTGTCATTTGCCTAATTGCACGCGCTTGCACAATGCGCGCTTCTGCTTGTAAGATATCTTGATTAAAAAAAGCAGCCTTTTCGATATACCCATCTAAAAGAGGGTCACAAAAAATTTTCCACCAGGCTACAGGAGCGGGTTGCTGTGTTGAGCATATCGCTGGGCATTCCCCGTTCCAGTTATCACTCATAGCAGTTGAAGGAGGGTGGTAGTTGGGTCCTACCAAACAGCCGCTTAACAAAAAGACTCCTAAGATCAAAATCCATTTCATTCCAGTCTCCTTCGAAATAAAAACCCTGAACCAAAAAGTGTAAAGATAGCAATGACAGCCATTGGCCAAACATTGTTTAAAACGATGCTAGCACGCATATCTTTCAAAAAAATGCCTTTAGAAATGATCAACATATACTTCATTGGAATTAAGCTAGAAACAGGCTGAAGCCATGTTGGCATATTCTCAATAGGGGTTGCAAATCCAGAAAGTAAAACGGAAGGTACCATGACGACAAATGTTCCGAGCATTGCCTGCTGCTGGGTTGCAGAAAGGGATGAAATAAACAAGCCCACCCCACCGATTGAGCAGATAAAGACAAAAAGGCTTAAGACAAACAGTAGAAAGGAGCCTGTAAAAGGGATCTGAAATATGAAGACACCCACTGCTAACATCATCAAACCCTCTAACATTCCTACAATCACTCCAGGTACTGTTTTCCCAATTAAGATCTCAAGCGGAGATAGAGGAGATACCAAAATTTGGTCAAATGTTTCTAATTCTCTCTCCCGGGCAACAGAAATGGAAGTGACAACAAGACAGGTCAACATTGACAAAGTAGCGACCAAAGAAGGATTATTATACCAATAATATAAAAGATTAGGGTTATACCAGTTGCGTGGAATAAGCGTGGCATTTTGTTGTTTGACACCAATCAAAGCCTGGAACTCCTCACTGAATTGGTTAATGATAGTGGTAGCATAACCTGCGACAATTTGTGTTGTATTTGATTTCCGTCCATCCATGATCAGTTGTATATCAGCAGGCTTTCCCGACTCAAGATTGCGAGAAAATTGTTGGTCAATTGAAAGAACCATGATCCCTTGTTGCCGATCGAGATACGGAGTAATCGCCTCAACGCTGCTCAAATAGGTGATATGCTTAAAAGTGGGAGCCCCCACAAACCTTTGCACCAATTCAAAGGCTGGTTTGCCATTATCTCGATTTAAGACTCCTATCCGCACATTCTTGACATCGAGGGTTGCTGCAAAGGTAAAGACAAACAATTGGATTAAAGGGGGCATGAGCAGAGACAAGCGTGTTTTAGGATCTCTCCATACGCTGACTAATTCTTTTCTGATTAAAGCTAGGATCCGCTTAAACATAATATTATTTTTTTTTAAATTGACCTCAGTCCACAAACCCCTTATGATAGATGAGATGATGCTAGCTAAGCGCACACAAATGGCTTTTTTGGCAACTAGACTCATGGGCACTCCTTGTTGGTGCTTATTGAGCATGCTGGCTTTCATCCTGTATAAAAATATCCACCTCACTCCCCTACAAGTTGCCACGATTGTCGCCCTTAAACCGGCAACATCCCTGCTATCCCCTTATTGGAGCGGAGCGATCTATGGGCGCCCAGATAAGATCATCGCCAATTTAGTGTGCGCCAATTTATTTCGCTACCTACCATTTTTATTTGTTCCTTGGATGGGTTCCGCTTGGCTGATTATCTTAGCTTTTGGCCTGTGCATGATGCTAAGCAGAGCCATGATTCCTGCATGGATGGAATTATTTAAATACAACCTCCCAGAAACAAAACGGGAACAGCTTGTCGGCTATGGAACTCTTGTTGATTATCTAGGAGCCGCTTTCATTTCGATTCTAATTGGCATCGTGTTGGATTTGCACCCCGAGATGTGGCGATACCTTTTTTCTGCTACCGCAATTCTCGGAATCCTCTCTACTGCCTTACTTGCCCGTCTGCCCCTTTCTCATGCCCCTTCTTGTTCCACTCCCGCTATGCCCTTCAACATTCAAGAGAAAATCTCCAAGCCTTGGAAGCAAGTTTGGGACCTTTTGCGCTCCCGCAAAGATTTTAGCATCTACCAAATCGGTTTTATGCTGGGAGGTGGAGGGTTGATGATGATCCATCCTGCCCTTCCACAATTTTTTATTGATACTCTCAATCTATCCTTTGTCGAAATGGGCCTTGCGCTCTCCTTATGCAAAGGGTTTGGGGTGGCTTGCACGACTGCTTTTTGGACCAAATTGTTTCGTAAGTTTACCATTTTTCACTTCAGCGCCCTCGTCACTTTCTTTGCGGCACTCTTTCCTTTCCTCCTCATGGCAGCTTCCTGGCACATCGTCCTTCTTTACCTGGCCTATGGCTTTTATGGAGCCATGCAAGCAGGCAGTGAAATGAGCTGGCACATGTCCGGCCTCATCTTTGCAGGCGACAAAGATAGCTCCACCTTCAGCAGCACCAATGTCCTCACTGTTGGCCTCAGAGGCTGCATTATCCCCACCCTAGGAGCCTTTCTCCTTCCTTCTTTGCATCCCATCGGCCTGATGCTCATCGGAGCTCTTCTTTGCCTCTCTGCTGCCACCTATTTTCTCTTTAACGGCCGCCCCCTCGCCAAAACCATTTAAACTTAAAAAGGTAAAATTTATATTGCTAAGCGTTGCAAAACGGTATCCATGAAATGGGGTTTTTGTTGCATGTGTTCAATGTTTTGGCGATCGAGTTCATATTGCTTTTTGAGTGTCATTGTTTCGGGATGATAACGATCCGCTAAAAAATAAAGTGGCGAAATGGAAGCATCTTCCTCAAGCTCGCTGAAGTTACCGACTTGCTCTTCTAATCGATTGAGTTTGTCAGTCAATTCGTTGATTTCAGCCAAACCGCCTTGCGTGATTTTTTTCATCAGATGATACCTCTCTTGAAAAAGAGTGGCATTTCTAACCCCGTAACCTAACATAATCCCTAAGAGCTTTTGATTATTTTTTGTAGCTTGCCCTAGAGAAAGTTTTCTGTTTTTCAGAGTTTCTAGAAATGATTCAGGGGTAAAAGAATCCCCTAGTTCTTCTTTGAAAATCGCTTCATGCGTCTTCAATAATTGAAGCATATTCTTTTGATTGATCAATATTAATGCCAGACAATTAAAAAGATCTTTCTCTTCATCGAGAAAGATGAACTCATTTAATTCAAATTCATTTTTATATTTATACCATGCTTCAAGCTGGTCTTTTCTTTTTGTTAAACGAAACCAGGACCGAATTTTTTTATAAAATGGAAGCTGTCCTGGCACTTTTAAGTTGTAATCAGCCAAAGACATCGGTTTTGACCCAAAAATTGGGTAAGCAAAATCGTGCCATTTGATTAAATCCTCGAAAAAGGACTCTATTTTTTTAATATCTTTTTGAGGAATATTCTGAATGCTTGATTCAAGGGGAAAGCATAAACTAACTATTAAACATAAATGCGCAATAAGTTGAGATTTATTCATTCGAATGATTGAAAATTAACAGGATATTAGGATGGACAGGATAGAGGGTTTATGGTTAAAAATAAATTCATTTTTGGTTCCTCGCGATCGTTCTCTGAAGGTCTAGGAGTAAAAAAGGGAAAGATTGATTTCAAATGCCTCAGCCTTAATGAATTTGTCTGGGTTATGCAATCGCTGACATTAAGTTCTTTTTGGGTTTAATCCTATCCATCCTAATATCCTGTTTTTTTTCACCTTGTTAAGCAGCCTTTAAACTAAATTAGCAGTTAGCCTGATGCGTATGTAATGCATACACATTCCACAAGTTAATTTAATTGCATTCTTTGTGATCATCTTCAGCGCTGAGGACGAAGAGAGGAGCGCAAAGGAAACATTCTCCTTACTATCATTCATTTAAGGTCTTTTTTTGACTAATCCGCAAGCTATTGCGGAAAAGTCTTAACTTTTTTGCAAAGTGTTGCAGAATAGTCAATATGAGGCGATTTCTCGAGATTTGCAAAAGAAAATGGTTCTTCTTGCGAGGCCACGCCAAGCAGGAAAAACGACACTTGCAAAAGCTATAGCAGCGGAATTTGAATCATTCGCTTATCTCAATTATGACCGAGCAGAAGGCTGACATCAGCCCTCATCTTCTCTACTTTCACGAAAAATACAAACTTCCCGCTTCTCAAGTTGTCAAAGATCTCAAAAGGGAATATGTCGATAAAGGGATTCACGTTGTGCAAGCAGACAATTTTCTCAAATCTCTAGATCTTTAATTGACATCCTTGAATTTGCCTGTAGAAAAATAAATGACCTTATGGATAGTGTCCGAACATAGATTAAACATGCAACAAGAGTTACTCTTATGACAAAAGTTGATGCTTGGGTTACTTCTGGCCCAAAAAGTAAATTTGCAAAACAAGAAATTGACCTTGGACCACTCGGTGAAGAGGATGTTGAGGTCGCAGTTGAACATTGTGGAATATGCCACTCAGATCTCTCTGTACTCAATAACGACTGGAAAAATTCAAAATATCCTGCTGTGTTAGGTCACGAAATTACAGGTCATGTGGTCGCGGTAGGTCCTGCTGTGAAGGGGATCAAAGTGGGCCAAAAAGTGGGCGTTGGTTGGATCTCTAGCAGCTGTATGCACTGTAGGCAGTGTATGTCAGGAAACCATAATTTTTGCCCGGAATCTCTACCTACTATAATAGGGCACAAAGGTGGATTTGCCAGTCGTGTGCGAGCCCATTGGGCTTGGACTATGCCAATCCCAGAAAAACTGCCTTTGGAGGAGACAGGTCCATTATTGTGTGGCGGGGTCACAGTTTTCAACCCTTTAGCAACATACGCTAAATCGACAGATCGCGTAGGTATTGTCGGGATTGGTGGACTGGGCCATCTAGCAGTCAAATTTGCAGCTGCATTTGGTTGCGATGTGACAGCTTTTACATCAAGCGAAAGCAAATTTAAGGAAGCGCGCGATTTTGGCGCTCAAAATGTTGTCTCTAGCCGAGATTCCTCAGCCATTCAAAAACTTGCAGGCACATTCGATCTCATCATCGTGACAGTAAATGTACCTTTAGATTGGCCAGCTTTGATCTCTGCCCTTGCCCCAAATGGCCGCCTTCATTTTGTAGGAGCAGTCACAGAAGACATACCCCTCAACATTTTTCTACTACTTAGAGCTCAAAGAAGTATTTCAAGTTCACCTGGTGGAGATCCTGTAACAATAGCCACAATGTTAGATTTTGCATCACGTCATCATATTTTGCCCAAAACTGAACATTTCCCCATGAGTCAAATTAATAAAGCCTTTGAGCATCTTGAAGCTGGGAAGGCACGCTATAGAATCGTGCTCGATGCAGATTTTTGAAAGTATTTCGCTCTCGTCGAAACAGCACTTTTCTCAAATCCCTCAACCTCTGATTTTTTCTGCAAGATGCAGGACTTATCTTGATGAGAAATTCAATTTTTACAATGCTTTCAAAAATTTTTCTTCGGAAAAAAATCAGCAAACAGTCGATTTTTGGCTGGAATTTAGAACTGACCAAGATTAAAAAGGAGTATTATGAAACGTTTTTTGTTTTTAATAATCGCAGGATACATCTCTCTATTGAACCAAGGTTACGCTTTTTTTGGTAACTATGACGGTTGTAATTGCAGAGGGTTTCAAGGATTATATGTAGGTGGAAATTTAGGATGGGCGGCTTGGGACCATGCATGGGTTGATAGAACTTTGAATAGTACGGATCCTTTCATTGGTTTCCCCTCAACCCATGACGATTTTACTGCCGGAGTACAATTAGGATATAATTATCAATGCGGCTGTGCTCTTTTTGGGATTGAGGCTGATGGAAACTGGATCGATCTAAAAAGAACTAAGGAAAGCATCGTGTATACCCTAAATGACTCAAGCATTTTTGTACCTCTCATAAATTTGACAACCAGAGACAGATTGGATTGGTTTGGAACCATCAGGGGACGCGCGGGTATCGTCGCTAACAATTTGCTTCTTTTTGCAACTGCTGGCGCGAGTTGGGCTAATTTTAGAAATGAGATAATCGAATCTGAAGAAGGCGGCATCATTTTTCCTGATGATGTGACTCATATTCTTACTACAAAAAAGACTCATTGGGGACTAGCGCTAGGGCTTGGTGTGGAATGGATGGTATCGTCTGCATTTAGCATCAAAGCGGAAGGGCTATACCTCAAATTTCCAGAAACTCATGTTAGAGAACATAGTGCGCTTCTTCAAGGAAACGAGGCTTTCTACGATTTCCTGAATGCTATTTGGGTTGCAAGAGCCGGGATCAACTTTAACTTGTCATCCTTATGGCTATGAAATTTTGATAGAAGGAACCCATCCCTCACAGGGGGGGGTTCTTTTTTTAGTCGAGGCGCTTGACGGTTTTACGGACGGCAATTGTGAAGAAGACGAGGCCGACAAGGATGAGAGGGATCATATTGAAGAAAATGAGATCCCAAACATTGCCGACAAGAAAGAGGGTTTGAAGGCATTGGACAAAGTAGCGTGCTGGGATGAGATAGGTAATCCATTGGATGACGATGGGCATGCTAGTGATTTCGAAGAGAAACCCTGAAAGGATATAGGCTGGCAAAAAACCGGTAACGATGGAAACTTGGTAGGCGACTAGTTGGTTACGAGCAAGTGTTGAGATCATGAACCCAAGACCTAGTGCGCAAAATAAAAAAGTGCTTGAGATAAGGGTTAAAAGCCAATATGACCCTCTGAAAGGCACATGAAAGACAAATACGGTGATGACTACGCAAATTGCCATCGAAATCATCCCTAAACAATAGTAAGGAACTAGTTTTCCTATAATGAGTTCTGTACGAGTGATGGACGTTGAAATCAAGGCTTCCATAGTGCCTCTTTCCCATTCGCGGGCCACTACAAGAGCTGTGAGAAGAGTACCTATGAGCGTCATGATGATCGCAAGAGATCCTGGAAGGAGAAAATTGCGGCTTTCAAGCTCTTCATTATACCAATAACGTGTTTGGGGGCGCACTAGAGGCAAAAAATCTCTGCCGGTGGAAAAAGTTTCCTGTTGCTGCCACACTTGAAATGCACCTTGCATATAGTTTTGAACAAAATTTGCAGTATTTGGCTCACTTCCATCTGCAATCACATGAATCGGTGCAATCTTGTCTTTGCGGTGAAGGAATTGGGAAAAATAGGCAGGTACTTCAGCAAATCCTCGGATCGCGCCTCTTTCCAAATCTTTCAATAGCTCCCTAGAATCGCGTACCGCATGAACTTCAAAGTAAGGGGAAGCGTAAAGCGATTCAGCAAAATTTTGAGCTGTTGGTGAAGTATCTTGTAATACTAACCCCACCCTCAGATGATTGAGATCCAATGAAACACCGTATGCATATAAAAAGATCAGGAACAAAGGAAGAACAACGCTAATCAAAATGGAGCTCGGATCGCGCATAATTTGCAAAGCTTCCTTCTTCATCAAAGCGCTCAATCTTTTAGACTTCACTGGTGCGCCTCAATTAAATTGATAAATGCTTCCTCTAACGTAGGATTCGGATTGTCAGGTGTGCTTGCCTTGGATTTCAGGGCATCTGGTGAGTCCATATTGATCACTTTACCTCCATAAATTAACGCAATGCGATCGCAATATTCGGCTTCATCCATAAAATGGGTTGTCACCATTACCGTGACCCCCTTTTCTACAAGAGCATTGATATGATTCCAAAACTCGCGACGTGTAATGGGATCTACTCCAGAAGTGGGTTCATCTAAAAATAGAATGGGTGGGTCATGCATGGCTGAGCACGCTAATGATAACCGTTGTTTGAAGCCCAATGGTAATAGCTCTGCAGAGACTCCGAGATAGTGTTTAAGGTCAAAAATTTCAACAATTTGATCGATCATGGCATTTTGTTTTTTCCCCGAAATATTATAAATTCCCGAAAAGAACTGCAGGTTTTGCAGCACACTCATTTGTCCATAAAGCGAAAATTTTTGAGACATGTATCCAATCTGGGAACGAGCCAGTCCTGGAGCTTTTTGCAAATCCAGGTCATTCACTAATGCTTTGCCAGAAGTAGGGCGCAAAAGGCCACACATCATTTTGAAAGTGGTGGATTTACCTGCTCCGTTAGGACCTAAAAGGCCAAATACTTCCCCTCTTTGCACTTCTAAGTTCACATGATCGACTGCTGTGAAAGCATTAAATTTCTTAGTTAACTCTTCAGCTACAATGACAGTTTCATGCCGACTCGGAACAGGAGCCCTTAAATCGGCTAATTTGGATTCCCCTCCAGGTCCCCCTCCTAACATATCAATGAAGGCATCTTCAAAGCGTGGCGATGTCTTCTGCAAACCTTCCGGAGTTTTTTTTCCTTTTTTAATCACAAGCCGTATATCTTTACCCTGGATCACTCCATCCATGACAGCCTCATCACGCAGATAACGGGAAAGTTCAGCTCTTCTGCTGCCTGAAATGTTTGTCTTGAGATAAGCTCTCCCCTGGGCCTGTTGTGTTAATTCTTTCGGATCACCTTGATACAGAAGTTTTCCACTATTAAGAAGCAAAACAGTATCACATTTTTCGGCTTCATCTAAGTAAGCTGTGCTCCAAATGACAGAAATCCCTTCTTTTAAAAGTTCGTAAACCATTTTCCATAATTCTTTGCGCGAAATGGGATCCACACCGACGCTGGGCTCATCGAGAAGAAGCACGGAAGGCTTTTTGAGTAGCGCACAGGCAAGCCCCAGCTTTTGTTTCATCCCTCCCGATAAATTTTTAGCCAGTCGATCCTGGAAAGAATGAAGACCTGTAAAGTCCAACAGCTTTGCAAATGCATCTGGCTTATCTTTTTCTTCAACTCCTTTTAAATCAGCATATAAATTTAAGTTTTGCTCGACAGATAAATCTTCATAAAGCCCAAATTTTTGAGGCATATATCCTGAAAAAGCATGGATCGCTTCAGGATCTTGAACCGTATCTTTACCAGCAATTTGAATAGATCCTGTTGTTGGGATCAACAAAGCTGCCATTAAGCGTATCAATGTGGTTTTTCCAGCGCCATCGGGCCCGATTAAACCCACAATTTTACCACCTGGGATTTGCACTGTCAGGTTTTGTAAAGCAGGTTCTGGCTTTTCTAGAAAAATTTTTGAAAGGTTCCGGATATCAATTAACGTGTTGGTCATCATGTAACCTAACAGTCACAGGCATTCCTTGCTTGAGGATACCATCGGGGTTATCGACATAGATCCTTAAACGGTAGACTAAATCGGTGCGCAGTTGTGTGGTTTGCACAGTTTTAGGAGTAAATTCCGCAACCGGCGAAATAAAGCCGATCCGTCCTGTATAAACGGGTGCATGAGGTGTATCGGTATAAATTTTAGCTTCCATTCCAAAAAATACACGCCCTAAATCAGGCTCACTCACAAAAGCACGTATCCAGACCGGGGATGAAACAGATAAAGTGTAAACTGGGTCGCTCGGGTTTACTACGGTGCCAGGCTCTCGAATCCGAGTTAAAATAATTCCCTCTGTGGGAGCAAAAGCTTCGGTATAGACTAAATTATCTTTTGCAACCTGCACATTAGCTTCAGCAGCGTCCAGGTTTGCTTTTAACACGTTCCGATTAGATAAAGCGTCATCGACATCTTCTTGAGAAACACCTTCTTCATGGATCAACTCTTGACGACGTTTCAAGAGGATTTCTGCATTGGCTAAGTTAGCGCGGATCGATTCTGCTTGCGCCTGGGCTTGCAAAAGCTGGCTGTCGTAGGGCGTGCGATCTACTCGAGCCATCAATTGACCTGGACAAACGAGATCCCCCTCTTCAAAAAGTAATTCTTTCACTTGCCCTGCTACCCTAAATCCGATGTCAACTTGGCGTACATCCACATTGCCAAAAAGGACAATTTCTCTTGCATCTTCCCTTTCACGAAAAAAATAAAAAGCAACCACCCCGATTAGAATTGCTATCGCCAATAAAACCAGTAAGATTTTTTTCATTAAAGATGATCTACATCATTGTTTTTTTTTCCTTATATCTTGAGTTGTGAATTCGCACAACGAGCTATCGAGTTTTCAGCTCTATTAGACCTCTTTCGAAATTCCATTTGTTCGCTAAAATTGCCCTTTTTGGCATCTTTTCTGCGAAATTTTTCGACCATATGTATTCATATGCTCTCAAAATTTTTCCGAAAATCTGCACAAAAAATGCTAATTTTTTCAAACAAAGCGAATTTCGAAAGAGGTCTATTATTTGCACGCCTGGCTTTTTTTAGCCCTGAGTGCAATTGTCCTTTTCTATAAAAGGCCTGCGACATAATACTATTTGGCATGCAAACCACCCCCACCCTTTTTTTGAACAACTCTGCCCCACTTCCCTTAGTTGGCTTAGGGACCTGGCAACTCAAAGGCGAAGAGTGCACTCAAGTCGTGCAATACGCTCTCGCTATGGGATATCGGCACATCGATACAGCAGAATTTTATGACAACCACACTGCTATCCGCAAAGCTCTCGCAGGATTTGATCGTGAAAAGCTCTTTTTAACCTCAAAATTTAGCTTAGATCAGCTCCAAAATGAAAGTTTGCAAAAGGTTTGTGAACGAGCTTTAAATGAGCTTGGCACTGAATATCTTGATCTTTACCTGTTACATTATCCCGACCGCAGCTACAACATGGCAGAAGCCATTCAACAAGCATTTGAGCTCATCGAAAAGCAAAGAGTGCGCGCTGTCGGGGTCAGTAACTTCACAACCAGACATCTTCAAGACCTGATCCGAAAGGGCTTTACCCCATCAGTGAACCAAGTTGAATTCCATCCCTATTTAAATCAAAAAAAATTGCTTGCCTTTTGTCAGCAGCATTCTATTCATCTCATGTCATTCCGCTCTTTAGGCAAAGGAGCTTTGTGTGCCGATCCCCTTCTAAAAAAAATAGGCGATAAGCATCACAAAACACCCGCTCAAATTTCCCTGCGCTGGCTTATCGAACAAAATATCTCTGTGATTCCAAAAGCTACCTTAAAGCAGCATTTACATGAAAATCTCGACATCTTTAATTTTAATCTCGATTCTGAAGACAAAGCTATCTTAGACAATCTCGATGCTGGCTTGCGTTTTTGTGCAGGTGAATGGACCGATTTCAGCTACATTTGACATAGCGTATGTATCTATTATACAATAAGATACATGACAACAACCCACTTGCCTTATTTTGAAGTAGGGATCCCCGCTGGCTTCCCTTCGATTGCTGAGGATTACATTGAAAGGCCCCTAGATTTGCATGAGCTTCTAATCGAACATCCCGCTGCAACTTTCTTTGTACGGGTCGATGGAGATTCTATGGTAGGCGCAGGGATCCATTCGGGGGATATTCTAGTTGTTGACCGCTCCCTTACAGCTCATCATGGCAAAATTGTAATAGCCCTATTGAATGGGGAATTCACTGTGAAGCGGTTGAAAATCGAGGGTAAAAAAATTCTATTGGCTTCCGAAAATTCCCGTTACCGCCCCATTGAAGTTCTAGAAGAGTCTGACTTTCAAATTTGGGGTGTCGTCACCTACGTCATCCACAGCCTAAAAGCATGAGCTATTTTGCATTAGTTGATTGTAATAACTTTTTTGTGTCTTGTGAGCGGATTTTTAACCCACGATTGATTGGGCGGCCTGTTGCCGTTCTCTCTAACAATGATGGCTGCATTATTGCAAGATCTCAAGAAATCAAAGCGCTGGGTGTCCCCATGGGAGCGCCCTATTTTCAGTGGGCCGATTTTTTGAAAGCCCATGATGCTATTGTCTGTTCTTCCAATTTTGCCCTTTATGGAGACATTTCCCATCGGGTGATGCAAACCTTATCTTTTTTTTGTCCTGATATCGAAATTTACTCGATTGACGAGGCATTTCTTTCCATAACAGTCAATCCCCTCGAAAAATGCCTCATGATGCGGCAAAAAGTTCTCCAATGGACAGGAATTCCCGTCTCCATTGGGATCGCTTCCACTAAAACTTTGGCTAAAGTAGCCAACCATATGGCCAAAAAAAATCCTTCGTACGGAGGCGTTTGTTTTCCTACCCCACAAGAGCTCAATACTATTTTAGATCAACTCAACACAGAAGAAATTTGGGGAATAGGGAGACGTCTGTCAGAATTTTTAGCTAAACGGGGGATCCATACTGCAGGACAACTGCGCGACTTATCGGATCAATGGATCAAACAACACTTGAGTGTTGTCACATTGCGTACAGTGTGGGAGCTTCAAGGAACTTCTTCTTTAAGCCTCGAAGAAGTGGCTCCTGCTAAACAAACCATTACAATCTCCCGCTCATTTGGGCAGCCAGTTTCCATTCAAGAGGAGCTTCTCGAAGCTGTTTGTTCCTATGGGGCACGAGGAGCTGAGAAGTTGCGGGAAGAGGGAAGTTTAGCGAGTTGGCTTCAGGTGTTCACAATTATAGGACATCACTATCCAGCTCATTATGCCCATGTTGTTTTGCCAGAGCCCACTGACTACACCCCAACGCTTCTGGAATATGCAAGCCAAGCGATTCGCTCCATTTTCCGTCCTGGGGCTTTCTACAAAAAAGCTGGCATTCTTTTAGGGGGCCTCGTCCCTTCTACCTGTTACCAAGCTGACCTTTTTACACCTCAAGATCCAGCCCTTGCAGCTAAGCGCAAAACTGCCATGGCCCTTCTTGACCAAGTCAACAACACCTTTGGATATCATGTTCTTCAATTTGCTTCCGAAGGCACTCAACGTCCATGGCAAAAAAAAAGCAACATGCGCTCAGCTTGCTTCACCACCCGCTGGTCCGACCTACTCACTATCCATATTTAACCCCATTCCCGTGTGCCTCTGCCTTTGCCTGTGCCCGACCGGATGTCTTATATAGCTTTTTTATTGGTCATTCACTAGATTTAGGATCTTGCGTCAAAAAAATATGATCATGTGGAAGTGGATTTTAGCAACGGCTTTCGTGGCAAGCTGTACCATTGGCACCAGCTTAGTGGGACAGATTTTTATCATTGGGATTGTAGGATTTTGGGCCTCAATTGCAGCGGTATTTCTGTCATGGGCTTACTTACTGATTACCGCGTTGTACTACCTTGAAGCCACTCTTTCTAGGCCACCTGGAGCCAATATTTTCAGTATCACCCGTTTTTACTTTGGATCTTTCTGGGGTTGGATTACCGCAGTTTTGTGGATATGCGTGAGCATTGGCGGTTTAGCTTTTGTCTTTCCACTAGCTCCCTCTTTGATTGTAGGGATGCTCGCACAGCATGGAATCACAGTTCCTGTCCAACTCATCACCTTCACGTTCCCTCTGATTATAGGTCTTATTCTTTATTTAGGGCCCCATCTCACAATGAGCATCAATTTAATCTTGTTGGCTTCGCTAAGCTTGGGGTTACTGGGAAGCTACCGCCTGGGTTTTGAACAAATCACACCGCAATATTTTAAATTGTTTCAATTAGGATTTCTCATCTTAGTCATCCCTGTGCTTATCACTGCGATGTACTACCAAATGATCATCCCTACAATCGCCACTTTTTTAGATAATCAATTCAAAAAAATTCGCTCATCTATCGTTGTTGGCTCTTTCATTTCTGCAGTGATATTTGCACTATGGGGCATTGCTGTTTCCCCTATTGCGGGAAAAATTGGACCTGAAAATCTCTCTAAAGTACACTTTAAGTATCTTAATTATGAGGAACTTGCCAAAGTACCCATTGTGGGACCTTGGATGCCATTTATTAGTCTGTTAACTATAACAACTGGTGCTCTGGTGCTTGGAACGATTGCAGTCGATGTTTTAGCAGATCTTTTCGGATATGAACTCTCGTCCAGAAAGGGAGTAAAAAGGGTTCTCCTTTTGGCTTTAGTCGTTGTTCCCAGTTTTATATTATCTTTAATTCCCCCTGAATACACTTACCTCCCACTCGTCACGCTGATTGACACTGCCTGGCTGTTTATGTCGGGATTGCTTCCCATTTTTTGGGTCTGGGCGCGCAGATTTCGAGAACAATACACCCCTTACACTGCTCCTGGAGGGAATACTACGCTGATCATTACGACAGCGATAGCCTGTTTCGTTTTTTACCTGGTAGGGATTGAGATCATCTACCAAACTTCTATCTAAGTATGGACCAAATTTTTGGATATATTGAACGGATCACTTTTTATAACCAAGAAAATGGTTTTACAGTCGCTCGCTTGAAAGTCCCTAAAAAAAGTGATTTAGTTACAGTCGTGGGCACCATGCCCGGTGTGCAGCCAGGTGAAAGCGTGCGTCTTGTGGGCAAATGGAAAATGAATACCTCGCACGGGATGCAATTTGAAGTGCACGAGTGCGCAGTGGAAACACCACAAGATATTGTAGGGATTCAAAAGTATTTAGAATCAGGAATGGTCAAGGGGATTGGCCCCATTTACGCTGAGCGAATTGTTCAAATGTTTGGAACAAAAACGCTTGATGTGATCGACCAAACTCCCCAATTTTTACTTGATGTTCCAGGTATCGGAGCCAAGCGTGTTGAAAAAATTCAAAAGTGCTGGAAAGACCAAAAAGCGATCCGCACAGTGATGATTTTCTTACAAAAATATGGTGTCAGCCCTTCGTTTGCGCAAAAAATCTATAAAGTTTATGGCGAAAAAACCATCGAAGAGCTCCAGCAAAATCCTTATGTATTAGCGCGCGAGATCCGAGGTATTGGCTTTAAGAGCGCTGACACAATCGCTGAAAAAATGGGGATGCCTAAAGAGGCCACACAACGTATTGATGCTGGCATCGAATATGCCCTCTTAGAGCTTTCTGAAGAGGGACATACATGTTACCCCATTGAACCTTTTTGTCAAAAAGCTCAAGAGATGTTGGGAGTGGAAGTGGCCCACAGAATCGATGCTTTAGTTGAGGAGCAAAGAATCGTCAAGGATCAAGAAAGCATCTGGATCAAAGGGCTTTGGCTTTGTGAGCAAGGCATTGTGCGAGAGCTCAGACGTCTTCAAAATGGACCATGCAAACTGCGGTCAGTGGATCAAGAAAAAGCTGTCAAATGGGTAGAAGAAAAGCTGCACATCGCTTTAGCAGAGCAGCAAAAAAAGGCTGTGAAACAGGCTCTTTCTGAAAAATTCCTCATCATTACGGGAGGACCAGGTACAGGCAAAAGCACGATCACCAAAGCAATCCTCGCCATTACAGAGAAATTGAGCCGGCAGATCATTCTAGCGGCGCCCACCGGTAGAGCTGCCAAACGGATGAGCGAAATCACCAAACGGCAAGCATCGACTATCCATAGCCTGCTTCAATACGATTTTACAAACAAAGGGTTCAAGCGTAACAAAGACAACCCCATCCCTTGTGATTTGATCATCATCGATGAAGCGAGCATGATTGACACAAGCTTGATGTATCATCTACTCAAGGCGATTCCCCATCACGCACGTGTTGTCTGCGTGGGAGATATCAATCAACTTCCAAGCGTTGGTCCAGGCACCGTTTTGAGCGACCTGATCAGAAGCGGCAAAATCCCTGTCACCGAATTGAATGAGATTTTCCGTCAAGCCGCGGGCTCCCGCATCATCACCAATGCTCACCGGATCAACCGAGGCGAATTTCCTGACCTCACTGCCGAAACCCGTGGAGATTTCTTTTTTCTAAAAGCAGAAGAGCCCAAAGATGTCCTTGAACATATTGTAGCACTGGTTACCAAACGGCTTCCCAAATCATACCGCCTCGATCCCATCCAAGACATTCAAGTGTTAGCTCCGATGAAAAAAGGGCCTATCGGGACTGAAAATCTCAATCAAGTGTTACAACAAGCCCTCAATCCACAAGAAGATGTCGTTTTTCATGGCGCATACCGTTTTAGCCCTGGCGACAAAGTCATGCAGATCCGCAATAACTACACCAAGGAAGTCTACAATGGGGATATTGGCCAAATCATAAAAATAGACCGCGAAGAAGAACAGATCCACGTCACTTTTGATGGAAAAATGATCCCTTATTCTTTTTTCGAACTTGATGAGCTCGTTCTAGCCTATGCCACATCGGTACACAAATACCAAGGAAGCGAATGCCCCTGCGTTGTCATACCCATTCACAATTCTCACTACATCATGCTACAACGCAATTTACTCTACACTGCCGTCACCCGTGGTAAGCGCCTCGTCGTCCTCGTAGGAACAGGTAAAGCCATCGCGATTGCCGTCTCAAACGACGACGTCAAAAAAAGGCACACCGGCCTCCCTCTCTTTTTACGGTAAAAGAAAATTATAGAGCTTTTTTCATGATAAGGTGCTTATACTGCCTTTTTGATATGAAAAAGCGCTTTTTGTGGTTGATCTTTTTGCTATGCGTCTCTTCGGTTTTTGCAGAAGAAGGAGATATTTTTGATCCTCAAGCAGGTAAAGATCGAGATCAAATATTTGATCAGAGGGAAAATTATTTTCAAACCTCTACCCCTTACAAAATCACACCAAAAGTCAATCCTATTACAGGCGATCTCATCGAGGAAGAGACAGATTTAGTTGTCGCTGGAAACGAACCGCTCTCCGTTAGACGTTTTTATAACCACTCTGCCATGTATGAACACAAAACTGGGGGATGGCGTTACAATCCGGAATTTTTCTTTGTCGCTAATCTTGAATGGCCAGGGCAAGAAACATTCGCAGCGGTGGGTGAGAGTTCTGGTTCAATCACTCCTTTGAAGCCAAATTCGAATTGCTGTAGCTTTGACCCATCAAAAGGCTTCTCCCAATTTGAACCTAACGGTCAAACACATCCACTGAACACAAAAATAAATTATTATAGAGTGCCTGGTAAAGATAAGGGATATTTCTCATGGAGAGGTGAGATTCTTGATGGAAGTGGCACTAAGCGGTACTTTGATTCCGGAAATCACTGTTGGCTTAACAATCTAATTACAAGTGCACGTCGCAGCAGTATAAGCGGCACTATTTATGTGACGATGTATACTCCCAACTGCTGGACTCCCTATCAATTCCATGTCTATGAAGAAAGAAAACCCAATGGAAATATCATCTGTTACTCCACGTGTCGTTGGAAAGATGGTAAATACTATCCCACACCTCCACTGTTAAGCGGTATCACAGCTTATAATGCTGATAAAAGCAAGGTTCTCGGCTCAATCTCTTTCCACTACAACCAGGATAAACATGGAGATGTTCGTGGTTTTACAGCAAAAGGCAGTGATGGGAGGCAAGTAGGCATCCAACATCATGGAAAATCCCCCTTTCAACTTTTTACAGTTTCCTCTCCCGATAAGCCCGCTGTGGGCTATGGTTATCAAGGGACATGGGTCAACCGCGTAGAAAAGGCAGATGGTCGGCTCATCACCACAGAATACAGCGGTGACAAAGTTTCAGCTCAATATGCTCCCGTAGGTCCAAATGGTGAGATGCATCCTATCGGACGCTACATCTATCATGACAGAGATACAGAAGTTTATGATGCAGAAGGCAACAAAACTATCTACAAATTCAACGAAAACAAACAGCTCTTAAGTTTAGAAATCTACAAAGATAACGCCATTTATCGCATTGATAGATTTGCGTGGGATACAGCTACTGGTAACCTACTGAAAAAAACAATAGAAGATGGTTCTGGCAATGTTTTTCAGACCACTGAATATGCCTACGATAAAAATCATAATCCCATTGTGGAAAGAAACGGAGATGGCAAACACTGGCGCATCATCAACCGCACCTTTTCTGATGATGGATTTAACCTCAAACTCTCAGAGAGTGACCGAGATGGTAAAGTCACCTATTACAGATATGTCCCTAACACCAATCTGTTGAGCTGTGAGCTAGTCTATGAGGGAAATAGTATTCGTAAAAGAACATTTCACCTCTATGATGATTGCGCTATCTGCATTAAAACTCTTATCGACGATGGCCAAACAGAAGATCCACAAAATCTTCGAGGAGTAACCTATCGAAAAATAACAGAGATAACCCCAAAACAAAAAATCCCCTGCTTTGGTCTGCCTGAAATCCTTGAAGAAAAGACCATCGATCCATCAGGTAACGAAATTCTTCTCCATAAGACGGTCTATACCTATACACCCTTTGGCAAAGTGCTCAAAGAAGAGCATTATGATGCGAAAGGAACTTATAAATATTCAATTCTCAATAACTATGATGACAAGGAACGTCTTGTTTTACAGACCAATCAGCTTGGAAGTACGACAACTTTTACCTACGACGCCAACAATAATCCCACCTCTATTTCAGGCCCAAAACCAGGACAACATAAGGAAATCACCTATGACAAGGCCAATCGCCCAATTCGCATAGCAGATTGGCAGACAGATGGCACCATTTTGATCATAGAAAAGAAGTATGACAAACTTGGAAGACTCATCGAAGAGATTGATCCCTGTAAAAATAAGACGCAGTTTGAGTACGACCCCATGGGGCGACTGGTAAAGACCACTCATCCTGACGGAGCTATCGAACAAAAAGAATACGATCTCTTCGACAATGTCATCAAAGAAACCGATGCACTAGGATATGAAACACTAAAAACCTACAATTGCTGGGCTCAAGTCACTTCGATCCAGCATCCAGATGGATCGAAAGAAATATTTACCTATAACCCAACGGGCACCCTTGCCTCACACAGCGATAAAAACGGTGCACTATCTCAATACACCTATGATATTTTTGACCATCCAATTAAAACCGAAACCTATTCTTCATCGAAGCAACCACTCAAAACAACCGTTTCATCCTGGACACCCTTTCAAAAACTTTCAGAAACCGATGGCGTCCTGACCACCGTCTATGCCTATGATTTTGCCGGCCGAAAGACAACTGAACAAAATGCTTACCGACAAATCCACTATAACTATGACGATCTAGGCAGATTGAGCGTCTCTAAAGAAGGTGATACTGAGATTATCGAAGAACACGATCCGTTGGGACAGTTCATCGAAAAAAGAAAAGAAAAAGCAGGCACCATACAATCCAAAGAAGAATATTCCTACGACGAGAATGGAAACCGTACGCGCGTGATTAATTCCCAAGGAGTAACAGAGACCATTTTCAGTACGGATAATAAGCCTCTTAGTATCGTAGACACTATTGGATTTGTTACTCAATATCGCTACAGTTACGACAACTCTTTTATACAAACGATCATCGATCCGAAAGGAATCCAAACACTTTCTATCCACGATTCGCGAAACCGAGAAGCCGGCTCTCTAAAGAAAAACACAAGGGATGCAATTATCCAGCATTATGAAAATATCTATGACAAAACTGGAAATCGCACTCAACTCATCCACACCGTTTACTCTGATTCAACCCCAGTCAATACCATTACCCACCATTGGGAATATGGGCCGATGGGACGGATCGAGCGTTTTCTTGAATCAGGAATGAGAGAAACACGCTATCTTTATGATGATAAAGGACGTTTGCAGACTCTCATAAAACCCAATGGAAGATCGTTACATCATGAATATGATGATCTAGGCAGACTTTCTCGCTTTTATGCACAAGATTTTGATTATCAATACCAATATGATCAAAATGATCGAGTCACAACCATTGAGGACAAGACTTGTAAAACAACCACAACCAGAAGTTATGATCCACTAGGCAACATCTTACAAGAAACACTTGCCTCTGGCTTAAGCTTTTTCAATACATACGATACAATGGGAAGGAGAGTTTCATTGAAACTCCCCGACTCTTCTACCATCACCTATGTCTACGATGGATTTTATCTCTATCAGGTACAAAGAGGCAATTATACCCATACCTACTTAGAGAGAAATCTGGAAGGGCAAATCGCTAAAGTCCGGTTGCCGGATTCTGAAGAAATATCTATCGAACGAGACAAGCTGGGAAGATATGCAAACTACCACTCCCCATACTACACTGCATTCTATCCCAAAAATTCCTATGATGGGAACGGCAATTTGCTTCGCTACCAGTTTAAAGATCCACTTGGAAAAACAGATTATACGTTCTCCTACGATGATCTTGATCAATTAATCGCAGAAAGTGACCACACCTATCAATTTGATTCTCTGTATAATCGGCTTAAAAAAGATGAACTTGATTATACCATCGACGCCCTCTGTCAGGTAAAAAATGATGGAAAAGTAGCTTATGAATATGACGCATGTGGCAATCTCATAGCGGATGGTATTTGGAAATACTCTTATGATAGCCTTGATAGACTGATCTCCATCGACAATGGCAGTACACGCATTGAATATTCCTACGATCCTTTTAATCGAAGGCTTTCTAAAACGATTATCGGGTGGTGCTTTAATACCTCCACCTACTACATGTGGGATGGAGACAATGAGATCGGCATAGTAGATGAGAAAAATCGCATTCAAGAATTACGAGTCTTAGGTGAAGGATTAGGAGCAGAAATAGGCGCAGCTATTCTCTACGAACTCAACGGTAAATCCTACATCCCTATCCATGATCATAGAGGCTGTGTTGTTGTCCTCATTGATCCCAAAACAAAAAAGCCCGTTGAGTGTTATCGCTATACCGCATTTGGAGAAGAACTCACAAACAGTATACTCTCCCCTTGGAGATTTGCTTCAAAGCGAGTCGATAAAGAGACAGATTTAGTCTTCTTTGGCAGGCGTTACTACCATCCCCATCTCGGCCGTTTTATCACACACGATCCAGAAGGATTTGAAGATGGGCCGAATCTCTACGCCTATCTCCACAATTGCCCACTGGCTGATTTTGATCCATATGGTCTATGGAGCTGGAAAGGTATGTGGGGTGGAACCAAAGAAGCTTTTTGGGGAGCCGGAAGCTATGCTTGGGATGGAGTATGCGGCCTTGGTCGTTGCGCTTATGGAATAGGAGAATTAGGATATTCAGGCTTTCAATCAGCTTATTTTCAAGATGCATCTTATCTACAAACTAGGTGGAACCAGTCACGTGAGACCTTGGGTAACTTTGGCAAAGCACTATGGAATGATCCACTAGGTATAGCTGTACCAGGGGTTATGGAATCTTGGCGTAATCCAACCAGTCCAGCAGCCTGGGGAAAGGCTGCAGTGGACATTGGTTTAATAGGTTTTTCAGCAGCAAAACTAGGCCGTGCTGCAACAAATTTCAGTAGGGTCGGCAGAATCGGGGAAGAATTTTCGATCTCTGAGAGGCTTTTATCCTCTACTAGTAAATGTGATACATTTTTTGAAGGGACGCAGTATTCCTCAAAAGTATTGCGTCAGATGAGTAAACCCAATGATATATATCACGCTTTTCCAACCAGTGTGGATGGATTTGCAACTAAATTTGGCACATGGTCGACAAAGATTGGGTCAGACGGACGCCCTTATCAATGGCTAGAAATGCACGGTAGCTATGGAGGTAAGACAGGTGTTTTTGAATTCATAAAAGATGAAAAAGGCATCATTAATCATAGATACTTTAAGGCAAAATAGATATGAACAACAAATTATCTAATTATATGAATTTTCTAAAAGAGCGTGGGCGTTCACTTTCAGAGATTAACCCTGGGAGTGATGAGGTGGCATTAAACATCGATGATGCGTTACAAGCTATCGAATTTTTAAAAGAGTCACAATTACCTATCCTTGGAGGAGATATCTTATCAGACGAGTCTGGAAAACTAGTATACACATATGAGAATTGGTATTGCGAAAAACAAGAGAAAGAAAATCACAACGAGTATTGTTTGAGAAGTTACAGCATTTCAAAAAATTACCTTACTAGTCTTCTCAAGAAAAACTACAAAAATCATTATGCTGTAATTGTTATCTAAATCATAGAAAATTCAATAATGCTGCTGGTAAATAGGGATTATATATGGAAATGATGGATGAATACCACATTAGAAGAAGTAAAAAAAGTGTTCGTAGATATACTGGATGGTCGAATGACGCGAGAGGAAGCAGATCGCCTCGATCCCATCCAAGATATTCAAGTGTTAGCCCCGATGAAAAAAGGCCCTATTGGGACTGAAAATCTCAATCAAGTGTTACAACAAGCCCTCAACCCACAAGAAGATGTCGTTTTTCATGGCGCGTACCGGTTTAGCCCAGGTGACAAAGTCATGCAGATCCGCAACAACTACACCAAAGAAGTCTACAATGGGGATATTGGCCAAATCACAAAAATAGACCGCGAAGAACAAATCCACATCATCTGGTGCTCTCGCAAATATGGAGTCCAAATGGCATTTCGGAGACTTTAAATCCGATGTTAAGTGGACAAATCAAATGGCTAAAAGAGGATGGACAAAAGACCAGATTACAGAAGCTGTTACCAGAGGTCATAGTTATAATGCCGTAAACATGGTCAACAAGTCTAATCCAGCTACAAGATATGTACATCCAACAACAGGACAATCCGTAGTAATCGATAATATAACAAAAGAAATTCTTCATATCGGCGGACCAGGCTTTAAATATTGAAAAATGCAAATGAAAGACGATAAGAAAATTAAAACTATTTATATTCAATTATTAGGGGAAGGTACACAAGTCTATAGACCGGTTCCAGCTCTCGAAATTACACCGAATATTTTTGAGATCCAGGGAGATGATATCTATGACCCTGATGATGAAGAATGGAAATTTGGGCCTGGTACTCAAGTTATTGTCGAGCAAAGATTTCTTGATGGAGAGTTTGTTTTATTAGCAATCAAAGAACATGAAGAGAAAATTGAACAGTAAAGTTTCCTGTAGTTTTTGGGATGATGGATGGTGGTGCTGGTAGTTACATTAGAGATTTCAGATATGGCGCAGCTTACGGCATGGGCAAGATGGGAGAGAGGTAATCCTGTCATTCATTACTTAAATCCAAAAACTGGTTTGAATGTTATTTCAAGTCCATCTGGAGAATTTATTAGTGGTTGGAAGCTTAATCCAACTCAAATAAAAAATGTTCGAGAACACGGGGGATTATAACGAAATGGAATCTAATGAGCGAAAAAATAAGATATATCTTAATTTGAGCAGTGATGAAGCACTTATCTTATTTGATTGGTTGAGTCGGTTTAATGAAGGTGAGCATACTCCTTTTTTCCAAGATCAAGCGGAAGAACGTGTTCTTTTTGATCTTGAAGCTATTTTGGAAAAAAGCATGAAGGATATTCTTGATAGTGAATATCAATATAAGCTTTTAAAAGCACGAGAACGGATAAGAGATCTTAAATGAAATATGAACTTACTAAAAAAAAGCCCGTGGAGTGTTAATGATCCACTAGGTATAGCTGTACCAGAGTTATGGATGCTTGGCGTAATCCAACAGTCCAGTAGCCTGTGTTTCTAGGCTGGGCAGGGGTATTTTCTTAAAAGAACATTTTTGCTCAAGCGCCTCTAAAAATTTGGCTTTTTCTCCAAGCCTTTGGTGTTCTTGGTAGAGATGAATAATATCGTAAAGATCACGTGGCCTAGCCCTTTCTGCTAAAGCACGTAACTTTTCTGCGAAAATTTCCTCATAACCATAACAAAGAGCTTCAGGATTTGACAGTCACCAGAAATTAATTATTTCTCATCAAATCATGCATCTAATGTACCTTAACCTGAGTTCGATTTTGAAGTTTTTACTGCAGAGATAGTTAAAGATAAATCATGCACTAAAAAATCAGACAAACTAACAGACTGTCATTCTTATTTGAATCAGGTGTGCGTC